>JAAIGF010198288.1_pt1 | contig 101493 bp, 98 predicted proteins | sample 6487441 | NCBI WGS metagenome assembly JAAIGF01 (sample SAMN13974129, study PRJNA590717) | phyllosphere metagenome | biome: pepper field; feature: multiple bacterial spot infested pepper fields; material: pepper leaves; isolation source: leaves from pepper fields | host: Capsicum annuum ... | reverse complement strand
GAATGGGCATGATCCGTATGCCTATCTCAAGGATGTGTTGACGCGGTTGCCGACACAGCGGGCCAGTGAGATCGGGCAATTGCTGCCGCATCAGTGGGTGCCGGCCTGACTTACGCAAGGTGAGTTGGGCGGACGCTTACGGTGAACTGGGCAGACGCTTACCAGCGATCTACAAAATTGGAAGTGCCATTGCCTACCCCTTGCGACCGCATGCGTCGCACTCATTCATCTGGTGCAAAAAATGGTTACGCAATTGGATCCAAGAGCCTTGCATCTGGGAGCGATTACGCATTATGTTGTGCCTAGCCACCACAAAAACCACTATATAGTGTGTTTCAATCAGCTGTGGCTTGCGACCTACCGAACACCTCGTACCTCACATTGTTGAACGCAGGAGATTCCGTATGACAGATCGTCGCCCTATCAACCCGAACGTCAACGTGCCGAAGCCAGGCGGTGGTGAACAGCCTCGCTCGCGCAACAATGATGGCCAGATCCGCGATAAGCGCAGCGACGCCGGGAAGCCTCGCAAGAAGTAATGCTTACGGGTCAGCAGTGCATCCATAGGCTGCTGACCTGACTTCCGCCATCTGCTGATACCTCGTCCTTGGTCGCGAGCTAACCTGATCTCAGACCCTCTAGGTTACTCAGGAAGCGACTGTAAGCTCCCTCTGAGAACGGTCACTTGGGCTGTCGACATCGATATCCTGCTCTCCCAAATCTTGATTCTCAGCTCGACATGGTCTGATAGCGGATCAACGACCTGGCCCAGAGATCTCCTTTCACAGCCGCCTTGTGTACAGACGAGGGACTGGTAGCCAACCACTTACCGAGTTTGGGCTTCACCAATGGTTTTGCCATGCGGGCCACACAGGCCTCCAGGAAGGGCATCATCTTCTCTTTGATGTGTACATCTAGGTAGGAAGTCTCAGATGATGCACAGCGCGTTGTTTCGCGGTATCTAAGCCCCTTGGGCAGGGCATGTTCCCTCCCCCAGCAGACCGCTGGCATCTCGCTGGCAGGGTAACTCGACTCGATGGGTAAGTAGTAAGTCCCTAGATCTATGATCGCTCCGTCGAGCTCCACCCAGAAGTGAGAGACAGGCTCCGTGGGCGAACCGTAACCTTGGAGCGTGGCATCACACCCATCCTTCGAGATGACGAAAGCCAGAAAATCTCCGCCGACAATCTCCGGTTTGTAACCCATTCCATCCAGGAGCCGGTGAATACCGAAGGACGCATACATGCATCGTTTGTGGTAGTCGTCAGGAAACTGGCTCCGCAGGCACTTATCCACCACACAGAGCACACGTTCGATCATCCTTACATCGCTCAAAGCCACTTCCTCCTATACATCATGAACCAACAAAGAGGACATTGCGCCTGCGCAATATCTTCGGTAGAAAAATGCTCACTTTTTGGCATAAAGCAAAGACATCTCCAAGGTTGCCTTAAGCCGCGAGCCGCCCCGCTCAAAGTCGCTGTTAGCGCTACAAGCCTCACAAAAAGCTCAGATTTTGTGACGACCATCACGTTTTTGAACGAATTTTCAAATTTTGCCCTATAAAAATTTTTTTGGAGACGGAGTCCTTATATTTGAGACCCAAAGAAAAGCGGAGATCTGCGCCGCACCCATTTTCCGATTTTTCTTGGCAATTCGCCTTTTGCTGTTCCTTGCGTTTCTGCATCCTGACGACACTGAAAGTATCCCCGATCGGTCAGCCCGCACATCTGTGCTTGGGCAGATCGCCTCCCTTCGGCCTTTAGGCCGGCTGCTTTTCATTTTGGGATCAAATACAAGGCGCGAAGCGCACAGCGGGAGTCTATTCCGGTAGATCAAAAATCTCCGGTCAGTGTCGGACAACATCTAGCTGTCTCTACCCCTTGGGGCAGAACCCAGTGAGCAGATGTAAAATGGCTAAGTACTGCCAACTCGCAGCTGCTCAGAATGCACATTCCAGCGTCACGTTCGATAAACTGGAAGCCATTTCCGACAAGCTTAACAGCGAACCTGCAGCGCTCGCTGCGCTGGAGGAAGGACTGAGTGACGAACAGATCCTCGACCTGCTTCGAATCGAATTTGCAAAAATCGATGCGCTGGGTGCGCAGCATCGCATCAATGAGCACTACCAAAACGGTAAGGTCAACCCAGTACGCCCGGGGCGACAAGTTGACCCGCAAACTTGCAGCCATCCGTCAAGCCAAAGCTGCCGGCGAAAGCCAAGCATCCGTAATGCGCTCGCCTAATTTACAGTTGGCCGCTGGTGGCATATGCCAGAGGACTGATTACCTGAGGGTACATCTATACTCCTCAAGCCTCAGTTCGTGACGAATAGGTATGAGCACTTAGGTCAACTTTCTTCCTGTCGACCTGCTCCATCACCTGTAACGCATGCTCCCATGCCTAGGCTATCAGCCGCGCTGCCCCGGGTTCCGGCGAACCTCACCGCACATCTTCGACAATTCCCTCAGCGCCGGCATTGATATATGTTTGCGGGCTCCCCGCCCACCCAGCACATACACCATTTCTTCCGCCTCAAAGAAGCAGTCTTCAAACTGCCTCATGAAGCCCGAGAGCATGGCTACGCCCTGCCTTACGCCTCTGCTGTCATAGAGCACTTGCCCGGCGAAAAGCGTGGTCGGCTGTAGCTCCCTGGCGTGAATGTGTTTCTCATCTTGCTCACTCACCATGACATCCAGGATCATCCAGTCACATACCACACGATACTCCCGCCCCTCGAATTCCTCCCTAGCCGCTGCCAACAATGCATCATCCTTGAGGGCCGAGCCCATCAACACTTGAGCAGGCCCGTAAAGCACATCTTCCAACAACTCATTCACCACTCACTACCTCAGCTTCTGCGCTCATCATCCTGGGCGCCATTGACCATCGCATGCTTTGCCGCATCACCTCACACGACACAGCCTTTGCTTCCTCAAATGTCTTGCCCCGCTGCAACGACCTGAGCAAGTGTCTTGATGCCCACGCAATACAAAATATCGGCCATCAGGCGTTCTAGGCAGTTCAGCCATTCAGTGACGCAACAGTGGCTGATGACCCAGTACGGCTAGCTGATAGTCGTTGATGGACTGAAAATATTGCTCTGCTTCATGTCGAAGTCGTTCGATTTCTGCCTTGGGCTTACCAGCTTCCTGAGCTTTGTGGTAACGCTTCAAAGCCTCCATGGCCTCATGCATGGCGGGGTCATCGGGCATGATCATCGCGTCGAGTTTGCGCATCATCGCAACTCCTGCTTAATGGGCAACGAGCTAAGAAGCTCTAGTTTGGTTCGCAGATCGCATTGTGTCGACTCACTCCCCAGACCAGTTTGAGAATCACACCTCACCAACCTTTTATCACTGGCCGGCCAAGAAAACTCAGGATCGTCGTCAATCGCAACCCAGCGTGAAATCCCCGCACGAGTCGCAGCCCCGCAGATCTGCTCGTAGCGAGTGAACAAGTCGTACCCTTCCCTGCAGGTGTACCGCATCTGGGAGTGCCAGGTTGCTGATATCGTTCGGCGCTGCAAACCTTCCGGCAACGCGGCGCGCGCCCTTCGGTAGCCAAGCAGGCGAACCCACGATGTAGACAGGGCAATTTTCACCAGCGGAAAATCCCTTAAGATATGATCGAGAATCCCTGCATACATCATGAGCACTCCAGGCGCCCTGAGCTCAATCCCTTTCCTGGTTCGAAAAGCTGCATCGGCGTGTAATACACCGTCAAAATCGAGAAATAGGATTGTATCGTCTGGTTTGATTACACGTGGTCTAACCAAGTGGTTCATGACACTTCCCCGAAATTAGAACATGTGTCCCCAGAGCGGCCTTCGCCTGAACGGAAGAGGTTGTTAGACAAGTTCCTATCCATCAGCCTCTTTTCCAGCCATTGCTTGCCGAAGTGCAATCAAGGCTGGCTTGGCCGCGTAACGCCGCGCGCCCAGACCGGCCAGTACAAATATCTTCAACCCATCGTCGAAAAAGCAGCCAAAAAAGTCGTTTGCATATCCGGTCACGAAAGGAGCATGGCCACACTGGATAGCTTGGCTGTCATAGGTGACATCATGGGCGAGCAACACCACGGGATACTGCTCTGCCGTGACCAACTCATCCAGCTCGCCGGCAGGAAGCATGATGTCCAGGATCATCCAATTCCTTACGATGCAAAATGCGCGGTCAGCAAACTCAGTTTTCGCGGCTTGGATCAGACTCGCGTCGTCCAACCCTGAGCCGTACAATCGATGCGATTTCCCATATAGCAGCTCCGACACTAGCTGGTCATTTCGCTGCGTTTCTATCGTTTGCAATTGCTTACCCTCGTATCTCTGAGCCTACGATCAACCCGACCCAGTACCATCACTTCTTCCTCGATATTTCCATCCACACTCGCGGGCGCTGCTTCGTTGGTGCTTGCGGTCTCAGCCAATCTCACGCATGTCGGATTGCTCGGGGTGGCCCTAAGTAAAGCCAAAGAAACCTCGTCTACTGCTTCCCAGTTCCAGACCCGCCCCGGCTCTCGAATCAACACAGGAGCCGCGAAACGGGCGTCCAGATAGCTTGGTCGATGCAGCACCTCTTCCGGATCAATTGACACTCGACCCCGTTCGAAACGAAGAGTTTTGAGTGCCTTCAATGCCCATCTACGATTAGTACCTATATTGAGCGAGTAGCGTTCCAGCGGATTCGCCCTCCCAGATGAACGAACCTCACCTGGCCGCGCGCACAATCCCACATCAATAAATATATAGATTTGTATGGGAGCACGCAAACGCGGCATACCCTCCCGTTTTATGGGGCGGAAGAAATGGCGCTTCGAGAAGCCTTCGCGGCTGTACTGCAATTGCTCAGAGAGCACCGGAAAATGTCGCAGCACGAGGTGGCCGGCGCCATCACTCAGTCGCACATCAGTCAGCTGGAGGCCGCAAAAACCTCCGCAACCATCGAGACAACGGTTGAGCTTGCAAAAGCACTACGTATTGAACCGATAGCGCTTTTCGCGCTTGTGCAGGCAGCAGATAGCCAGCGAACCGTGCGCCATGCCGTTGAGCAGGCTATGCAGGAGTTGGAAGAAGCGAAGCTGCTAGACGTACCACTTCCCTCTGCTCCCACCAGCATGCGGCATCCTCGTGTAGAAAAGGCCGCGCAGGCGCGTGAGCAAGTGCAGGCCTTAAAAGCTCAGGGCAAGACTCAAGCAGAGGTCATCACGGAGTTGGGGCTCCCCCGCTCCACCGTGAGCCGGCACTGGAACCGTGAGGTTTAGGTCAATGACCGAGCAGGCGCACCACCTGCGCCCTTGAGTGGAATGGTAGGTGGCTGCGAAGCGCTAACTTTTGAGCCCGGACGTCAAGATACATCTGGTTTTCTCTCCAGTATCTTGGCTATGGTGACAGCTCCGTCCAGCTTCTCAGGCTGTAATCCAAGTCGTTGCCTGTAGCTGAGCGTAGTTCAGGCCGAGCTGTGACTTTTGCTAAGTTCTGATCGCTGAGACCGCGCTCTCAGGATGGAAACGTGTCGGCTTAATCGATGAATTGCCGGCGCATCGAAAAATGCTCCCCTGCTCGAACCCGTATTTCACCCTGATACTCGGCAGTCCCAACTTTGCGTGCAGCCCCCAAAGAGACGAATGCACAGTCGAAATCAACCTGGAGCTTGGGCAGCTGAATGGGCACACCCAACAGCAAAATTACTTTGCCCTTCGACTCCACGAACGTGAAGTCGATGGCCTCGTCAGTGTTCATTCTCCGCATCGACCGGACGCTCTGATAATCAGGGGTAGTGAACTCCAGGCTTTCTGGAGGGATCGTTGACTCCAGCGTCAGCCCGTTAAGAATCGCCTGGACTTCCAGAATGTCACTGGCAGGACTCATCTCATGAAGCTTGTCGAACCTCCAAAGAATGGAAGGGTTGAAGGCGATGGAAAGCTGGCGGGCAGCAGCAGCGAGCCTGAGAAAGTTGTAGGTCTGTCGCGCATGTTGAGCCGTCAACGGAGAACCGAAACTGACCTCCCAGCACTCTTGCCCTTCGATCGCAATAATCAAGTACAGCTCGGCTGTTGACGCAAGCCTCTGGTAGAGCTGTAAGAGCCTCGCTAGCTGCGGCAGGTCGGCAAGTCTCCTACCCTCCCAACTGGCTAAGGATGCTTCCAGCGCGATCAAACAACCAGGCGCAGCGGCGTCCTCCAGGGTGATCGGGATTGATAGCTTGAAACAGTCGTCGAACGCTGAACCGCTGAATGTCGCGGTTTTCGATCCACGAACCAGCTCGCCTTCTATCTCTACCAACAGCTCCGTGAAGCCCCGGTCTTGGTGACGAATTACGATTTGGGCGCTTGCCGAAATCCGACGAGGAGTCAGGACAACTTTGCCCTCCTGCTCAGAAAAGATCTTCTCAAGCAATGGCGAGCCCTGGAAGCTTACGTCTGCGATATCAAACTCGAAGGACTGCCCATGCTCAATCATTGAGCGCAGGCCGGTCTTGTAATGCTCCTTGCCGTTCGCCCTGAGCTGCCATGAGGCCTTGACTGGCTCAGTAGGCACCAACTCAAAGCTCGTCATACCGTGCTGCCAGGACGGAGTCACCTTGAATCTCGGATCTAGTACCTCCAGAGATCGGCTCTCTGAAAACAGCGCTTCAGATACTGACATCGGCAATGATTTCTGAGTCTGCACCGCCAGAGCCTGCTGTAGCAGATCCTGAAGACCATTCGCGACTGGCCTCATCCCTTGAGCTCGCCTGGCCTTGGCTTCAGCATCCGCCTTCCACCCCTGCAAAATCTCCTTCGGATAGGAGCCGAAATCGCCATCAATTTTCGGACTACAGCCGCCACACAACCAGAGACCATTGTCGAACCCACGTCGCTCTTCTCTGGTCATGCTTTCCTCGTACCGAGGGCCGCCTGGGGCCGCCGCACAGATGTGAGCTGCGTGGCCGGTATGAAACGCTTTGTCAGCGCCCTTTGGGCCAAAAGTGGGCGCTTCACACGATGGATTGGAACAGATCCCTCCCACACGCTCTCGAAGCGATCTCTTGACTGCCGTGGTGAAGTCATCACGCTTGTCGAGCTTCTTGGGTGTGGCGGCTTTGTTGTCAGTCAAGGAACTAGCTCGAAGATGGATGTGATGCTCGATTCTAGGCGATGCGATCGCAGGTTTCACCGACAGAACCCACGTCAGCGGTCGATTGACCGGCATCTGGACATTAATGGCATGATGCGACTGCAGCAAAGCGGATCAGCAGCCCAGACTCTGGATGAGCCATCAAATCTCATGATCGACGCTAAGAGCAGCGACCAGCGCAGGAATTGCTTTGGTAGCAGGCGTACAAAGGCCTTCCTTCCTACAGTGTTACACCGCTTTTAACCCCGTAAACTCGGGGTTTAACGGCATAGCCTGTCCCTTTGAAAGACGCTATCCTGCCAAGGGCAAAAACGGCCCTATCCGAGCCCACTCCGCAGGCTATTGATATGGGCATGCTGGTGCGGTTTGATGACCAACGCCCATTCAAAAGGAATTCCGGGTGGATAAGACTCAAGCGAAAATACTCAGTGACAGCCTGCAAGGCATACACGTCGGTGGCTGGCTAGTCGAAGGCTTCTACGGCAACGGTAAGTCGGCGGTTGTGCTTCCTGCAACCAAGGGCAACCAGGCTGGAGCTATCAAGGTCTTTCACCCCGAGCTCATTGAGCGTTATGGCGAAGCAACGCAGCTCGAACGGATCATGCGAGAGCAGGGGCTGGTCAATGCGAGCCATGACAACCTTGTGCGTATCTACGATGGCGGCAAGTGTCTAGAAACGGGACATCTCTACGTGGTCATGGAAAGCCTGCCGTTCAAAAACCTACACGACCAGAACGCCAACATTCCGCTCTCCGCCATACCGAACATCATCTCCCAGATCGCGTCAGCTGCGCGGTTCCTGGAAGATCGCGGCCTGGCGCATCGTGACATCAAGCCAGAGAACATCGCGATCTCCGATGACTTTACCCGCGCGGTGCTCCTCGACCTCGGCGTACTGTTGCCGATCGGCTTGTCTGATTTGACCGACGTTGACCAGCGATTCTTCATCGGCACCCTTCGCTACAGTTCCCCAGAGTTCCTAATGCGGGAGGAAGAAGACACCATCGAAGGCTGGCGTGCCGTCACCTTCTACCAGATAGGTGCGGTCTTGCATGATCTGCTGATGAGGAAAGTGCTTTTCGATGAGCACAGCGAACCGTTCTCGAAGCTAGTAGAGGCCGTAGGCAAAATCACCCCTGAGATCGTTTCCGACGACACCAAACTCGCTTTCTTGGCCAAATGTTGCCTCACCAAGAAGCCATCCACCCGGCTGGAGCTAGTCGATTGGAACGACTTCACCCCTCAGCAGGAAAACATTGACGAATTAACCGCAGCGATCCAAAGAATCAGCCACCGGCAGCGGTATCATCAAGAAGCCAAAGTTACGGAAGACGTCGAAGCAGAACCGCGTGAACGGGACATCAGGCACTTCCTTGATGACCTGAGTAACAGCTTTCAAACGAGAATTGTCATCTTACTGAACGGCTTGAATGCGTTCCCCGTTCGGGCCACCTATTCTGACAAGTGTATGGCTGAGCGTAGCGTTAGAATTTGCCTGCAGTTCGCGCAAGACGACGACCTCGGCCTGACCCACCGACTGAACGTTGGCTATCTCATTGAGCTCCTTGATTTCAACAATGGCTCACCCGTGATCCGAGCGAGTGCAGCAGCCGCTCTTTCGATTGACCCGATCACAGCAAACGACCTGAAACCGTTCAAAAAATTCTACGCCGGAGATGTGGCAGGTCTACTGGACAGCCCCAACCTGCAGAAAACCTTGGTGGAATTTTTGGAAGCCGCCTACACGTCAATCGAGAAGGGTCATGAACCATCTGGTAAACAACCCATAAAATTGGCCGTTGAATAAAGGAAGTTCAAGGAATGTCTAGCACTTGGTGGAAAGACGCGGACGAGCTGATCGAAGAGCAGTCTAATTTGCTCGACATACCTCCTGAAGCGCACCTTATGATCCAAGGCCCACCTGGTTGCGGCAAAACCAACCTTCTGTTGCTACGTGCCAACCAGCTTTTCTTGGGCGATTATCCAAACTTGTACGTGGTGGTTTTCGGATCGCTTCTGAGAACCTTCATCCAGATGGGTGGAACCCAATACAAATTCCCGGCAGATAAGGTAGTCACTCATACCGCGCTGTTCAAAATGATTCTGCAATCCGAAGAAGCAGACATTGATGATACGGGTTTAAGTTTGATGGCCGCTCGCCAGAAACGTGCCGACGCCTTGGAACAGCTTATCGCTGACGGCAAGATTGGCATACAATTCGATGCTCTCCTCCTAGACGAAGCGCAAGATTACACACCCCAAGAAATTCGCCTACTGTCAAAATTGTCGAAAATTCTTGTGGCGACAGCTGACAGCCGTCAAAAAATCTATGAAATTGAAGATTGCCTTGAAACACTTGAGAGTTGCATCGAGAGGAAACACATCCTGACCTATCACTTCCGAAACGGTCGGGATATATGCCGCTTGGCTGACGGTATCTATAGTGGATACCCCCAGTATTCACCAATGCAGCCGCACTCCAACTATAACGAAAAAGACTACCCCTCCAAGACCACAACTAGGTCAGGGCTGACATTAGATCAACAGATCGAGGCGATGGCAGATCAGATTGTTGGGCAACAATTTGCTTACCCTGATGATCTGATCGGAATTCTGGCCCCGCGAAATGATGAGTTGAACATCATAGAGGCCGGGCTGACAGAAGCTGGGCTTGGTGAATACCTAACAAGGGCGAACGCCTCTAACCGGTTCGACCCATCACGTAAAATCTGGCTATCAACCCTTACTGCAGCCAAAGGCCTTGAGTTCCGCGCACTGCACCTCGCAGGTCTGGATCACCTCCATAAAACAGGCAAGCTGCAAAAACGCCTTATCTTCACAGGCGTAACAAGAGCTAAGACAGCATTGACCCTTTATTGGCATGAAGGAATCCCAGGCTACCTTCAGTCGGCATGTCTTCCATTTGCTACCGACAGAAAGGTCGTGGAAACTAAACAGCTATTTGGGAAATGAATATGTGGAACCTGAGTTTAAACAGAAAAGATTTTATCGAACTATGGCTTGGCGGCAGTCGCAAGACGGTTGCACTAGCAACTGAGCAGCTAAGTGGCACCGAGCCGGATAATGATCTAATTAACCTGCAGTGGGATTCACGCCCTTCTGCTGAATATCATTTCCCAGATCGTCTCATTGCTTCTGATGAAGACTTAAAACACATCTTCACAGCCTTGAATTCGACACCTGCTGCTGCAACGCCTGTAAGCGCCTACACCCGCGTGCTCAGCCTTAGGGAATATAAACTCCATACGTACAAGCGAAAGAGCGCACCATTAGAAATTGCACCATTCATTGCTATAACAATGGCTGAAGCAGCACTCCATGCCGAAGACAAGTCCAACTGGAGGAACATTAGCCTCTCAAGATGCACAAAAACGCTTTCTTATGCGTGGACTTCTGCGCTTGACATTTTTGAATCAAGTACAATTTCGGACGAGATACCTGTTAAATGGTATCAAACATATATGGCTGTTAATAGTTCAGGTGCACGCGAAACACTGCGGAAAATTATAGCAGCTGCCACCGAAGCTCTTAATGGCTACCTAAGACTCACCAACGGCTCGCGCCCATCGGGGTATCCAGAGGCCCTGGCAGAAGCGCTGTATAGGAAGGACAAAAAATCCCTTAACAGCACTTGGCTTGATCTGACCAAGCAATATGGGATTGAAATTAGCCTCGAAAAATTGATGCTAGCCACCCGCGAAGAGCGAGCATCCTACCTGCAGCAAGCCATTAAGTATTCCATAACTTCTGAAAGCAATAGCTCTACCACTGCACTCTGTGCCTTTATCGCCACTCAAGTAGCACCTGGCTCCTTGGAACATCTCGATCTACTAAGAAACACTGGCAGACCGGAAATTGTTTTCTGGTACGCAATGTACGCTGCGCTGCTTACTCCAGAGGAAATTCTGGGCGCAATGGGAGGCTTGGGCTATAGAATTTACAGACTTATAAACGCGGCAAATCCCACGAACCATAGCAACATTGCCGACATATGTTATGCAGAACTTAAAGTACTTGAGCGCAGTGGAATGGACGCCTTCTTGAAAAAGACCATCGCTGCCCGCGAACTGAAGGTCGAACTAATCCCCTATGTATGTGTGAATTTTGACTACAGCAGTGCTCAGCAACAAGAATCCTCCTACGAAAGAGGAAGACGCGATCACCTTGAATATGAGTATCGCCAGGCCAGCCGACTCATAAACGAATATAGAGCTCGGATCGACCAGGCGATGTCCATGCTCAGCGGCAGCATTAATGAAGCGCCGGATGGCTATCCAGATCTTTACGCTAGTCGACGTGGGTACTCCAAGAAAAAACCTACCGACCAGTAGCGTAGTAGTTCATCAATCAAGGGCCACAGCCTTCTTCGAAGGCTTGGCCCAAGGTAGTTCAGACTACAACCGATTAGGTTGCTAGAGAACCAAAGTTATGCTAAGCCTCCACAGCTACAGCGCGTATCAATTAGACTTAACTTTCTGGAAGAAATCAGTCACAAATTTACCGAACGCCACTTTAGACTCACTTTCCAGCTTGGCTTTTTCAAGCTCGACTGTAGTCTGATCCTTCGTGAGAATATGGTTCCGCTCGGTATCAGCAAGCTTAGTTAAAACCACACCCATCAGAGCATTATCACCAGTCTCTCTGGCGAAGTTAGCAGCCATCTGCCTGGACTCAACATTTGTAAGTTCGTTTTGGAAATACTTAACCTCTGCCAAATTTGCCTTATATAGACGCAGAAAGAAATAGGCAAGAACCTCTATTAATATAATTAAAGACAACCTAGGCATATAATGATTCAGAAGAACAATAACATCCTTACTCTCGACACCCTGCCAGATTAGAGTCCCGCCCAAAAGAATTATGCCGACAGCAGAGATCCCCGCCCCGATAGCTAAATTGGTTTCGCCTTTTCGATTGAGATCACGAATTTCTTGCATCAAACGCACACGGCATTCTTCAAACTGCCTATCAGTCAGCTCCGAGACAACACTGCTGCTGACTTTAGAATGAAGTATCGCGAACGCTTTATTAGCGACTTCCGACGCAGAGTTTTCCAGAAACTCTTGCCTGAATTCACTATCAGCTTCACTCACACTCTTCAGACGACCGAAATCCACGGAACTTTTGAGATCATCAAATTTTTTCCGCAAAACCGACACTTCATCAGCCAAAAAATTTGACCCTTTGATTTCATACGCTGTGGTCTTACGGGCCAATATGCCTGCCATAGATTCAGGATCTTTAAGCTGAGCGAGCACAACATCAACTTCATCTTCCTTAGTCAGAGCGAACCCTGTCTGAAGATAATTTATAACAACAAAACCTGCGGAGACCCCGATTAAAGCAATGGACGTAAAACCAACTGGTAAAAGAAGATTAAATGCGTCCAGCAGGTTGTAAAACAGAGAATGCACTACGAACAGCAGCCCTCCCAAAAGCCCGGGAACAATCATTCCTAGTATGCGTACACGCCGCTTGCGCTCGACGGTGTACTTTGCCTTCGTCAACAACAAATCAGGTTCTGCTGAACTCACTGGCTTCCCATCCAAAATTCATTTATCGATCGCCAAGCATCGCAGGCTCAAGCGGCGCCGAATGATAGCGTAATGAGATTACTGGCGACAAATGGCGGCAGCCTCCTGTGCAGATGCCACGCCAGCACGAAGGGGTGGGGAATTAGTCGTCGTTTGGGGGCAAATGGCCACGTTAGCCACGCCATGAGGGCCTGAGGCCAGCCTGTGGCTCTCCAACTGCGATAGATTTTGGGTGCGTTTAGGTTTTCCGGGGCGAGCAGCATTAAACCCTGGAGGCCATGGATTTCGCCATTGGCCAAAAGTACGCCGGCCAAGATCGTCTCCATCACGTTCACCCTCCGCTCAGCACGAAGGAGCCCCTCTAGATCATCACAATTGAGCCCATCCACCTTCCGTCAGTGTCGCAGAACGATTCGTCCAACCTTGTAGCAAGGCCTTTCCCGCTACTTCTTGGTTCTTTAAAAGCGAAGGAGATCCTGAAATAGGGCCTTAGTTCTCAGTTTTCAGAGACAAGCGGGGTTAGGTTCTAACGCTCTGTGTCGTGCTCTGCCACTGCTCTAGCAAACAAGTCTCGATCGCTAAGCAAATCTAAATGGCACTCCCATCCAGCTCCGCAATTCTGCGGCGCCTACCCTGATGCCGTACTGTAAAGAGCGAGATCAAGAGGCTAGCCCATGGCGGGCATAGAAAATATACTTGTTGGCCAAAAACCTCCTCGTGCATCATGTCGCCACTTTTACTCAGCCGACGAACTGCACAGCTATGAGCTTATTCCATTACACAGATGCCCACGGTTTAATGGGCATTGTTAAACACCAGGGCCTATGGGCCACGGACGTCCGCTTTCTAAATGACTCAATGGAGATGCATGCAGGTCTTGAGTTAGTCGAAAGGCGCTGCTCAGAAATCAGCGCGCAGGTTCGAAACAGCCCTGAACGTGAAGTCAGACTGACTGAAGCTCTGTACTGCCTTCTTCCAGAATTCATGTATAAAAACTTAGCGCTAAGAAATGTTTACATCGTTTCGTTTTCCGAAGCCCGCGACAACTTAAGGCAGTGGATGTCCTACTGCCCCAAAAACGCCGGTTATGCGATTGAATTCTCTCGTGAAGGGTTACTAGTTGACAATTTTTTCGAAGAGCAGAAAAATGTTGTATGCCGACTAGAAAAAGTGGATTACCACGAGCAGGAGATTGACAAAATAATCTCACCAACAGCAATCATCGATCAAATAAGGAAATCGAAATACGACGTAGAACATGCCACAATCACGACTGTCAGCAATCTTATATTTCATATCTGCGCGGTAAAAGCCCCAGAATTTTATGACGAGCGCGAAACCAGACTCATCATTCAATCACAAACAACCAAAGAGCATCCGATTGAGTTTCGCAGCCGCGCCGGGCTGACAATTCCATACTTTGAATATCCAGCTCCACGCTTGCTTATCCAGGAAATAACCATTGGGCCAAACGCGAACATGAAACTAGCACGCCAAGGACTGGAGGACTTCCTCGATGCGCACTCCGTGAAATGCTATATCAAGGAAAGCGATTGTTCACTGCGGGTTTTTTAATCTGTACAGAAAGGCCCCAACATTACCTGAGTCAAGCCCTTCGCGCGGCTCATCTCGCATGCCCTCATAATCTGTAAAGGGACTAGGTTGGTTGGATTGCCAAGAGACCATAGGTGAGAGGTGGGTAACCGACATCAAGGTGGCTCAGGAATGGGCGGGACATGAGAGCTATTCTTTCCCCGCTTGTTCGGCCTAAATCTATATGTTGGCGATGTACAGCCGCGACCAACAGGGGATGACAGCATCAGACGAACATGTTTGGGCATATCGATAACAGCCTGAGTAGTCGTCAACTTTAAATCCTATGAAATTAACCACAAACTGCTTATAGAGTGATAACATCTAAATTTTCACAAGCAATGCATTATGCAACCTGAGCGTATGGAATCAAGGAGCGACACATGTTAGACAGCCGAAACATGAATGGCGTGATGATTTGCAGAGCTAGCCAAGCGCATGAACGACTGGTATATGAAAAAGTTAGGAAATCAGTATTTGATAGATTCAAGCCCGGCAAATATGCGGACAAGAGCCTAATCGTACCAATCGTCAATCAGATGTATGAAGAGTACTACAAGATATTAGACGAAAATTTACCAAAAGTAGATCCGAAAAAACTCTTGATATTCTTAGCAACTGAATACGAAAAATATGGACAAGTCTCGGACATCCACAAACAAAAAAAACTCTCCAAAAAGGATGAGGATTTTTGGAATTTCTATGCGAGCTTCTCCAGGCGTGGAATAAAACATCTTTTCGAACTTCTTTGCAAGACGAAAATGGATTCAAGTCGCACGGCCAGAACCCAAAAAGAACAAGAAGACGCGCTAGCCATGATATTCATTGCCGCAGAAGAGCTAGTCGAACTCTACATGCGGAGCGATCACTATAGAAGCTTTCTAGACGAAATAACATTGACGCTTGACCCAAACGATCACCAGTACTTCCACGTTAAAGAAGACCACGAACATCACTTTGACATCAGAAATGATGTCCTTGAGATGCACAAGTTCGTACCAGAGCCTCTATTTCTTCGAAATCCAGATGCTCACGCTGAAGTTTTAAATCAGAGCTTTATAAAGACACTAGGAATCAACTACGGGGATACGCTCGGGACAATTGAATGGCTAATTCAGACTTACAGTGACAAGGATGACCCCGAAAATTTAGGTGCCTTTGAGTGGAGAAAAGTAGTCGATCGCATGGTCAACGCTTACAAGATCACTCCTTTGCAAGCTGATCGAATCCTTAATGGTTTTTGCTTAAGCCCCGAGACAATGGGCGATCGAAAATTATTTAAACCCAAACAAGAATACCGAGCATATAAACGAGGCTTTTTCAAGTACGAACTAGATGGCAGAAAATTTGTGCTCTTTTCTCACAGAATGGCTAAAGAGTGCCTCGACTTACTTATTTCAGATGTTGGATTTCGGAAGCTTCCATCAGAATGGTTGTCTGATAGCATAAAAAAATCCCTAGATGAGCTGTCACTGACGGCAGGTCGATGGTTCGAAACGGTAGTTGAGCAGAACCTGGAGGCCTTAGGGATAAAGGGGTCACCTTCTGTGGAAACGTTAATCTTGGGCGGCTCCAAGAAGCTGAAGATCCCCCCCAAAATTGGTGAGATTGACTTTCTTGGCTTCCATAAGAAACAAAAATTACTTGTGGTCATTGAAGCTAAACAGGTTGGGTTTGCGACAGAGCCCAGAATGGTTCTTGACGACTTGTCCAAATTCATAACGGACTCAAAAAACTATCGTGAAAAATTCATCAAGAAGTACGAGTGGGTGATGCAAAATATTGATAGCGTGGAAGAGCACTTCCTACATAAGTTCGGACTTGCGGAAAAACTACATACCATGGGTTACGCCATGATCACGCTATACCCAACCGCAGCGTCAACAAAGATCAAAGACTTTACATGCATATCTATTACAGAATTCATGAATCGCAGTCTTGATAATGAAAGCTGGGCATTCAGCAAAATGGACATACGCCGGGAGAATTAAGATCAAGGCTCCGTAGGTCGGAGCCACGACATAAAATCTAGCCCAACATCAAATTTCTCACCGCATCCGGCACCGGTAGCGGAGAAATAATGTTGCGCTGCTCATTAGAAATATCCAAAACCCCGCACTTCCGTTCAGAGCTCAGCCAGTCTACAAAAGATAAGCTCACAAGGTAGTTAATAGCTTCAATCATACGATCTGCATGCGCTATCAACTTCGCAATCTGGTCATCAGGGCTATCACGACCCCAAGCAGGTGTACTAAAACCTGAGGGGTCTTCATACTCTTTACTTAATACGCTATGAATCCAATCTTTGTGTTCCTTAAATTTCACGAGAATATCCATGAGCGGCTTAGCCAGCTCGCGGAGCTTTAGGCGCGACAAAGCCAATACATGCTCATTCCCATTCAGTAGCAAGGCCTGAGTGGCATGCCCAACGGCTGTAACAAATAAGCATTTAAAATATAGAGACCCCTCAACCTCTGCTGGCATTTTCCGCCACTCAGAGTCATCAGCATCTTTGTGCCTGAGCCGCTTTTCCCAGTGAAGCGCCGTCTCATGAAGTGCTCTTTCAGCGTGCTGAATCCCAGAAACTATCGACGGCATATAAGTTGAGTGCAACTGACATTCCATTATAGTATCTAAATTTCTCAGCGCAAAATTGAAATCGCACCCCGCTTGCTTAAGGGAAGCCAACAATGAAGTATGAAGATTGTGGAGAATATCCCTATGACTGGCATCTACAGCCATCAGCGAACGATTAAGCCTATCAACCTGACATGAAATATAATCTAGGTGAACACTAATATAATATATAGCCCCAATATCTATCTGTCCGACTGGAACTTTTACCTCGACGAAGCCAGCATGCTCGGCAATCCCATTAGAGTCGCGAATTAATCCGGTGAATGAGGAGAGCTCTGATTTCGAAGATTTAGTATGCGGCGATAGCTCAAAGTCTGAAAACCTCGTACTTATCGCGGCGTACAATTTACCATTGGTATATACTTTCGATTCGGCACTGAAGTCTTCTAGAGACATAACCTTCTGCCGCATCCTAGTTTCGACATCACCCATCAGATCTTCAGCATTCATTCTAGAGCAGCTCTCCGTGGCGTTATGGCTAACCATAGGATGCATTAGCTGGCTATTGGCTGTACAGCCTGCCCATTGGCGGTGCTACCCGTAGTGGGTGTATGCCTCACCGAGAGGGCGGCTCCAGCTACGGCAGCGTGCAGCTTGAACATGTACGCGATGATATTCATGTCGATAAAGATCAGCGTGCTTCGCGCCTTCGCTAGGTTCGCACAATCGGGGAGATAATCGTCATCAGTCTGCTTAAGAAGGTTCTGCCCAAGCAACATCACGTAGTCCTTGCCGTTGAGCCGGCAGATGATAGCTAGACTGCACACGAGGACTACAGAGGCCAGGCTCTGCACGGCTGCTTAGGGCAGTGTGTCGCAGCCTCCATTGCCATGCCCAACTGAGGGTGTCCATTTCTATCTAAAATTAATGGACTCGGCGTGGAAAGGCTGAGGGCCCGGATTTCCTGGGGTTGGACTGTCCATTTGTCCAGATGGGTCACTACTGCCCTCTTTCGACAAGACTATTGTCTCGATCCCCACCTGGCGCCTGATGAGCGAGTCGTTCCGCAACTACCGCGGCATGCAGCAGTCCGGTGGCCGGCGGATCAAACGCAGCCTGTTCATCGACGCTGCCGGTGTGCGCTTCCTTACCCGCGAAGAAGAACAACGCCTGGCCCAGGTGAGCCTGCTGGGCGATTACCTGGCCGGCAAGCGTCAGGAGCTGCAGAACTGGAACGAAGCACTGGGCCCGGTAGCCGAGTTGTCGGCCAACCGCCGCAGGCTCACCAACATCGGCACCTTCCGCGCGTTTGCCCTGGCCTACCTGAAGAACCACCCCAACGTGCACCCCAACATGACCTGCATGGTACGGCAGATGCAGACCACCGCCGAGGGCGTACCGCTGGAGATCTACTGCTTTACCACCACCACGGTGTGGGCGGATTACGAGCGGATCCAGGGGGATATCTTCGATTATCTGCTGGCGGTGTTGCCGGAGTTTGGCTTGAGCCTGTATCAGCAGCCGAGTGGCAATGACATGCGGGTGGGGTTGAGTGGGCGTGCCGCGCAAGCGCCTGCCCCGCGTCGGCTGGAAGATATGAGCGAGGCTTGAGAGTGCCGGGGCTGCTGTGCAGCCCATCGCAGGCAAGCCAGCTCCTACAGGTTCCGCGCACAATTCCAGGCTTGCGCAGTGTTGTAGGGAGCTACCAGTATCAAAAATCCACCTTGCCCCTTCCCGCCTTGACCGTGCTGCGCCTGGCCTTCCCTTCAAGGCGACGGGTCTTCGAGCCAAGGGTGGGCTTGGTGGGGCGGCGCTTCTTCTCGGTCTTGCCGGCAGCGACGATCAACTCGGCAAGCCGCGCCAGTGCGTCAGCGCGGTTCTGCTCCTGGGTGCGGTACTGCTGGGCCTTGATGATCAGCACGCCGTCGCCGGTGATGCGGCTATCACGCAGCGCCAGCAGCCGCTCCTTGTAGAACGCGGGCAGTGACGAGGCCGGAATGTCGAAGCGCAGGTGCACAGCGCTGGACACCTTGTTGACATTCTGACCACCCGCGCCTTGCGCGCGGATGTAGGTCAGTTCGATTTCGGCATCCGGCAGATGCACGTTACTGGAGATTATCAACATGACATGGCCCTTGTGGTTGCGCCCATTATCACAGCCTCCACCGCGCTCTCATACTACGCCTGCCATTACCCCGCATACCCCAGCAGGTACAACAACCCGGTCAAGGTCACCAGCGATACCACGGTCGACAACAGGATGGTCCGGGAAATCAGCCCCGCCTCGCGGTTGTAATACTCCGCCAGCATGAACGGCCCGGTGCCGGTTGGCAGTGCTGCCAACAGTACCGCCGAAGCCGCCCACATGCTCGGCAGGCTGAACACCTTGTACGCCAGCACCCAGGTCAGCGCCGGCTGCCCCACAAGCTTCAACCCCACCAACGGCCACGGGCTGGCCTGCGCACCCGGGCGCTTCTCTGCCAGGAATGCACCCAGCGATATCAACGCACACGGCGTGGTGGCCAGCGCCAGCATGTCGAGAAAGTGCAGCACCGGCTCTGCCAGACCCAACCCGGAAATCGCCCAGCCCGCCCCTGCCAACGGCGAAATCACCAGCGGGTTCTTCGCCAGCGCCTTGCTCACCAGCAGGATCGCCCGGCCAATCTGCCGCTCTTCCTGCAGCCCGACCTCGATCAACGTGAGCGAAATGGCAAACACCAGGCACACCACGATCAACGACGAGATCAATGCCGGCTCCAGGCCCGCCTGACCAAACAGCAGCAAGCACAGCGGGATGCCGATATAGCCGGTATTGGCATATCCGGCACTGAGCCCGTCGATACTCGCCGCGACCAGGCCGTGGCCGCTGTACAGGCGCCACAGCAGCGTGAACAGGAACATGGCCAGGGCGCCTGCGCCAAAGGCCACGATAAAGCCCGGTTGCCAGATCTCGCTCCAGGTGGCCGTGGCGGTTACCTTGAACAGCAACGCTGGCAGGCAAAGCCAGACCACCATCTTGTTGATCTCGGCAGCGGCCTTGTTGCCCAGCTTGTTGGTCTTGCGGCACAGGTAGCCGACCAGGATGAGGGCAAAGATCGGTGCCACGATGACGAAGATGGTGTGCATGTCAGGCCTTGCCAGCCAGCGGCGTCTGCGCGCGACTGCCCAGCCGGCTCAGCCATACCGAGGCGAGGATGACCGCGCCGCCAATGAACAACCGCCCCAGCGGCTCATGCTGGTTCCAGATCAGCAGGTTCAGCAGCAGCCCCACCGGCACATGCAGGTTGTTCATCACCGCCAGCGTGCCGCCGGAGACCAGGCATGCGCCCTTGTTCCACCAGTACAGGCCCAGCGCCGTCGGGCACAGGCCGAGGAACAACAGTACCAGCCATTGCACATCGGTACTCGGCAAGTGCTGGGCGTTGCCGAACAGCAGGAAGGCTGGCAACACCACCAGCAAAGCACCGAGATAGAAGTAGCCAAAGCGGGCGTAATGCGGCAAGTCACTGGGGTTGCGCGCGACCAGGTGGCGGTACAGCACCTGGCCAGCGGCATAGGTGAAGTTAGCCAGTTGCAGCAACAGGAAGCCGATGAAGAACTCACCACTGATGCTGTCGAAACGGATCACTGCGGCGCCGGCCACGGCCACCAGCGCGGCCAGCAATGCCCATGGGTTGAAGCGCCGGTTCATGGCGTCTTCGATCAGGGTCACATGCAGCGGCGTGAGGATGGTGAACAGCAGCACCTCCGGCACGGTGAGTACACGGAAGCTCAGGTACAGGCAGACGTAGGTGATGCCGTACTGCAGCGCACCGATCAGGAGCATGGAGCGCATAAAACGCGGCTCGACCTGGCGCCAGCGGGTCAGCGGCAGAAAGACCAGGCCGGCCAGCAGCACCCGTGCCAACACTGCGAAATAGCTATCGACGTGCCCGGCCAGGTACTCGCCGATCAGGCTGAAGGAAAACGCCTGGATCAGCGCGACGATTATCAGGTAGCCCATGGTTGCCTCTCGTGGATCAAGGCCGCGACCTTAGCGGGTTGCGGTAAATGAGTTCAACCATGAGGAATGTAGGGGCTGCACTGGCCTCTTCGCGGGTGAACCCGCTCCCACAGGCACATCACATGTCTCAGGTGCGGTGGCATCTCTGTGGCAGCGGGTTTACCCGCGAAGAGGCCGGTACAGGCAGACACAATATTCCAGACATAAAAAAGCCCGGCCATGCAGGCCGGGCAGGTACACCCAAAGGAGCAAAAACAGGTGTCAGGGTTGGGAATCCGTTAAACCTCAGGCCACCGCTGCCAGCCTGGCCTTGGCCTGGTTGACGCCCTTCTCGTGGAACTCGCCGCTCATGTTCAGGCCTTCGGCATGAATGAAGTCGACATCGTGAATGCCGATGAAAGCCATTACCTGGCGCAGGTACGGCTCTTGGTGGTCGCTGCTGGCGCCGGCGTGGATGCCGCCACGGGCAGTCAGGACAATGGCGCGCTTGCCGGTCAGCAGGCCTTGCGGGCCGGTCGGGGTGTACTTGAAGGTGATGCCGGCACGCAGCACGTGGTCCAGCCAGGCCTTCAGGGTGCTGGGGATGGTGAAGTTGTACATCGGTGCAGCCATCACCAGCACGTCGGCAGCCAACAACTCATCGGTCAATTCATTGGAGCGGGCAAGCGCCTCCAGTTCGGCGGCACTGCGCTGCTCTTCGGGCTTCATCCAGCCACCCAGCAGGTTGGCATCCAGGTGGGGTACCGGGCTTACTGCCAGGTCGCGCACCGTGATCTGGTCGGCCGGGTGGGCGGCCTGCCATTGCTGGATGAAATCCTGGGTCAGTTGACGGGAAACGGAATCCTGCTGGCGGGCGCTGCTTTCGATGATCAGGACGCGGGACATGGGGTGCCTCCATCGGCAAAAAGGGTTGCGATTCGATGGAGGTGAGATTAAGGCTTGACCTATCGATAAAAAAGCGTAAAAAGTGGGTCCAATCTATCGATTAATCGGTTTATTCCCCACTACAGCTCAAGGCGATCCGCAGCTTGATGATCTGCCGGTTGAACTTGGCGGTGACATCGACACTTTTCCCGGCCGGCACATTTACCCGGCGTACCCGCGGTGCTTCCGGGCCATTGCGGAAGGTTACCTTGCACGCCGCCGGGACTTGCCCATAGTTGTTGAGGGTGATGGCGCCAATGTCATAGGCCGTGTCGTAGGCCGTGTAGTCGAGCTTGACCCCGGTCAGCTCCTTCTCGACATCGATGGGATAGGCCATGGCCCCAAGGGGCAGGCACATCAGTATTGCCGCACAACATTTCTTCATGGGCCGTGCTCCTTGCAAAGAGCGCAGCTTAGGACAACAGGAGCGAAAGATGAAAGCGCCGCGCGTAACCCTTGACCAGTGGCGAACCCTGCAGGCAGTGGTCGATCACGGCGGGTTTGCCCAGGCTGCCGAGGCCTTGCACCGCTCGCAGTCATCGGTCAGCTACACCGTGGCCCGCATGCAGGAACAACTGGGCGTGCCACTGTTGCGCATCGATGGCCGCAAGGCGGTGCTGACCGAGGCCGGCAACGTGCTGCTGCGCCGCTCACGTCACCTGGTCAAGCAGGCCAGCCAGCTTGAAGACCTCGCCCACCACATGGAACAGGGCTGGGAAGCCGAAGTGCGCCTGGTGGTCGATGCTGCCTACCCCAGCGCCCGCCTGGTACGCGCGCTGGCTGCATTCATGCCGCAAAGCCGCGGCTGCCGGGTGCGCCTGCGTGAAGAAGTACTGTCGGGCGTGGAGGAGGTGATGCACGAAGGCATCGCCGACCTGGCCATCAGCAGCTACAGCATCGGCGGTTACCTGGGCGCCGAGCTGAGCGCGGTGGAATTCGTGGCCGTCGCCCACCCCGAGCACAGCCTGCACCGCCTGGGCCGTGAACTGACCTTCCAGGACCTGGAAAGCCAGTTGCAGGTGGTGATTCGCGACTCTGGCCGCGCCCAGCCGCGCGATGTCGGCTGGCTGGGTGCCGAGCAGCGCTGGACCGTCGGCAGCCTAGGCACCGCAGCCACCTTCGTCAGCAGCGGCCTGGGCTTTGCCTGGCTACCTCGGCACATGATCGAACGCGAACTGCGCGAAGGCGTGCTCAAGCCATTGCCACTGGATCAGGGTGGCAGCCGCCACCCACTGTTCTACCTTTATTCGAGCAAAGAGAAGACCCTGGGCCCGGCCACGCAGATTCTCATCGACCTGCTGCGCAACTTCGACACCGCGCCTCTGGACGTGCCCTTCGCAGCCCCCCCACAAGCCTGAGAGGACCGCGCCCATGGCCTGTTTCGAACATGAAGGATGCGCCCTGCATTACGAGGAATATGGCCAGGGCGAACCACTGGTGTTGCTGCACGGGCTGGGCTCCAGCTGCCAGGACTGGGAGTTGCAGGTTCCGGTGCTGAGCCCGCACTACCGGGTGATCCTCATGGACATCCGCGGCCATGGCCGCTCCGACAAGCCTCGTGACGGTTATCAGATCGCTACCTTCAGTGCCGACTTGCTGGCCCTGCTCGAACACCTGCACACAGGCCCGGTGCACTTCGTCGGCCTGTCCATGGGCGGCATGGTCGGCTTCCAGTTTGCTGTCGACCACCCGCAGTGGCTGCGCAGCCTGTGCATCGTCAACAGCGCACCCGAGGTCAAGCGCCGCACCCGCAGTGACTGGTTATGGTGGCTCAAGCGCTGGGGCCTGGCGCGCATCCTCAGTGTCGAAACCGTCGGCAAGGGCCTGGCCGAACGCCTGTTCCCCAAGCCCCAGCAAGCTGATTTGCGACAAAAAATGGCCCAGCGCTGGGCACGCAACGACAAACGCGCCTACCTGAAGAGCTTCGACGCCATCGTCGACTGGGGGGTGCAGGAACGCATCGGGCAAATCCACTGTCCTACCCTGATCATTGCTGCCGACCACGATTACACCCCGATACAACTGAAACAGCGCTACGTGGCGCTTATACCCAACGCCAGGCTGGTCGTCATCGACGATTCCCGGCACGCTACGCCCCTCGATCAACCCGAGGTCTTCAACCAGACCCTGTTGCAGTTCCTCGCAGCCGCTTCCACCTCTCAAGGATCTTTGAGCCCATGCTGAAAAAACTCCTGCTCACCGCCTGCTCGGTCGCCTTCGCCACCAGTGTCATGGCTTCCGACAAGACCCCACACGTTCTGCTGGACACCAGCTTCGGCCAGGTCGAAATCGAACTGAACGCAGAGAAGGCGCCGATCAGCACGAAGAATTTCCTGCAATACGTCGACAGCGGTTTCTACAACAATACGATTTTCCACCGTGTGATCCCGGGGTTCATGGTCCAGGGCGGCGGCTTTACTGACCAGATGGTGCAGAAAGACACCCAGGATCCGATCAAGAACGAGGCCAGCAACGGCTTGCAGAACACCCGTGGCACCCTGTCGATGGCGCGCACCTCCAACCCGAACTCGGCCACCAGCCAGTTCTTCATCAACGTCGCCGACAACGATTTCCTCAACCCGGGCCGCGACGCCGGTTACGCCGTGTTCGGCAAAGTGACCAAGGGCATGGAAGTGGTCGACCAGATCGTCAACTCGCCAACCACCATCAAGAAAGGCATGCGCGATGTCCCGGCCGACCCGGTGTACATCAAGTCGGCCAAACGCATCGACTGACCGCAGGCTGCACAGGGACGTGCAACCGCCTGAGGGCAGGATGGAACAGGAGTGTCTTTACCCATGCTGTACCGCCGTTTCGAACAACTGATCGACATCTTTCGCGAAGCGCCCAGCGAGTCGCCGCCAACCACGGTGTGGCCGTTCTACCTGTATTACCTGCGCCAGGTGTGGCCAAGCTTCCTCGCCCTGCTGGTGGTAGGCCTGTTCGCCTCGCTGATCGAGGTGGCAATGTTCAGCTACCTCAGCCGTATCATCGACCTGGCCCAGGGCACGCCCAACGCCAACTTCTTCAGTGAGCACAGCGGCGAGCTGATCTGGATGCTGGTGGTGATCCTGCTGCTGCGGCCGGTGTTCTTCGGGCTGCATGACCTACTGGTGCACCAGACCATCAACCCCGGCATGACCAGCCTGATCCGCTGGCAAAACCACACCTATGTACTCAAGCAGAGCCTGAACTTCTTCCAGAGCGACTTTGCCGGGCGCATCGCCCAGCGCATCATGCAGACCGGCAACTCGCTGCGCGACTCCGCCGTGCAGGCGGTGGACGCGCTATGGCATGTTCTGATCTACGCCATCACCTCGCTGGTGCTGTTCGCCGAGGCCGACTGGCGGCTGATGCTGCCGTTGCTGCTGTGGATCGTCGGCTACATCGCCGCGCTGTTCTACTTCGTGCCAAGGGTTAAGGAACGCTCGGTGATTTCTTCAGATGCCCGTTCCAAGCTGATGGGGCGTATCGTCGATGGCTACACCAACATCGCCACCTTGAAGCTGTTCGCCCACACCGACTACGAACAGCAATACGCACGCGAAGCGATCCGCGAACAGACCGAGAAAACCCAGTTGGCATCACGCGTGGTCACCAGCATGGATGTGGTCATCACCACCCTCAATGGCCTGCTGGTGGTCACCACCACAGGCCTTGCACTGTGGCTGTGGAGCCAGTCGCTGATCACTGTTGGCGCCATTGCCCTGTCCACCGGCCTGGTGATCCGCATCGTCAACATGTCGGGCTGGATCATGTGGGTGGTCAACGGCATTTTCGAAAACATCGGCATGGTCCAGGACGGCCTGCAGACCATCGCCCAGCCGGTCACCGTCACCGACCGGCCCAATGCCCCACCACTCAAGGTCAGCCGTGGTGCGGTGCGCTTCGATGATGTCGACTTCCATTACGGCAAGGCTGCCAATGTGATCGAAGGGCTGAACCTGGACATTCGTCCGGGCGAGAAAATCGGCCTGATCGGCCCGTCCGGGGCTGGCAAGTCGACCTTGGTCAACCTGCTGCTGCGTCTCTACGACGTGCAAGGCGGGCGCATCCTGATCGACGGCCAGGACATTGCCGAGGTCAGCCAGGCCAGCCTGCGCGCGCAGATCGGCATGATCACCCAGGACACCTCGCTGCTGCACCGCTCGATTCGCGACAACCTGCTGTACGGCCGCCCCGGCGCCAGCGAGGCGGAGCTTCTGGAGGCCGTTCGCCGAGCGCGGGCTGACGAGTTCATCCCGCAACTGTCGGATGCCCAGGGCCGCACTGGCTTCGATGCCCATGTCGGTGAGCGCGGGGTGAAGTTGTCGGGTGGCCAGCGCCAGCGCATCGCCATTGCCCGGGTACTGTTGAAGAATGCGCCGATCCTGATCATGGACGAAGCCACTTCGGCGCTGGACTCGGAGGTAGAGGCGGCAATCCAGGAAAGCCTGGAGACGCTGATGCAGGGCAAGACGGTAATCGCCATTGCCCACCGGCTTTCGACCATTGCCCGGATGGACCGGCTGGTGGTGCTGGACAAGGGGCGGATTGTCGAGAGCGGCAGCCACAGTGAGTTGCTGGAGCAGCAAGGGCTGTATGCCCGGTTGTGGCACCACCAGACCGGGGGCTTTGTCGGCGTCGACTAAACCTGTGCCGGCCTCTTCGCGGGTAAACCCGCTCCTACACAGACCGCAAAAACCGAAATTAGGTGCGGCCCCTGTAGGAGCGGGCTTGCCCGCGAAGAGGCCGGTACAGACAACACAAATCCATCAGTCCCGGCGATAGGGCAACATCCCCCGCGCCTCCTCGGCATACCCCTTCACCCCTTCCCGCTCCTGCGCCAGAAAATCCTCCACCGCCCGCCGCAACCCCGGGTGCAGCAGGTAATGCCACGACCGCGTCAGCACCGGCTCGAACCCACGTATCAGCTTGTGCTCGCCCTGCGCTCCGGCATCAAACCGCTGCAACCCCTCGGCTATGGCAAAGTCCATGCCCTGGTAGAAACAGGTCTCGAAATGCAGCCGGTCGAATTCATCCAGGCACCCCCAGTACCGGCCAAACAGGCTGTCGCCCCCCACCAGGCTCAGGGCCATCGCCACATTGCGCCCCCCCTGGCGTGCCATCACCACACGTACCGCCTCGGGCATGCGCTCGGCGATCAGGCTGAAGAACTCGCGGGTCAGGTAAGGCGCCCGACGGCGTACCGCATAGGTGTTGGCGTAACACAGGAAAACGAAATCCCATTGCGCCTGGTCCAGCTCGTCACCGCGGTACCAGTGAAAGTCGATCCCCTGCCCCGCCACCTGCTCGCGCTCCTTGCGCATCTGCTTGCGCTTGCGCGAACTGAGGCTGTCGAGAAAGTCCTGGAAGTCGCGGTAGCCGCGGTTCTGCCAGTGAAACTGGCAACCCAGGCGCTCCATCCACCCCGGCAGGCCGGCCAGCGTTTGGTCCAGCGACGGGTCGGTGAAGTTGATATGTGCGCCAGACAGCCCTCCCTTGCCCAGATATTCCGGCAAAGCCTGCAACAAAAGCAGGCCATCGGCCAGGTCGCCAGCAAGCAGGCGTGGGCCACTGACCGGGCTGAACGGCACCGCACCGAGCAGCTTGGGGTAGTAGGCAATGCCCGCCCGCTCACAGGCATCGGCCCAACCATGGTCGAACACGTATTCGCCAAACGAGTGCCACTTGCGATAGGCCGGCAACAGCGCCCGCACTTGCCCGCCATGTTCCAGCACCAGGTGTTCTGCAGCCCAGCCAGTGTTGCGCGCCACGCTGCCGCTGTCTTCCATGGCGCTGAGAAACGCATGGCGCAGGAACGGTTGGCCCGCCGGCACCAGGGCATCCCAGGTGGCTGCCGGAAGATCACGCAAATGGGCAAGGCTGTACAGGCTGGTCACGGTTTCGGCTCGCGGTCTGAAGGCTTTCAGTATCACCAATCAAGGCTCGTCACTCAAATGACGAACGCCAGGCTGATCTATTCATTCTCAATTACTTAACAACAGTGCCACTAATTAGACATTAATCTGTCATTGGCCCCCGCAATACTTGCGCCTGTTTTCCGGAACCCCAGAACCTGTCTATTCAGGCCCTTTCCGAAGACATGCCAACGCAGGGGCAGGCGCTTGAGCCTCCCCCATTTTTTCAGTAGGGAGAACCTTATGCGTCTTGTTTCTACACTTACCGGAGTGAGCCTCACCGGCATGATGCTGGCTCTGAGCGCCCCGGCCAGTGCTGCTGTCGACGCCAAGCTGCTCGAAATGCTCCGCGCCAACGGCTCGATCAACCAGGCGCAGTACAACGAACTGCAGGGCGACCTGGCAAAAGAAACCAAGGAAAAGGCCGACCAGAAAGCTCAGTCCGAACGTATGAGCTCCTTTGAACAAAAAGTGGCATGGGCCGCCAAGACCCAGATCAAGGGCGATGTGCGCCTGCGTTACGAAGACGTCAACGTCGACAACCCGATCTCCCGCAGTGGTAACCAGGACCGTGAGCGCGTACGTGCCCGTGTCGGTTTCTACAGCGAGATCAACCCGCAAGTCGACGCCGGCGTGCGTGTGGCCACCGGCAGCAGCGCCGATGCCCGCTCGACCAACCAGAGCCTGGACAACTACTTCGAGAAGAAATCGCTGTGGGTTGACCTGGCCTACCTCGACTGGCACCCGACTGCTGTCCCGAACCTGCACCTGATCGGCGGCAAGATGATGCAGCCATGGGTGAGCATGGGCGATATCATCTGGGACAGCGACATCAACCCGGAAGGCGTAGCGGCTACCTACAAGACCAACCTCGGCCCGGCCGAAGTGTTCGGCAGCATCGGCCACTACAACCTGAAGGACAACGTCGACGGTGACGGCGTGCAGTTCAAGCACGACGCACAGCTGTACGCGGCCCAGCTGGGTACCAAGTTCAACGCGGCTGACACCGTCAAGGTTACCGTTGGCGGCAGCGTCTACGGTTACGACAACGACAAGGCCTCGGCTGCCCTGCGCTCGCTGGGCAACACCACCGACGAATTCAACCTGGTCGAAGGCTTCGGTCAGGTCGACTTCACGGGCTTCGCCATTCCGCTGTCGGCTTACGGCCAGTTCGTCAAGAACACCGAAAGCACCGATGGCAAGGACAAGGCCTGGCTGGCTGGCCTGAAGAGCAAGATCGGCGCCTGGAGCCTGGACTACAACTACCGCGACGTGCAGCGTAACGGTGTAGTCAGCCTGTTCACCGACTCCGACTTCGGCAACGGCTTCACCGGCTCCCGCGGCCACAAGTTCAAGGTGGGTTACGAAATCGACAAGAACTTCGCACTGGGCGCGGCTTACATGATGGCCAAGACCGACTACTCCAACCTGCCGAACAGCAATGCTGATGTAGACACCCTGCAGGTAGACCTGGAAGCCAAGTTCTAAGCAACACCCTCCTCTGCTTCACTCTGCAGCGGGAAACGCCGACCCCATCCGGCGTTTCCCGCTTTTTTGCCTGTCAGAAATGCGCCGGCCTCTTCGCGGGTAAACCCGCTCCCGCAGGGACATCACAGGTTCTGAATGCTGTGATTCCCTGTGGGAGCAGGCTTACCCGCGAAGAGGCCGGTACAGGCTTACGGAGGATCAGCGTTTGCGCAGGATCACGCTACCAATCGAATACCCCGCGCCAAACGAGCTCAACACACCCAGCGAACCCTTGGCCAGATCATCCTGATACAGGTGGAAGGCAATCACCGACCCCGCCGAACTGGTGTTGGCATAGCGGTCAAGAATCACCGGTGCATCTTCCTCGGCCACTTCACGCCCCAGCAGCTTCTTGACGATCAGGTGGTTCATGCTGAGGTTGGCCTGGTGCAGCCAGAAGCGTTTCACGTCGCCCGGCTGCAGGCCGTTCTCCTGCAGGTGCTCACCGATCAGCTCGGCCACCTTCGGGCACACTTCACGGAACACCTTGCGGCCTTCCTGGATGAACAGCTTGTCTGCTGCGCCTTCACCCTCTTCCGCGGCACGGTTGAGGAAGCCGAAGTTGTTACGGATGTTGTTGGAGAACTCGGTCCACAGTTTGCTGCTGACAATGTCGAACTGGTGCGCCGAGGTGGCCTTGTCGGCACGCTCGAGCAACACGGCGGTGGCTGCATCACCAAAGATGAAGTGGCTGTCGCGGTCCCGGAAGTTCAGGTGACCGGTACACACCTCCGGGTTGACCATCAGCACGGCACGCGCCTGGCCCAGGGCCACGCTGTTGGCAGCAGTCTGGATGCCGAAGGTGGCCGAGGAGCAGGCCACGTTCATGTCGAAGGCAAAGCCCTGGATGCCCAGCGCCTGCTGCACTTCGATGGCGATGGCCGGGTACGGGCGCTGCAGGTTGGAGCAGGCGACGATCACACCATCGACATCGGCAGCGGTGCGGCCGGCGCGCTCCAGGGCCTGGCGGGCAGCGGCCACGGCCATTTCGCAGAGCACCGACGGCTCGTCGTTGCTGCGCTCTGGCAGGCGCGGCTTCATGCGCTGCGGGTCGAGGATGCCGGCCTTGTCCATGACGAAACGGCTCTTGATGCCCGAGGCTTTCTCGATGAACGCCGCGTCGGACAACGGTGCCGCTTCGACCTCGCCACGCTCGATGGCGGCAGCGTTGTCCTGGTTGAACTGCTGTGACCAGGCGTTGAAGGAAGCCACCAGTTCTTCGTTGGAAATGCTCTGGGCCGGGGTGTACAGGCCGGTGCCGCTGATCACGACGTTATGCACGGTCGTTCCTCTGGTCGAAGGCCATCGCCACGGGGCGCTGGCTGGGAATATGACGATTTAATGGCACTTTAGTACCAATTTTGGAGCAAGGGCTGCGCCCTCGTTCGCGGGCAAGGCCGCTCCTACAGGGACCGCGTCGCTCCCGCGAAGGGCCGCAAAGCGGCCCCAAATTGCATCAATATTGCCACAACTGTGGAAGTTTATCCCTCCACCTGGCTCCACTGCTTGCTCAATCTTTTATCTGAGATCGGTACCTTGGTCCCCAACTGCTGGGCAAACAGCGATACCCGGTATTCCTCCAGCCACCAGCGGTACAGGGTCAGTTGCTCATCGCGCTTGCCCTCCTGGGCATGCTTGTCGGCACGGGCCTTGTATTGTGCCCACAGGTTGGCCAGTTCGCCGCTCCACACCCGGTCCTTCTGCACTTGCGAACCGAGCTTCTCCAGGCGCAGTTCCACCGCCTTGAGGTAACGCGGCAGCTCCTTGAACCAGGCCCCCGGGGTTTCGCGCACAAAGCCCGGATACACAAGGTTGCCCAGCTGCTGCTTGATGTCGTTCAGCGCTACCGCCTGGCTGAGGTCGATCTTGCCCTTGAAGCGTTTCTGCAGGCCATGCCACAGTTTCAGCACTTCCAGGGTCTGCCGTGCCAGGCGTTCGGCGTGCTCGGCCCAACTGCCGCGCTTGCGCTCGGCAAGCCCGGCCAGCGCTGCACCATCACGCGGCAGCGGCTGCTCGCCTTCGAGGATGCAACTGTCCAGGCTGGCCAGCAGGATATCTTCGACCAGCGCTTCGACACGCCCCAGCTCGCGGTACAGCAGGCCCAGCTCGGTCAGCCCCGGCAACTTGCCGCGCAGGAATTTGGCCGGCTCGGCCAACTGCTGCAGCAACAGCCGCTGCAAGGCGCGGCGGTGCTGGAACTCGGCTTCGGCCTGGGTCGAGAAACGCCCTTCGTGCACAGTGCCGTTTTCGTCCACCAGTGCCGGATATACCGTCATCGAAAGGCCGGCGATCTTCTGCTGGGTACTCTGCGCCACTTCGCTGAAGGCCTTGGCTTGTACCGGTTTCTCGGCGTCTGCATTGCGCGGTACGGCCAGCGCTGCCTGGCTGGCGGCGACAAAGCGGGCAGTCAGCTCCGCCAGGTCACGGCCTTCACCCAGGAACTTGCCCTGGCCATCGACCACTTCGATGTTCATGCGCAGGTGGCCTTCAACCAGGTTGACAGACTCGGCCCAGGCTTCGTCAGACACACGCACACCGGTCATGCGCAACAGCTCCTGACCCAGGGCCTGGGGCAAAGCCCCCTGGCCAAACGTCATGCGCGCCAGCGACGCCTTGACGAAGTCAGGCACCGGCACAAAGTTCTTGCGCAGAGCCTTGGGCAGGTTACGCACCAGCGCCACGCACTTGGCTTCAAGCAAGCCCGGCACCAGCCATTCCAGGCGCTCGCCCGGCAAACTCGGCAGCAGGGGGGCGGGAACGCGCACGGTCACGCCGTCGCGGGGGTGCCCCGGTTCGAAGTGGTAGGTCAGCGACAAGCGCAGCTCGCCCACCTGCAGGTTGTCGGGGTACTGCGCAGCCGTGACTTCGCTGGCCTCGCGGGCCAGCACGTCTTCCTCACGCATGATCAGCAGGTTGGCGTCCTTCTGGCTGCCCATGCGGTACCACGCATCGAAGGTCGCCGTCTGGTGGATTTCTGCTGGCAGGCGGGCTTCGTAGAACGCATACAACGTCTCTTCATCCGCCAGGATATCGCGCCGACGTGCTTTGGCCTCCAGCTCATCGAGCTGCTCCAGCAGGCGCTTGTTGGCCGCCAGGCACTTGGCCCGCGACTGGATTTCACCCCCCACCAGCCCTTCGCGGATAAACAGCTCACGCGAGGTAACCGGGTCGATCGGGCCAAAGTGCACTGGCCGGCGGCCGACCAGGATCAGGCCGTACAGGGTGATCTGCTCATAGGCCACCACCTGCCCGCGCTTCTTCTCCCAGTGCGGCTCGAAGTGGTTTTTCTTGACCAGGTGACCGGCCAGCGGCTCGATCCAGTCCGGTTCGATTTTGGCTACCATGCGCGCGTACAGCTTGGTGGTTTCGACCAGCTCGGCGGCCATGACCCACTGCGGGCGCTTGCGCCCAAGGCCCGACGACGGGTGCACCCAGAAGCGCCGCTGGCGCGCCCCCTGGTAGTCGCCCTCTTCGGTCTTCTGGCCAATCTGGCTGAGCAGCCCGCTGAGGATCGCCTTGTGCATCTTCTGGTAGTCGGACGGCTCCTTGTTCACCGCCAACTGCAGGTCACGGCAAATCAGCGCCAGCTGGCGATGGGCATCACGCCACTCGCGCAGGCGCAGGTAGTTGAGGAAGTTCTTACGGCACCAGTTGCGCAGCGGGTTGGCGGTCAGCGCCTGGCGCTGTTCCTCGAAGCCGCGCCACAGGTTCACCAGCGCGGCGAAGTCGGAATCCACGTCCTTCCATTGCGCGTGGGCCTGGTCGGCGGCCTGCTGACGCTCCGGCGGACGCTCACGCGGGTCTTGCACCGACAGCGCACTGGTCACGATCAGCACTTCCTGCAAACTGCCCTGGCGGGCACCTTCCAGCAGCATGCGGCCTAGCCGCGGGTCAATCGGCAGGCGCGCCAACTGGCGGCCGAGCGGCGTCAACTGGTTCTCGCGGTTGACCGCCGACAGCTCCTGCAACAGGTTGAAGCCATCGCTGATGGCCTTGCCATCTGGCGGCTCGATGAACGGGAAGGCATCGATGGCGCCCAGGCGCAGGTGCAGCATCTGCAGGATCACGGCCGCCAGGTTGGTACGCAGGATTTCCGGGTCGGTAAACGCTGGCCGCCCGTTGAAGTCCTCTTCGCTGTACAGGCGCACACAGATACCCGGCTCGACCCGGCCGCAACGGCCTTTACGCTGGTTGGCACTGGCCTGCGAAACAGCCTCTATCGGCAGGCGCTGGACCTTGGCGCGGTAGCTGTAGCGGCTGATGCGTGCGGTACCGGTATCGATCACATAGCGAATGCCAGGCACGGTCAGCGAGGTTTCGGCGACGTTGGTCGCCAGGATGACACGGCGCCCGGTGTGCGACTGGAAGATGCGCTGCTGCTCGGCCGGTGACAGGCGTGCATACAGCGGCAGTATCTCGGTGTGGCGCAATTGCGCCTTGCGCAGGATCTCGGCGGCATCACGGATTTCCCGTTCACCCGGCAGGAAGATCAGCACATCGCCGGGGCTCTTGCCCTCGCTGCGTTCGTGTTGGGCCAGTTCATCCAGTGTGGCGAGAATCGCCTGGTCGACCGTGATGTCGTCCTCGATCTGGTTGCCTTCTTCGTCCTGCTCGCTGGTCAGCGGGCGGTACCAGGTTTCCACCGGGAAGGTACGGCCGGACACCTCGATGATCGGCGCGCCATCGAAATGCCTGGAAAAGCGCTCCAGGTCGATGGTCGCCGAGGTGATGATGAGCTTCAGGTCTGGCCGGCGGTGCAGCAAGGTCTTCAGGTAGCCAAGCAGGAAGTCGATGTTCAGGCTGCGTTCGTGGGCTTCGTCGACGATGATTGTGTCGTAGCGCTCCAGAAAGCGGTCGTGCTGGGTTTCGGCCAGCAAGATGCCGTCGGTCATCAGCTTGACCAAGGTGTTGGCATCGCTCTGGTCTTCGAAACGCACCTGGTAGCCGACCAACCCGCCCAGCGGCGTGCCCAGTTCTTCGGCAACCCGCGCCGCCACGCTGCGTGCGGCGATTCGGCGTGGCTGGGTGTGGGCGATCAGGCCATGGCTGCCACGGCCCAGCTCGAGGCAGATCTTCGGCAGCTGGGTGGTCTTGCCCGAACCGGTTTCGCCGGCGATCACCAGCACCTGGTGTTCGGCCAGGGCCTTCTTGATTTCGTCACGCTTGGCGGCGATCGGCAGGCTGTCGTCGTAACGCACGGTCGGCACGCTCTGTTGGCGCGCAGTGACCTGGGCACAGGAGGCCTGGACCTTTTCCACCCACTGCGCCAGCTTCGCCTCATCGGGGCGTTTGCGCAGTTCGTGCAGTTGCCGGCGCAGGCGATGGCGGTCAGCAATCATGGCGTGGTCGAGGTTTTGCAGCAGTTTGTCGATGGCGTGGTCAGTCATGGGGCTTTTTAGTGATGCAGGTGAGCCTGCTTTTTCATGATCGGCATTCGGAAAGTCGGGCGATTGTCGCAGATTTGCAGACTCTCTGCTGCCTGTGCCGGCCTCTTCGCGGGTAAACCCGCTCCCACAGGATTGCAACTGGACTGAAATCTGAGCAGTACCTGTAGGAGCGGGTTTACCCGCGAAGAGGCCATATGCAATGGCACAAATGTTTAGCCATACGCGATGTAAAGGTTGCCATTCACTGCTTTAATCAACCTTACGCCGCATGTGAGTATCAAAGGCATGACTCCCGCCCAGCCCATCGCCCCACCATCGTCCCGCCCTTCGCTACCGAAGGCCCGGAGCCGTGCCGGGGAAAATCCGCTGGTGCATATCATCCTCGCCTTCTGGGCCTTGTGGCACTGCCGCCACGCGCGCCCACCGGACACTTCACTCACGCCTTTGTGACCAAACCCGGCCATCGTCTGGCCATTTGACTCAACTGGACCGCGCTTTTTGCGTGAACGTCCCGTGCGCCCGTGAGCGAATCAATCATGCACTTTGCACCCATAGAGCAGGCTACCCGTTTCCTGGCTGACAACCCCGATATCGAGCTGTTCGAACTGTTCATCCTCGACGCCAACGGCGTGCCCCGCGGCAAGCTGCTGCACCGCGACGAACTGTTGGCCGTGTACCAGACTGGCCGCCCGCTGCCCAGCACCATTCTCGGCCTGACCCTGAACGGCGATGACGTGGAAAACTCCGGCCTGGTCTGGGACGTCGGCGACATCGACTGCCGTGCCTACCCGCTTGAGGGCAGCCTGGTACGCCTGCCCTGGCGTCGGGTACCGACCGCAGCCGTGCAAGTGAGCATGCACCCGAGCGAGGGCCTGCCCGCCAGCATCGCCGACCCGCGGCATGTGCTGCTGCGCACCATCGAGGCGCTGAAGGCCGACGGCTACCACCCGGTAATGGCCTGCGAGCTGGAGTTCTACCTGCTCGACCAACAACGCGATGCCCAGGGCCGTCCGCAGCCAGCGCTGGACAACGACGGCGGCCGCCCACGCAGCACCCAGGTTTATGGCTTGCGCGAACTGGAACAGATCGAGCCGTTCCTCGCCGACCTGTACGCGGCCTGCAAGGCCCAGGGCATCCCGGCGCGCACAGCGATTTCCGAGTACGCCCCGGGGCAGGTGGAAATCACCCTGGAGCACGGCGATGCCCTGCAAGCGATGGACCAGGCGGTGCGTTACAAGCGCCTGGTCAAAGGGGTTGCCCACGCTCACGGCATGCAGGCCTGTTTCATGGCCAAGCCGTTTGCCAACCTGGCCGGTACCGGCATGCACATGCACCTGAGCCTGGCCGACAGCGCCGGCAACAACCTGTTCGCCAGCGAGGATAAAGCCGGCACCCCGCTGCTGCGCCAAGCCGTAGCCGGCATGCTGCGCCACCTGCGCGACTCGCTGCTGCTGTTTTGCCCCAACGCCAACTCGTTCCGCCGCTTCCAGGCCAACAGCTATGCACCACTGGCCCCGACCTGGGGCGTGGACAACCGCACAGTGAGCCTGCGCGTGCCCGGCGGCCCGGCCAACAGCCGGCATGTGGAACACCGCATCTGCGGCGCCGATGCCAACCCGTACCTGGCGGCGGCGGCCATTCTTGCTGCCAGCCACCGCGGCATCCGCGAACAGCTGGACCCGGGCGCGCCGGTGGAGGGCAACGGCTATGCCCAGGCCACCGAACACCTGCCCACCGACTGGCTGACCGCCCTCGACGCCCTGCAGCATTCGCACTGGGCCCGTGAGGCATTGGGTGAGGACTTCCTCGGCGTATACCTGAAGGTCAAGCGCGCCGAGTACCGCCAGTTCATGGCCGAAGTCAGCGAACAGGACTGGCGCTGGTACCTGCACCAGGCCTGAGCCCCTACATAACAAGGAACACCCATGAATGCAGCATTGAACAACGGCCCGGCGCAACGTGCGCCGTCCTACTACAGCGCCACCCTCAACGACCCTACCGAGTACCCGCAACTCAAGGGCACGGTACAGGTGGATGTGGCCATCATCGGCGGCGGCTTCACCGGCGTGGCCACGGCAGTTGAACTGGCCGAACGCGGCCTGAAGGTCGCCATCGTCGAAACCAACCGCATTGGCTGGGGCGCCAGCGGCCGTAATGGCGGCCAGGTCACTGGCAGCTTGTCGGGCGACGAGGCGATGCGCTCGCAGATGCGCAACCACCTGGGTAGCGAGGTGGATGATTTCATCTGGCACCTGCGCTGGCGTGGGCACCAGGTAATCGAGCAACGCGTGGCGCGCTATGGTATCGACTGCGACCTCAAGCGGGGCCACCTGCATGCGGCGATGAAGCCCTCGCACATGAACGAGCTGCGCGCCTTCGAGGCCGAAGCCCGACGCCGCGGCATGGGCGAGCAGGTGCAGTTGCTCGACCAGGCGGCAGTAGCCGAGCACCTGCAAAGCCCGCTGTACCTGGGGGCGCTGAAGAATCTGCGCAACCTGCACCTGCACCCGCTCAACCTGTGCCTGGGCGAAGCCCGCGCCGCGCACAGCCTGGGTGCGTTGATTTTCGAGAATTCCGAGGTGCTGGACATCGTCCATGGGCCGCGCCCGGCGGTGGTCACCGCCCACGGCCGGGTCGAGGCGCGCCAGGTGATGCTGGCCGGCGACGTGTACCACAAGCTGGAAAAGCGCCAGCTCAAGGGCAAGATCTTCCCGGCCATGGGTGGCATCGTCACCACCGCGCCGCTGGGTGAGCTGGCCGAGCAGATCAACCCCCAGGACCTGGCGGTATACGATTGCCGCTTCGTGCTCGACTACTACCGCCTGACGGCCGACAAGCGCCTGCTGTTCGGCGGCGGCGCGAACTATTCCGGGCGTGATTCACGGGACATCGAAGGCGAACTGCGCCCGTGCATCGAACGCACGTTCCCGGCATTGAAGGGCGTGCCGATCGAGTTCCAGTGGAGCTGCGCCATGGGCATCGTGGTCAACCGCATCCCGCAGCTGGGCAAACTGTCGGATAACGTGTGGTACTGCCAGGGTTACTCGGGGCACGGTATTGCCACCAGCCACATCATGGGCGAGATCATGGCCGAGGCGCTGACCGGGACGCTGGAGAAGTTCGACACCTTTGCCCAGTGCAAGCATGTGCGGGTGCCGATGGGGGACTTGCTGGGGAACCCGCTGTTGGCGGCGGGGATGTGGTATTACCAGATGCTGGAAAAATTGCGCTGAGTTCACTGGCCTCTTCGCGGGTAAACCCGCTCCTACAGGTCTTGCGCAACCTGTAGGAAAGGGTTTACCCGCGAAAGCCAGCCGAGATTCAGAAGATCAGGCGATCTTCTTCAGCCCCTGCTTCTTCAGTTCTTCATCACGCAGCTCGCGGCGCAGAATCTTGCCCACGTTGGTGGTCGGCAACGAGTCACGGAACTCGATCTGGCGTGGCACCTTGTAACCAGTCACGTTGGCACGCATGTGCTCCATCACCTGTTCCTTGGTCACGGTCATACCCGGCTTGACCACGATGAACACCTTGATCACTTCACCCGACTTCTCGTCCGGCACACCAATGGCCGCGCACTGCAATACGCCCGGCAGGGATGCCAGCACGTCTTCCAGCTCGTTGGGATACACGTTGAAGCCCGAGACCAGGATCATGTCCTTCTTGCGGTCGACGATGCGCATGTAACCGTCAGGCTGGATCAGGGCGATATCGCCGGTTTTCAGCCAGCCTTGGCTGTCGAGAATCTCGGCAGTGGCGTCTTCGCGTTGCCAGTAACCCTTCATCACCTGCGGGCCCTTGACGCACAGTTCGCCCACTTCGCCCAACGGCAACTCGATGCCGGCGTCGTCGATGACCTTGCACAGGGTCGACGGTACCGGAATACCAATGGTGCCCACCTGGTTTGCCTCCGCCGGGTTCACCGCCGCCACCGGGCTGGTTTCGGTCATGCCGTAGCCTTCGCAGATGGCACAGCCGGTAACGGCCTTCCAGCGTTCGGCCACACTCAACTGCAGGGCCATGCCACCTGACAGGGTGATTTTCAGCGCCGAGAAGTCCAGGGCGCGGAACGCCTCGTTGTTGCACAGGGCAACAAACAAGGTGTTGAGGCCGACAAAGCCGCTGAACTTCCATTTGCCCAGTTCCTTGACCATGGCCGGCAGGTCACGCGGGTTGCTGATCAGCACGTTGTGGTTGCCAATCAGCATCATGGCCATGCAATGGAAGGTAAAGGCGTAGATGTGGTACAGCGGCAGCGGCGTGATGAGGATTTCGCAGCCTTCGTGCAGGTTCGAGCCCATCAGCGCTCGACATTGCAGCATGTTGGCCACCAGGTTGCGGTGGGTCAGCATGGCGCCCTTGGCCACGCCGGTGGTGCCGCCGGTGTACTGCAGCACCGCCACGTCGTTGGCCTGCGGGTTGGCTTCGGTCACCGGCTGGCCCTTGCCCAGCGCCAGCGCGTCGTTGAAGCGCACGGCCTGTGGCAGGTTGTAGGCCGGCACCATCTTTTTCACGTACTTGATCACGCTGTTGATCAGCAGGCGCTTGAGCGGCGGCAGCAGGTCGGCCACTTCGGTGACGATAACGTGCCTGACCTGGGTCTTGGGTAGCACCTTCTCAGCCAGATGGGCCATGTTCGCCAGGCAGACCAAGGCTTTGGCGCCGGAGTCGTTGAACTGGTGCTCCATCTCCCGCGTGGTGTACAGCGGGTTGGTGTTGACCACGATCAACCCGGCACGCATGGCGCCGAACACCGCGACCGGGTACTGCAGGACATTGGGCAGTTGCACGGCAATGCGGTCACCTGGCTTGAGGTCGGTATGCTGCTGCAGCCAGGCGGCAAACGCCCCCGACAGCGCATACAACTCGCCATAAGTGATAGTCTTGCCCAGGTTGCTAAAGGCCGGTTTGTCGGCAAAGCGTTGGCAGGATTGCTTGAGTACCGCCTGAATATTGGGGAATTCGTCAGGATTGATTTCCGCCGTAATCCCGGCTGGGTACTTATCCTTCCAAAAATTTTCGATCATGGAAGCCCACTCCTTCAGCAACAGCGAAGTTCGATTGGCGCGTCGATGCGCTTATTATTGATATGAGACGGCGGTTCGTTGCAAACCGGATCGTCTGAAAGCGGGCCGAGAGTAACAGCTTTGCCTGGGGTCGCCTAGAGGCCAAAACAGGCCTAACAGTCACAAAAATGACTCAATGAACAATATGGGTCATTTTTAGAGTTTTTAACCAAAATGTCGCAGATTCGGCTGTGGCGTGCCTGATAGAGCGGTTAAAGGCATTCGCGGGCAAGCCCGCTCCTACAACGGCCGGTGCAGGAGCGGGCTTGCCCGCAAAGAAGTCAACTCGTTATCAAGCGATATCACGCAGCTCCCGCCGCAGAATCTTGCCCACCGGCGTCATCGGCAACGACTCACGCAGCACAATGTGCTTGGGCACCTTGTAGCCGGTGAAGTTGGCCTTGCAGTAGGCCTTGAGCTCTTCCACGCTCAACCCACCCTCTCGCGGTACCACGAACAGCTTCACCGCCTCACCGGAACGCTCATCCGGCACACCGATGGCCGCACAGTTGGCAACCTTGGGGTGGCCCATCACCACGTCCTCGATCTCGTTGGGATATACGTTGAAACCCGAGACGATGATCATGTCCTTCTTGCGGTCGACGATGCGGGTAAAGCCATCCGGGTCAATTACCGCGATATCGCCGGTCTTGAACCAGCCTTCTTCATCCAGCGCCTGAGCGGTGGCCTCGGGCTGTTGCCAGTAGCCCTTCATCACCTGTGGGCCCTTGATGCACAGCTCGCCACGCTCGCCCAACGGCATTTCGTTGCCGTCATCGTCGATGACCTTGAATGCGGTACCGGCTACCGGGATGCCCACCGTGCCCAGGCGCGCCAACTGGCCATAGGGGTTGGTGCTGGCCACCGGCGAGGTTTCGGTCAGGCCGTAACCTTCGACAATGCGGCAGCCGGTAAGCGCCTCCCAGCGTTCGGCAGTGGCCTTGACCAGCGCCGTGCCGCCGGAGTTGGTGACCTTCAGCGCCGAGAAGTCCAGCTGGCGGAAGCCCGGGTGATCCATCAACGCCACGAACAGGGTATTGAGCCCCAGCAACGCGGAGAAGCGCCACTTGCCCAGCTCCTTGATGAAGCCGGGGATGTCCCGCGGGTTGGTGATCAGCACGTTGTGGTTGCCGGTGACCATCATGCACATGCAGTTCGCGGTAAAGGCATAGATGTGATAAAGCGGCAGCGGCGCGATCATCACCTCCTGCCCGTCCTTGAGCAGCTTCTGCCCATCCGGCCCATGCTGCGAGAACCAGGCCAGTACCTGCAGCATGTTGGCCACCAGGTTGCCGTGGGTAAGCATCGCCCCCTTGGCCAGGCCGGTGGTGCCGCCGGTGTACTGCAGCACGGCGATGTCGTCGAGGCTCAGTGATACCGGTTTTGGTGACAACTCGCGCCCCTGGCGCAGTACCTGCTTGAACGGTATTGCCTGGGGCAACTGGTAGGCCGGCACCATTTTCTTCAGCTTGTCGACCACCGTGTTGACCAACCAGCCCTTGGCAGTGGGCAGCAGGTCGCCCATCTTCGCTTCGATCAGGTACTCGATGCCGGTGTCGGGCAGCACCTCCTGCACGCGCTTGCCGAACATGTTCAAGTACACCAGCGCACGCGCGCCGCTGTCCTTGAACTGGTGGCGCATCTCACGCTCGGTGTATAGCGGGTTGGTGTTGACCACGATCAGCCCGGCGCGCATGGCGCCGAACACAGCGATCGGGTATTGCAGCACGTTGGGCATCTGCACCGCGATGCGGTCACCCGGCTTGAGATCGGTGTGTTGCTGCAACCAGGCGGCAAAGGCCGCTGAATGGCGCTCCAGCGCCGCGTAGTTCAGGGTCACGCCCAGGTTGCTGAATGCCGGGCGGTCGGCAAAGCGCTTGCAGGAGCGCTCGAACACCTCGACGACCGAGGCGTAGGCATTGATGTCGATGGTGGAAGGCACGCCCGCCGGGCGCTTGTCATTCCAGAAGTCGGCTTGCATTTATTATTGTTCCTCTGCCTGGACCTGCACTGCGTCCTTTGATCCTCTACCTGATTGCCTGTTGGCAAAAAGGCGTTGATCCGACGTTAGCAGGTAAGCCCAAGGCGGCATATACGCCAAGTGCCGCCATTAACATTGTGAATCTTATTTGTGCCCTTCCTGCAATCCGGCCGGTTGTGCATACACTGTTCGGGTACCCGTGCGCACAAGGACCCGCCATGCCTCACGACGCCTTCTGGCTGCCCGCCAGCGAGCACTGCAGCCTGTACGTACACCAATGGCTGCCGGCCACGCCGGTAAAAGCAGTGGTGCTGCTGGCCCATGGCATGGCCGAGCATGCCGGGCGCTACCAGCGCCTGGGCCAGGCCCTGAGCGAGGCCGGCTTCGCCCTGTTCGCCGCCGACCAGCGTGGCCACGGGCGCACTGCCGAGCAGGGTAGCCTCGGCCTGTTCGCCCGCCATCATGGCTGGAATGCCGTGGTCAACGACCTTGGCCGGCTGGCCCAGCACATTGGCCAGCAATACCCGTGCACGCCACTGTTCCTGTTCGGCCACAGCATGGGCAGCTACATCGCCCAGGCTTACCTGCTGCACCACAGTGGCAGCCTGCACGGGGCGATCCTCAGTGGCTCGAACTACCAGCCGGCCGCGCTGTACCGCGTTGCACGGCAGATTGCCCGGCTGGAGGCCTGGCGCCAGGGCCCATTGGGCAAGAGTGCACTGATCGAGTGGTTGTCGTTCGGTTCGTTCAACAAAGCCTTCAAGCCCAACCGCACGGCATTCGACTGGCTCAGCCGCGACCCGGCCGAGGTCGACCTGTACGTCAACGACCCGCTGTGCGGCTTTCGTTGCAGCAACCAACTGTGGCTCGACCTGCTGCAAGGCTTGGCGCAGATCAGCCAGCCGGGTAACCTCGCGCAGATCGATCCGAACCTGCCAATGCTGGTAATCGCCGGGGAATGTGATCCGGTCAGTGCCGGCAAACGTCTCACCCATCTGGCCAACGCCCTGCGCGCGACCGGCAATCGACATGTACAGCTTCGCGTCTATCCTGATGCACGGCATGAAGTACTCAACGAAACCAACCGTGACGAGGTCACCGCCGACATTCTCGGCTGGCTTGAACAGGCGCTGGCCCTTGGCCGCCCTGCGCGCAGTGAATGATAGCCGCCCTCGCCCAATGCTTAAGGAAGCACCGATGTCCCAGGTCACCAACACGCCTTATGAAGCCCTCGAAGTCGGCCAGAAGGCCGAGTACAAGAAGTCCGTCGAAGAACGCGACATCCAGCTGTTCGCGGCGATGTCCGGTGACCACAACCCGGTGCACCTGGACGCCGAGTTCGCGGCCAAGAGCATGTTCCGCGAGCGCATTGCCCATGGCATGTTCAGCGGCGCCCTGATCAGCGCTGCAGTGGCCTGCACCTTGCCAGGCCCTGGCACCATCTACCTGGGCCAGCAGATGAGCTTCCAGAAGCCGGTGAAAATTGGCGACACCCTGACCGTGCGCCTGGAAATCCTCGAGAAGCTACCCAAGTTCAAGGTGCGCATTGCCACCAATGTGTACAACCAGAATGATGAGCTGGTGGTTCAGGGCGAGGCCGAGATCCTGGCGCCGCGCAAGCAGCAGACTGTCGAGCTGGTGTCGCCGCCAAATTTCGTGGCTAGCTGAACACTGATTTAGCCAGCACCGGCCTCTTCACGGGCAAGCCCGCTCCAACGCAGATGGTAGTAGGAGCGGGCTTGCCCGCGAAGAGGCCGGCCCAGCAAACATCATTCAATGGCCTTTAACCGCCGCTCGATATGCCGCCTCTCCGGCTCTTGCCGAGTCAGCGCCAGCGCCTGCCGCCAGGCTGCCCTCGCCTCTTCCACCTGCCCCAGCTGGTAATGCAGTTCGGCCCGCGCCGCATGCGCCAGGTGATAGTCCAGCAACGCCCCCCGCGCCAGAATCCCGTCCACCACCCGCAAGCCAACCGCCGGCCCATCGCGCTTCGCCAGTGCCACCGCCCGGTTCAGTTCCACCACCGCAGACGGCCAATGCCGCTGCAACACGTCATACAAGCCGACGATCTCGGCCCAGTCCGTTTCTTCAGCCGTTGCCGCTTCGGCATGCACCGCAGCAATTGCCGCTTGCACGCTATAGGCACCGAAACCTCGGGTTTGCAGGGCCTGGCGCACCAGTGCGCAACCCTCGTCAATGCGCTGCCGGTCCCACAAGCTGCGGTCCTGCTGTTCCAGCACCACCAGGTTGCCCTGGGTATCGGTTCGCGCCTGCTGCCGGGACGCCTGCAGCAGCATCAACGCCAGCAGGCCGACCGCCTCCGGGTCGGGCAGCAACTGGACCAGCAACCGTGCCAGGCGGATGGCTTCATCACTCAGGTCCTGCTGCAACAGCGCCTCGCCCGATGACGCCGAGTAGCCTTCGTTGAACACCAGATAGATAACCCGCAAAACGCTCTCCAGGCGCTCGGGCAACTCGTTCATCTCAGGCACTTGGTACGGAATGCCGGCATCGCGGATCTTGGCCTTGGCACGGACAATACGTTGGGCAATGGTGGCCGGGCTTTGCAGGAAAGCGCGGGCGATCTGCTCGGTGGTCAGGTCGCACACTTCGCGCAAGGTCAGCGGCACCTGGGCATCTGCCGACAATGCCGGGTGGCAACAGGTGAAGATCAGCCGCAAGCGGTCATCAGCCAGCAGTTCATCTTCACTGGGGTCGTGTGTCTGGCTGTCGAGCAGCATGCTCAGGTCGGCCTGGGAGCGGTCGAACCGGGCGCGCCGGCGCAGCGTATCAATCGCCTTGAAGCGCCCGGTAGAGACCAGCCACGCCCGGGGGTTGGCGGGGATGCCGTCGCGTTGCCAACGTTCGACGGCAATGAAGAAGGCATCGTGCATGGCCTCCTCGGCCAGGTCGAAATCACCCAGCAGACGAATCAGCGTCGCCAGGATGCGACGCGATTCCCCCCGGTACACCGCCTCGACCTCGGCGCGCACCTGCGCCACTGCCGCCATCAGTCAGGCATCCGCAGGGTCACCACCTCCACCAGACGGTCCAGGCTTTCCCCCCAGCCCTGGTGGAAACCCATTTCCTCATGGGCCCGACAATCAGCAGCATTCCAGTGCCAGGCACGGGCGGTGTAGCGGGTTTTGCCAAGTTCCTCGTCAAAGGTGATCACTGCGGTCATGAACGCCTTGTTCGACGGCACCCAACCGGGGCCGAAGGCATCGGTGAATACCAGCCGGCGCGGCGCGGCAATTTCCAAAAACACACCTTGGTTCGGGTACTCGCTGCCATCCGGTGCCCGCATCAGAGTGCGGAACAGGCCACCGGTCCATAACTGCATCTCACACTCCGGGGTGGTCATGCCGTGCGGCCCCCACCACTGCATCAGCCACTGGGGCTCGGTCCAGGCACGGAACACCTTGGCCGGCGGGGCGTCGATCAGGCGGCTGATGGACAGTTCGTGTTGCGCTTGGGCAGGGGATGCAAGGCTCATGCTGGGGTGTCTCCGTGGCAGTCAGGGTTGCAATTGGCGCACTGGTCGCACTTCAACACTGCCGACCCGCGCGGCAGGGATGCCCTTGGCGATGTTCAGCGCTTCATTGAGGTCGCGGGCCTCCACCAGGTAAAAACCGGCCAGTTGCTCCTTGGTCTCGGCGAACGGGCCGTCGGTCAGGCTCATGTGCCCGTTACGCATGCGTACCGTGGTTGCCGTCTGCACCGGTTTCAACGCCTCGGCCGCGAGCATTCGCCCAGACCCGTGGATGGCTTCGGCGTAGGCCATGCATTCGGCGTCTTCCGGGCTGTCAGGCAGGCTGTGCAACAGCCCCTCGTCACAATAGACCAGGCACAGGTATTTCATGGTCGCCTCCAGGGCATTGGCAAAGTGCGTTTGGCGATAACGGCTCAGGGCTTGAGATCGAACAGGGCTTTTTGCGTTTCCATGTCGAACGGTGCCGACCAGTGCTCGTGGATCACCTGCCACTGGCCACCCTGACGACGATAGCCCACCGTGGCCCGCATGAATCCACACTGGCTTTCGTCATCGCCCGGGCCGCAGCGGTTCAGCCAGTGGGCCAGGGCCAGGTCGCCAGCAGCGTGCACGGTGAGTTCGGCCAGTTCGAACACCATTGGGCCGGTGCACATGCCCATGCACATTTCCCAGTGCGCCTTGTAAACGCCCTTGCCTTTGAATTGCAGGGACTGGATGGCATCGAAGGCGACGATGTCGTCGGCATAGGGAGCGATGATGTTGGGGATGTCGCGATCGCGCACGGCCTGCATCCAGCGCTCGATCAATTGGCGTATTTCGTTTTCGGCTGCGGTGCTCATCGGGGGTGCCTCCGACAGGTCATAGGGTGGGGCACGCTGTGAAGCGTGCCTTCAGCTATGGTCGAACGGAGAGTGGAGGAATCGACAGGCGCCGGAAATTATCCCGCTTTGCGGCTGACAGGTTATCAGCGAGCAAAAGTCTGGAAGCAAGCTGGTCAGGCCATTGCGGCTTGTTCGAAAACTTCGTCGGCCCACTGGTTCAGGCTTTTACCGGCAGCACGGGCGGCAATGCTGGCGGCAGCATGAACTTCAGGCCGAATGCGCAGCATCACCTTGCCCGAGGCAGGCTTTTCTGGTGCGATACCTTGCTCTGCACAATCGACCAGGTAGTCTTCCAGTGCATCGCGAAATGCATCGTGCAACTCAGGTACCGAGCTTGCGTGAAAGCTGATGATGTCACGCATGCCAAGCACACGGCCGACGAAAATGTCGTCACGCGCGTCGTACTCAATACGGGCAGCGTAGCCTTTGTAGCGCATGCAACTCATGTCCTGACTCCTGCCTGCAAGAGAAATTCGCGGGCTTCTTCAATCTGATACCGCTTGGCTTCTTTGCCTGGGTGTGGCCGATGGCACCTCCAGCATTGGCCACCAAGCAGCATCTTGACTCTCGAGCCTTGGCGCTCGAGCACCTGGCCCCCCAGATGGAGTACCAATGCCTCAATCTCGGAGAACGCCAACGACGCCGTGGTCGGCGTTCGGAAAACGGCATCAAGAATTTTGCGGTATCGAGTGTTCATCGAAAAATGCTATCAAATAAAGATAGCATCTTTTCCCCGATATTCGTTCAGGATTTAACACGGCTGGATTCGGGACACGGTTGATGGCCCTCTCGCAGCAAGTCAACGAGGAGCCATCACTACCGGCAACGCTCTGATCAACCCTGCTGGCAACCCTCACCCATGGCACGGTACTGGATGGTATGCACCTGGCCCTGGTGGTCTTCATAGGTCATGGTTGCAGGTACCACTTCGCAGACATTGGGGATGGTCGACAGGTTGATCACCCGCTTGATGTCGAGGTTCATCGAGTAGTCGTACTGCTGGGCCACAGGCTGGCTGGAGACGGGTTTGGCCTCATCGGCGAGGGCGAACGAGGACATACCGACCAATGCAAGAATCAGTAATGGTTTCATGTGGTTTTGCCTTTTGAGCATTCAAGCTGATCGATTGACTTCTATTGCCGTATTCGGCGCGGAGAAGTTGCCATCTACGGTGAAGATGGCACGAAGTACCGATCCCGCTTCGTACTGCCAGGGGGGATGAATAAAAGTCTACTCCCGGCCAGCAATAGTTGAACCCCGAACTCGGATATTCACCCTTGCCGAATTTGCAACAATCTGCGACAAAATGGCCGCAAATCATCAGGCCAGAGCCTCTGGCCAGCTTTCAGGGCAGGATTCGTCATTTCATTAAAAAATCTTCACTGCGCAACGCTTTCAGACACAGAGCGCCGGCTGCTGGACCACTTTTACCGCCAGCACGGCTCGCGCATGCGTGCTGCGAGCGACGCAGAACTGTGGGTGGCCAGGGGCCCGGGCATCATCGCAGGCCTGAGCCTGAGCAAGGTGGGCGAAGGTTTCTGGCTGACCGGCCTGTTCGTCGAGCCACAGCAGCGCGGTCAAGGGGTGGCCGGGCAACTGGTCGAGGCGGCGCTGGTACAGGCTGATGGGCCTGCCTGGCTGTTCTGCCACCCGGACCTGGCGCCCTTTTACCAGCGCCTGGGTTTCGAGCTGGCCCGGCAACTGCCAGCCACCCTGGCTGGCCGCCTGCAACGCTACCAGCGCAGTAAACGCCTGGTAGCGTTGCAACGCGCTCAGTCGTCGCTGACTTCAAGCCCGGGGAAAAGCACCTCGGTGTAGCCGAACTTGGCAAAGTCCTGGATACGCGACGGGTACAGGCGGCCGATCAAGTGGTCACACTCGTGCTGCACCACCCGGGCATGGAAGCCGTCGGCAAAGCGGCTGATCGGGTTGCCCTGCGGGTCAATGCCTTCGTAGCAGATATGCTTGAAACGTGGCACCACGCCACGCAAACCGGGTACCGACAGACAGCCCTCCCAACCGTCCTCGACCTCGCTGGAAGTCGGCGTGATGACCGGGTTCAGCAGGATGGTTTGCGGCACCGCCTCGGCATCCGGGTAGCGCTCGCTGCGTTCGAAACCGAAGATCACCAGTTGCAGGTCGATGCCGATCTGCGGCGCGGCCAGGCCGACGCCGCCGACGTGGTGCATGGTTTCGAACATGTCGTCGATCAGTTGCTGCAGTTCGGCACTGCCAATCATGTGCTCGGGCACGGGTGGGGCAATGCGCAGCAGGCGTTCGTCGCCCATCTTGAGGATGTCACGGATCATCTGGGGTTCGGCTCGGAAGGTTGCGGCTCGCTCGAAGCCGGGTGCTCATGGCCCAGCACAGTAATGGTGTCCGGGGCCTTGTGCTCACCGAAATCCTTCTCGCCAGGGTTTTTACCCTCGGCTGACATGTGCTCGATCACTGCATTCATTTCGGCGCCAAGCAGCAGCACGGCAGCCGAGATATAGAAATACAGCAAGAGCACGATGATTGCACCAATGCTGCCGTACATGGCGTTGTAGTCGGCAAAGGTCTTCACGTAATAGGCAAAGCCCAACGAAGCCACGATCCACACCACCACCGCCAGCACCGAGCCCGGGGTGATGAAGCGAAACTTCTGTTTTACATCAGGCATCACGTAGTAGATCAACGCCACCGCCACCATCAGCAGAATGACGATCACCGGCCAACGCAGCACGGTCCACAAGGTGACGATGAACTCCTGCATGCCAATCTGGGCCGCGATCCACTCCATTACCTGCGGCCCCAGCACCATCAGCGCGGCAGCCGCCAGCAGCATGCCTGCCAGGCCGACTGTGTAGAAGATGGACAGTGGAATACGCTTCCATACCGGGCGGCCCTCAGGTACGTCATAGGCGGCGTTCATTGCGCTCATCATCAGGCGCACACCGGCAGATGCCGTCCACAGGGCGATGACAATACCGACTGACAACAACCCGCCCTTGGACTGCTGCAACTGGTCGATTACCGGGTTCACCTGCTCCAGGGCCTGTGGTGGCAGTACCAGTTCCGATTGCAGGCGCAACCAGGAGAAGAAGTCGGGCAGGTGCAGGAAGCCGATCAGGGCGATCAGGAACAACAGGAAGGGGAACAACGAGAACAGCGCCTGGTAGGCCAGCGCCGAAGCATAAGTGGACATCTCATCATCAAGAAATTCCTTGACGGTACGTACCAGCACGCGGTGCAGGGGCAGGCCGCGCAGGTCGGGGAAAATCATAGCGTCTCCTTTCGCCGCTCGATCGTTACAACAGGCAAGTTTAATAGACCATGCCGATGCTGTGGTGCTCCCGGCCGTGCTTGAAGAATTTGCTTACGTCAGTCATGGCCCTTTCGCGGGCAAGCCCGCTCCTGCATCGGCGCAGCGTGCACCAACCGACGCAGGAGCGGGCTTGCCCGCGAAGAGGACAGAACAGGTCACCTCAACATCAAGGCTTCTTCACCGCATCCTTCACATTCCCCTTGATCTGCTGTGCCTCGCCTTTCAATTCCTGCGCCTTGCCCTCGGCCCGCAGCTTGTCATTGTCGGTTACCTTGCCAATCCCCTGTTTCACGTTGCCGATCGCTTCGTTGGCCAGGCCTTTCGCTTTGTCTTTAGTACCGCTCATGGCAAAACTCCTGCAAATGGAGACACGTGAACCGTGTCGACAGAAAGTGGACCCAACGCCTTCGCCAAGAGTTTCAACGAATTTCCCCGCCACAAGCCGAGCGGTAAAACGCGGGCGAATACCGCACCAAATCCGCCACTCGCCCCTACGCAGCCAGCATCGCTACCCTAAAATGCCCTGCAAACGTCCGCCCGAAGCAGGCTGGCACTCGATAAGAACAATGTTTCGTTTCCGGATACCCGCACCCATGCGTTTGATGCCTGCGGTGGTGGCCTTGCTGCCACTGCTCCCCTTGCCCGCCCTGGCCGCCGCACCGGCCAGCCCCGAAACCCTGCGTGTCGAGCGCTACACCGACGACGGCCAACCCGGCTCGCTGCGTTGGGCCATCGAAACCAGCAACCAGAACCCCGGCCACTACCGCATCGACATTGCTGCAGTCGGTAAACCGCCCTATGTCATCCGCCCCAGCCGCGCGCTGCCGGAAATCAAAGGGCCGGTGAGCATTACCGGCCTGCCCTGGGCCCACGACGGCCAGTACATCGCCATCGATGGCTCGGCCTACATCAAGGACCAGGGTGTACGCACCTGCCCCGGCGCCCTGCCCGGGCAGTTCGGCACCAACGTGCGCACCACCACCCACCCCGGGCTGGTGCTGCGCGACACCCAAGGCGTGCACCTGAGCGGCCTGGAGGTGCGAAACTTCTGCATTGGCATCCTGGTCAACCGCGCCAGCAACAACGTGATCGAAGACAACCGCATCGTTGCCAACAAAGGCGGTGCCGGGATCATGTTGACCGGCGACGACGGCGCCGGTAACCCCACCGCCACCACCACGAACAACAACAAGGTGCTGCGTAACCAACTGGTCGACAACGGCGACGGCCTGGAGCTGACCCGCGGCGCTGCGTTCAACCTGGTGGCCGACAACCTGTTCCGCTCCACGGCGGCCAACCCGGAGCCATCGCAAGGCATCGAGATTTTGCTGGGCAATGACAACAACGTGGTACGCAACCGCTTCGAGAACTACTCCGACGGCCTGCAGATCAACTGGGGCAAGCGCAACTATCTGGCGGCCAATACCTTCAGCGGTAACTCGATCGGTGTAAGCGTTACCGGCGAAGGCAACATCCTCGACGGCAACCTGATCCACGGCAACCGCATCGGTGTGGCCCTGCGCCCGGAGCCAGAGGTGACCGCTACGCGCCTGAGCGGTAACCGCATCTGGGGCAACAGCCAGGACATTCGCCGTTGCGAGGCGGGCGGTTCGTGCGTGCCCGACCAGCGCACCGGCGCCATCGTGTTTGGCGTGCCGGCCCAGGCACATGCGTTATATGTGGGCTCGCGCGGGGTCGGGGCCGATTTGCCGAAAAAGGACCAGGCAGTCATCTGCGACGCCAAGGGCGAGCCCAGGCCGTGCCAGCCGCTGCCCAACCATAACCAGCAAGCACCACGGCTGACAGCGCTGGATGGCAACGTGCTGCGTGGTGAGGTGCAGGGGCCGGCATCGAGCCTGTTGCGGGTGGAGTTCTTTGGGAATGCCGAGGCAGAGGGTACCGAGGCCGAGCAGTATCTTGGGGATGTGCTGGTGAACAGCGACCCGCAGGGGCAGGCGCGGTTTGCCCAAGTGCTGGACAACATGGGTGGGTTGCGCAGCTTTACTGCGACAGTGACTACGGCTGATGGGGCCACGTCCGAGTTAAGCCTGCCGGTTCGGCGGTGAGGCTACTGGCCTCTTCGCGGGCAAGCCCGCTCCTACAACGGTATTTGCAGCCCCTGTAGGCGCGGGCTTGCCCGCGAAAGGGCCACCCCTCACAATGCACGCCTTCATAGCGTCAACCCGCAGGAACCTGCATGAAACTCGACAAACCCGCCGCCATCGCCCGGCGCAACGAAGCACTGGCCCGCCCGGTACTGAACAGCAGCAACACGTTGTTTGCCATCCTCGACCACAAACGCAACCTGTGGTGGTTCGAGGTGCCGGTAGCGTTGCTGCGCAAGGGCCAGGCCGACTGGGTCAACCTGCTGCTGCACACCCCGGAAAGCGATGAGCTGCAGCACCTGAAAGTGCCCACCAACTTCCTCAAGGCTCACCTGGAGCAGATGGAAGTGCGCAAGCCCGGCAAACGCCGCTCGACCATCAGCCTGGCCCTGAGCGCCGACCGCGACTCGCTGCTGCGCGACACCCGTCCGGGTGGCGAGCAGCTGGACTTCCGCAATTTCGTGCAGGCGTAAGGCCGTCAGACCTTCTCGATCCGGTCGTCATGGATGACGATCAGGCCTTGTTTGAACAAGCCGCCAATGGCCTTCTTGAAGTTGCCCTTGCTGACGTTGAACAGCTTGCTGATCAGCGCCGGGTCGCTTTTGTCGCATACGCCCAATACCCCGCCTTCGGCCTCAAGGCGCGCCATGATCTGTTCCTGAAGGTTGTCGGCCAGGGCCGCGCCTACCGGCTGCAGGCTAAGGGCGATCTTGCCGTCGTGGCGCACTTCCTTGATGAAGCCCTTCTCGTGCATGCCCGAACGCAGGAACTTGAACACCTCGTTCTTGTGGATCAGGCCCCAGTGGCGGTTGTTGATGATGGCCTTGAAGCCCATTGGCGTTTCGCCAGCCACCAGCAGCTCGACCGGCTGGCCAACCTTGTAATCGGCCGGTGCAATGTCGAGGTAGCGGTCCAGGCGTGACGTGGCGGTGATGCGGCGGGTGCGTTTGTCGAGGTAGGCGTGCACCACGCAGTAGTCGCCGATCTTCAGCGGCCGCGCCTCTTCCGAGTACGGCATGAGCAGGTCCTTGGACAGGCCCCAGTCGAGGAAGATGCCGGCACCGTTGATGTCTTTGACCTTGAGGCTGGCAAACTCGCCGACCTGTACCTTGGGCTTCTCGGTGGTGGCGATCAGCTGGTCTTCGCTGTCCAGGTAAATGAACACGTTTAGCCAGTCATCGACTTCGGTTTCGGCATTTTTCGGGATGTAGCGCCCGGGCAGCAGGATCTCGCCGTCGGCCCCGCCGTCCAGGTACAGGCCGAAGTCCACGTGCTTCACGATTTGCAAACTGTTGTAACGCCCAAGCAGAGCCATTTCTGATGATCCTCAAGACAAGGGGGCTATTTTCCGGATAGACATGGGGTGGTGTCAAAGCTTCCGGACGGTTGCCCCCTGATCTCAGGAATCAGAAGTCGTAACGCAGCGTCACCGTGGCATTACGTGGGGCACCATAGTGACCATAGCTGCCGGCCATGCCGGCGTAGTATTTCTTGTCGAAGAGGTTGTTGACGTTCAACGTGGCAGCCAGGTTCTGGTTGATGCGATAGCGGGCCATCAGGCTGGCCACGTAGTAATCATCCTGAGTGACATGGCTGTTGTACCGCGAGTACTGCAGCGTAGACTTGGAGTTCCAATTCACACCCCCACCCACCGTCAGCTTATCCCACTCACCTGGAAGGTGGTATGTGTTCCAGAAGCGGAACGTATCCATCGGCAGTTGGGTATTCTGCCGAACGCCGCTTGCGTCCTCGGTGCGGGAGTGGCTGTAGCCGGTATAGACGTTCCACCCAGGCAGTACTTCGCCCGAAAGCTCCAGATCCACCCCTTTGGTCTCGGCACCATCAACCGACTTGAAAGCATTTCCAGTTAGCGGTTTAGGGAGGGGCTCGGTGGTTTCCACAGCGAAGTTGTCTCTTTGAACAAGATAGGCTGCGACGTTGGCATTAAGGCGACCGTTCAGGAATTCGCCCTTCCAGCCGACTTCGTAGTTTTTCCCGACCTCTGGTTCAATTGGTTTGCCGGTGCTATCAAGGTTACTCTGAGGTTTGAAAATGTCGGTATAGCTCACGTATACCGATTGCTCGGGCGTCAGGTCGTAGACCACGCCTGCATAAGGTGTCACCACACCACGCTCTTTCATGCTGTAGGTCGTGGGGATTGCCGGGCTATCGATGATGCCAAGGCTGTAATCAAACCGATAGCTCGAAGCTCGTGCACCCAAAATCAAATGCACGTCATCGGTGAAGTTGAACCGCCCAGCAGCGTAGTAACCGCTCTGGCGGTTAAAAATGTCATATTTGATGCTGCCCGCAAGCTCGTTCTTGCCGGGTTTGGGTGTTTGGTTATCCCATGTAAAATAATTGATTTCTTGCTCAGGACCGGCATATTCCCTGTGCCTGTTTTCGTACTCAAGAAAGTTATAACCGACTATGAGTTCTTGGCTTTTCCCGAAGAGCTGAAACGGACCCTGAAGTGTAACATCGACACCCTTTTGGTACTGGTCCGCAGCGGCATCCCCAGCGCTGATTGAGGTGGTGCCGTCTGGCTCCACATAAGACCTGTTGGTTCTCGTGGAGACATAGCTGGAAAACGTATTGCGATCGACATCCATGTAAAGGGTGGAGACCTTAAGTTGCCAATCGTTAGCCAGTTGCTGCTCAAGGGTCATGGTGTAGTTGGTGGTTTCGTAATCATCGTACCCCCAACGGGCGTCAGAACTTTTCGAGCGGGAAAAATCAGTGGGTTTACCGTTGGTGAAAATGAGCGGAACACCGGAGGCACCGTTGGCTTTGTAGGTCTGCCGGTCAATGCCGAAGCGAAGCAGCGTGCTATCGGTGAGGTCAGCTTCCAGTACGCCGTACAGAATGCTCCGGTCCTGACTGTACCAGTCCATGAAGGTGTGATTGTTCTGCTGCGCGGCCACAAAACGCCCGCGGACATTGCCCTCTTCGGTCAATGGACCAGAAACGTCCGCTTCAGCGCGATAGTAATCCCAAGACCCGGCGCCTGCCTGGACGTAGGACTTGAACTCTCGCGTCGGGCGCTTACGTATCAAGTTAACCACGGCACTGGGGTCGCCGGCGCCGGTCATCAGGCCCGTTGCACCACGGACGATTTCCACACGGTCAAACAGCGCGACATCCAGCAGGGTGCTGGGCATGTTGCGCGTCTGGTTGTCCTGAAATGTAGTAACACCATCAAATTGATAGATGTTGATGCCACTGCCACGGGAGTAGATGTTGAAACGTTCACCGCCATCCTGGGACATGGTGATACCGGGCGTCTGGTTGAGCACATCGGTCATGCTGCTCAGGTGCTGGTCGTCCATTCGCTGACGCGTCACCACCGTGATAGTCTGCGGCGTCTCACGAATCGACAAATTCATCTTCGTCGCCGTACTGGTTGACCCGGTCGTATAAGACCCGGTCCCTTCCGTCGTAGCCCCCAAACCTGCGGCATTGATGCTGGTCGCACCCAGTTCGAGCGCGCCATCCGTCGAGCGCGGCAGCAGCACGTAATTGCCATTGCTCGCGGCCATCACCTGCAGCTCACTCCCCGCCAGCAACCGGGCGAAACCTTGTTCAACGCTGTACGTCCCCTGCAACCCCGTGCTGTGCTTGCCCTGGGTTAACTCGGCTTCGAACGACAGCACCACCCCGGCATCGCTGGCAAAGCGGCTGAGCACCGCGCCCAGTGGCCCGGCGGCGATGGCGTAGCTGCGTGCGGCTTCGGCAGCAAGCGCCTGGCCAGCGTTGCTCAGCGGGTGGATCACACCAGTCTGCAGCAGCAACGCAGTACTGAACATGGCAACGACGAGGGGTTTTCTGGGGTAGCGGTGGCACGTAACGCGGCGATGCATGGGGGGCTCCTTCAAAGGCCTGTTCTGGCGGTTTGCAGGAGGGGTCGTGTGAAACAGGAAAACCGACAATGCAAACGAGAAATATTTTTAAAAAAAACCGATGCAGCATCAGCCCAAAGGCCGCACCCGTACCCAGAACCGTGTGCGGGTCTCGATACGCACGGGCAGCGCCTGGGCAATCGCCTCCAGCGCACGCGCCGTATCGTCCAGCGGGAAGGCGCCAGATAGGCGCAGGTGCGCAACTTCCTGGGCACATTCGATAAAGCCCGGCCGATAGCGCTGCAATTCATCCAGCACCCGAACCAACGGCCAGTTGTCGATCACCAGCCGGCCATTCACCCACTCATCCCGATTAAGGTCGAGTACCTGGGGCGCAGGCAATGGCCCCGAACCAAAACGCAGGCTCATGCCTGCCTCCACCCGAAGCGGCTCGGCCTCTGGCCGGTTGCGCACGGCAACGGCATGTTCGAGTACATCCAGTTCAGTCTGCCCGTCCAGTTGGCGCACGACGAAGCGCGTACCCAGCGCACGCATCTCACCCTGCTGGCTGCGCACACGGAGTGGTCGTGCATCCTTGGCTGTGGTCACCATGATCTCCCCCGCCCGCAGGATGATCAGGCGTTGCAGGTGGTCATAGCGAATGTCCACGGCGCTGGCCGTGTTCAGCATTAACTGGGTGCCATCTTCCAGCCGCAACTGGCGCCGTTCACCCGTCGCGGTGCGCACATCAGCCAGCCACAGTGGCGTCTGTCGGTAGCCGGTCCACGCCAGCCCGGACACACCAAGGCCCAGCACCAGGCCCTTGAGCACGGTACGCCTGCCTGCCAATGGCGGTTCCACCACCAGCGTCCGTTGCGCCACCGTCGCCGGCACACTGCGCAACTCGGCGTGAAAGGCCTCCAGCCGCTGCCAGGCCCACTGGTGCACCGGGTCGCCCTGATGCCACGCCTGCCAACGCAGGTACATCGCCTGGTAATCGGTCCCCGCACTCAAACGGGCATGCCACTGTGCTGCATCACGCAGCGCCTGGCGTTGCTGCGCCGGGCTCATAGCTCGGCATCCAGCGCGAACAGCAGGCACTGCTCAGTGGCCTTGGCGATGTACTTGGTCACCGAACTCACCGACACCCCCAGGCGTTCGGCGATTTCGGCATAGCTCAAGCCTTCGAGGTGCGACATGAACAACGCCTGGCGCACCTTGTGGTTCAGGCCGTCCAGCATGGCATCGAGTTGCAGCAACGTTTCCAGCAGAACTACCCGATGTTCCGGTGACGCCTCCACCAGTTCCGGCTCCAGGGCCATGGCTTCCAGATAGGCTTGTTCCAACGACCGCCTGCGCAGGTGATCGACCATCACCCGCTTGGCCACTGTCGCCAGAAAGTTGCGCGGCTCGCGTAACGGGTGGGCCACCGTGCTGGCGATCAGGCGCACGAAGGTGTCCTGGGTCAGGTCTGCCGCCCGCTCGCGGTCGCCCAGGCGTCGGCGCAGCCAGCCTTGCAGCCAGCCGCTGTGGTCGCGGTACAGGCAGTGCATGTCATCGTGCGGTGCAGGCGGGACCTTGTACACGCAATCATCCTTGTAACGATGCGGATAAGAATTAGTCGCAATAATAGTGAGATTGCCGATGGAAGGAAACTGCCATTACCGCGATGCAATGGAACCCTGCGGCTACCCTTACCTCTACCGATTGGCCGCCACTGCAAGGAACAGCACATGCCCCTACGCCTGTCCAAAGCCCTGCTTATCGCCGTCGGTTTCGCCCTGGCACTTGCCGCCTGTAACCGCATGGACCTGGCCTACCGCAACCTCGACCACCTGGTACCGTGGTCGCTGGGTGATTACCTGGACATGAACCGCGAGCAGAAGGCCCTGCTCGACGATCGGCTGAAGGAGCACCTGGCCTGGCATTGCAAGACTCAGTTGCCCGGCTACCTCGACTGGCTGGACCGGGTACGCGGCATGGTCGCCGACGACCAGGTGACTGACCAGGCTCTGCAGCAGCGTACTCGCGAAGCCCGCGAGGCGATTGGCCGGGTGGCGGAGGAAATCACCCCGTCGGCGACTGAACTGTTGCGCGGCATGAGCGACAGCCAGGTGGCAGAAATGCGCGACGCCTTTCGCGAGGACATCAGCGAACGGCAGAAGCAGTACGTGGATACCCCGCTGCCCAAGCAGATCGCCCGCCGCAGCGAGCGCATGGAAAAACGCCTGACGCCATGGCTTGGCGAGCTGACCCCGGTGCAGAAGCAACGTGTGCAGGCCTGGTCTGCGGCGCTTGGCGACCAGAACCGTGAGTGGATCGCCAACCGCGCCCACTGGCAACAGCAGTTGCTGCTGGCGATGAACCAGCGCAACGATGCCAGCTTCGAACCGCGCCTGGCGACCTTGTTGCAACGCAAGGAAACCCTGTGGACGCCGGAGTACCGGGCGGCGTTTCAAAATACCGAGCTACAGGCGCGTAGTTTGCTAGTGGACCTGGTGCAGCAGAGTACGCCGCAGCAGCGGCGGTTCTTGCAAGAAAAGCTGGGGAAGGTGCGCACCAACTTCAGTGAGTTGAAGTGTTTGAAGGGGTGACCGTGGGAAACAGGTCTGGCCTTTTCGCGGGCAAGCCCGCTCCTACATAGATCGGCGGCTGGGCCTGATAAACAGATTTACCGCCCCTTGCGTCGATATGGAAACACATCAATTACCTTCCCCTCACGTATCGTCGCCTGCAGCCCTTTCCAGTAATCCGCATCATACAGTTCCCCATGCAAACGGCTGAACAGCCGCCGCTGGCCCATATCGGCAAACAAGAACGGCGGAAACTCCTCGGGGAACACATCATGGGGCCCGATCGAGTACCACGGCTCGCCCGACATCTCGTCTTCGGGATAACGCGGCGGCGGAATATGGCGGAAATTCACCTCGGTCAAAAAGCTGATTTCGTCATAGTCGTAGAACACCACCCGGCCATGGCGGGTAACGCCAAAATTCTTCAGCAACATGTCGCCGGGAAAAATGTTCGCTGCCGCCAACTGCTTGATGGCCAGGCCATAGTCTTCCAGCGCCTCCAACACCTGGGCCTCACTGGCGTGCTCCAGGTACAGGTTCAGCGGCGTCATGCGCCGCTCGGTCCAGCAGTGGCGGATCAGCACCGTGTCACCCTCCAGGGCCACGGTCGAGGGCGCCACCTCCAGCAGTTCAGCCAGGCATTGCGGCTCGAACTTTTCACGCGGGAAGCGAAAATCGGCAAACTCCTGGGTATCGGCCATACGGCCCACGCGGTCGACGCTTTTTACCAACCGGTATTTGTCGATCACTGTGGCACGGTCGACGGTTTTCGACGGCGAAAAACGGTCTTTGATGATTTTGAACACCGTATTGAAGCCCGGCAGGGTGAACACGCTCATGACCATGCCCCGCACCCCTGGCGCCATGATGAAGCAGTCATCACTGTTGGCCAGGTGGTTGATCAGCGCCCTGTAGAACTCTGACTTGCCGTGTTTGTAAAAGCCGATGGACGTGTACAACTCGGCAATGTGCTTGCCCGGCAAGATGCGCTTGAGGAAGTTGACGAACTCTGCCGGCACCGGCACATCGACCATGAAGTACGAGCGGGTGAATGAAAAGATGATCGACACCTCGGCCTCGTCGGTTATCAGCGCATCGGCCTCGACCCCATGCCCTTCGCGGTGCAGCAGCGGGATCACCAGCGGCCACTGCTCATCGCTGTTGTACAGCCGGCCGACCAGGTAAGCCCCCTTGTTGCGGTACAGCACCGGCGTAAACAGCTCCGCCGCCAGCGTAGGGTCTTTGCAGACCCAGTCCGGCAGGCATTCACGCAGTTGAGCCTCAAGGCGTGACACGTCGTTTTCAAGGTCGCCATAGGCGAATGCGTAGTCGGCGAAAATTGCCCGCAACAAGCCCCTGAGGCTGGTATCGAGGCCATAAGTACGGGTTTGCGCGGCGCGCTGGTGGCTGCGTATCGACGGCCGGGTGGTGTGGATGAACATGCAGCCGTCGCTGATCTGGTCATGGCTGAACAGGCTGCAGAACAGCGAGTTGTACCAGGTTTCCGACAGTTCATCGTCCAGCCTCGGGTCGATCAGGCGTATGTAGGCACTTTTCACCAAAGGCCACTGTTCCACGTCCAGCAACACCGCGTCGTCGAAAGCATCGCGCAACCAGCCGTTGACCTCACCGACCTTCTGCTCATACAGGTTGATCCGCGCGGCAGCGGCCCGCTGGATATCTTGCCAGCGCGCCTGTTCGAAGCGCTCGCGGGCGCCAAGGGTAATGCGGCGGAAATGCTCGCGATAGTCGTCGAAGCCATCGAGGATCATCCGGGCGATCTCGCCGGCTGGCCAGTGCTGGGTCATGCGGTGAGCCTCGGTACCTGTTGAAATACACAGCTTAGCCGGCCTGCTCGAACTACGGCACAGGTTTACCGCGCAAGAAAGCACAAGAATCCCCCCGCCCCCCTGGCGTACACTCGCGCCCCTGCCCTGTACCCGGAGACCGCCGTGAGCCCCATCGCCCTAGCCCGCCTGCTGACACTTGCCGCTGTCTGGGGGGCGAGTTTCCTGTTCATGCGCATCATCGCCCCTGAACTTGGCACGCTACCGACGGCATTTTTCCGGGTCTCCATCGCCTGCCTGGGCCTGGTTGCCATTGTCGCCGCCGCCCGCGTGCGCTGGGACTTCCAGGGCAAGCTCGGCGCCTGCCTGGTGCTGGGCATGATCAACTCCGGCATTCCTGCCACCTTCTACTCCGTCGCCGCTCAGGTATTACCGGCCGGGTACTCGGCGATCTTCAACGCCACCACGCCACTGATGGGCGTGCTGGTCGGTGTGCTGTTCTTCCGTGAACCCATGACCCTGCCCAAGCTGTGTGGCATCTTCCTGGGCCTGTTCGGCGTCGGCATCCTCAGCGGTGCCGGGCCAGTGGCGCTGGACATAGCCCTGCTGCAAGGCGCCCTCGCCTGCCTGGCGGCAACCACCTGCTACGGCTTTGCCGGCTTCCTGGCGCGCCGTTGGGTCAGCGGCCTGGACAGCCGCCTGTCAGCCCTGGGCAGCATGCTCGGCGCCACCCTGATGCTGAGCCCGCTGTTCGCCTGGAGCGCACTCAGCCAGCCACCGGCCAGTTGGGGTGGTTGGCAGGTGCGGCTGTCGCTGCTGGGCCTGGGCCTGTTGTGTACGGCATTCGCCTATATCCTGTACTTCCGCCTGCTTGAAGAAATCGGCCCGGTCAAGGCCAGCACCGTGACCTTCCTGATTCCGGTATTCGGCGTATTGTGGGGGGCATGGCTGCTCGACGAGCCGCTGTCGATGGCGCACCTGTACGGCGGCCTGCTGATTGGCCTGGCTTTGTGGCTGGTGCTGCGCCCGGCGCGCAACTGAAGCGGAGAACACGATGGACAGCGCATACAAGAAGGTCCTGTTCCGCCTGGTACAGGACGCCAACGGCTACCCACCGGCCTCGGTCGAGGGCTTGTGGGCCAAGGCCGTGGAGGGTGGCTATGCCGTCGACAACATTCCCTTTCATGTCTACGGCATTGCCCCGGGCGACGTGATTGGCACCTGTGAAGAAAACGGCGAAACCTGGTTTGCCGAGCTGCGCCGCGGCAGCGCCAGCTCGGTGTTCCGGGTAGTGGTCAAACCGCCGGAAACCCTGGATCAGGTGCGCGCAGCCTTGCAGGACTTCGGCTGCAACTGCGAAGCCGAGCAGGCCGTGAAGATGCTGGCGGTCGAGGTCCCATCGCAGCGGTCGCTCGATACCCTGCTGTACTACCTGCTCACCCAGCGCGAAGCCGGGCTGCTGGACTTCGAGGAAGGCGTATTGCGCCACGCCATCCCCGAAGAGTTCCGCTAAGGCTTACGCCTCGGCCAACCGTGCTGCGGGCTTGCGGAACACAAACAGCAGGCCCACCACGATCAGCCCCATACCCAGCAGGCTGAGCGGCGCCAGGCGGTTACCGAAGATCAGGAAGTCCATCACCGCAGTCACTGCCGGTACCAGGTAGAACAGGCTGGTGACATTGACCAGGTTGCCTTTGGCGATCAGCCGGTACAGCAGCAAGGTCGCCAGCAGCGAGACCACTAGCCCCATCCACAGCAGCGCACCGACGAAGCCGCCGGTCCATTGCACCTGCAACGGCTGCAGCGGTGCGAACAGTGCGCACATGGCAAAGCCGGCCAGGTACTGCAGCGGCAGTGTGCCCATGGGGTTGTCGGTGATGCGTTTCTGCATAATCGAGCCAAGGGTCATGCTGGCCAGTGCCAACAGGGCAAACAGCATCCCCGCCAGCGAAACCCCACCCAGGTTGATGCCCTGGTAGACCACCATGATCAGGCCGCTCAAGCCCAACCCCAGACCGAACAGGCGGCTCCAGGACCGTTGACGCTCCATCAGCACCACGGTAAGGATCGGTTGCACGCCCATCACCGTGGCCATGATGCCCGGGGTGACATGGGTGTTGAGCGCCAGCAAGTAGAAGATCTGGTAGGCACCGAGCAGTACACACCCGGTGCCAAGGGCACGCAGGATCGCCCCGCGACTGCGCGGCCAGCGCAGCCCCAGCAATGGCCCGATCAGCAGCAGGCCGGTAAGGGCCAGCGCCGAGCGCAACAGCAGGAAGGCGAACGGGCTGGCGTGCGCCAGGCCCAGCTTGGACACGATCGCCCCGCTGCTCCACAGCAGGACGAACAGGCTGGTAGTGGCCGCCGAGGCCACGGAAGTTTTGGAAAAGACAGACATGTATGCACCTGTATTCGGGCAAATAAGCCGAACGGTGGGCGTAGACTTCAGCAGGGGAAGTAGCCGACCGTGTTCAGTAGGTTGCGTGTGCGAAGGTATGCGGCCAGAAGCCGATCAGCCCAGCACGACCACGCAAGGAGGCGGAGCTACGCCGCCTACAACGCCACTGACAGGTGGTGGGTAGTGACTGATCATGACCGGCTGCTGGCTGCCACGCACGACCATGCCCGCGACTGGCGCGATGGCAAAGCTTGTGGTGGAAGGGTTGGCTGGCATGAACAGGTCTTCGGGGAAAGAACAATGGGTTGGACTATAGCCCGGTGCCACAGGGCTGGCAACCCGTCCAAGTGGCCTTTGTGAGTACCTGTAACCTGCACTGTATCTGTGGGAGCGGGTTCACCCGCGAAGAGGCCGGCACAAGCAGCATTAGACAGTTGCTCCCACAGTGGATCGATCCAACCTTCATATTTTTAGCAAGCCAGCCGCGGCTATACGTTCCGTGCCTCTGCTGGTTAATTTTCCACCACCCCGACTCGTCTGAATGCGAAACGCAGCACGCATTCACCTGCTTCGAGGAGTACCGATGAACGTATCCACCAGGCTCAACCGGCCAGCCCAGATCACCTGCCTGCTTCTGGTCAGCGCCTGCGCTCACGCCGCCTGATACCGGTATTGACCCGCGACGTCGACACCATCAGCGACTTCGCCTTCGCCCCGCTGGCCATCTCGCTGACCACGGTGACCGGCTGCATGGCGTGGCTGTCGTGGCCGATCTTCCTCATTACCCTGGCTGCCATCGGTATCGGCAGCGGCATCCAGTACGTCGCCCGGCAAAAAGGCGTGGCCGGCTTCAACGCCGCCCGCGACGCCGAAGACAACCTGCAGAAGCATTATTCGGCCATTGCCGAAGGCGCCAAGGAGCTGCGCATCGACCGCCGCCGCCGCCACGCCATGCTGACGCGTAATATCCAGGGTACTGCCGACTTCATCGCCAATACCCATCTCCGCGCCATCAACATCTTCGTGGCGGCCAAGAGCCTGGGCTCGATGCTGTTCTTCGTGGTCATCGGCCTGACCTTGGCCCTGCAGTCGTTATGACCGAGCAACGATCCGGCGGTGATGAGCGGTTTCGTGCTGGTGCTGCTGTACATGAAAGGCCCGCTGGGAACGCTGATCGGCAATCTGCCGATCCTCGGTCACCCCCAAGTGGCATTCCGCCGCATTGCCGTCCTGTCCGAGCGCTTTTCCTCGCCCGAGCCGCACCTGCTGCTGGAGCCGCCAGTCAAGCGCGAGGCCTTGGCTACCGCGCACCTGGAACTGCGCAACGTCGAGTACGCCTACCCACCGGTGGACGGCAACGAACCGTTCCGCGTGGGGCCGGTAAACCTGTGCATCGAGCCGGGTGAAATCCTGTTCATCGTCGGTGAAAACGGCTGCGGCAAGACCTCACTGATCAAACTGCTGCTGGGCCTGTACACCCCGCAACGTGGCGAAATGCGCCTGAACGGCAAGGCCGTCGGCCCGGAAGGGCTGGATGACTATCGCCAGCTATTTACCACGGTGTTCGCCGACTATTACCTGTTCGAAGAACTGCCCGAGCACGAACACAGCCTGCCTGAAGATGCCACGCGCTGCCTGGAACGGCTGGAGATTGCCCACAAGGTGAGCGTGCGCGATGGCGCCTTTACCACCACCGACCTGTCGACCGGGCAGCGCAAGCGCCTGGCGCTGGTCAATGCCTGGCTGGATGGGCAGCCGGTGATGGTGTTTGACGAATGGGCGGCGGACCAGGACCCGACCTTCCGCCGGGTGTTCTATACCGAGCTGCTGCCGGACCTGAAGCGAATGGGCAAGACCATCATCGTGATTTCGCATGATGACCGGTACTTCGATACGGCGGACAAGGTGGTGCACCTGAGCCGTGGGAAAGTTGTAGAGGCGTTGGAGCCGGCCTGAAAAATGTGTGGGGGCGCCTTGCGCCCCTTTCGCAGAGTCAGAACAACCAGCGATACAGCAGATACGCCACCACCACCGCCAGCACCGGCCGCAGCACGCGGTAGGCCTTCGGGTTAGCGCGCTTGAACTGCTTCACGTGGGTGCTGATCTTGTTGCTGAAGCGCTTGCTCCAGGCGTACGCCTGGTTGATCCCGCCCACGCGCTCATCGTCGGTGTTCTGCGGCGCGGTGGCGCGGCCGAGGAAGGCACTGACCTTGCGGTTGATACGGGTCATCAGCGGGCTGCTCAGCGGGCGTTCGATGTCGCAGAACAGGATCACCCGGGTCACGTCGGTTTCGTTCTTCACCCAGTGCACGTAGGTTTCGTCGAACATCACGTCCTCACCATCACGCCAGGCGTATTGCTCGCCGTCGACGTAGATGCGGCAGGCATCGGAGTTTGGCGTGGACAGGCCCAGGTGATAACGCAGCGAACCGGCGAACGGGTCGCGGTGCGGGTTCAGGTGGCTGCCACCAGGCAGCAGGGCGAACATCGCGCCCTTGACGTTCGGGATGCTGCTGACCAGTTCTACGGTGCGCGGGCACAGGGCTTCGGCCGAGGGCAGTGGCTTGTCGTACCATTTCAGGTAAAAGCGCTTCCAGCCCTTCTTGAAGAACGAACCGAAGCCGGCGTCGTTGTCTTTCTCGGCGGCACGGATATAGCCCTCATCGAACAGGCGCATGGCCTCTTCGCGGATTTCCTGCCAGTTGTCCTTCAGCACGTCCAGTTCGGGGAACCGCTGGCGGTCCAGGTAGGGCTTGGAGGGCACGCCGGAGAACAGGTACATCAAGGCGTTATAGGGGGCGAACAGCGCCGAATGGTTGACGAACTGGCGCAACACCGGCAGGCGGGCCTTGCCGCGCAGGTGCACGAACAGCACGCTGCCGAAAAACACCAGCAAGACACCCGCCTTGGCTGCAAAGGATAAGGTCATGCGTCACTCCTTGGGGAAGAGACAAGGCTACGCGGCCTGCTCTCCTGAAAATCATCCTGCCATCATAAACCGATCCCGCCGAGGTACAAACAACCCGGGCGGGATCGCATTCATGAAGATTTTGCAATAAACCAGGCCGCCGAACATTGCGCCGAATCAGCGCCAAGGCTGATTACTGCTGGTTTTCCTGCTCGCTGAACATGTCGCTGAACAGCATGCTCGACAGGTAGCGCTCGCCAGAATCGGGCAGGATTACGACGATGGTCTTACCCTGCATTTCCGGTTTTTCTGCCAGGCGCACGGCGGCCGCCATGGCCGCACCACAAGAAATGCCGCACAGAATGCCTTCTTCCTGCATCAGGCGAATGGCCATGGCCTTGGACTCTTCGTCGGTCACCGTCGCCACTTGATCGACTATCGACAGGTCGAGGTTTTTCGGCACGAAGCCGGCACCGATGCCCTGGATCTTGTGCGGGCTGGGCTTGAGTTCTTCACCGGCCAGGGTCTGGCTGATCAGCGGCGATGCTGCGGGCTCTACCGCCACCGACAGGATCGCCTTGCCCTGGGTATGCTTGATGTAACGTGACACACCGGTGATGGTGCCGCCGGTGCCCACGCCCGCCACCAGCACATCGACCGCACCGTCGGTGTCGTTCCAGATTTCCGGGCCGGTGGTTTTCTCGTGGATGGCCGGGTTGGCCGGGTTTTCGAACTGGCCTGGCAGGAAGTACTGGGACGGGTCGGAAGCCACGATTTCGTTGGCTTTCTCGATGGCGCCCTTCATACCCTTGGCCGGGTCGGTCAGCACCAGTTCGGCACCCAGCGCCTTCAGCACCTTGCGGCGCTCCAAGCTCATCGACGCGGGCATGGTCAGCATCAGCTTGTAGCCACGGGCGGCGGCGACAAAGGCCAGGCCGATGCCAGTGTTACCCGAGGTAGGCTCGACAATGGTCATGCCGGGCTTGAGCTTGCCGCTGCTTTCGGCGTCCCAGACCATGTTCGCACCAATGCGGCACTTGACCGAGTAGCCGGGGTTACGCCCTTCGATCTTGGCCAGGATGGTCACCCCGCGCGGGGCGATGCGGTTGATCTGCACCAGCGGCGTGTTGCCGATGGAATGGGCATTGTCTGCGAAGATACGGCTCATGGCAGGGTCCTTGGCATGAAAACAAGCAGGGAAAGACCTCAAGGGTAAGCCCCGGCCGGTGGCCCGTAAAGCCTGTTCGAACTTGGCCGGGCATGCTGCGGTCAACCGCACATCCCGCCTTGGAGACACTCCGATGAGAGCCCGTTACCGCTGGCCGCTGATCGGCCTGGCCAGCCTGGTGGTGCTGCTGGTGGCGTTGCACCTGGCCCTGCCCTTCCTGGTGCGCGATTACCTGAACGACAAGCTGGCCGACATGGGCGACTACCGCGGCCAGGTGGCCGACGTGGACCTGGCCTGGTGGCGCGGGGCGTATCAGATCAACGGGCTGAAAATCGTCAAGACCAGCGGCAAGGTGCCAGTGCCGTTGCTCGACGCGCCGCTGATCGACCTGTCGGTGAGCTGGCATTCACTGATCTACGACAAGGCCATCGTGGCCAAAGTCACCTTCCAACGCCCCGAACTGAACTTCGTTGACGGTGGCAGCAAGCAGGCCTCGCAAACCGGCCAGGGTACCGACTGGCGGCAACAGCTGGACAAGCTGCTACCCATTACCCTGAACGAAGTGCACATCGAAGATGGCACCTTGACCTTTCGCAACTTCAACTCCAGGCCGCCGGTGGACCTCAAGGCCACCCGGCTGCAGGCCGATATGCGCAACCTGACCAATGTACGCGACAAGAAAGGCCGCCGTGATGCAAGTTTTGACGGCACGGCACTGATCGCTGGCGATGCCAAGGTCGAAAGCCGCGCCACCTTCGACCCGTTCAGTGATTTCGACGATTTCGAGTTCCGGCTTCGCGCCACCGGCATCGAATTGCGCAAGTTGAATGACTTTGCCAGTGCCTATGGCAAGTTCGACTTCAATGCCGGGCATGGCGACGTGGTCATCGAGGCCCAGGCAGAAAACGGCCGGTTGAACGGCTACATCAAACCACTACTGCGCGATGTGGATGTGTTCGACTGGCAGCAGGACGTAGAGGAAAAGGACAAGGGCTTCTTGCGCTCCGTCTGGGAAGCGCTGGTGGGGGCGACCGAGACCGTATTGAAGAACCAGCCGAAAAACCAGTTCGCTACCCGGGTGGAACTGAGTGGCAGCGTGCATAAACAGAACATCAGCGCATTCGAGGCGTTTTTGCAGATCCTGCGCAACGGGTTTATTCAGGCGTTCAATGCGCGATACGAGCGCGGCGCTCCGGATTCCGACTGAGAGAGCGTGACGGGGCATTCAGGGACTGAATACCCGGTCTGCGTTTGCAGCGGCCTGACCCCGCGTTATAGTCGGTAACAAATCCAGATCATGTGCTGCCTGTACTGGCCTCTTCGCGGGCAAGCCCGCTCCTACAAGGTTACTGCGCCCCCTGTAGGAGCGGGCTTGCCCGCGAAGAGGCCGGAGCAGGCTTACAACAGAGGACACCCCCCATGAAGTTCGAAGGCACCCGCGACTACGTCGCCACAGACGACCTGAAACTGGCAGTAAACGCGGCCATCACCCTCGAACGCCCACTGCTGGTCAAGGGTGAGCCCGGCACCGGCAAGACCATGCTTGCCGAGCAACTGGCAGCCTCGTTCGGCGCGCGCCTGATCACCTGGCACATCAAGTCCACCACCAAGGCCCACCAGGGTCTCTACGAGTATGACGCTGTCAGCCGCCTGCGCGATTCGCAGCTGGGCGTGGACAAGGTCCACGATGTGCGCAACTACCTGAAGAAGGGCAAGTTGTGGGAGGCCTTCGAGGCCGAGGAACGGGTCATTCTGCTGATCGACGAAATCGACAAGGCCGACATCGAGTTCCCCAACGACCTGCTACAGGAACTCGACAAGATGGAGTTCTATGTCTACGAAATCGACGAAACCATCAAGGCCAGGCAGCGCCCGATCATCATCATTACCTCGAACAACGAAAAGGAGCTGCCCGACGCCTTCCTGCGCCGCTGTTTCTTCCACTACATCGCCTTCCCCGACCGCACCACCCTGCAACAGATCGTCGACGTGCACTACCCGAACATCAGCCAGTCGCTGGTCAGCGAGGCGCTCGACGTGTTCTTCGACGTGCGCAAGGTACCGGGCCTGAAGAAAAAGCCATCCACCTCCGAACTGGTCGACTGGCTCAAGCTGCTGATGGCCGACAACATCGGTGAAGCAGTGCTGCGCGAACGCGACCCGACCAAGGCCATCCCGCCGCTGGCCGGTGCGCTGGTGAAGAACGAGCAGGATGTGCAACTGCTTGAGCGCCTGGCTTTCATGAGCCGGCGCGGCAACCGCTGACAGGAGCCGGGCCATGCTGCTCAACCTGTTCAATGAAATGCGCGCAGCCAAGGTGCCGGTGTCGGTACGCGAACTGCTCGACCTGCACCAGGCCCTGCAAAAGCGCGTGGTGTTTGCCGACATGGACGAGTTCTACTACCTCGCCCGTGCCATTCTGGTGAAAGACGAACGCCATTTCGACAAGTTCGACCGGGCTTTTGCTGCCTACTTCAAGGGCCTGGAAAACCTCGACCGGCACATCGAGGCACTGATTCCTGAAGACTGGCTGCGCAAGGAGTTCGAGCGCTCGCTGACCGACGAAGAGCGCGCGCAGATCCAGTCCCTGGGCGGCCTGGACAAGCTGATCGAGGAATTCAAGAAACGCCTCGAAGAGCAGAAAGAACGCCATGCCGGCGGTAACAAATGGATCGGCACCGGCGGCACCAGCCCGTTCGGCTCGGGCGGCTTCAACCCCGAGGGTATCCGCGTTGGCGAAGCCGGCAAGCGCCAGGGCAAGGCGGTGAAGGTGTGGGACCAGCGCGAGTACAAGAACCTCGACGACCAGGTCGAACTGGGTACGCGCAACATCAAGCTAGCCCTGCGCAGGCTGCGCAAGTTCGCCCGCGAAGGCGCCGCGGAAGAGCTCGACATCGATGGCACCATCGACCACACCGCGCGTGACGCCGGGCTGCTGAACATCCAGATGCGCCCGGAACGGCGCAACACGGTGAAGCTGCTGTTGCTGTTCGACATCGGCGGTTCGATGGACGCCCACGTCAAGGTCTGCGAAGAGCTGTTCTCTGCCTGCAAGACCGAGTTCAAGCACCTGGAGTACTACTACTTCCACAACTTCGTGTACGAGTCGGTATGGAAGAACAACCTGCGCCGCACTTCGGAGCGGTATTCCACCTTCGACCTGCTGCACAAGTACGGCGACGACTACAAGGTTGTGTTCGTCGGTGATGCGGCCATGGCGCCCTACGAAATCACCCAACCGGGTGGCAGCGTGGAGCACTGGAACGAAGAAGCCGGGTATGTGTGGATGCAGCGATTCATGGAGAAATTCAGGAAAATCATCTGGATCAACCCGTATCCCAAGCAGGCCTGGGACTACACGGCTTCGACGCATCTGGTGCGGGATTTGATCGAGGACAAGATGTATCCGCTGACGTTGCAGGGGTTGGAAGAAGGGATGCGGTACCTGTCCAAGTGATGTTGCCTGTGCCGACATCTTCGCGGGTAAACCCGCCCCTACACCGCCCTGTGTAGGAGCGGGTTTACCCGCGAAGAGGCCGTTAGCCTCACCGCCAACGGTCCAGATATATCTGCTGCTCCCGCCAAGCCTCCTCCTGCACCACCGCCCTGAACCGCACCGCCGCCCCTGGCATGCACTGCGCCAGCTGCGCCAGCGCCAACGGCGTCAGCGCCCCCAGTCGCGGATACCCACCGATGGTCTGCCGGTCATTGAGCAACACGATCGGCTGCCCATCCGGCGGCACCTGCACCGCCCCTAGCGGTATTCCTTCGGAAATCATCGGCGCGCCCTGATAAACCAGCTGCGGCCCCAGCAAGCGGATGCCCATGCGGTCTGCCCGGCTGTCCAGCGTCCAGTCACGGTTGAATGCCTCGAACAGGCTGGTCCCACTGAAATCACCAATCTGCGCGCCCATCACCAGGTCGAGCACAGGCTTCTGTGCGTACTGTGGGCGCAACGCTTGCGGTACCTCGCGCAGGGTTGCAGCACTACCGGTGAACGCCAATGCCTGGCCTTTAACCAGTGCGGCACCCTGGCCATCAATGCCACCCAGCGCTTCACGTGCCACCGTGGCACAACTGCCCAGCACATCCTCGCCCTGGAACCCGTCCGGTGCCGCCAGATAAGCCCGCACGCCCTGCTTCGGCTGCTTCAGGGTCAACCGCTGCCCCTTGCCCAAGGCAAAGCTGCGCCAGGGCGCGACAGGCTGATCATCGACCCGCGCATCCAAGTCGGCCCCCGCCAGCGCCAGCACGCAATCCTGCTGCGCCACCACGCTGAAACCACCCAACGCCACCTCGACCACCGGTGCACCCAGCGGGTTGCCCAGCAGCCAGTTGGCCCAGTGCATCGCCACCCAGTCCAACGCCCCGCCCTGGGTCACGCCCAGGTGGCGCACACCAAAGCGCCCGGCGTCCTGCAACTGGCACAGCGCAGTACTGGCCTCGATCTGCAGCGGCTTCATGCTTGCGCCTCCACATCGCCGCCCAAGGCCAGGAACTCGCTGCGCGAAACCGGTACAAAACGCACACGGTCACCGGGTTGCAGCAAGCTGTAGCCTTTACGTTCACGATCAAACAAGCGCACGGGTGTACGCCCGATCAGGTTCCAACCGCCGGGCGATACCGCCGGGTAGGCCGCTGTCTGGCGTTCGGCAATGCCAACGCTACCGGCAGCAACACGCTTGCGCGGGGTGCTCAGGCGCGGGCTGGCCAGGCGTTCGTCGACCAGGCCCATGAAGCCGAAACCGGGGGCAAAGCCCAGGGCAAATACCGGGTAGTCGCGCTCGCTGTGCATGCGGATGACTTCAGCTTCACTCAAGCCACTGCGGGCTGCCAGCACAGGCAGCTCAGGGCCGACACTGGCGTCGTACCACACCGGGATTTCATGTCGCCGCCCTCCACTGCCAGCGTCCGGCTGCAAGCCCTCCAGCGCTTGGGTGATCAGCGCCCTCGCCTCACCCGGCGGTAGGGCAAACTGCACCATCAGCGTGGTGTAGGACGGCACCAGGTCCACCAAATGCTCGCCAAACGCGGCGCTCAGGCGCTGGCTGGCGGCGAGCATCCACGGCATGTTGGCCTCATCGATACGGTCGAACAGGCGCACCATCAGGCTGTCGATAGCCACCACCTCGATACGCGGCTTCATCGAACCTCCAGCGCATCAAGGGCCTGGCGTATCTGCCGCACCGCCGCCACCGAACTGTCGTTGTCGCCATGCACACACAGGGTACTGGCTTGCAGGCGCAGAGCACTGCCATCGTCTGCCACCAACGTGTCGCCACGGGCCAGACGCATGGCCTGCTCCACCACCAGCGCCGGGTCGTGATGCACCGCACCGGGCAAGCGCCGCGAAACAAGATGACCGCTGGCGGTGTAGGCGCGGTCGGCGAATGCCTCGAACCACAGCGGCACGCCAATTTCGTCACCCAACGCCTGGGCGGCGCGGTTGTCGGCAGTCGCCATCAGCATCAGCGGCAAATTGCTGTCGTAGGCTGCCACGGCCTCAAGCACCGTGCGCAGCTTGAGCGGGTCGGCCATCATGTCGTTGTACAGCGCGCCGTGGGGTTTCACATAGGCCACGCGGCCGCCGAGCACCTTGCAGATGCCGTCCAGGGCACCGATCTGGTAGTGCAGCAAATCACGGATTTCCTCCGGGCTGCAGGCCATGGAGCGGCGGCCAAAGCCGACCAGGTCCGGGTAGGCCGGGTGCGCGCCAATGGCCACCCCGTGCTCCAGCGCCAGGGCCACAGTACGGCGCATGATGCCAGGGTCGCCGGCATGGTAGCCGCAGGCGATGTTGGCGCAGTCGATGTAAGGCATGACTTCGGCATCCAGGCCCATGCGCCAGCTGCCGAAACTCTCGCCCATGTCGCAATTGAGTAGCAGGCGTTCCACCACGCGGCCTCCGTTGTTGTTGTGCATGTGCCTACCTTACCGCGCCTGCAGCTGTTTGCCGCGTGTTTCCGGCAGGCTCAGTGCCGCCACGATTACCACGCCATAGGAAACGGCCGAGAACACGCCAATGCCCAGGCCTAGTGGTACTTTCTGGCTGAGCACGCCGATCAGCAGTGGGAACAGCGCCGCGATGACCTTGCCGATGTTGTAGCAAAAACCCTGCCCCGAACCGCGAATGCGGGTAGGGAACAGTTCGGTGAGAAACGCGCCCATACCGCTGAAGATGCCCGAAGCGAAGAAACCCAGCGGAAAGCCCAACCACAGCATCACGCCATCGCTGACTGGCATTTGCGTATACAGCAGCACAATGACGAACGACCCCACGGCGAACAAGATGAAGTTCTTCTTGCGCCCCAGCAGGTCGGACAGGTACGCGCTGACCACATAGCCCACATACGAGCCGACGATCACCATGGCCAGGTAGCCACCGGTACCCAGCACGCTCAGGCCACGCTCATTCTTGAGGAAGGTCGGTAACCATGAGGTGATGGCGTAGTAGCCACCCAGTGCGCCGGTGGTCAGCAACGACGCACGCACGGTGGTCCAGAGCATGCCCGGGGCGAAGATTTCGTAGAAGTGCGGCGGCGTATCGGCGTTTTCCGTTGCCTTGGCCTCGCGGTATACCTCCGGGTCCTTGACCAGGCGGCGGACGAAGATGACAAAGATTGCCGGTACCAGCCCCAGCAGGAACAGCGCACGCCATGCCTGCTCTGGCGGCAGCCAGGAGAACAGCAGCGCATAGAGAATGGCGGTGAGGCCCCAACCGATGGCCCAGCCAGACTGCACCATGCCCACCGCCTTGCCGCGGTCCTGGGCGCGGATCACCTCGCCGATCAGCACCGCGCCAGCGGTCCATTCACCACCAAAGCCGAAGCCCATCAGGGTGCGGGCGATCAGCAACTGTTCGTAGTTCTGGGCAAAGCCGCAGAGGAAAGTGAAGAAGGCGAACCACAGCACGGTCAACTGCAGGGTACGCACCCGGCCAATGCGGTCGGAAAGGATACCGGCAATCCAGCCGCCCACCGCCGAAGCGATCAGCGTGCTGGTGTGGATCAGCCCGGCTTCGGTGGTGGTGATGCCCCACAGCATGATCAGCGTGGGGATGACGAAGCTGAGCATTTGCGTGTCCATGCCATCCAGGCCATAGCCGATCTTGCAGCTCCAGAAGGTGCGCCGTTGCTGTGAATCGATGTCGCGGTACCAGGCGAACGGCCCGGATGAAGTGGGGGAACTGACCTGCTGCTGCACGCCGGTGGGGTTCATGCTTGCCTCGGCTTGTTGGTATTGTTTTATGGGCGACTGCAAACGTCGCGGCCTGGGCGCCATGTTCAGAGGCCGCGCCGCCTGCGTCCAACGAGAAAATCCGCCGGTCTGGAACAAGAAAAACTGATCATGAACCTTCGCTTCCTCGAAACCTTCGTCTGGGTCGCCCGGCTCAAGAGCTTCCGCCTGACCGCGGAAAAGCTGTTCACCACCCAGGCCTCGGTGTCCAGCCGCATTGCTGCACTGGAGGCCGACCTTGGGGTGAGGTTGCTGCTACGCGACTCCCGGGGCGTCAGCCTGACCCCGGAAGGCGCCAAGGTGCTGGAGTATGCCGAGCGCATGCTGAAAACCGCCAAGGCCATGAAGCAGTCGCTGGACAGCGACCGGGCCAAGGTCGGGCGCATTCGCATCGGGGTAATGGACACGGTGATCCACACCTGGATGAGTGCGCTGGTGGCAGAGCTGACCGAGCGTTACCCGCAGGTGGAAATCGAGTTGGTGGCAGACACCGCACTGAACCTACGCGAACAGCTACAGAAGGGCTTTCTCGACGTTATCCTGCAGACCGACCTGCTGCGCGAGCAGTCGATCCGCAGCCTCGACCTAGCGCGCTACCTCATGGGCTGGGTGGTGGCCGCCGGCTCGCACCAGCACCGCGACTACGCCTCGCTGGCCGAGCTTGGGCGGGAACGCATCATCACCTTCTCGAAGAACTCGCGGCCGCACCAGGAAGTGCTGAGCCTGCTGCAAGGCGCAGGGGCCGATACACCGCGGCTGAATTGCGTGAACTCGGTGGCGGCGATTACCCGGCTGTTACGCGATGGCTTTGGCGTTGGCGCGTTGCCGCCAGCGTTGGTGGATACCGAACTGAGCCGTGGCGAGCTGGTGTTGCTGGAGGGGCTGCAACCGCCACCGAGCCTGGAGCTGGTGGTGGCCTGGCAGACCGGCGTGGCGCTGGTGGATGAAGTGGTCGGGGTGTGCCGGCAAGTGCTGGAGCGGTATGCCCGGGATGTGGGCGGGCAGCGGATTGTATTGGCTTCGTAGCTGTTCGCCGTTAGGTTTTCCGCGCCTGTGAGATCGAGCGCCGCACGGGCGGCCCTCGATCTCACAGGCACTGCAATGCTCAAGGCGAACGTCAGCGCCAGCTCTCTTTAACAACCCTGCGCCGCCCGCCGAGGATCACCCAGCCAAGCCCCAGCAACAGGCTCTCGACCACGAAGGCCAGCACAAACCCTGCACCGACACCCCAGCCAATCGCCTCGGGCACCAGCAGAATCTGGTAGCTGTAGCTGTTCAGGGTTTCTTCGCGCAATTGCGGGTCGGCCTGCACCAGCACATGCCAGGTACGCTGGGCCCAGGGCCCTTGCAATGCCTGCCACTCGTTTTCCAGCAATTCGTTGCGGATCATCAGGCTTTCGATGCTATTGGCATCACTGTTGAACACCGGGTCATCACTGCTGCGGTAATGCTGCAGCAACGCCTGCAAGTCGCCCTTGAAAAAGCGCTCGGCCGTTTGCCGGAACCCGTCAAGTGCCTCGCGCGATTCAAACAGGTGCGCCTCGACCCGCTGGCTGTAGTCTTTGACCAGCCCCGGGACCTGGATACCGGCCAGCAGACCGAAGGTGAACAGCAGCAACCGCAGGTAACTTCTGAACATGCAGCGTCCTTAGCTCTGGCCGTGCGCCACGCATTCGCCGTGCCGCCACAGGGCCCATTGCCCCGGCTCGTAGCGGTGCCAGGTTTCGTTCTCGGTCAGGGCTTCGGTGGCGATCACCGTGACCACGTCGTTGGGGGTGGTTTCGGTATGAAAATCGACGATCAGGTCGACATCCTTCAACCGCGCAGCACCAAATGGCGCACGGCGGGTAATGTGCACCAGCTTGGTCGAACAGAAGCAGAACAGCCAGTCGCCGTCACTGAGCATGCAGTTGAATACACCCTGGCCACGGTAACCGGCACAGGCTTCGACCAGCACGGGCAATAGCTGTTCCACCCCTACCGGTTCGGGGAAGGCGCTGCGGATGCGGTTGAGCAGGTCGCAGAAGGCCGCCTCGCTGTCGGTGTCGCCCACTGGCCGGTAGAAACTGGCCAGGCCCTTGAAATCGCCCAGCTGGCCATTGTGCGCGAAACACCAGTTGCGTCCCCACATTTCCCGCACGAACGGGTGGGTGTTGGACAGGCACACCTTGCCGACGTTGGCCTGGCGGATATGGCCGATGACCACTTCGCTCTTGATCGGGTAGCGCTGCACCAGGTTGGCCACTTCCGACTCGCTGCTGGCGGCCGGGTCCTGGAACAGGCGCAGGCCACGGCCTTCGTAAAAGCCGATACCCCAGCCGTCACGATGCGGGCCGGTACGGCCACCGCGTTGCATCAGGCCGGTGAAACTGAAGACGATGTCGGTAGGGACGTTGGCACTCATGCCCAGCAGTTCGCACATGGCTGTGTCTCCGCTTACAGACGGGGCTCGACCCGGCCATTGCCACGCGGGGCAGCAGGCGGCGGGACGTCACGGTAACGGTCGCTGCGCTCGGCAGCCAGTGGCGCCTGGGCGCCGAGCTGGTCATCTTCGGCCAGTTGGCGCTTGGTAACGGCTTCAGCCTGCGCTCGGCGCTCGCGGGCGCGCTTTTCCAACGGCCAGCGCAGCAGCACAAAGAGGAAGTACAGGGCAAAAGCGATCATCCCGTACATGGCGAAGTCGGAGACCGCACGCCAGGCGTTGTTGCCCACCTTGAAGGCAACGTCCAGCGCGGTGATGGCAATGGCCGGGGCGAAGCTTTCCTTGACCGGATCGACGATGGTCGGGGTCAGCAGCAGCACCGCCAGCACTACCCGCAACGGTTCGCGCAGCCAGCGCCACATCCAGCCGGTGAGCTTGAAGCCCACCAGCAGGCAGCCCAAGGCGGCCACAGCGTACAGGCCCCAGGCGAAGGTGTAGTCGTTCTCGATCATGGTGTTCGTGCAAGCCAGGCAAAGAGTTGCCTATGATAAACACTTTTCCGGGCGCAGACAGTGTTTGCCTGCACCGCCCCCTTCGCGGTCAAACCCGCTCGCACAGGTACTGCGCTGCCACTGTGGGAGCGGGTTCACCCGCGAAGAGGCCCGCTCAGGCGACCCCATTCAAGAGATCATCAATGCAAACCAAGCCCCAACCGCCTATCGCCCACGCCGACGACGCCGCCGACCCGTATGCCTGGCTGCAACAGCGCGACACCCCCGAGGTGCTCGCCTACCTGCAAGCTGAAAACGCCTACCAGCAAGCCTGCCTGGCCAGTCAGGCGCCGCTGCGCGAGCAGCTGTTCGCCGAGATCAAGGGTCGCATCCAGGAAACCGACCTGTCGTTACCATCACCCTGGGGCCCCTACCTGTACTACACCCGCACCACCGCCGGCGACGAGTACCCACGCCATTACCGCTGCCCACGTCCGGCTGACGGCTCCAACACCGTCGATGAAAGCCAGGAGCAACTGCTGCTTGACCCCAATGCCCTGGCCAACGGTGGTTTTCTCTCGCTCGGCGCGTTCAATGTCAGCCCCGACCACCGCCTGCTGGCCTACAGCCTCGACACCAGTGGCGACGAGATCTACAGCCTGTACGTGAAGGACCTGGCCAGCGGCGACGTCACAGCCCTGCCCTTCGACGACTGCGACGGCAGCCTGACCTGGGCCAACGACAGCCAGACGCTGTTCTTCGCCGAACTGGACGACACTCACCGGCCCTGCCGCCTGCGCCGCCATACGCTGGGTAGCGACAATGCGCAGATTGTGTTCGAAGAGCCCGACGGGCGCTTCTTCCTGCATTGCTACCGCACCAGTTCCGAGCGCCAGCTGGTACTGCTGCTGAACAGCAAGACCACCAGCGAGGCCTGGATACTGGATGCCGAAACCCCACAGGCCCCCTTCGTCTGCCTGGCGCCACGGGCCGAAGGCCACGAATATTTCCCCGACCACGGCCAGCTCGACGGCGAATGGCGCTGGTTCATCCGTACCAACCAGGACGGCATCAATTTTGCCCTGTATCACGCCCCGGTAGCCCCTGTGCCCCGCCGTGAGCAATGGCAAGTGCTGGTGCCACACCGCGACGCAATCATGCTCGAGGGCCTCAGCCTGAACGCCGGCGCCCTTACCCTGAGCCTGCGCGAAGGCGGCCTGCCGATCATCGAAGTACGGCCGCAGGGCCTGCCGGCTTACCGTGTAGAGTTGCCGGACGCTGCCTACAGCCTGTACGTGCAGGACAGCCTGGAGTTCGCCAGCACCCGCGTACGCCTGCGCTACGAAGCACTCAACCGCCCAGCCCAGGTGCGCCAGCTGGAGCTGGCTTCGGGTGCCCAGGCAGTGCTGAAGCAAACCCCGGTGCTAGGGGCATTCGATGCCGATGACTATGTGAGTGAGCGCCTGTGGGCAACCGCTGCAGACGGCACCCGGGTGCCGATCAGCCTGGTACGCCGCCGCCAGGACCAGGGCAAGACCGTGCCGCTGTACCTGTACGGCTATGGCGCCTATGGCGAGAGCCTCGACCCGTGGTTCTCCCATGCGCGCCTGAGCCTGCTGGAACGTGGCGTGGCCTTTGCCATCGCCCATGTGCGTGGCGGTGGCGAACTGGGTGAGGCCTGGTACCGCGCCGGCAAACAGGAGCACAAGACCAACACCTTCAGCGACTTCATCGCCTGTGCCGAACACCTGATCAGCGCAGGCGTGACCGCCACCGATCGGCTGGCCATCAGTGGCGGCAGCGCCGGTGGCCTGCTGATCGGCGCAGTGCTCAACCTGCGCCCCGAACTGTTCCGCTGCGCAATTGCCGAGGTGCCGTTCGTCGACGTGCTCAACACCATGCTCGACCCCGATCTGCCGCTGACCGTGACCGAGTACGACGAATGGGGCAACCCTGAAGCGCCGGACGTGTTTGAGCGGATCAAGGCGTATGCGCCGTACGAAAACGTGCAGGCCCAAGCCTATCCAGCGATGCTGGTGGTGGCCGGTTACAACGACAGCCGCGTGCAGTACTGGGAGGCGGCCAAGTGGGTGGCACGGTTGCGTACGCGCAAGACCGACAACAATCTGTTGCTGCTCAAGACCGAGATGGGCGCCGGGCATGGCGGGATGAGCGGGCGGTATCAGGGGTTGAAGGATGTGGCGCTGGAGTATGCGTTCGTGTTTGGGGAGTTGGGGGTGGCCTAACAATTGAGCAACCGCGCGGTCCCTGTGGGAGCGGGTTTACCCGCGAAGAAGGCTCCACGGTGAATGGCACGGGCTTCGCCCGTGTTCGCGGGTGAACCCGCTCCCACAAGGACCGCGCTGCAACTGAATTTTGCGCAGACTGGGCGTATTCAATCATCCTCGACTACCGGCTTCTGTGGCTCTGGCCGCAATCCCGGCAATGGCTGGTCCTTTGGCGGCCCGGGCACTGGCATCGGCGGCAACAGCGGCGCCCCCGGCTGGTTGTCATACGCTTTGGGCGGCGTACTCGGGGTTATCTGCGGGTATGGCGTGGGCGTCGGCGTACCTGGTGCACCGGGCACTGGCGTAGCAAGCCGGGGTGGCGTGCTGGCGGCTTCGGCCATGGGCAGGCCGGCCAGCAGCACAGCGAGGATCGCGCCTAACATCAGCAACCTCCTGTCGGGAACCTTCCTACAGGCTACGCCTAAATCAAAGCTTTCGCCTGTCCGCCTACCCTTCAAGCACGCTAGACTCAATGACATAACCGTCATCTGCCTGATCAGAACAAAGGAAACACCATGAGTTCCACCTCTTCCGCTGCCGCCACCGCGCGCCTGGACCGCATCCTTGCCGATGCCAAGCGTGACAAGGAAATGGGCTACCGCGACAAGGCCCTGAGAATGTACCCGCACGTGTGCGGCCGTTGTGCCCGCGAGTTCGCCGGCAAGCGCCTGAGCGAGCTGACCGTGCACCACCGTGACCACAACCACGACAACAACCCGCAGGACGGCTCCAACTGGGAGCTGCTGTGCCTGTACTGCCACGACAACGAGCACTCGCGCTACACCGACCAGCAGTATTTCAGCGAAGGCTCCACCAGCACCCCGAGCATCGCCAAGGCCACCCACAATCCGTTCGCCGGGCTGGCCGGCATGCTGAAGAAAGACTGACCATCGATTCGCCCCCCGCTGCTACCGGGCAGCCCGTATAATCGCGCTTTTTTCGTGAAGGGCCCCGGTACGTGGCAAACAAACGATACAGCTGCATCGGCCTGTTCAACCCCAAGTCGCCAGAAAACGTCGGCTCGGTGATGCGCGCCGCGGGCTGCTATGGCGTCAATTCGGTGTTCTATACCGGCAAACGGTATGAACGCGCGCGTGACTTCGTCACCGACACCAAACGTGTGCACTACGACATCCCGCTGATCGGCATCGATGACCTGCAACGCATCATCCCGCTGGGCTGCACCCCGGTGGCAGTGGAGCTGGTGGAAGGTGCGCGGCCATTGCCGGAGTACACCCACCCGGACCGCGCCATCTACATCTTCGGGCCGGAGGATGGTTCGCTGAGCGAGGATGTGCGGGGGTGGTGTGAAGAGACCATCTACATTCCCACCGAGGGTTGCATGAACCTGGCGGCGACGGTGAACGTGGTGCTGTACGACCGCATGGCCAAAGGGCTCAATACCCGGTCGGGGCCAAAGTTCAAATAAAAGGCCGCCCTGTGTTTGCAGGGTCGGCCCTTTCGCGGGTGAACCCGCTCCCACAGGTACCCCACAACCCGTGAGGCAGTGGAGATCCTGTGGGAGCGGGTTTACCCGCGAAGAGGCCAGCCTTGCCAACACAGGGCGGCCAGGTGCCGAACTCCGTCAGAACAGCACCGGTCTTGCTCAGATCGCGAAGCGTTGATCCAGATGGCCTTCAACTCCGTGTACTGGTCATGGGCCCAGATGGACTTATCGCGCCCACCAAAGCCAGACTCCTTGTAACCACCGAACGGCGTACTGACATCACCCTCGCCGAAGCAGTTGACCGTGACCACACCCGCACGGATTTCACGCGACAGGCGCAGCGCGTTGCGCAGGCGGCCGGTGTAGGCCGAAGCCGCCAGGCCATAGACGGTGTCGTTGGCCAGTTCGATCGCCTCGTCAAGGGTCTGGAAGCTGGTCACGCTCAGCACCGGGCCAAAGATTTCCTCGACGAACAGTTTGTTGTCGCGGCCGACGTTGTCGACGATGGTTGGCTGCACGAACACGCCCTACTCGGTTTCCCCGCCCTGAACAATGCTGAGTTTCTGCTCGGCAGCGTATTCCAGGTACGACTTGACCTTCTCGAAATGCGACTTGCTGACCAGGCGCCCAGGCGGTTGTCCGGGTCGAGCGGGTCGCCCAGCTTCCAGTCCTTGAGGTGCTTGGCCATCAGGCCCAGCAGACCCGAATGAACGCCCGCAGCCTCCTGCGGGTCAACTGCATACATTCCAAATGGAGGGGTTGTCATGCTCGATATCCATCGCGCGGCGGCACAGCCGCAGCACAATGTTCATGGCCTGGAGCGGGTCAGTTCACTGGCCGGCGGTGCGCTGATGTTCAGCAAGGGGCTGCGCCATGGCGGCCTGGTGGGGTTGCTGCAGATGGTGGTGGGCGGCCTGGCGGTGGCGCGCGGGGTCAGCGGGCATTGCTCGACCAAGGCCTGGTGGCAGCGCCATCGGCAGGAGTATCACCAATTGCGTTCGGATATCGAGCGCAGTGCGGCGGAACTGGAGGCCTTGAAAGCCAGTGCCAGGGCGGCGACACGCGGCGTGACAGTGACCGGCAAGGATCCCTTGGCTGGCAGTTGACTTTGTTCTGCCTAACGCAGCGCCTTGCTCTGCAACACCTCGGACTTGCGCCCCAGTACGTTTTCGCTCAGTTGCACGAATTCTTCGGTACTGACGCTGGGCAGGCGCATCAGCCCGCGCACCACATCATCCAGCGAGCGCTTGGCCTGGGTATGGATGCGGATTTCCTTGTCCAGCGCCTGTAGCAGGATTACCCCCCGGGCCACCTGGGCCGAGGTGGCCCGCTCCCCCCTGAGCTGGGTGACCTTGGCGCCCTGCTTGCTCAGACGTGCCTGCCAGGCCTGGTAGCGGTCATCGCTCATTCCGCCAGAGCGGCGCAGCAACTCACTGGCGTAGTAATCGGTCAGGCTCTCTACCAGCCAGTCACTGCCGTCACGCCCATGAATCTGCGCAAACAGCTGCACCACTTCGCGCAGCAACGGGCTGCTGCCGTTCTCGCTTATCATCGGCCGGCCACTGTGCAGGTACAACGAGCCCTGCGCCGCCATCGCCCCGCGCCACATGCCGTCACGCGCGCCCACCAGCAACAGCTTGGGCGGGTTGCGCGGGAACACCGCCTGCAACTGCGGCCAGACAAAGGTGAGCAAGGTCAGGCTGTCCATGCGCCGCATGCCCTGCCCCACGGGCGCGGCCACGGTTACTTCGGTATCGCCCAGACGGGCACGCCGGCTGCCTAGTTCGCCGGCAAGCATCCACCCAGTGGGGCGGTCGAACAGGCGCGAAACGTTGTCGATGCGGAACTTGTCCTTGCCAACACGCGGCCAGGACGTCTCGATGCTCTTCCAGCCTTCTGGCAGATCGAATGCCACGCGTGTCACCAGCTCGGTGCCATCCTGCTGATCGAGGCGCGCAGGCGGTACCAGCTGGTCCCCCAGAAACAGCGCCCAGTGCGGTGTGATGCGCGACGAATAAGCGCCACTGGCAAGCTTCTGGTCCAGCAGCACACGGTAGCTGAGGCTGGTCTTGCCGGCCGCTGGCTGCCATACACCCCGCTGGCCTTTCAATTGCCATTGGCCATCAGCCTGGAAGCCACTGTAGGCGCCGGCCTTGCCCAGGTCGAAGTCGAGGCTGCGCACTGCGCTGCCGTCGGCCAAGGTCAGGCGGACTTCCGCCTGGCCGCTGGCAGGCAGCAGGCGCACCTGGTAGTCGAGGTCGACCTTTTTTGCCCAGGCGGGCGTACTGGCCATCAGGCCCAATAGCAACAACAGCTGGCAACGCATACAGAAACTCCTTGTTTCCCGTGGCAGCGGGCCGCGCCGGTCAGCTGGCGCGGAAGATCAGGTGGTCTTCCCAGTCGTCTTCGTGCACATCCTGCTCCCTGAGCATACGCCCCGACTGGGAAATGCGCTGTTCATGGACCTGCTGGCGATCGCCACAGACCAGGTGGTGCCAGGCGGGCAAGTCCTTGCCCTCACTGACCAGGCGGTAACCGCAGGTGCTCGGCAACCAGGTGAACTGGTCAGCCTTGCCCGGGGTGAGCTGGATGCAATCCGGTACGTGAGTGAAGCGGTTGGGGTAGTCGCTGCACTGGCAGGTTTGCAAGTCCAGCAACTTGCAGGCGATGCGCGTGTAGTAAACGCTGTTGTCGTCCTCGTCCTCGAGCTTTTGCAGGCAGCACAGGCCGCAGCCGTCGCACAGCGACTCCCACTCTTGCGGGCTGAGTTGTTCAAGGGTCTTGCGCCGCCAGAACGGCGCGTTTTCAGCGGTCATCACACGGGGTTCCTGCTTTTATCCTGGGGCCACGGCGCGCGGCGGCGCCAGTCTAGAGCCTGGCCTTCGGCAAAGCCAGACCGCTTGTCAGTCACGTCGGGACGCAGTAGCGTGCGCTTTTCCCGTCCTTTTGCAGGAGCCGCCATGAGCGCCAACCCCCGCATTGCCGATTACGCCATCAACGAGCAATTCATCAACCGCTGGTCGCCTCGAGCCTTCACCGCCGAGCCGATCAGCGAAGAGACCCTATTGAGCTTCCTGGAAGCCGCCCGCTGGGCACCGTCGGCCTACAACTCCCAGCCTTGGCGTTTCCTTTATGCCCGCCGTGATACGCCAAGCTGGGAGCGCTACCTGAACCTGCTGGTACCGTTCAACCGCAGCTGGGCGCAACAGGCTTCGGCGCTGGTGCTGGTGATTTCCAAGACCACCTTCGCCGCCCCGGGCGCCACTGAAGAAAAACCGGCACTGTGGCACACCTTCGACACCGGCTCGGCCTGGGGGCATCTGGCCCTGCAAGCCAGCATCAGCGGCTGGCACACCCATGGCATGGCCGGGTTCGACCAGGAACTGGCGCGCCAGGAACTGAAGATTCCGGAAGGCTACGTGCTGCATGCCATGGTGGCGATCGGCAAGCTGGGTGACAAGGCCAGCCTGGACGAAGCGTTGCAGGCACGTGAAGTGCCGAGCCCGCGCAAGCCGCTGAGCGAGCTGGCTGCCGAGGGTGATTTCAGCCTGTAAGGCTTGCGTCGTTTGTAACGGCCTCTTCGCGGGCGAGCCCGCTCCTACAACAGCCTCCCATTTCCCTCAGCCCCTTGTAGGAGCGGGCTCGCCCGCGAAGAGGCCGGTGCAGGCAACAGCAATCAATAGCCCCGAGCGAAATCGACTTCACCCCGCAACCCCTGCCCTGCTTCATACGCCCGTACATTCTCCGCAAACAGCCGCACCATCGCCGCCGGCGAGGTGGGCGCCGAGCTGTGCCCGGTCAGCAACAGCCCCCAGGCAGTCCAGAACGGGTGCTGTTTGGGCAACGGTTCCTGCCGGCACACATCGATCACCGCACCCGCCAGATGGCCCTCTTTCAGGGCCTCTACCAGGTCAGCATCGACTACGGCCACACCACGCCCGGCATTGATGAACAGCGCCGCTGGCTGGAAGCACTTGAACAATGCCGCGTCGTACACGTCGCGGGTGGCCGGGGTATCCGGCAGCAGGTTGAGCACGTAGTCGACCTGGCCAACCATGCGCGGCAGGTCGGCCAGCGCCGCCACTTCGACGAACGGCGCCTGTTCACGGGCGCTGCTGGCAACCCCGTACAGCACCACACCAAACGGCTGCAGGAACTCGGCCACACGCTGGCCGATATCACCGGTGCCCACAACCAGCACCTTGCGCCCCTCCAGGGTGCGCCCCGGGCGGTCATCCCAGCGGCGCTCGACCTGGCTGACCAGGCGCGACAGCACCTCGCGCTCATGGCCAAGCATGTAGGTCAGCATGTACTCGGCCATTACCTGGCCAAAAATACCCACCGCACGGGTCAGGCGGTAATCATGCGGCAAACCATCGGCCAGCAACGGTGTGATGCCGGCCCAGGTCGACTGTATCCATTGCGGTTTATGGCCTTGGCGCAGCAAGCTCGCCAGCAGGTCTGGCTGGCCCAGCCACACCGGGCACCGCGGTGCCTGGCGGGCCAGCTCGGCCGAGTCGCCACTGGTCAGGATTTCCACGTCCGGTGCGGCCACGCGCAAAAGCTCGGCGTATCGAGCATGGTCATGCTCAGCAATCAGTACACGCATGGTCAGACCGGGTCGTTACGGCGCAGCAGCTCTTCAGGCAGGTGCTCGATGTACTCGTCTTCTACCGGCGGCATTTGCAGGTGGTAGCCTTGGTTGTCGAGGTTCTCCAGCACCTTGGTGATGTCCTCACGGGCCAGCTTGCGCTCAGGGCTGAGCACCAGGTCGAAGGCGTGCACGGGGGTACCGAAGAACGGCAGCAGGCCTTCAGGCACGCGCTCGAGGCCGTCGGCCTTGAGCACGTACAGGTACATTTCGTTCTTGCGGGGGCTCTTGTAGATCGAGCAAATGCGTTTCATCGGGTCTCTCCGGCACCTGCCAGGTTATCCAGCAGGGCCTGGCCCATACGCTCACGGCGCCAGCCGCGCAGCGAATCGGGCAGTTGATATGGGCCATTGGGGTAGCCGCTCTTGAGCAACGCCTCCAGGGCTTTCTTGCGCAGCATCAGCTCGGGGGCAATCCCCAGGCGCTCGCCTTCGGCCTGGCCGATGGCGCGCAGCTGCTTGAGGATACCGGCGGCCTCTATCGGCAGCGGCTCGGGCAGGGGCGCCGGCCACTGCTCGGCAGGCAGGCCGGCGGCGCGCTTGATCAGTTGGAGGAGGAACTCACCGTCCTGACGAATGGTGCGAGGGTGCATCTCGTCGATCTTGGCCAATGCCGACAGGTTGTTGGGCTGGCTCTTGGCCATGGGCCACAGCGAGTGCTCCTTCAGGATGCGGTTGCGCGGTACATCACGGCTGCGTGCCTCACGCTCGCGCCAGGCGCACAGCTCACGCAACACTGCCAGTTGCTGGGGGGCCAGCTTCCAGGCCAGCTTGACATCGCGGTACAGGCTTTCGGGCTCGACTTCGCGACGCAAGGCGGCCACCAGTTCGGCGCCATCCTCCAGCACCCAGGCGTACTTGTCGTCACTCAGGCGCGGGCGCAGTGCGGTGAACAGCTCGGCGAGGTGAACGGCATCCTCGGCAGCGTAGCTGACCTGGGTTTCCGAAAGCGGACGATGCAGCCAGTCAGAGCGGGTTTCGCCCTTGGGCAGCTCGATACCCAGCACTTCCTGCACCAGGCGTGAATAGCCCATGGAGAAGCCCAGGTTCAGGTAACCGGCGGCCAACTGGGTATCGAACAGCGGCTGTGGCAGCTTGCCGGTCAGGCGCAGCAGCACTTCAAGGTCTTCGCTGCAGGCGTGCAGCACCTTGACCACGTTGCTGTCTTCCAGCAGGTCGGCCAAGGGTTGCCAATTGCCGATCAACAGCGGGTCGATCAGGAAGGCCCGCTGGCCGTCGCCGATCTGGATCAGCCCGGCTTTCGGGTAGAAGGTGTCGACCCGCATGAATTCGGTATCGACGGCAACGAACGGCAATTGGTGCCAGTCGCGGCAGTGTTCGGCCAGGCTCTGGTCGTCACGGATCCAGTGAATTTCGATGGCCACAAGGCTCTCCCACTAACATTGGCGCGCAGTATATACGGCGCGGGCACTGCTGGTGAAACCCGGGCCATCCTTGATATCGATCAGTGGTGCAGTTTGGTCACTGTGTGGTAGCAAGGTTCAGCGCTTGGCTGCCAGCCAGGGCCGGCAACTGGCGAACATATCCAGCGACTGCTGGTAGACCTCGGTGTGCACCTGCAACAGGCCAAGCATCGAATGGAACAGGTTGTCCTGTGACAACGGAGCATCGCTGAGTCTGGCCAGGCAGTCGGTGTCGACGCCGAAGTCTGCCTTGTAACTGTCGGAGAACCAGGTCAGCAGTGGTACGTGCTTCTGTTGCTCGGGGGCAATCGCGTAGGGCGTGCCGTGCAGGAACAGGTTGTATTCACCCAGCGACTCGCCATGGTCGGACAGGTAGATCATGGCCGTGTCGACCTTGTCCTGCTTGCTGCGCAGGGTGTCGATCAACGAAGCCAGCACCTTGTCGGTATAGGCCAGGGTGTTGTCGTAGCCATTGATGATCTCTGCTTCGCTGCACTGGTTCAGCGCATTGCTCTGGCACACCGGGGTAAACCGGTCACCACCTTTGGGGTAGCGCTTGAAGTACTCGGGGCCGTGGCTGCCCATCTGGTGCAGCACCAGCACAGTGTCCTTGTCGAGGTTGTCGATCAGTTCGTCCAGGCCCTGCAGCAGAATCTGGTCATGGCATTCGCCATTGGCGCACAGCTGCGGGTCCTTGAGGTTGCTGACATCGATGAACTGCACGCGGTCGCAGGTGCCTTTGCAGCCTGACTGGTTGTCACGCCACTGCACGGCCAGGCCGGCACGCTGGAGGATGTCCAGCAGCCCTTCGCGGTTCTTCGCCACACGGGCATCGTAGTCCTTGCGCCGCATACCGGAGAACATGCACGGCACCGAGACGGCTGTTTCCGTACCACATGAATGCACGTCGGAAAACGCTACCAGCCCCTGCTCCCTGGCAAGGTTCGGTGTGGTATCGCGGTCATAGCCCAGCACACCAAAGTGGTCTGCGCGGGCACTTTCCCCCACCACCAGCACGGTCAGCGACTTGCGCTCATGTTTCTGCCAGGCCGCATCACGCTTGGCATCTTCACCATAACGCTGGAACGGGCGTGAAGCAGTGCCGACGCGTTCGCTGACATAGCCGATGGAGGCGCCGACGATATTGCTCGGGGTAAGCATCAAGCGCAGTTCGTGGTGATTGCGAAACAGCGACGACAGCCCTTGATAGTTGACCAGTGCCACCGAGCCCAGGGCCACCACACAGGCACCACTGACCACCAGTTTGCCCAGCATCTCGCGATACCACGGGCGATAGGCGATCTGTGCTTTCCACAGCAGCACCGAAGGCAGCACGCCCAGCAGCAGGATATAAGCGGCAAACTTGAACGACATCAAGTCACGTACTTCTGCAACATTCGTCTCTGCCATGTTGCGGAACATACCGGCATCAATAAGAACACCGTACTGATTCATGAAGTAAGCGGCACCGGCACCACTCATGAACAACACGATAAGGAGTGGTTTCAATACATAACGGAATGCAACCAGCGTGAGGACCAGGTTGAACGCGAACAGCATCAGCACGGCAAACGCCAGGCTCAGCCACAGGCCCGACAGGCCGGCAGGCACAACCTCTTGCAGGTGCTCCCAGAGGAACATGTTGAAGCCGATCAGCAGGTAAAGGCTGGCCAGCAGCGTGACCCATTCAGTCCGCAGGGATTTGAAGTTGAGCATCAGTGTTCGCAATCAAGAGTGATTATCAGCCCCCGGCCAGAAGGCACCGTGGGAAAGTTGGGCGAACTCTAGAAAGCACGTCATCAATTTTTTGTGAAAAAGTCGGTAACAATTTCGTGAAGGCGAGTGTTTTGGCGTTTAACGGCGTTTCTTTCAGCTGCCGTTCAGCCAGGCCGCCCTCACCCGCCTGCGCAAAGGCGGCTATCCTCAGTGGTCAGGACCTTACCGACAACCCTGACAGAGGTGAAGAAATGCCAGTTCCGCATGATCTGCTCGCTGACCTGCACGTTACCGCTGATGCATTCCAGGCGCTGATAGACAAGGACCAGACGCTGCACTCGCTGCACAAGGAATACAACGCCAAGGACAAGGAGGTGGTCGCCGCCGAAGGCAACGGCACCAACGACGAAGCCGTCAACCGACTGCGCAAGGAACGGTTGCTGATCAAGGACAAGATCGAACGGATTATCCATCCGCCGAAATCCTGATGGAGATGTACTGAATTCACTGGCCTCTTCGCGGGTAAACCCGCCCACAGGGACCGCACAAAACCTGAGGGCAGCACTACACCTGTGGGAGCGGGTTCACCCGCGAAGAGGCCAGCCCCCGTTATACAGCCGCCAAAGCCTGCAAAGCCCCATCCAGGTCTTCGATCAGATCACGATAATCCTCGATCCCCATCGACAACCGCAGCAGGTTCTCGCTGATCCCCATCACCCCCTTCTGCTCGGGGCTCAGCGAACAGTGCGACATGCTCCACGAGTGGTTGATCATGCTTTCCACGCCACCCAACGAGTCGGCCAGGACAAAGATCTGCAGCGCCTCCACCAGGCGGTTGAGCGCGGCGCGATCGCCCTTCACCTTCATTGCCACCACCGCCCCACCACTGCGCATCTGGCGTTTGCACAGTTCATGCTGTGGGTGGCTTTCCAGCCCCGGGTAATACACCTGCTCGACCTGCGGGTGGGTTTCCAGGAAGCGCGCCACCTGAAGGGCGTTGGCGCACTGGCGCTCCATGCGTACATCCAGGGTTTTCAGGCCGCGCAGGGCCAGGTAGCAGTCAAACGGGCCCTGTACCGCACCAATCGCCATGCTGATACGGCGCAGGCGTGCCAGCAGCGCCTCATTGGCCGACACTACCACACCACCGGTGAGGTCGGAGTGGCCGCCGATGTATTTGCTGGCCGAGTGCATCACCAGGTCCACACCCAGGGTGATCGGGCGCTGGTTCCACGGGGAACAGAAGGTGTTGTCGATGCAGGTCAGGATGCCCTTGGCTTTGGCCAGGTCGCACACTGCCTTGATGTCGACCAGGTGCAACAGAGGGTTGGTCGGGGACTCGATCCAGATCAGCTGGGTTTCCGGCCTGATTGCAGCCGCTACGGCATCGAGGTCGTTGAGGTCGACATAGGTCGTGGTCAGGCCCGAAGTGCGGCTGCGGTAATCCTCCATGATGCGGAAGGTGCCCCCGTACACGCCGTTCATCACGACCACGTGGGCATCCTTGGGCAGCAGCTCGAGCACCGTGGCGGTGGCATTCACCCCCGAGGCGCAGGCCACGGCGCCCACACCTTCTTCCAGCGCGGCGACACAGGTTTCGTAGGCATGCCGGGTGGGGTTGCCGACACGGCTATAGGAGTATTCCGGCTTGTCGTCCAGGCTGCGCTTGGTGAACGAGCTGGCAGTGACGATAGCCGGGAAAATGGCGTTTTCGGCAACGTTGAACTGCTCGCCAGCGTGAATGGTACGGGTGGCGAAATTACGCGGCTTGTCGGACATGGTCAGGCCCATTGGCAGAATGAAAGCTGCCACTATGGCACAAGCCAAATCTTCTGGCCTTGGGGTAATCTGTGAAATATCTACCGGCACGGCCAGCGCACCCTATGGACAGTTTCGACCAGCACATTCTTACCCTGCTTCAGCGAGATGCCTTGATCTCGCTGAAGGACCTGGCCGAGGCCGTCAACCTGTCCACCACACCCTGCTGGAAGCGGGTCAAGCGCCTGGAAGAGGACGGCTACATCATCGGCCGCGTTGCCCTGTTAGACCCTGAGCGGCTGGGATTGGGGCTGACGGTGTTCGTCCAGCTCAAGACCCAGCGCCACGACAGCGCCTGGCTGGAGCAGTTTGCCGCGACCGTGACCGGGTTCGAGGAAGTGATGGAGTTCTACCGCATGTCGGGGGATTGGGACTACATGTTGCGGGTGGTGGTGGGCGATATTGCGGCCTATGACCGGTTCTACAAAAAGCTGATCACCAGCACCGATGGGCTGTCGAACATTACCTCCAGTTTTGCCATGGAGCAGATGAAGTACACCACAGCTTACCCGGTAAACCGCTCCTGATCGGTGCTGGATTGATCGCGGGTAAACCCGCGCCTACAAGGATCACCACAGCCCTGAGGCTTGTGGGGCCCCTGTAGGAGCGGGCTTGCCCGCGAAGAGGCCAGTACAGGCAACCCATCACTCAGTAGCCAACACCGCCGCAATCCGGTTCCCCGCCTTGGCCTTCTCGACCCTGATCGCCACAAACTTCGAGGTCGGGGTAAAGGTGCCCTCGCCATAACTCTCCAGCGGCACCAGCGGGTTGGTCTCTGGGTAATACGCCGCTGCCTGCCCTTCCGGCACGTCATAGGCCACCAGCCGGAAGCCCGACACCCGCCGCTCCACGCCATCCTCCCACAGCGACACCAGGTCAACCTGCTCGCCCGGCTCGAAGCCCAGCCGGCGGATGTCGGCTTCGTTGACGAACACCACTTCACGCAGGCCGAATACCCCTCGGTAGCGGTCATCCAGGCCGTACAGGGTGGTGTTGTACTGGTCGTGGGAACGCAACGTCTGCAGGATGAGGTCAGGCTTGTCGCCACGCGCCAGCACCTTGGCGTTGATCAACTCCTCCGGTAGCGCATGGGGCATGAAGCGGGCCTTGCCCGTGGCCGTGCGGAAGTTGCGATCGGCGGCATTGTTGCCCAGGTGAAAACCGCCCGGGCTATTCAGGCGCTCATTGAAACCGGCGAAACCGGGGATAACGTCAGAGATCATGTCGCGAATACGGTTGTAATCGGCCACCGCATATTCCCAGTCGATCGGCTGGTTGCCCAGCGTGGCCTTAGCCATGCCGGCGATGATCCACGGCTCCGAGCGCATGTGCGGCGAGCGCGGGCGCAACTGGCCGTTGGAAATGTGCACCATGCTGAAGGTGTCTTCCACGGTCACACCTTGCGGCCCTTCGGCCTGCAGGTCGATTTCGGTACGGCCCAGGCACGGCAGGATCAGCGCATCGCGGCCGGTGACCAGATGCGAGCGGTTGAGCTTGGTGGAAATCTGCACGGTCAACGCGCAGTTCTGCAGCGCCGCGTGGGTGCGCGGGGTGTCCGGGGTGGCCTGGGCGAAGTTGCCGCCCAAGGCGACGAACACTTTGGCCCGCCCTTCTTCCATGGCCTTGATCGCCAGCACCGCATTGTGCCCATGTGCCCGCGGCACACGGAACTGGAAGCGTTTTTCGATGGCATCGAGCAGCGCCGCCTTGGGCTTCTCGTCGATGCCCATGGTGCGGTCGCCCTGCACGTTGCTGTGGCCACGAACCGGCGACAGGCCGGCGCCAGGCTTGCCGACGTTACCGCGCAGCAGTTGCAGGTTGACGATTTCCTGCACGGTCGGCACCGAATGGCGGTGCTGGGTGACGCCCATGGCCCAGCACATGATGACCCGCTCGGCCTTGCGGTACATGCGTGCGGCCAGCTCGATCTCGGCCAGGGTCAGGCCCGACTGTTTGACGATGTGCGCCCAGGGGGTCGCGTCCACGGCTGCCAGGTAGTCATCGACGCCACTGGTGTGCGCGGCGATGAAGGCATGGTCGAACACTGCCGGCTCGCCCTTGGCCTGGGCTTCACGCTCCCACTGCAAGAGGTACTTGGCCATGCCGCGCATGGCAGCCATGTCACCACCCAGGGCCGGGCGAAAATAGGCACTGGAGGTCGGCTCCGAGCCATTGCTGAGCATTTCGAACGGGTGCTGCGGGTGCTGGAAGCGCTCCAGGCCACGCTCTTTCAACGGGTTGAAGCACACCACCTGGGCGCCGCGCTTGACCGCTTCGCGCAGCGGTTCGAGCATCCGCGGGTGGTTGGTGCCAGGATTCTGGCCAATGACGAAAATGGCGTCGGCCAGTTCCAGGTCGTCGAACACCACAGTGCCCTTGCCCACCCCGAGGGTTTCCGACATGCCCGCGCCGCTGGCTTCGTGGCACATGTTGGAGCAGTCGGGAAAGTTGTTGGTGCCGTAGGCGCGTACGAACAGCTGGTAGAGGAACGCCGCTTCGTTGCTGGCCCGGCCAGAGGTGTAGAATTCGGCCTCATCCGGCGACTGCAGCGCACGCAAATGCCTGGCGACCAGCTCGAAGGCCTCTTGCCAGGTGGTTTCGACATAGTGGTCGGTGGCGGCGTCGTAACGCATCGGATGGGTCAGGCGGCCCTGATATTCGAGCCAGTAGTCGGTCTGCTCCTTCAGCGCGCTGACGCTGTACCTGGCAAAAAATGCCGGGTCCACCGAGCGGCCGGTGGCTTCCCAGTTGACCGCCTTAGCGCCGTTTTCGCAGAACTTGACCATGTCGCTTTCCGGCGACTCGCCCCAGGCACAGCCGGGGCAGTCGAAGCCGCCGTTCTGGTTGGTCTTGAGCATGGCCCGCAGGTTCTTGAAGGCGTTTTCGCTGCCCAGCCAGCTCTTGGTCACGCTTTTCAGCGCGCCCCAGCCGGCAGCGGCCCCCTTGTAGTCCCTGATGTGTTCGTCCTGGCTCATGCGGCAAATCCTCACGCTTCGATGCTTTTTTTCAGCCTATGGAGCGTGGGGGCGGGGCGTCCAATCGAAAGATCTTACGGCTTGATAAGCGGTTTCGATCATAGGCTGAAACCGCGTTGTAGCCGTCGCGGGTGAACCTGCCCCCAAAAGGATCACACAGGTCTTGAAACCTGCGCAGTACCTGCGTGGGTTTACCCGCGAATGAGGCAACGCGGTCCAGGCATTGAAATACTTGGCCCGCAGTCGTGATAGAAACCATCGATCAACCAGTCAGACAAAGCAATTTGACGCCCCGGCAGGCAGGTTATAGCTTGGAGTGAACCCCACCCCATTCGAGCGCGAACGTGGAACACACCAGCCGGGCCCTGATCGACGGCTTCAACCGTAAAATCGACTACCTGCGGATGTCGGTCACAGACCGTTGCGACTTCCGCTGCGTGTATTGCATGGCCGAAGACATGCAGTTCCTGCCGCGCCAGCAGATCCTCAGCCTCGAAGAACTGTTCCAGGTGGCCGAGCGCTTCGTCGCCCTCGGCACCCGCAAGATCCGCCTGACAGGTGGCGAACCGTTGGTGCGTCAGGGCATCGTCAACCTGTGCGCACGCATCGCTGCCCTGCCCGGCCTGCGCGAGCTGTGCCTGACCAGCAATGGCTCGCAACTTGGCCGCCTGGCCCAGCCACTGTTCGACGCGGGCGTAACACGCCTGAATATCAGCCTCGACAGCCTGAACGACGAACGCTTCAAGCAACTGACCCGCACCGGTGACCTGCATCAGGTCATTGCTGGCATCGATGCAGCCCGCCTGGCCGGCTTCAAGCGCACAAAACTCAACTGCGTGGTGCTCAAGGGCCGCAACGACCATGAACTGGTCGATCTGGTGCGTTTTGCCATTGACCGCGAACTGGACATCACCTTCATCGAAGAAATGCCGCTGGGTGTGATCAGTGAACACGAGCGCGGCGAGTCGTTCTGCTCCAGCGATGAAGTGCGTGCGCTGCTGGCCGAACAGTTCACCTTGATCGAATCGACCGAATCATCCCAAGGCCCGGCCCGTTACTGGCGCCTGGCGGAAGCGGCCAACACCCGGGTAGGCTTCATTTCGCCTCACAGCCATAACTTCTGCGCCACCTGCAACCGTGTGCGCCTCACCGTTGAAGGCCGCCTGCTGCTGTGCCTGGGCAACGAACACTCGGTCGACCTCAAGCACGTGCTGCGGGCCCACCCGGGCAACCCGGAGCGCCTGGAAAAGGCCATCCGCGAGTCGTTGCACCTCAAGCCCTACCGCCATCATTTCGAAGTGGGTGGTGAGGTACAGATTCTGCGCTTCATGAACATGACCGGCGGCTGAGCAGCCGTCTCTGGATTTCCATGATCGTCCACCCCACCCCCGATGTGCTGCGCGTGCTGTTCACCCTGAAGGGGTCGATCGTCAAGCGCATTGCCCTGCGCTGCCTGATGGTCACCTTGCTGGCCGCACTGATCGTGCTGGTCGAACGGCATTACCCGGCGTTTTTCTACCCGGTCAGCGCCACGCCATTCACTTTGTTGGGCCTGTCGCTGTCGATCTTCATGAGCTTTCGCAACAACGCCTGTTATGACCGTTGGTGGGAAGGGCGCAAGGCGTGGGGCAAGCTGATTATCGAAACCCGCTCGTTCGTGCGTGAAAGCGTGGTGATCAGCGATGAAACACTACGTAGCGAGCTGCTGCGCAGCCTGTGCGGTTATGCCCATGCACTGAATGCGCGCCTGCGCAATGAGGATGACCTGGCTGCTGCCGGCCCTTGGCTGCCCCGGCCCGAGGCGATCAGCCCGCACAATGTGTGCGACGGCATCTTGCGTGAGGTTGGTGCACAGTGCTCGCGGCTGGCCGAACAGCAGCAGATCAGCGACTGGCGTTACAGCTTGCTGGAGCAACGGCTGGTAGGCCTGACCGAGGTTCAGGCGACCTGTGAGCGGATCAAAGGCACACCGCTGCCGTTCCCCTATACGCTATTGCTGCACCGCACCATCTACATCTTCTGCCTGCTGTTGCCGTTTGCATTGGCCGAGCCGCTGGGCTGGCTGGCACCGCTGTTCACCACCATCGTGGGGTACACGTTCTTCGGCCTGGATGCGATTGGCAATGAGCTGGAGGACCCGTTCGGGCGGGACGAGAATGATTTGCCGACCGATGCCATGGTGCGCACGGTGGAGCGCGATGTGCTCGGAGCCCTTGGAGTAGAGCCGCTACCGCAGGTGCTTTTACCGGTGGGGTATGTGTTGAGCTGAACAATACATAAAGTCTGTTCGCCTCGGTTTTCATCTTTAAGCCACTGGCATTTTTACTAGTTTTGAAGACTCCGAAACTGAGTTAACGTCAGCTTACCTCCACCGGAGCTCACCCCATGAAAGCCTCAAATGCTCAATTAGTGTTTTACAAAGGCAACAAACCAAGCGCTCTAATTCAAGGCAGTGAGCACATTACCATCATGCACGGCAACCAGGTGCTGCTTGCTGAAAAAACACCCGCAGCCGAGAATGCAACAGCCCAAACCCGTTTTTTAAGCACCGAGGGCATAGGCTCTACAATTGCCAGCTTGCTAAACAATCAGCACTACGACCAGTCATTCGACCCTTACGGGAATATCGATCCGTTTCAAATAAAAACACGCCTGGGCTTTACCGGCCAACTTCGCCAGACCCTGACAGGAAGTTATTTACTGGGCAGCCGCCGAGCCCTCAATCCAGCAACAATGAGATTCAACAGTTATGATGATCGAAGCCCTTTCGCAGAAGGAGGCATCAACGGCTATGCTTATTGTAGATGCGACCCTATAAACTATACCGACCCTTTCGGCAGGTCGCCTTGGCGTTGGTTTAAAAAGCATGTACTAGGAACAACCCCTAAGACTGATAAATATGCTGCCGCATTTGAGAATGGCCGACAGCAAGGCCTTAGCGAGGGCCTCTCTGCTAGCCAACGTGAGTTTCAGCAAGGATTCGATGCCGGCCGCCGCATTGGATATGATGAAGGACACCATGCCGGACTTGTTAGTGGGCATGGCAGAGGCGTCAAACAAGGGTATAGAGAGGGCATGGTATACGGCTCCGCATGGGGATTTGCCGAAGGAAAAATATCAGGAAGCAAAAGAATCAACCGCCCTCTTCAAACCTTTGTCGAACGCGCTGAGCACACCCTAACAGAACCACTACCTCTCGGAGATGTAACGAGCGAGTATTTTAACGTCGACCAAAATGAACTGATTAGTACTCTAGCCAACATGCGGCATCAGGAGGCCGGACTAGCACCGCCCTATCATCGTTCAATACCTGGCCTACCCAAATACTGGAACAGTCAAATACTTATGCAATATATTCGAAACACCGCTCACGCATCCCCCTTCAACCCCGGAGGTCGATAAATCCTATCAAATGACTGATCTTTGCAAATGGCAGGTACCTGATCAAGGCAACTGAGTACTACGCCTCACCCGCATTCTGACTGGGGATCAGGTGCTTGACGAAATTGCACGGCCGGTGCCGGGCATCCAGCTGCTCGGCCAGGATCCCCTCCCACGCCGTCCGGCAAGCCCCGGTAGACCCCGGCAGGCAGCAAACCAGCGTGCGGTTGGACAACCCGGCCAATGCCCGGCTCTGCACAGTCGACGTGCCGATATCCAGAATCGACAACGCCCGGAACAGCTCGCCAAAGCCATCGATGCGCTTCTCCAGCAGGCACTCGACCGCCTCTGGCGTACTGTCTCGCCCGGTAAAACCGGTGCCGCCGGTGATCAACACCACCTGCACCTGTTCATCGGCAATCCAGGTGGCCACCTGGGCGCGGATCTTGTACAGGTCGTCCTTGAGCAGTGCCCGCGCCACCAGGCGGTGGCCGACCTCTACCGAACGGCTGGCCAGCAGCTCACCGGAGGTGTCATTGTCGTAGGTGCGGGTGTCACTGACAGTCAGCACGGCGATGTTCAGCGGTACGAAGACCGCATCGGGTTGGACGCGCACGTTGAAGCTCCTTGAATGGCATTGTCGCCACGCTAGAGGCATGGCCCCGGAGCGTCCAATCGATATGACAGACTGACCGATCAATGACATCTATCGCAGACGTAGGTTAAGGTCTGCACAACCAGACGCCAGGCATTTCCATGGACATCAAGCAGCTCAAGTTCCTCATCGCCCTCGACCAGACCCGCCACTTCGGGCAGGCGGCGGCGCTGTGCCATATTACCCAGCCGACGCTGTCCATGCGCCTGCGTAACCTGGAGGACGAGCTGGACCTGGTACTGGTCAAGCGAGGCCAGCGCTTCGAAGGTTTTACCGAGGCCGGCGAGCGCATCCTGGCCTGGGCCCGTACGCTGCTCGCCGCCCACGACGGCCTGCAGGCCGAGGCTGCCAGTTGCCGCGGCCAGGTGGTCGGCAGCCTGCGCCTGGGCACAGTGCCGCTGGCCAGCTTCAACCCCATGCGCCTGCTGCTGCCGCTGCGGGAAAAATACCCCGAGCTGCACTTCCAGCTCAGCTCGCTGAGCTCGGAGCAGGTCATTGACGGCCTCAGCCGTAACCAGCTCGACCTGGGTATCTGCTACCTGGACCAGGTCAACACCAGCTTCTTCGAAGTGATCGAACTGGGCACCACCACCATGGGCTTGTTGCATGACACCCGGCACTTCCAGTTTGCCAGCGATACCCTGCGCTGGGACGAACTGGGCGATATACCGTTAGGCTTGCTGAGCAAAGGCATGCACTACCGCCAGTCACTTGACCTGAGTTTCCGCAGCCGCGGCCTTGAACCCAATGCGGTACTGGAGAGCGACTCCAGCTTCCAGCTGATCCAGGCCATCAACACCGGCATGTGCTGCGCGATCATGCCGCTGGATTGCGGCCTGGAAGACCTTAGCGAGCATCTGCGTATCCTGCCGGTGGCCGACGCCGCCATCCACAGCCAGGTCGGCCTGCTGCTGCGCCGCAGCGAGCCGCGTTCGGCGATTGCCGAGCAGTGTTTTGCCGAAGCCCGCGGGTTGTTTCAGGCCACCTGATCACTGGTCGCCTGGCGGTACTGGCGCGGAGTAAAGCCGGTCAGTTGCTTGAACTGCCGGCTGAAGGCGCTGTGGTCGGTGTAGCCGCAGCACATCGCCACTTCGGTAATCGGCAGTTCCGAATGCAGCAAGCGGTGGGCATGCTCCAGACGCGCCTTGTGGATCATCTGCCGCGGCGTGAGGTGGAACACCCGCTTGCAGTAGCGCTCCAGCTGGGCCACGGAAATACCGGCGATACGGGTCAACTCGCCCATGCTGATCGGCTGGTGGAAATGCTGGCGGATATGCTCGTCCACAGCCGCCAGCCGCTGGTAGGCGGGGTGGCTGTCGGCGGCTGATTGCAGGTCGACCGAAATGCCGACCAGGCCGATGATCTCGCCCGCCTTGCTGTACAGCGGGCGCTTGTGGGTCAGGCACCAGCCGGGTTCGCGGCTGCCGTACAGGTGCAGCTCCAACTGGTCTTCCAGCACCCGCCCCTCCTTGAGCACACGACGGTCCTGCTCGGTGTAGCCGGGGCCGAGCTGTGCCGGAAACACTTCGGCGCTGGTCTTGCCCAGCAGGGGCTGCAGGCGCTTGAGGCCGCAGCGCTGGACCAGGGTGTTGTTGGCCAGCACGTAGCGGGCAGCTGGGTCCTTGATGAAGATCGCGGCGTTGGGGATGGCGTCGAGGATGGGCAGGAGCAGGGAAACGCCAGCAAGCAGGGCCTCCAAGGTGGCGGGGCGGTGCTGGTCGAGGGATTGGTACAGCGTTGCCAGGGGAATGTCTGTCATCTGTCGGTTCTCTGCTGGCTGTGCCGGCCTCTTCGCGGGTAAACCCGCTCCCACAGGCCCCCCACAAATTTCAAATCCTGTGCTGTACCTGTGGGAGCGGGTTCACCCGCGAAGAGGCCGGCACTATCAACAAATCTCTACAGCCCTTATGCCGTATGGCCTACAGCCTATCTATCACCCTGCTCAGACCGCCAGCATTTTTTGCAACTGTGCTGATTTCGTCACTCCCCCTGCAGAAAACCATCAAGAACCGGTGCCCCGATCGGTCCACTCTATGCCCCACGCAAGCCGCCCAATTCCTACAAGAGCGCGGCCCCAAAAGCCGCATCTCGTGACATCAGACCTGCCTATCCAATAACCAACAAAAAGGCGAACCCATGTCAGGCAAGTTCAAAAAACAGTTATCACTGCTGGACCTCACCTTCATCGGCCTAGGTGCCATTTTCGGCTCGGGCTGGCTGTTCGCCGCCAGCCACGTCTCGGCCATCGCCGGCCCGGCTGGCATCCTGTCCTGGTTCCTCGGCGGCTTCGCCGTCCTGCTGCTGGGCATCGTCTACTGTGAACTGGGCGCCGCCCTGCCCCGCGCCGGTGGCGTGGTGCGCTACCCGGTTTACTCGCACGGGCCGCTGCTGGGCTACCTGATGGGCTTTATCACCCTGATCGCCTTCTCCAGCCTGATCGCCATCGAGGTGGTCGCCTCGCGCCAGTATGCCGCTGCCTGGTTCCCCGGGCTGACCAAGGCGGGCTCCAGCGACCCGACCGTGCTCGGCTGGCTGGTGCAGTTCGCCTTGCTGGGGCTGTTCTTCTTTCTCAATTACCGCAGCGTGAAAACCTTCGCCAAGGCCAACAACCTGGTCAGCGTGTTCAAGTTCATCGTGCCGCTGCTGGTAATCGCCGTGCTGTTCACCTTCTTCAAGCCAGAAAATTTCACCGTCCAGGGTTTTGCCCCGTTCGGCCTGTCCGGCGTGGAAATGGCCGTGTCGGCCGGTGGCATCATCTTCGCCTACCTGGGCCTGACGCCGATCATTTCGGTGGCCAGCGAGGTGAAGAACCCGCAGCGCACCATCCCGATTGCGCTGATCCTGTCGGTACTGCTGTCCACCGCGATCTACGCCCTGCTGCAACTGGCCTTCCTCGGCAGCGTGCCAACCGAAATGCTGGCCAACGGCTGGGCCAGTGTGACCAAGGAGCTGGCCCTGCCCTACCGTGACATCGCACTGGCCCTGGGTGTGGGCTGGCTGGCCTATCTGGTGGTGGCAGACGCGGTGATCTCGCCCAGCGGCTGCGGCAACATCTACATGAATGCCACCCCACGTGTTGTCTATGGCTGGGCGCAGACCGGCACCTTCTTCAAGTACTTCACCCGCATCGACGCCGAGTCCGGCATCCCGCGCCCGGCACTGTGGCTGACCTTTGGCCTGTCGGTGTTCTGGACCCTGCCCTTCCCGTCGTGGGAAGCGCTGATCAATGTGGTGTCTGCCGCCCTGGTGCTGAGCTACGCCGTGGCCCCGGTCAGTGTCGCCGCCCTGCGCCGAAATGCCCCCGACATGCCGCGCCCGTTCCGGGTCAAGGGCATGGGCGTGCTTGGCCCGCTGTCGTTCATCATCGCCGCACTGATCGTGTACTGGTCGGGCTGGAACACCGTGTCGTGGCTGCTGGCCCTGCAGATCGTGATGTTCGTGCTGTACCTGCTGTGCGGCCGCTTCGTGCCGACCCAGCACCTGACTCTGGCCCAGCAAGTACGCTCGTCGGCGTGGCTGATCGGTTTCTACGCGGTGACCATCCTGCTGTCGTGGCTGGGCAGCTTCGGTGGCCTGGGGGTGCTTGGCCATCCGTTCGACACTGTAGTCGTGGCGGTGTGCGCACTGGGTATCTACTACTGGGGCGCCGCCACCGGGGTGCCTGCACACCTGGTACGCCTGGAAGGCGAGGACGAAAGCGAAACCTCTGCTGAAACCTCTACCGGCCACCCTGCCGCCGTCGCTTCCTGATCTTTTACGCAAGGGACAAGCCCATGAAACAGATTCACGTCATCGACTCGCACACTGGCGGCGAACCCACCCGCCTGGTGATGAAGGGCTTCCCGCACTTGCACGGCCGCAGCATGGCCGAGCAACGCGACGAACTGCGCGAACTGCACGACCAATGGCGCCGCGCCTGCCTGCTGGAACCACGCGGCAACGATGTGCTGGTCGGCGCGCTGTACTGCCCGCCGGTGTCGGCCGACGCCACCTGTGGGGTGATCTTCTTCAACAACGCCGGCTACCTGAACATGTGCGGCCACGGCACCATCGGCCTGGTCGCCTCGCTGCAGCACCTGGGCCTGATTACCGCGGGCGAACACAAGATCGATACCCCGGTCGGCCAGGTCAGCGCCACCTTGCATGAAGACGGCGCCATCACCGTCGGCAATGTGCCTTCCTACCGCTACCGCCAGCAAGTGGCAGTGGAGGTACCCGGCCATGGCGTGGTGCGCGGCGACATCGCCTGGGGCGGCAACTGGTTCTTCCTCGTTTCGGACCACGGCCAGCGCATCGGGCTGGATAACCGCGAGGTGTTGACCGAGTACACCTGGGCCATGCTCAAGGCCCTCGAAACCCAAGGTATCACCGGTGAGAACGGGGCGCCCATCGACCATGTCGAGCTGTTTGCCGACGACGCCAACGCCGACAGCCGCAACTTCGTGATGTGCCCCGGCAAGGCCTATGACCGCTCGCCTTGCGGCACCGGTACCAGCGCCAAACTGGCTTGCCTGGCCGCCGACGGCAAGCTTGCCGAGGGCCAGACCTGGGTACAGGCCAGCATCACCGGCAGCCAGTTCACTGGCCGCTATGTGCGCGACGGCGAGCGTATCCGCCCCTTTATCACCGGCCGCGCCTACATGACCGCCGACAGCACCCTGCTGATCGACGAACAGGACCCGTTTGCCTGGGGCATCTGAGCCCCGGCCTTATTACCCAATCGATTTTCGCGAGGAGTAACAACAATGACCAACAACATCTTCACCGGCACCATGCCCGCCCTGATGACCCCGTGCACCGCCGAGCGCAAGCCGGACTTCGACGCGTTGGTGCGCAAGGGCCGCGAACTGATCGAGGCCGGCATGAGCGCGGTGGTGTACTGCGGCTCGATGGGCGACTGGCCGCTG
>JAAIGF010239387.1_pt1 | contig 102015 bp, 101 predicted proteins | sample 6487441 | NCBI WGS metagenome assembly JAAIGF01 (sample SAMN13974129, study PRJNA590717) | phyllosphere metagenome | biome: pepper field; feature: multiple bacterial spot infested pepper fields; material: pepper leaves; isolation source: leaves from pepper fields | host: Capsicum annuum ... | reverse complement strand
TGAAAGAACCATTGCCTGGACACTTAATAACAGAAGGTGTTCCAAAGATTATGAAAGAAAAACTGAAAATGCAAATGCCTATATTATCATTGCAAACATCAGAAGATTAGCCAATAAAATTTAAATCAAACAGCTTCTAAGGTTTATATTCCTCATAACATTTACTCTGATTAATAAGATCACGGCCGATATTAAAAATGGGATCCCGCCTTTTAATGAAAATGCATCGATCCCGGATTCCGGAAAATCCCTGACCAGAAAAAGAAATGCCATCACCAGGATCAGACAGAAAACCGTAATGAGCATTTTCTTCGTTTTCCACGGTTTAGCCCGTAAACTTATCAAGAGCAATATCTGGCAGATGAACGAAATAAGTGCCACGGGTACTAATCTGTCATCATAAGACCCTAAGAAATCTACATCTTCATTCCATATAAATTCGAAGCCCACAATTTCATAGATAAATAAGATGCCAATGCCGTGTCCCGCACCGATGACAATACATCCGTTTAAAATCACGGTCAGCCAGCTTAAAAAATTAAGTGTTTTCATCGCATGAAAACCTCATAGGTTTCTGAAACCTATGAGGTTTGGTTATTGTTCATAAATTCCTTCAGTTCCTCCACATTCTTCTTTTCATTTCCGACAAAAATCCGTTCATCCGTTACAAAAACCGGGCGTTTCAGAAAAGAATAATGATCCAGCAACAAATCTTTAAAATCATTCTCCGTCAGTGCTTTTACATCCAGCCCTCTTTGCTTGATCTGGGTAGACTTTTTACTGAACAGTGTTTCATACGACTTTGTTTGCGCATACATTTCGGCAAGTTCGTCTTCTGTCACCGGTTCTTTCTTGATTTCCCGGATTTCCCAGCCGGTAAGGTCGAATTGCGCAAGGATCTTTCTGCTGGTGTCGCAGGTTTTCAGGTAAAATACTTTTTTCATTGTTATTTTCAGGGGTTTATTTACATTTAGGTTTTCAAAAGTAAGATTTAATCCAAACTTTTAAAAATTATAAATACCTTTAGTCAAATTTTTGAAGAATGGAGAACAAACCGGTGACCTTTCAGTTTATTTCAGAACCTTCAGACGTGAATTACGGAGGCAACGTCCATGGCGGAAGCGTCATGAAATGGATCGATCAGGCGGGTTATGCCTGTGCGACCACCTGGAGTGGAAATTATTCCGTGACGGTTTACGTTGGCGGAATCCGTTTTTATGAACCGATCAAGATCGGGGAAGTGGTGAAAGTGGAGGCGCAGGTGATTTATACCGGTTCTTCGAGCATGCATATTTCCATTAATGTATCGTCGAGAAACCTGAAACAACCGACGTTCGATAAAAAAACCCATTGTATCATTGTTTTCGTAGCGGTGGACGAAAACGGCAAGAAACTTCCCGTTCCCAAATGGATTCCGGAAACTGAAGAAGAAAAACAAAAAGAACAGTACGCCATCCGCCTGATGCAGCTCCGTACCCAGATCGAGGACGAAATGAAACCTTTTTTATAAGCATGCACCGAAAAGATTTTATTAAACTTTCTTCACTGGGATTCCTCGGATTATACGCCTGCGGAACCTCCAAACTTAAAAGCAATACAAAGACTTTGGCTATTCAATTATACACTGTTCGCGATGCCATTTCCGAAAACCTGGAAAAAACGCTGGAGCGGCTCGCCGTATTAGGCTTTACCCGGCTGGAAATTTATGGTTACAACGGAACATTTTTCGGGAAAACCCGGAACGAATTTCAGACGATCCTGAAAAATACGGGACTGAAAGTCATCAGCTCCCACCACCCCACCGGAATTCTTTATAACGAACAGGGAACCTTGCTGAACAGCTGGGAAAAATCGGTGGAAGATCTTGATTTTATCGGCGCGGAATATATGGTCTGCTCCTATCTTTTTCCTGAAGAAAGAACCATTGAAAATTATAAAAGGCTCCCCGAATTATTTAATACCTCAGGAGGAATCACAAAAAGCGCGGGAATCCAGTTCGCTTACCACAACCACGATTTTGAATTTGAAAAGTTTGATGAGACCCAGAATATATATGATTTTATTCTAAATAATTCTTCATCAGATCTGGTGAAAATGGAGCTCGACCTGTACTGGATGGCCAAAGCAGGAATTGATCCGTTGTCTTATTTCGATCAATACCCGAAACGTTTCCCGCTATGGCACGTAAAAGACATGAAAGCCGGCTCAAAAGATTTTGCAGAGATCGGAAACGGAACCATCGATTTTGAAAGAATTTTTAAAGCCCGGGAAAAAGCAGGTCTTCAGTATTGGTTTTTGGAGCAGGATTCGAGCGATCAGGATATGTTTGAAAGCATCATGATAAGCCGGGATTATATTCTGAAAAACAATTTCTTTCTGAGGAATATTTAATTGGCATAACTACTGGAATTCAAAATTGAGTTACTAGATCCAATTTGAAGTTTGTTTTACCATTAAGTAATTAAGATATTTTAGATTAAAAAAGTCAAATTGATTAATGGCATATTTATTCAAATCATTGAAATTGAACTTTTCAAGAAGTTCCGTAATGGTGAAGTTGAGAATAAACAAAGTTTATTTTAATTCAGAAAATTAAGAGAAATGACAGAAAATTTTCCGGGTTAAAATTTAAACAGGCCCTAAGTTTTACATTTTTAATTCAAACCTACTTAAAATTATTTTTATCTTTGCCTTACAAAAGGAAATGGTGTTCTTCCTTCCCCAACCGCCTCGTTTCAAACGGGCTGATGACGCCTGATTAATAGATTATCAACCATAATTTGATCAGGAAAATCATGTCTAAAATTCAGCGAACTTTAAAAGAAAGTCTTCAATTTCATATCCGGTTTTTCTTCAGAAAATACCCGTCGCTTCCGTATGTCATCAAATGGCTTTTAATCAGCATCATCGTCGGCGGCCTGGTCGGAACCGCTTCTGCAGGGTTTCTAACGTCTCTGCAATGGGTAACGGATTTTCGGGAAAGCCATATATGGATCATTGCTTTTTTGCCGGCAGCAGGATTTCTGGTCGGTGCTCTATACCACTACTTTGGTAAAGACGTAGAAGCGGGAAATAATATGCTCCTTGAAAATATCCACGAACCGAAAGGGAGCATTCCTCTTAAAATGGCACCTTTCGTCTACATAGGAACCATCGTTACTCATTTTTTCGGAGGTTCGGCAGGCCGTGAAGGAACAGCCCTGCAAATGGCCGGAGCGATTGCCGATCAGCTCACCAAACCTTTCAGGCTTGATAAAAATGACCGCAAAGTCCTGCTTATTTCCGCTATGGCTGCAGGTTTCGGTTCGGTTTTCGGAACTCCTGTGGCGGGAGCCGTTTTTGGGCTTGAAGTTTTCCTGATCGGAAGAATCCGCTATCATGCAATTTTTCCGGCCTTTGCCTCCGCCGTTTTGGCTGATGTCGTCACCAACCTGTGGAAAGCAAAACATACCCATTATCACATTGATTTTATTCCGAAACCTGAATTTCTTCCGGTGGTCTACAGCATCCTCGCAGGTATTGTCTTCGGAATCTGTGCAGCCGTATTCAGCAAACTGCTTCATAGAACCGGCCTCTTTTTTAAATCCACAATAAAATATCCGCCGCTCCGTCCGGTCATTGGCGGAATTCTTATTGCGGCGGCCGTTTTTGCGATGGGAACGACCCGCTATATCGGACTGGGGATTCCCACTATTCTGGAATCTTTTGACCATCCCCTCCCCTTTTATGATTTTGCTTTAAAAATCATCTTTACGATCGTTACCCTTTCAGCAGGTTTTAAAGGTGGTGAAGTGACACCGCTCTTTTTTATCGGAGCTGCGCTGGGGAGTGCTTTATCCCTGTTTATTCCGCTTCCATACGGTTTGCTGGCAGGTATGGGATTTGTGGCCGTTTTTGCCGGTGCAACCAACACCCCGCTGGCCTGCACCCTGATGGGTATCGAATTGTTCGGGGCCGAATGCGGAGTTTATGTAGCCATTGCCTGTGTAGTCTCTTACCTGTTTTCCGGAAACAACAGCATTTATACCAAACAGAAAATCGGGGAAGCCAAAAACAGGAGGTTTGAGCATCTGACGGATAAGAGCTTCAGGGACATATGAGATGATTGATAAACAGAAAGCATCTACGGAGCTTTTAGTTTCTTAATGAATTTCCGACTAAATTTCAATGTTTTATTTCACAGCTCTTGTAAGCGCAAGCGGCTTTGTGAACCTAAACACAGCATCATCATAAAGATTCTCCGTGGACTTGGTGTTCATCAAACACGTTAGTCACAATGACAAAAACCTCCCGGAAGATCCGAAAGGCTTTTGCGTATTAAATGTGGAAATGTTTATTTCTGGTTGAAATAATTCTTTTTTAGCAGGTAATAACCTGTGGACAGGAGATGTACGATGAACAGTATTTAGGTCCTGTAACAGCACCTGTACAGCTGCATTTGCATTGCGACAGATCCGGCGTTCCGCCAATTCCTCCTGTGATGTTTCTAAGATCTGCTTTCTTCAGCTTCTTCGCGTTTTTTAAAAAATTTTGCATTGTGATTTGGTTTTGATTAAACAATTCGGTGATATTTCAAAGTTAAACAAATATTAATTATTCACAGCATAATTTAATATGAATTTTGATAATTTGTTTATCTTGTTTCACTTATTAATGGCATAACGCAGAAGGTGTCTTAATTATTTCTTAAACATCTGAAATTATTCTACAAATTCAAGATCCTTGTCATGCGTTTCCGATACGGTAAGAGCAGAATAAAATGCCAGTCAGAAGACAATCCCTCCTACCAGCGCTGCACTGAGGATCAGCGAAAAATCCTTTTTGAAAAAATCAAACGCAAAAATCATTACCGGAACCAGTCCGCGGACCATATTCGGCACTGTGGTGGTTGCCGTATTCCTGATATTCGTGCCGAACTGTTCGGCGGCCAACGTTACAAACATGGCCCAATAGCCCGTTCCTAACCCCAGCCAGACGCAGAACATATAGTATTTCGTTTCAGAATCCGTATTTCCAAACAACATAATGGCTACACCAACAATGGTAAAAGCGAGCATATAAAAAATCGCCATTTTCCGGGATTTCAGAAGATGGGAAATAAACCCGCTGGCAAGATCACCCACAGAAATTCCTACATAAGCCCACATGATCGCCTTTCCAGGATTAAGATTGGCAATGCCCATTTCCGGTGCAAACTGGTTGGCCAATACGGCCAAAATCCCAATGCAGTACCAGGTAGGCAACCCGACGGCAATGCATTTCAGATATCGGATCAGGCGGTTTCTGTTGGTAAAAAACGAAAGGAAATTCCCTTTGGAAACCGATTGGTGCTCGATATTTTTATAAATCCCCGATTCGGAAACGCTGATCCTCAGAAACAGCAGCATGATGCCCAACACACCGCCGATGATGTAGGAAATATTCCATCCGCCGGCCAGTTCTACGGTAAGCTGGGCCACTACAGCACCTATCAGTCCGAAACCGGCAACCACAGAAGTTCCGATGGCCCTCAGGCTCTTCGGCAGACTTTCTGAAACCAGGGTAATTCCGGCCCCAAGCTCCCCGGCAAGACCGATACCGGCAATAAATCTTAACCCGGCATATTGGTAAACCAGATGTTCTTTCGGGAAATAAGGCAGAAAGCCGCAGGCAATATTGGCCAGGGAATATACGAGAATAGATCCGAACAGAACCGAAAGCCTTCCTTTCTTATCTCCGAAAATACCCCAGAAAATTCCTCCGACCAGCAGGCCGATCATCTGGGCATTCAGAATAAAGGTCCCGTCAGCATCGGGATTCAATCCCAAAGCTTTCAGGCTGGGAATCCTGACGATCCCGAAAAGAAGAAGATCGTAAATATCCACAAAATATCCCAAAGCGGAAATAATGACGGGAATTGAGAAAATGTACTTCAATTTCGAAGACCGCGAAAGTTCCTGCATGGTATTTTAAAATTTGACTAAAAATAAATATTAATTTCATTCCAGCGGTATTTTAATTTCGGATTAAATGAATTTAACTGAAAAACAATGATCCATTGATATTTTTAATTTCCAAATCAATATTTCGTGACTTTCTTCTGCTCTTTCTTCCATAAAGTTAACGCTGTCTGAAAATTTTCAAAAGAATTTAAAAACCTCTTTTTTAAATCAAAAAATATATTTAAAATTGTAAAAAATTAAATTATTTATTGTTTTTAAATATTAAAATATTTTATCGGGTTATCATATCATTTGATAAAATAATAAAATAAAATTCCAAACTTTTCTAAATTTTAATGAATAGCTAGGAACCGAAAATATTTAAACATGGAGTATGCTGTAGTACGTAATGCAGCTGAAAGATGGATAAATAAAGCCTGCAGGCAGCACCAATGAAGATCTTATGTGCCTAAACTTTGATCTGATTATTAATTACAAAACTTAGAAAAATGAAAAAACAGCTAAAGTCCTTACAAGGCAAGAAGTTAAATTCTAACGATATGATTTCCGTAAAAGGAGGAGGAAAAGGAAGAGAACTATCCCTGGAACCTACGACTACAATGGTAATGACGAATAACAAAGGCCAGGTTAGTGATGACGGATCAACCGATGATTCAGACTGGGCTTCCGGTTCAGATTTATAAGGTATGACGATCCTTAAAAAAGCAGAAAGCCAATTTATATTGGCTTTCGTTTCTTTAGTCCTGCTGGTCTCATGTTCGGGTTATAATGCAACCGTCTCGGATTCGCATAAAGAGGATGAAAGGTACCGTTATTTATTTACCAGTAACGATCATGATGTTAAATTTCACAGCTATGGCGGAAGGCAGTTGCATCGACGGATGTTTTACCGGAAATACGGAGAACTGGTTTTCACCTATTATGACCGGCTGAGACAGATTAAGAAGGAAAAAGGCAATGATGTCTATTACAGCCTTTTTATCGTAAAAGATATTCCGGAAAACGTTCTTCGGAAAAACGATACGGTAACGGTGAAGCTCTACAATAGGAAAGTCACCAGCTTCAGCGAAAATGACAGCAAAGGAAGGAAAAAAATCTACAAAAGGTATTTTACTTCAGGTGATACGAATTACCTGTTTGTCGGGGAATATAAAAGATTTTATAAAGACGAGCCTGCGGTTTATGAATACCATATGTCCCAGGAAATGGAAGGACTGGAACTATGAGCGAGATTTTAATTATTTCAAAAGCGGATTTTGAGCTGACCTCCAACAGCGTGTGCGACTGGCTGAATTATTACGAAGTTCCTTTCGTGAGGCTGAATGTCGACCGGATCACCGATCCTGCCTGTTATGATCTTTTTATCAATCTGAATGACCATCAAATGGAAATTCTTGATAAGGTTAACCGCAGAAAAATCGATCTTAAAAAGATAAAGGTCGTATGGTGCCGGAGGTTTATTGATATGGTGTATGAGCAGGTCGTCAGGCAGGAAAATGAGGTGGATGAAAATGTCATCAGGTTTGCCAAGTTCCATGCTGCCGAGCGGAACCGGTTTTTAAGGATCCTCTACGATTTTTACCCGGAATGGAAATGGTTCGACTATTACAAAGATTCCCTTAAAATCGATAAGATCGAAGTCTTGAGGCTAGCGAAAAAACAGGGCTTAACGGTTCCTGAAACCTATATTGCCAACAGCCGGAAATCTTTACAAAGAATTTTAGATCTGAACAAAGACCTGATTACCAAACCGATTTTTGAAGGCATTACTTTTTCTGGCTCCAAAGGGGTGTACGGCACCCATACGCAACCGGTTAAAAAATGTGAAATCGAAGCGTTCACTCCTTCCCTGTTCCAGGAAAATATCAATAAAAAGTTTGAGTTGAGAATATTCTATCTGAATGGTACGTTTTACCCGATGGCGATTTTTTCTTCAGGAAACAGCCAGACCCAGACGGATTTCCGCAACTATGATCTTTTTAATCCGAACCGGTGTGTACCGTATGATCTCCCACGGGATATAAAAGAAAAGCTGACCGCCCTGATGGCCGATGTACATCTTTCCTCCGGCTCCATCGATATGATCAGGGATGTGAACGGAAGATATGTCTTCCTGGAGATAAATCCTGTCGGGCAATTCGGGATGGTTTCCCGGCCGTGCAATTATTATCTGGAAAAAGAGGTGGCGGAATTTTTAATACAACAGAAAGCATATGCCTGACCATTTAAAAAAGATCATCGAAAAGAACAAAGGATCTTATATAATCAGAGCCCTGGATCAGCTGTTCAGCCCGAATGAGAAACTTCCGGATTACCGGGATTGCAATATCAAATCTTCAGTGCAGAACGGATCAGGAATTTATGTAAGTAAAAAATTTTATAAAAAAATAGCCAAGTTTTGACCTCACAAAATATAATCTATAAACTCTATGCCGACATCATTCCCGTAAAAGGATATTCGCGTTCGATCCTGTTTGATATAACCAAAAACAGATATTGGTACATTCCCAATGAATTATACGGGATTCTTACCCGGGCCATTGATTTCACAGATCTGCAGGCACTCTATCCTGATGATACCGGAATACTGGAGGAATATAAAAATTTCTTACAGGAAAACGATCTCATCTTTGAGATAGCTCATGACGAGATCCATGCTTTTCCGTCCATTGATATGAAATGGCATAGCCCAAGTATCATCACCAATATGATTATTGATATCGATTCTGAAACGTCTCTTGCTTTCCTATCAAAAATAAATGATGAAATAGGACAATTAGGTGTTGAAGCGATATTGTTCCGCTGCTTTTCAGGAACAAGGCTGCAGGAACTTAAGAAATATATTATTTATCTGAATGACGATCCTTGCAATAGATTACGGGACATTCAGCTTGAAATCAGCATCCGGGAAACATCAGATCCGGGAAAAACAATAGCCGATTTAAAGGAAATTGAAAAGCTGCCCATCGTTAGCACAGTCATTATTTATACTTTAAACAAAAAATTATTAACTGCTCCGGCAGAAGACGGTAAAATCCGGATTTTGGAAAAATCCGTTACAGGACCCAAAAACTGCGGAACCATACAGGGAAACATCGATTCGGTAAACCTTGAAATCATTTCAGAGTCCATGCATCATAACTCCTGCCTGAACTGTAAGTTATCCGTTGACAGCTCAGGAAATATAAAAAACTGCCCATCCATGGCCCAAAGCTTCGGAAATATCGCGGAGACCACTTTAGCAGAAAGCCTGAACCAGCAGGATTTCAAGCGATACTGGAACGTGACCAAAGATGACATCGAAGCCTGTAAAGATTGTGAATTCCGGTATGTTTGCACCGACTGCCGGGCGTATACCGAACGTACCCATACCCATCCGGCAGGACTTGACCTGTCAAAGCCGTTAAAATGCGGATACAACCCCTACACCGGCGAATGGGCAGAATGGAGCACCAACCCCTTAAAACAAAAAGCAATTCAATATTATGGAATGGAAAAATATATTTAAAATACTGCTCTTTACAGGCTTATTTTCCAATACAGCCTATGCACAGAGCTATAAGATCGATTACCGGATGAATTACAGGACCGATTCCCTGTCTGAAGAAATGCAGACGAAAGATATGGTCCTGCTGCTTAAAGGGAAAGAATCCAAGTTCTATTCTCGGGATCAGTACCTGAACGATTCTCTGGTGATGGCAAAGGAACAAGCCGGAGCGAAGGCTCAAAGGAAATACGATTATCAGTTTATGGTCATCAAGGATCAGCAGCAAAAGAAGATACAACGGTTTACCGTCCTGCTCAGGGATCTTTACCGGATTTCAGAAAAGAGCCCTTCATTTAAATGGGAAATTGCCAAAGAGACTAAAAAAATCGGCGACTATACCTGCCAAAAAGCAATGCTTACCTATTCCGGCCGTACCTGGGAAGCCTGGTTTACGACGGACGTCGCTCTGCAGAACGGCCCGTATGTCTTCGATGGGCTTCCAGGACTGATCGTATCCATGAAGGATTCCAAAAACAATTATCAATTCGCACTGACCGCAATCAAGAAAGACGAAACGATCAGCATTCCTTATTTCTCTGCCAAACCTTTGGACGTCACCTGGAAGCAGTGGGTTAAAGTTCAGCAGGATTACTACAACGATCCGTACCGGGAAATGAAATCCGGAAATGTAAAAGCAGTCTGGCAGGATGAAAACGGGAAAAGATTCGTCCCGGATTATAAAGAACTGACGAAAACCCAACAGCAGTATCTTAAGAAACATAACAATCCGATCGAGCTGGCCGAGGCCATCCACTATCCTTAAAATGTATTGACAGGGATTTGATGTATCCGACTGGTTTACCGACAGCGAGAAATAAGAAAGGCATTCCGAGGGGATGCTTTTTTATGTTATGGTTTATAAATTCGAAAACAAATAATTAAATCAATTGATCATTAAAACATTGAATCGAATATTTTGGGTTTTAACCTTTTGTCATGATTGCGGGTAAGATCTTGCTTCAGACGCATCTTAAGGTAAATTTTGGCTAAAGCCTATTATTGTATGTCATCGGGCAAATGGGCTAAAGCCCATTTCTATTGATAATTACATTTGTCTTTACATCAGCATTACATTAAGGGCCTGTTTAAATTTTAATTCAGCAAACTTTCCGCTATTTCTCTTAATTTTCTGAATTAACGTGAATTCGATGTTATTGATTTAAATATCAATCATTTAATATAAAACAAACTTAAATAATTCCGGATTTAAAAACTGAATAGCATTAATGAAGAATACCTTCGAAATTTAACGTCCGTTGCATCAGGTAGATTTTGAAAAAATCGTATAGGGAAGTTTCTGAACTGTAAACCGGAGGTCCTGCTTTACACGTTCTCGATACATTTTTTCTCCGCTGTGCTGCAAAAAACACTCGAACTGACGTTAAAATAAACTTCCAGCCTCCAGCTTCCCTCTTCCAGCCTGCTAATTTGATTTCTAATTCGAGCTCACGTTGAATTGTTTATTCTTCACTTAATACGATGATTTCAATTGATTTAATTGAATATCGCCGGGCAACCGACACATTGAAAAAAGAACTACCGGCATCCAGCTTCCCTCTTCCAGCTTTTTACCTGATTTCTACTGCGAATCCACGTTAAATAAGAACGTTCTGACAGATTAAAAAAGATTAATTTGATGATCAGACTTTCTAATATTTTGATAAGAAAAACTTGCAGCATCCGGCTTCCCTCTTCCAACCTGGTAATCCAATTCTCCTTTGAGTTCACTTTAATAAACAAAAAAACCTCCCAATTTCTTGAGAGGTTTATCATTATCTTGATTATGATTTTATCTTGCAATGTTCACGGCTCTGGTTTCCCGGATAACGGTTACTTTTACCTGTCCAGGATAAGTAAGCTCGTTCTGGATCTTTTCAGAAATATCGTAGGATAACTGAGAAGCAACTTCGTCGTTTACTTTTCCGCTTTCGACCATTACCCTGAGCTCTCTACCTGCCTGGATCGCGTATGCTGAAGATACACCGTCAAAGCTTAAAGCAGCAGATTCAAGATCTTTCAGTCTCTGGATATAAGATTCTAGTACCTGTCTTCTGGCACCCGGTCTTGCTCCGGAGATGGCATCGGCTACCTGGATGATCGGTGATAACAAGGAGGTCATTTCTACCTCATCGTGGTGCGCTCCGATGGCATTTACCACCTCTGCATTTTCACCGTATTTTTCAGCCCACTGCATACCCAATAAAGCGTGAGGAAGTTCAGATTCCTGTTCAGGAACCTTACCGATATCATGTAGAAGACCTGCTCTTTTTGCTAATTTTACGTTCAGTCCCAATTCAGCAGCCATGGTTGCAGCGATGTTGGCTACTTCTCTGGAGTGCTGCAATAAGTTCTGCCCGTAAGAAGAACGGTATTTCATTCGACCTATGATCTTAATTAATTCCGGGTGTAATCCGTGGATTCCAAGATCGATGATCGTTCTTTTACCCACTTCGATGATTTCCTCTTCGATCTGCTTTCTTGTTTTCTCTACTACTTCTTCAATTCTTGCCGGGTGGATTCTTCCGTCGGTTACCAATCGGTGAAGGGACAATCTGGCGATTTCTCTTCTTACTGGGTCGAAACATGAAAGAAGGATGGCTTCAGGGGTATCGTCAACGATGATCTCTACACCGGTAACAGCTTCCAGGGCACGGATGTTTCTTCCTTCCCTACCGATGATTCTTCCTTTTACTTCGTCAGACTCGATGTTGAACACCGATACGGAATTTTCAATCGCCTGTTCCGTTCCGATTCTCTGGATGGTTTGGATAACGATTTTTCTCGCTTCGCTTTTTGCATTAAGCTGTGCTTCTTCCATGATGCTCTGAACGTGTGCCTGAGCTCTTGTTTTGGCTTCTGCTTTCAACGATTCTACCAATTCGGCTTTGGCCTCTTCTGCGGAATAATTGGATATTTTTTCTAAAATTTCAACCTTCTTGGCTGTTGCCACGTCAAGTTCCTGCTGCTTTCTTTCCAGGATCTCTGCCTTTTTCGCATAATCGGCAATCTGCTTGTCCAGGTCTTTTTCAAGCTTTCCGGCTTTGCTGAGCTCATCGTTCAGCTTGTGTTCTTTGTCCTTGATTCTTTTCTCCACCTCCTGCATTTTCTTTTCGCGGGACTGGATGTCGGCATCATGCTGGGATTTTAGCTCCAGGAATTTTTCCTTAGCCTGGATGTTCTTTTCTTTCTTTATGGATTCGGCTTGTACGGTAGCTTTTTCTACCAGGTTTTCCGCATTTTTCTTTGCATCATCTATAATAAATTTTGCTTTGGTATTCAATGAGCTTTTGGAGAAAAGTATTCCTACCACTGCACCGATGACCAGGCAAATTACGCCGACTATTATGGCTGTTATTGTCATATCTATATATAAGTTTTAATTGTCCTCAATTTTGCATAAAAAAGCCTACAACAATTCAAAGATTGAGAGTAAACTCCTAATCAACACGATTTGAACTGATTTCCACTGTCTGTAATCCGGAGAACCGGCACGCCATTCAGCGGACATTTGTTCGGTAATTGTTTAGCGTTGAGTTTACCTTTAATGTGTTAGAATCATTGTAGGCAGTTGGCCGGGAAAAAAAATCTATTTCCCTGTTTCATTCAACGATTGACTGATCTTCGCCAGTCTATCGTTGGTAGATTGTATTGTTTTATCGTAGTTCATAGACACCACCTCGGCATTGGTTCCCAGTTTCAGGGCACACATGGCCAAAGCATCCTGTTTGTCTCTCACATCGAAATTCTGTTCAAAATCCTTAATCATATTTTCAATTTGCTTCCCGACTTTGCGCAGCGTCTCTTCTTCTGCTGCCGGTACATTCAGCGGATATACCCTTCCGGCGATGTTAATGGTTATTCTTCTTACTTCCATTATAATCCACTGTTTTGAAGCTGGGCAATACAGAAATCTATTTCTTTCACCAATCGGTTGATGTGGTTTTTCATCAGCCGGTTGTGTTCAGGATTTCCGGATATTGCCGAATACAATTTTATATTTTTTTGTTCTTCTGCTAATACCTGATTTTTTCTTCTTTCCTCATCATACTTCTTCTTCAGTTCTTCATGCTCAACATTCAGTTCAGAAAATTCTTCAGTAAGATTTTTATAACTTTTCTGCAATTGTAAAATCTTTTTCTCTAATTCTGAAAAATGGTTTTCTAAATCTTGAAGCATTTCAGGTTTTCGTATATTCTAACTATTAGCAAAAATAACAAAATATTAATACTAACAAAAATAAAACGGTCTATATTTTGACGTAAAACAAAAAAGGAGACGCAAAACCGCATCTCCTTTTATATTTTAAGATGATTCTTATTCGAATTTCAGCACAAAGAATATCGCTCTGGTCTGTAGTGTAGACATTGCAGACGTCCAGTACGGAGGCGTTGTTGCATTATCCGCCACGATTTCGTTGTTCATGATGAAAGTACCTCTTACCGCCGGTGTCAGCTTAAACTTGTTGAAGTAAAACTGAATCCCCATTTCGGCAGACCAGGCAAAATTATGCGTAGTGGAGCGGAATACCTGCTGAAGGTTATCATCCGTAGAGCTTGAGTTGGACTGAAGGTTCACGATATAGTTTACCCCTGCCGCAACATACGGTCTGGAATTATACCATCTCTGCCCGTGAAATTCCAGCAATACCGGAACATCCACCAAAGTACTTTTAATTTCCCTCACCTTATCCTTTTCCTGCAGAGGGATCGGAATAAAAGGATCGTTGGTTAAAGTACCTGCCGCATACTGGTCATTGGACTGTGTATTAAAAGTCAACTGTCTCTGGCCGAATTGTAACCCCGGTTCTAATCGTACATCCAGATAATCGTTCAGTCTCCACTTGGCGATAAGACCGGCTCCGAAACTGTAACTCTCCTTGGATGAAACAAGATTCTGATTATTATTCATCCCGTATCTGGGATTCAGAACGATACGGTAATCCAGCCTGTTACCGTTCAGATAAAAACCCCAGCTGAATTTCTGCTCGTCGAAATCTTCCAGCTTATCCATTCTGTTACGGGTTCTGAATTGCGCGTTCGCTAAAACGGCAACATTTACTGACGCTAAAACCAGTGCTCTTAATAAAAATTTATTCATAGGGTTACTTTGTTGCTTTATAAATTGTGGCTATACCCAAACTTAGTTTTTTATATTCAACTTTTTTAAATCCTGTATCTAAAAGAATTTGCCTCATCTTTTCCCCGAAAGGAAAAGCGTTTACAGAATCCGGAAGGTATGTATATGCCCTATTATCTTTGGAAACCAGTCTGCCGATGGCAGGTAAAATGTTTTTGAAATAAAACATATACAATGGTCCCATAACCCCTTCAACTTTTGAAAACTCGAGTATATAAACACTCTTGTTATCTTTCACTACTCTTCTCAACTCTGCCAAACCTTTGGTAAGGTTTTCAAAATTCCTTACTCCGAATGCAACGGATACGGCATCGAATCTATTGTCCTCGTAAGGTAAATTCTCTGCATCCCCTTTTTGCATGGAAATTTTGCCGTCTAATTTAAGTTTTTTTATTTTAATAACGCCAACATTTAACATTTGTTGCGATAAATCCAAACCAATCACTCGGGAGCCCGTTCCCTTTTCAATGGCAATGGCCAGATCTCCCGTTCCTGTAGCCACATCCAGCACTTCCTGAGGCTGGTCATTTTTCATCCACTTCACCAGCGTATTTCTCCATAAAACGTCAATTTTCAGGGAAAGCACACGATTCAGGACATCGTATTTCGGTGCAATGTTGTCGAACATATCCTCTACCTGACTCTTCTTGGTAGCGTCAGAATTGTAGGGTGTAATTTTGGTAATATCTTTTGTCAAAACTTAAAACTTGTAATATTCTTTATAATAATTGAGGTAATCCTGTTTTCTGAAGATCTTCGATCTGGATTCTACCTGCTGGATGTTTTTGATCAGTTTGTCATAATCTTCATCCACATTGTAGTAAAAATCATCCGTGTACAGTTTGCTGAAGCGTCTTGCACCTCCGTAATACGGTTTCCCGTCAATCATCGTTTTATCCAATGCCAAAAGTAAGGAATCTTTCTTCAGGTTGTATCCGTAATACTGATCATTGATGTAATAATCCTGATGCGCGATGTTGATCAGTCCGCGGACTTTATTTACTTCAAAAGCGGAATCGAAAAGCAGTTTTTTATTGCGGTCGAAAACTTTTATGGAGTTTTTCCCCTTATCCAGATCCACGGGAACCGTCTGCCCGCCGGCAATAATGCCTTCGGAGCCGTTGTTTATTTTATAGTAAAACGTATCGGGTGTAGGATTGTCTACTACGTAATAGTTCTTTTTGGCTAAAAACAGGAAGTAGATCCCAAAGGCAACGATAAACGCCACAACTGCAATAAGTAAGCCTTTTAAGGACGGATTGTTTTTCATAGGATTGTAAAGTACAATTTGTGCAAATTTAATAATATTTTTAATTCTTTGTTATTAATATTAATTATTAACTTTGCATCTTTAAAAATCATTTAAACGAATGCCGAATACGATCATCATTGGTTCAGGGTCTTACCTTCCCAACAGAATTATCGGGAGGGATTTTTTCCTGGATTCAGAGTTTTATACTGAAGACGGGGTGAAAATCGACAAACCTGCTGAAGAAACCATTGCAAAATTTGTAGAAATCACGGAAATTGAAAACAGAAGATTTATTGAAGACGACCTTTCCAACTCACAAATCGGTTACGAAGCTTCAAAAATAGCCATTGCAGACGCCGGCATCGATCAGGAAGAACTGGATTACATTATTTATGCCAGCAATTTCGGTGAAGTTACCGTAAACGGGTATGCCGATTTTATGCCGACCATGGCCGCAAGGGTAAAAAATAAACTGGGTATCAAAAACAGGAAATGCATTACCTACGACATGCTTTTCGGATGTCCGGGATGGGTGGAAGCCATGATCCTTGCCGATAACCTGATTAAAGCCAAAGTAGCCAAAACCATTCTGGTCATCGGTGCTGAAACCCTGAGCAGGGTAACCGATCCTTCCGACAGAAACCGGATGATCTTTGCAGACGGGGCCGGAGCAGTCGTGGTGAAAGCAACCGATGACGAAAACGTAGGAATCATTGCACACAACACCATCTGTGATAACGGAATCGAGCTGGACTACCTGGCCAACGGACCGTCCATCAATAAAGAATCCGACCAGACCCGACTGTTCGTAAGAATGCAGGGAAGAAAAATCTACGAGTACGCTCTGAAAAATGTTCCTGCCGCTATTAAAGAAACCATCGAGGACGCCGGTCTTTCCCTTGAAGACATCAACAAGATCCTGATCCACCAGGCGAATGCCAAAATGGATTATGCGATGATCGAAAGGCTTCACAAATTATACCATGTGAAAGATTACGACCATGCCATATCCCCGATGACGATTCAGGAATTCGGAAATTCATCTGTAGCAACCATTCCTACCATGTTTGATTTAATTATTAAAGGAAAAATGGAGGGTCAATCGTTTAAAGAAAAAGGTAACATTGTGATGACTTCGGTTGGTGCCGGAATGAACATCAATGCTATCGTTTACAGATTTCCTTAAAATATATAACGTAAAAATATAAAAAGCACAGGGAAATTATTCTTTGTGCTTTTTTTAAACCTGATTATGCAGAGAAATTTTTTAATTATTGCAGCCGTCTTCCTGTTGTTGGAAGTCTATATTTACCAAGCTATCAGAACTTTAACCGACAATTCGTGGATTAAAATCGGCTACGCAATCGTTTCCTTAGCGATCTACGGGTTCTTCGCTTACGAAATGGCCCATTTCAGCAAAGGGGAAAGAAGCATGATGCGCGCGCAGATCATGATTTCCGTTTTCCTGGTCTTTATCCTTCCTAAGATTTTCATCGTTCTGTTTTTGCTGATTGATGATATCTTCAGAACCGGAAGTTACCTGATCGGGTTTACAAGATCTGCGGAAAACTTTTTCCCTGAAAGAAGAAAGTTTTTAAGCTTGCTGGGATTAGGCCTGGGCGGTGTTCTTTCCGCGCTTTTTATCGACGGGATTACCTTCGGGAAATACCGGCATAAGGTAAGAAGGGTAAGAATCAATTTTGCCAACCTTCCGAAAAGTTTCAAAGGCTATAAAATCATACAGATCTCAGACGTGCACAGCGGAAGCTTCTCCGATCCGGGTAAACTGGAGCATGCTATTGACCTGATCAACGAACAGAATCCCGATCTTGTGCTGTTTACCGGAGACATGGTGAACAATGTGGCGGATGAATTCAGGCCTTTTATTCCGCTGTTCTCAAAGATCAAAGCGAAAGACGGGAAATTTGCCGTATTGGGGAATCACGATTATGCAGATTACGTAACCTGGGCTTCCCTGGATGCCAAAAAGAAAAACCTGGATACCCTGATCGATTATGAAAGACAGGCCGGATTCGATATGCTTCGCAATGAACACCGGATCATTGAGAAAAACGGAGAGAAAATATACATTTTAGGTGTTGAAAACTGGGGACTGAAACCTTTCCCTCAGTTCGGAAGACTGGATGATGCTTTAAAAGGCGTACCGGAATCCGCAGTAAAGATCCTGATGAGCCACGACCCTACCCATTTCGATTACGTCGTTAAAAAACACCCGGGAAACGTTCACCTGACGCTTTCCGGCCATACGCACGGCATGCAGTTCGGCCTGGATCTTAAAAACATCAAGTGGTCGCCGGTTCAGTACAAATATCCTAAATGGGCCGACTTGTATGAAAGCGAAGGGAAAATGCTGTATGTAAACCGGGGATTCGGCGTTTTAGGCTATCCGGGAAGAGTGGGTGTCCTGCCGGAAATTACATTGTTTGAACTGGCCTGATCAATTCAAGGTTCAAAGTTCAAGATTTAAGTTTATTGATGCGGTATAAACTTTGAATCTCGAACTTTGGACTTTGAATTAAAAAATATAATCCTTCATTCTTGCCGTGGCCATCTCGTTTTCATCGATCCAGCACAGAAGTTCGTCCAGCTTATCTTCTATTTTCTTTCCTGAATTCCATTTTCTGTAAAAGGGAATATCAAACCGGTATTTGCTGAAATCCGTGAATTGCCAGGAGTCGAGGTAGATCAGGACAAAATCATCCTTCTTCAGGGTTTCAAAAACCATATTCTTGTAATACTTCATAGGCAATACCTGAAATACAAAATCGTTATACGGCAGCTGGCTATATGGAGAAATACTTTCCGGGATGATGCTTAACCCATCTTCTTCGGTAATTTCCGTATCCTGTTTCAGACGTTTAAAGGGAAAAAGAATGTCGGCATTATCGATATTAGAGACATAGCCGAAGCCGAGCATTTTCAGCTCTTCGAGGGGCAGCTTATGATCCTTCTGCCGGATTCCCTTGATCTGTTTTTCCAGTAGTTCTTCAACGGTTTTCTTTGTCTCTTCAATTTCCTGAAGCGTGGAGTTTTTATTATAAAAAGCAATTTCATGACCTTTAAATGAAATTGCTTTTATAAGATTCAGCAGCTTTTCAGCGATAGAAATTTCAATAAAAAAACTTGCCTTAACATCATGAATATCTAAAATTCTCAGAATGGCTTTCGAATTATTTTCCGTAATCGTGATCCTTTCTTCATCGGAAACAGATGCTCCTTTTTTAACCTCAGCTTCTATATTCACAATGTTAAAAGTAAACAATACCATTTAAATTAAATTTTAGATAAATTTTATATTAAATTAAAAATCAGATGTTAAAATACAGTCTATTTAAAGTAAAGATTAATATAATTAATTTTTGCCGAGTTTCACTTTAAGATTTTTAATCATGTCTTTTGTCATTTCAGAAATTCCGAAATTATAGGTAAGTCCCCAGTCTTTTTTAGCAACTGAATCATCAATGGAAGCCGGCCATGAATCGGCGATGGCCTGCCTGAAATCCGGTTTGTAATCGATCTCAAATTCCGGAATCTCTTTCTTGATTTCTTCTGCCAGTTCTTTCGGGGTGAAAGACATTCCGCCTAAATTGTAGGATGAACGAACAGTCAGGCTTTCTTTCGGAGCGCTCATCAATTGTAATGTGGCATCAATGGCATCATCCATATACAGCATCGGCATTCCTGTGTTTTCGGAAATAAAGCTGGTGTATTTCCCTTCTTCGATGGCTTCGTAGAAAATCTCCACGGCATAATCGGTGGTTCCTCCCCCGGCTGGTGTCTTCCATGAAATCAGTCCCGGATATCGGATGCTTCTTATGTCCACTCCATGCTTGTCAAAATAATACTCGCACCATTTCTCCCCTGCCATTTTAGATATCCCGTAAACGGTGGTAGGATTAAGGACCACGTCCTGTCCTACATTCTCTTTTGGAATTCCTTTTCCGAATACGGCGATGGAACTCGGCCAGAAGATCTTTTGGAGCAGTCCCTCTTTAGCCATTTCGCAAAAATGAAGCAGAGGCTCCAGGTTCAGTTTCCAGGCAAAAACAGGCTGCTTTTCTGAAGTACCCGACAATAATGAGGCCAAATGATACACTGTTGTAATCTCATAATCTTTTACGACCTGTCTCACCAGCTGGGTATTGGTAACGTCCATTCTTTCGTAATGCCCGGCAGCAGTGATTCCCTTCTGCCATCGGTCCAGCCCGGAAGCAACAACATTGTCTGCTCCGTGGATTTCAACGAGCCGGTTGGTAAGTTCGGTGCCGATCTGTCCTAAAGCACCTGTAATCAGTATTCTTTCCGTGTGGGATTCCATTTTAATTGTATTAAGTTGATCAAAAACAAAAATAGATATTTTAAGGCCTATCTTAAAACAAAATTGTAATTTAGGTTACAAAATCTGCAAATGCAAAAGATCATCTTTTCACTTATTCTGTTTTCCTCCACAGTTTCAGCACAATACACCGACATCAGCATTGTAAAAGAAGTCAAGGTAAAAAACAAAGGCGTTGTGGTTTCAGCGCATCCCCTTGCCAGCGAAGCCGGGGCAAAGATCCTGAAGGCGGGCGGGAATGCCTATGATGCGATTATTGCCACACAATATGCCTTGGCGGTGGTGTATCCGCAGGCCGGAAATATCGGCGGTGGCGGATTTCTGGTCGGGGTAAAAAACAACGGTGAAAAATTCACCGTCGATTACCGTGAAACCGCTCCCCAAAAGGCAACACACAATATGTATATTGATAAAAACGGAAAAGCCAATACGGATCTTTCACAGAACGGAAGACTGGCCGTTGGTGTACCGGGAAGCGTGGCCGGATTTTTTGCTACCCTAAAATACGGCAGGCTCCCGATGAGCCAGCTGGTCCAGCCGGCCATTGAACTCGCTGAAAAAGGATTTGCCGTTACCGAACAAGAAGCAGGCCTTTTGAATTCCAGCAAGCCCTATTTTCAGAAGCATAATTCATCTCCAAATGCCTTTGTAAAATCAGTTCCCTGGAAGGCAGGCGATATCCTGGTACAGAAAGAGCTGGCCGAAACCCTGAGATTGATTCAGAAAGAAGGGTTAAAAGGTTTTTATCAGGGCAAAACAGCGGGGCTCTTGGTGGCTGAAATGAAAAGAGGAAACGGCATCATTGCTTTGGAAGACCTTAGAAACTATAAAGTGGCTGAACGAAAAGCGCTGGAATTCGACTACAAAGGAAATCATATCGTTTCGATGCCGCTGCCTTCCAGCGGCGGGATCCTGCTGGCTCAGATGCTGAAAATGGCGGGCTACGAAAACCTGGAAAAACATCAGCAAAATGATACAAAAGCGGTACAGATTATGGTGGAAGCCGAAAGAAGGGCTTTCGCCGACCGGGCCGAATACATGGGCGATCCGGATTTTATCCAGGATAAAACCCAATACCTGATCTCGGATGATTACCTGAAAAACCGTTGGAAAAGCTTCAGTTTTACCCACGCAACTCCGAGTTCGGAAGTTGGAAAAATCATCAGCCAGCCCAAAGAATCTACCGAAACCACTCATATTTCCGTGATCGATAAAGAAGGAAATGCCGCTGCAGTTACCACTACCCTGAACGGTTTATACGGCAGCAAAGTCGTGGTTTCCGGAGCCGGTTTCTTCCTGAATAACGAGATGGATGATTTCTCCGTTAAACCCGGCGTTCCCAATATGTTCGGCGCGGTGGGCGGTGAAGCCAATTCCATTCAGCCGAATAAAAGGATGCTTTCTTCCATGACGCCTACCATTGTCCTGAAAAACGGGAAACCGTATATGGTTGTCGGCACCCCGGGCGGAACAACCATTCCAACCTCTGTTTATCAATCGATTGTAAATGTCATCGATTTTAAATTAAATGCCAATATTTCAGTGAATGCTCCCAAATTCCATCACCAATGGCTTCCTGAGACCGTTGCTTTCGAGAAGAATTTCCCTGAAACCACGATCATGGAATTGGAGAAACTGGGATACAAAACCGAAAGATGGAACCAAATCGGCAGAACGGAAATGATTCTGCTGGATGATAACGGGAATATCCATGCGGTAGCAGACGGCCGCGGTGACGATTCGGTGGCGGTGGAATGAATATCGGTTGTTTCTGTTTAACAATAAAACGTTATTTCCGATCTTTTATACTAAATAATATGAACTCGAAGTAAAAACAGGGGTTAAAAGGCTGGAAGAAGGGAAGCCGGATACTGGAAGTTTTTTCTATCAACTTATCAATCACAGTCTCAGATATCAAATGATTTCGTTTATACTTTGAAGGAAAAACTTGATATAGAATTCCTGATTATTTCTATTTTAAATTACTGGAAATAAATTAAATATCATCGAACTCACGTTAAATAAATAAAATGCCGGCTTGAAGGTATTGAATGAGTTTATAATTCCTTTATTCTATTGCAGGTAAGTTTCACAGTTCTAAATATTTCATGACTTTTATCATTCGTCTCGTAAATTTTCTTATTTTTCAGGATTAAATTCAGACTCATTGAAAGCAAAAAAATTTTACGGGCAGCTCTATTTTCAGGTAATTGTAGCCATTGTAGCCGGTATTCTTCTAGGTAGATTTTATCCCGAACTGGGAGAAAAGATGAAGCCTTTGGGCGACGGATTCATCAAACTGGTAAAAATGATCATCGCTCCCGTAATTTTCATCACCCTTACTTTGGGGATTGCCCACATGACGGATCTTAAGAAAGTAGGCAGAATTGCCGTAAAAGCCATGATCTATTTCCTTACTTTTTCCACCTTGGCATTGATTATCGGATTGGTAGTCGGAAATATACTGCAGCCGGGACACGGTTTAAACATCGACCCCTCTACGCTTTCAGGCGATGTTTCCCAATATCAGCAGAAAGCCCATGACACAACCCTGACGGGCTTCATGATGAACATTATTCCTGAAACCCTTTTCAGTCCGCTGGTTGGGGAAAATATACTCCAGGTACTTCTGGTTGCTATTTTAACAGGGGTTGCATTGGTACTGACCCAGGAAAAAAGCCATAAAGTAACGGAATTTCTGCAGGCTCTTTCCGCTCCTGTATTTAAAATCGTCCATATGCTGATGAAGCTGGCACCGATCGGAGCCTTCGGAGCGATGGCTTTTACCATCGGGAAATACGGACTGCATTCCGTTGTCAACCTGATTTTTTTAGTCGGGACGTTTTACATTACTTCGGCACTGTTTGTCGTTTTGGTTCTGGGTGCGGTGGCCTGGTACAACGGTTTCAATATCTTCAAACTGATGTATTATCTCAAGGAAGAATTGCTGCTGGTGCTGGGAACCAGCTCTTCGGAGTCCGCTCTTCCGGGGATCATGGAAAAACTGGAAAAGGCAGGATGTTCAAGAGCCATCGTCGGCCTGGTAGTCCCGACCGGATATTCTTTTAACCTGGATGGCACCAATATTTATATGACTTTAGCTTCCCTGTTTATAGCACAGGCTCTAAATATTCACCTGCCGATCGAAAAGCAGATCATGCTGCTTCTGGTCGCCATGCTAAGCTCCAAAGGGGCTGCCGGCGTTACCGGAGCCGGATTCGTCACCTTAGCCGCCACCCTGGCCGTCGTTCCCGAAATTCCGATTGCAGGCATGACGCTCATCCTGGGAATTGATAAATTTATGAGTGAATGCCGTGCTTTAACAAACGTTATCGGAAATTCCGTAGCAACGGTCGTCGTTGCCAATTGGGAAAAACAGCTGGATAAAGAGCAGCTTCAATATTGCCTGGATCATCCGAATGAGGTAGAGAAAAAACTGGAGGTTTAAGAACACCCCAGAAGGTTTGTGTTGAGATTCCTACCGGAATGACAAGCTTTGCGCTTAATATATTTAGCCCCTTCTCTTAAACAGATGTCTTATACGTCCTGTTGTCTTTCCCGAAGGGAATCTCAACATGGTATTAGAAAGCAGCATGGAATGATTCGCGTTTGGATTCCTGCGGAATGACAATTTGAACGTTTTATCTTTCCTTTCTCTTAATAAATCCTGTTGTTTTTAACAGATAGTCCTATACGCGCTATTTGTCTTTCCCGAAGGGAATCTCAACATAGCATTAGAGAGCAGCATGGAAAGATGCGCGTTTGGACTCCTGCAAAAGCCTTAAATTCAACGAAGCCAAAGGAAAAACTGAGCGTTTTATATTTTAACAGGTTAGATTGGGATTCTACAGAAGTCGCAGTTTAAAAAAGCCAGAAGAGGATAATCAAATCAAAATATTCAGGCTCGCAGGCTGCACTTTTATATGAATCGGAGACTTTATTTTATTAAACTCCCCATCCAGATGCCAGTTTTTAGTATTGACTTTAAATTCGATTTCCGAAACAGGCAGATAGGTGATATAATCGTCTTCTTTCAGCTTTTTGGTAAACATCCTGAAAGCGAATAGCGGCGAGTAGGTAAGCGGAAATTTTTTCACCAGCACCATATCCACCAACCCGTCGCTTTTGCTCGCATGCGGTGCAATATACGCGTTGTTGCCGAACTGCCGGGTATTGGCGATATTCACCATTAAATATTTGCCGTTGTACCGCTTGTATTCTTCATCAAAAAATTTCAGTTTGATGGGCTTGTAGCTGAAAAAGGTCCGAAGCGAAACTTTGATGTAATTTTTAAATCCCCTGGTGGTTTTCTCAAACTCTTTAACCACTTTACCGTCGAATCCGGTGCCGGAAACATTGATGGAAAGCCGGCCGTTCACTGTAAAAGTATCGATCTTCCGGGATTTTTTAGCATCGATTTTCTTCAGCAGTTCATCGAGGTTTTTGCTGAACTGCGTTTCATTGGAAAACCCGTTTCCCGAACCTGCCGGAAAAATAGCCAGGACCTTTTCGGTACCGATCAGGTTTTTCGCTACCGTGGAAATCGTTCCGTCTCCTCCGATTGCCACAAACAGATCAACCGTTCCGAAATGGTTCCGGATGAATTCATCAGTCCCTGCAATGGAATCCGAAATAAAATATAAAGGATCTTTCACCTTTGATTTCAGTTCATTAAGAAACGGCTGATAATTTTTTTTAGCCGAAAAAGGATTGATGATGAAAGCTGCTTTTTCCATTGATGCAAAAATAAAAAATGCTTCCGCATCCGGAAGCATTAATATTAGTTAATTTTCATTCTTTTCGCGAATTCGGGATTCAGCGTTCCTTTTAACTCTGCCCACGAAACAGGAATCGTGATATCTCCTGCTGCAAAAGCGGTAATTTCGTAAGGGCTGTAATGGAAATACAGGTTTTTTCCATCAAAATAGAAATTTTGTGTCGCCGGGATTTTATCTACCAGCAGCATCTCCGAATTGTTCACCTGTCCTTTATTATCGGTGGTTCCGCTGTTGATCTTGTTGATGTTCTTCATCAGCAATGCTTCCAGACTGGCTACAGGCATCAAGGTAATGTCTTTCAACTCGACTTTCTTATTGTTTTTCAGATCGAAAACCCTTTCCGAAAAGCCATAGTTGTCATGGGCACCGCCGGAATAGGATCCCCAGACGTATTCGATATGCAGATAATCGTTTGTATTGGATTTCAGATTCATTCCTGTATCAGAGTACCATTCCTGGGCAAAGGCAAGATCGGAACCCCAGTCTTTGGCATCTTTCCTGATCTGGTTGAAATATTCGTTCTTGCTTTTCTGGAGGTAATTCTGCAGGCCATTTTTAGAAAAATCACTGATGCCCTTTTCGGTAAAGTAAATGCTGTCCTGTAAGGACTTACTTTTCAGCGTCGGAAACACCAGCATTTTTGAAGTATATTTAACGGTCAGGGAATCGTTTATCTTAATGGAATCGTTTATTTTCACCGAGTCTACCGTAAATCTTTGCGCTTCCGCAGCTTCTGTAGTACCGGCACCAGTATTATTTTCTGTTTTCTTACAGGCTGAAACCGCCAATAAGGAAGAAAGTGCCAATACGGCAATTGTGTTTTTCATAATTCTTATTTTTCCTTCTTATATGCAAAAACCATTCAAAACTGAATGGTTTTCTATATATTTTGGAATTTAAAAGCTTTAGGATTTTTTTATCAGGCTGATAACTTGGTTTTCCTGCTTGGAAGCCACGCCCCAGATCTGCTTAAATGCCGGATAGTATTCTTTAGGATAATTCGGGCTCAGGATTTTCGTCGTGGAAACCACTTCAATTTTGTTTCCTTTCTGTTCTACGATATAGCTGTATTCGATTTCCTTGTCATCCGTTACAATCTTTTTGCTCTTCGGCATTTCCTCAACGGCATAGCCTTCAGGGATTTCAAATACGATCTTTTTTATTCTGGTAAAAGGCGAAATGAAATCAATAAGGTATTTCCGTTCTTCGATCTGGTCGAATTCGTTGGAATTTTTATTCAGGAAAAGCATCGGATTGATGATCATTTTCTTCCCGATCCGGTCTATCAGGTTATCGGAAGAAAACTTCATGGTGCTTTCAAAGTCTCCGTTTTCCAATACTTTGGAATCGATGTCGGTAAAATCGATGGAGAAATTCTCTTTATACTGCTTTTTGTATTTATCGGCATTATCATCGTAATTTTCCTTGGCAAACATCGCATAGGTCCCGGTATCTTTATCCGAGTATGATCCCGAAACGCTTCCGTCGGCATTGATTTTGGCTTCTGCCGTCAGGTAGGTAAAGCTGGTTTTCGCATTCACCATAGACAGCTGCTGCACCTTATCTTTAGAAATCAGAATCCCGTATTGGTTCCAGTCTCTCGGAGGCAGCTGATCGATCGAAGATTGTTTTGAGGTAGCGTCATATAAATGAAACCCGTCTTTGGTCTGGATGGCTGCAATCACAAAATTCATGTTATTTACGTTGGGTGACGCCATATTGATGAGTCCGTGGTTTACCGTAGAAATGGTAAGCGGATCTGCCTTAATTCCCGCTTCACGAAGCAGCATCACCAGGAAAAGATTGATTTCCGCCGCATTTCCGGTTTTGGTTTCAATCATTTTTTTGATCCCGTCTTCCACATATAATCCCCGGTCTTTGTTCCAGGTAAAGGTATTTTTAACATAATTGAAGATCGCGTTGGCCTTATCGATTTCATTGGTAAGACCGGAGATCCCCGCCGGCATATTCTCTTTGGCCAGCTTGGTTTTCTTCAGTTCGTCGCCGAAATCTTCGTTTTCATACAGCCTTTCCTTAATCTGCTCCCAGGAAGAAGAATAGAGCTTCAGCTCCCTGAAATTGGTGGAATGCAGCTCGGCACTGATTTTCGTCCGGTAATTATCATCGTTGCTTACGAATTTCTCCGTCTTAAAGCCTTTAATGTTTTCATATCCGAAACGGTAGGTTCTGTAGTTGGTTCCGTACATGGTTCTTTCTTCCACTTCACGGTACTTCGGATTCAGGGAACCGGTGTAATTTACACTGTAGGAAATATTGGAAGGGCTGTCCAGTACATATTCGGTGTATAAAGAAGGCGTATCCGTCTCGATCATAATCTCAGGGATAACGAATAAAAACGGCGAATTGACTTCATACTGGTACTCGATAACCGAACCGTTCTTCACATTCGGGAATGCAAATTTGGTAATTGAAAAATATTTGCTTTCCTTGCTTTTATACTTTGAGCTTTTGTCGACTTTAGTAGCAACGGAAGCCCCGTTTTCAAGGTTATAGGTAAATGCTTTTATTTTCGAAATGGTTTCCTGGTCGCTTCCTCTCTGCAATAAAGGAATTTCAAGATTCAACCAGTCTTCCGCTTTGTCTTTATCATAAATTTTAACCCGGTAGAAAGCCTGCTTCACCAGATTTCCGGTATTGGTATCAATGCTGAAGTGTAAAGATTTGTATAAAATTTCCGCGGGGGCATTTTCGTCCAGCGTCGATTTCTGACGGGACAAATCCGCATCGTTAAACTTCGGAGGCTCAAGAAAGGCATGTTTTTGTGCATCAATAAACACAAAGTTCATTGAGCAGGCAGCAATTAGAAATAATTTTCTCATGTTAAATTTTAGAAATTAAAATTTTTGAATTGTCAATGTTAATTGTTTTTTTTCTGAAACTGACGTAGTCGTTGTACTTCTCTTTCGGATACAGGCCTTTATTGATCCTGATCGTCCGGCTTACCTTCAGCTCTTCCCCGTTTTTCACAAAGCTGAGCTTATAGGTTCCGAATTCGGAATTTAAAGTAACATTTTCAGGCAGTTCCTCTACTTTATAGTTTTTGGGAAGGGCAAAGCTGATCTCGTATTCATCTTCAAAAGACTGTCTCAGCTCAAATGGCAACGCTCTTTTTTCATCAGCTTTGTATACATTATCCGAATAGATCGGCACCGCTCTGAAGATCATGCTGCTTCCAGCATTTTTGGAATAATTGTTCGCTTTGAAATCCAGGTCGAATTTGGCAACGGCATTGTCTTTATCATTCAGGAAATTCTTCATTTCGATGGTTTCAAAATGCAGGACGCTGAGAAGATTCTTCAGCGCTTCGCTTCTTTCCTTAGGAGACATGGTGGTTAAAACCAGGTTGTTATCGTACTGGATTCCCGTATAGGCAAAATTTCCTTCGCCGGAAATGCTGTTGTCCTCATTCAGCTTTATTTTCAGAAGCTGCTTTTCCCTGCTTTGATCCGCCGAATATACCGGAGTATCGATTAATTCTATTCCGTTTTTACGGATGGAAAGCACATTCCGGTCTGTGGTATTATAGCTTAAATGGTTGTATGCTATCTGCTGGGAAGTATTTTCCAGCCAGATGTTTCCCTTCTCTGTAGGAACCATCAGGATAACGTGGTTCCCTCCCATTTTCGGAAAATCCTTATCAAAGGAAACCGGTGAAGATCCGGAATTGATTACCGAATAATACGACGGGATCCCTGCTTCATCCAGCAATGTTTTCATGTAATTGGTTAAACCTTTACAGTCGCCGTATCCCTTTCTCTGCACTTCATCCGGAAGCATGGGCTGCCATCCCCCGATTCCCAGCGCCACGAAAATATACCTTGTTTTGGCCTGCATGTACTGGTAAAGCTTTTTTACTTTTTCTTCTGTGCTTCCCTGAAGGTTCAATGCGGCAACTTCCGCTTTGATGGCCGGAGTCGATAAAGAAACCGGCTGCAGGATGCTGTTGTAGTACCAGGAACCGAAATCGCTCCAGCTGCTGATGCTCCCCTGCTTGCCTTCAAGGTTGAACTTCGTCAGGGCAAAGCTTACTTTCGGAAGGATTTTTACCGGCTGCGGCGACAAGAAGGCGTCTTCAATCGCCGGCACATTTTTATAGGTATATATTTTTTCACCTGCGTTTTCGCTTTCAGTCACTGAAGTAAAATTGTAGGCGGAAGGATAGGTTTTGGCCTTAAGCTCGATCCCAGATTTGTTGATGATCTTCATCTGTGCTTCTTCCAGGGAAACACTGTTGGATCTGAACGGAATAAAATCAGGCATAAAAACCGTATTTTTTTCACCCATCTGGTAGGCAAACTCAACGGTATAAGGATATTGGGTTGGGATATAGGACAAGGCCATTACCCGGTTGTCTGAGTAGAAAGTCCCCTGATTGTTATTGGCAAAATCCCCGAAATCCGACTTTGAAAACGATTTGATTTTTTTACCCGACTCGTCATAGATATTGACCTTAACATCCGAAATGCTGTTGCTTTTATCATAGGGAATGAAAACCAACGCATTATCATCACCGTCTTTGGTAAGAACGGTCGTTACCGTATAAAACTGGTACCGGATATCATCGATTTTATTGATCTGGACGGTGGTAAAATCTTTCCGGATTACTGCATCTGCATTTTTTTTAAGATTTTCGGGAATGGCAGAAACGGGAAAGTTCTGCGCATGGTACAAAGAGGCTATTGAAAGGGCTCCGATACAAAATATTTTCATCATGGCTATTAAAATATCGCAAAAATAATAAAATCTAATAACTGATGAAATACTTTTTTATGGTATTACCAATTATTAATAAGAACCGGGTTTAAACGGATGGAAGAAGGGAGGCCAGATGCCGGAAGTTTATTCTGTCAAAATATGGATAACAGCCTCCATATCAAATGATCCTGTCTGCACTTTGTGAAGGATAAACTTTAATTAATAGCACAGATAAAAAAAAGACTCCATTGCTGAAGTCTTTTTGAGTTTATATCGAAATGCAATTAAGCATCGATTTTGGCATACTTGGCGTTTTTCTCGATAAATTCCCTTCTTGGCGGAACCTCATCACCCATCAGCATAGAGAAAACATTATCCGCTTCCACAGCATTATCGATGGTTACCTGTTTCAGGATTCTGTGTTCAGGATTCAGGGTGGTTTCCCAAAGCTGCTCAGGATTCATTTCCCCAAGACCTTTGTAACGCTGAACTTCTACTCCCCTTCCGTCCGGAGACATTTCCAGAGTAAATTCCTCACGTTCTTTTTCATTGTAGGCATATTGCTTTTTGTTTCCTCTCTTCAACAAATATAAAGGCGGCTGAGCGATATAGATATACCCGTTTTCAATCAGTTCCTTCATGTATCTGAAGAAGAACGTCAGAATCAGGGTAGAAATGTGGGAACCGTCGATATCGGCATCGGTCATGATAACGATTTTGTGATACCTTAACTTCGACATATTCAGTGCTTTGCTGTCTTCTTCCGTTCCTACGGAAACACCCAAAGCAGTATAGATGTTCTTGATCTCTTCGTTGTCGTACACTTTGTGAAGCATAGATTTTTCAACGTTCAGGATTTTACCTCTCAACGGAAGAATGGCCTGGAAAAATCGGTCACGGCCCTGTTTTGCCGTTCCCCCTGCGGAATCCCCCTCTACCAGGAAGATTTCAGATTCGGCAGGATCCTTTGAAGAACAGTCTGAAAGTTTACCCGGCAGTCCGGAACCTCCCATCGGAGATTTTCGCTGCACCATTTCACGGGCTTTTTTCGCTGCCTGTCTGGCTTTTGCTGCCAAAACCACTTTCTGTACGATAATCTTGGCCTCGTTAGGGTTTTCTTCCAGGAAGTTGGTCAGCATTTCCCCTACGATTTTATCTACCGCACCGGAAACTTCGGAGTTCCCCAATTTCGTTTTGGTCTGCCCTTCAAACTGAGGTTCCATTACTTTTACGGAAACCACAGCTGTTAACCCTTCACGGAAATCGTCACCGGTAATCTCCACTTTTTCTTTTGCAGGAAGTCCCAGATCATCGGCATATTTCTTCAGGGTTCTCGTTAACGCACGTCTGAAACCGGCCAGGTGGGTTCCTCCTTCATGGGTGTTGATGTTGTTGACGTAAGAGTGAAGGTTTTCCGTAAATGAAGTATTGTAGCGCATGGCTACCTCTACCGGAATATCGTCTCTTTCCCCTTCCATGAAAATAACATTTTCCATGATGGATTCACGGTTTCCGTCGATATACGCAACGAATTCCTTCAACCCGCCTTCGGAATGGAAAACTTCCGAACGGAAAGATCCGTCTTCCAGCTTTTCCCTTTCGTCGGTAAGGGTAATGGTAATTCCTTTATTTAAATAAGAAAGTTCTCTTAAACGGCTTGCCAGGGTATCATAGTTATAAACAAGCTCGGTGAAGATGGTATCGTCCGGCTGGAAAAACTGTTTGGTTCCTCTGTGGTCGCTGTTCCCGATTTCTTCAACCTCGGTCTGTGCTTTTCCTTTGGAATAAATCTGCTGGTATATGTTTCCGTCTCTGTAAACGGTAGTGACCATCTGGTTGGAAAGTGCGTTTACACACGACACCCCGACTCCGTGAAGACCTCCGGAAACTTTATAGGAATCTTTATCGAATTTACCTCCGGCCCCGATTTTGGTCATTACCACTTCAAGGGCGGATTTTTGTTCTTTTTCGTGGAAGTCTACCGGGATCCCTCTACCGTTGTCGGTAACTTCGATTCCGTTTCCTTCCTTGATGCTGACGAAGATGGTGTCGCAGTATCCTGCCAACGCCTCGTCTATAGAGTTATCTACTACTTCATAAACCAAATGATGGAGACCTCTTACTCCCACATCACCAATGTACATTGAAGGACGCATACGTACGTGTTCCATTCCTTCCAATGCCTGAATACTACTCGCTGTATATTGTTTCTGACTCATATAAATATTAAAAAATTCTGCTGTACGCAGAGACCTACAAATATCGTGATTTTTTTCCAGTTATGAAAGTAAAATATGTCAAAAAACAGAGGATTTTTCAACCTGGAAAAGGAGCTTATCCCATTTAAAAAAGATCAAAGTTAAAACCTATTTCTCAAATGATTGCTGTTGTAAATCATACGGCACTTTTCTAATTTATGCGTACCTTTAATTACCCAAAAATTGAATTCATGGACGACTTTCTTGCAGCCCGTGCCCAGATGGCCATGTCACTGGGATTTCACATTATTTTTTCCTGTGTCGGTATGGTAATGCCTTTCCTGATGGCTTTTGCCCACTGGAAGTATCTGAAAACAAAAGACGAAGTCTATAAAGGATTAACGAAAGCCTGGAGCAAAGGGGTAGCGATCCTTTTTGCCACGGGAGCCGTTTCCGGAACCATGCTTTCTTTCGAACTTGGACTTTTGTGGCCGCAGTTCATGAAGCACGCCGGACCGATTTTCGGAATGCCCTTTTCCCTGGAAGGAACCGCATTCTTCATCGAAGCCATTGCCATCGGTTTTTTTCTTTACGGATGGGACCGCTTCAACAAATGGTTCCACTGGTTCTGCGGTTTTCTGGTTGGATTGAGCGGACTGGCATCAGGGATCCTGGTGGTTGCCGCCAACGCCTGGATGAATTCGCCTGCCGGATTCGATTATATTAATGGGCAATATTTAAATATCGACCCCATTAAAGCCATGTTTAATGATGCCTGGTTTTCACAGGCGCTGCATATGACGGTAGCCGCTTTTTGTGCTACAGGGTTTGCGGTGGCAGGCGTTCATGCTTTTCTCGTTTTAAGAAAAAAGAATGTTGAATTTCATACCAAAGCCTTTAAAATTGCCGCAGGATTTGCCCTGATCGGTGCCTTCGGAGCACCTTTAACCGGGGACACGGCAGCTAAATCGGTGGCTAAGCGGCAGCCGATCAAGCTAGCAGCGATGGAAGCTCATTTTGAAACGGAAAAAGGAGCAGCGTTTGTGATCGGCGGTATTCCGGATGAAAAGAAAGAAGAAATAAAATATGCCATTAAAATTCCGAAGCTTCTGAGTTTCCTAGTGAGCAGCAATTTCAACAGCGAAGTGAAAGGACTGAAAGATTTTCCGAGAGACGAATGGCCGCCGGTAGCGGTGGTGCATTACGCCTTCCAGACCATGATCTTTTTCGGTGTCGTCATGATCATTATCGGATCGATTTACCTGTATGCTACTTTTTTCAAAAAAGAATGGCTCACCAGAAGATGGCTGCTGAAAACATTTTTAATTGCGACTCCTTTCGGATATATCGCCCTGGAAGCAGGATGGACGGTAACCGAAGTCGGGCGGCAGCCGTGGGTCATCTATGGAATTATGCGGACCGTGGATGCCGTAACGCCAATGCCCGGCATCCAGTATTCCTTCTACTTCTTTACGGCAGTTTTTGCCTCACTGTCTGTGCTGATGGCCTTCCTTTTGAGCCGTCAGATCAAAATGGTGCCGAAATTATATGACCCTAACGATCCTCAGTTTAATCCTAAAAGCAAAGAATCATGATTTACGTCGTAATAGGTTTTCTCTGGCTGTCCATCTGCCTGTATGTTATTCTGGGTGGTGCCGATTTCGGTGCGGGAATTGTAGAGCTGATGACCAGGAAAAAGAACCGTCCCAAAACACAGGTCATTATGTACGAATCCATTGCGCCGGTTTGGGAAGCCAACCATATGTGGCTGATTATTGCGGTCGTTATTTTATTTGTCGGATTTCCCGAAGTCTACACTACCCTTTCCACTTACCTTCATATTCCGCTAGTCCTTATGCTGATCGGTATTATCGCGCGGGGAACTTCTTTTACCTTCCGCCACTACGATGCCGTGAAAGACGAATGGCAGAAAGTATACACGCAGATTTTTTATTTTTCAAGTTTACTGACCCCGTTTTTTCTGGGACTGATTGCTGCTGCCACGATTTCGCGCTCTATTCAGCCTGATGCCGATAATTTCCTGGATCTTTATATTTTCAGCTGGCTTAATTGGTTCGGCATAGCCGTAGGATTATTTACCATATCTATCTGTGCTTATCTGGCTTCCATTTTCGCTTTAAGAGAAGCCTGCGACCGCATAGAGCTGAAACTGATGATTAAAAAATCCAAGCAGACCATGGTTTTTGTCGTCATTACCGGGATACTGGTTTTTGTGACGGCCTATATTTCTGGGATTCCTCTTGTCATGTGGGTGTTTTCTAAACCACTGGGCATTATGGCGACCACTTTTGCCACCATCTGCCTGTTCCTGATTCTGAGATCCATGCATACCGGGAAACTTTTGGCTGTACGTGCCCTGGCCGGATTCCAGGTGATTATGATCCTTGTGGCGGCTACTTATCAGCATAACCCCAATATCATCCTGTTTGAAAACGGGCAGCACCTTTCGCTGTTGGAACATGTCGCTGCTCCGAAGACCATTACGGCCCTGGGGTGGGCTCTGATGCTGGGTTCCGTTTTTATTCTTCCTTTCCTGTTCTATCTGATGGTTTCGTTCAGTAAGCAGCGAAGACGGCTGAAAGAAACGGCAAAACCGGAAACACCGATCAAGCCGTAACCCTATAATTTTTAAAATGAAAAACTTCTGTAATCTGAACTATAGAGGTTTTTTTAGAATCTTTACATTTTTATCACGCCGCGTGATTTAAACATCGGATTATAAATGCAAACGGAAAGATTCGTGTCTGGATTCTTACAGAATGACAAAGATGCTGTAAAGTATAGGCTTAAAGATTCAGCCCCATGCTTGTCATTCCTGAGGGATTCAACCATAGTATTAGAAATGCAAACGGAAAGATTCGTGTCTGGATTCTTACAGAATAACAAAGATGCAGTGAAATATGGGCTTAAAGATGAAAACCGGGAGTTGCCAAGATTTATATAAACAACAAATCATCTGATATTCAAAACCTTCAGCAGTAATCCCCATATAAACTTCCAGCATCCGGCTTCCTTCTTCCAGCATTTACCTCACTTTTTAAGCAGAACAATTTCGACCCTTCGGTTTTTGCTGAAGTCGTCTTCCGTACGTTCGGGATAAACAACAGGGTTAAGATGTCCCTGCCCGGTAGCTTTGATCCTTGAAGAGTGGATTCCCTGAAGTTCCAGGTATTCCTTAATGGCGTTTGCTCTTGTAAAAGACAGGTTGAAGGTTTTAAGATCCAGATCCTGCCCATCGAAATTATCATAGTCGCAGCAGATGTGGCCCTGCAGCTCCACTTCCACAGACGGGTTGTTTTTCAAAATTTCAGCAAGCTGAGCCAGGACTTTATTGCCTTTGGAAAGCCAGATGTGGCGGCCTCCGACAAAATTGACATTCGGAAGGGAAAAGGTATCCTTCACCTTCATTTCGGAAATTTTCTTGCTGAAGAAACTGGCAAATATTTTTCCGGCCCGGATTTCACCCGGAGCCATCATCTGATCAATGAATACATCTACCCTTCTGTTTTTCCGGCGCAGCTCTTCGGTGCTGTTGTCGTTGATCTGTTTTTCTTTTCCCAGCCCCGTTACGCTCTGCAATTGAATGTTGCTTCCTATCCTTTTCTGCAAATAGTCACTCACTGCCCGGGCCCGGTTTTCCGATAGCTTTCTATTGTAATCCGAAGTCCCGGAGATATCACAGTTCCCGAAAATCCTGAATTTCAAGGTTTTGTTCAACCGGCTTATGCTGTCCAGCTTTTTCTCCGAATCTTTGCTGAGCTTCGCACTGTTGTAATCGAAATACACGGAAGTCAGCATCTGTGCTTTGCAAAATGTACCCAGGAAAATCAATATGATAAGAATTCTCATCTTATTTGTTTTTTACTAAACGGGAAATGACGGGAAATAGTTTGTGATCAGCTATCATCAGTTGTTCTTTGATTTTAATTAAACTTATCAGACTGACGTTAATGGATAAAGGGATCGGAGAATAGGCTGAAAGAAGAAAGCTGATTTCGGGCAGATCAAAAAAAATCCGGCGGAAGCAAGCTTCTGCCGGAAGTGAAAATAAAAATTAATCTGACCATTAATATTTAAATGAAAAATCCTACTTCGGACATTATTTAATTTTTGACTGCTTTTTTTGAAATCACTTTACCGGATGCAGTCGTGATTTTTACAAAATAGGTTCCTTTTACCAGTGATGAAGTATTTAGCTTCGAACCTTTTCCTTTTAATGCCATTCTACCGGTTTCATCCGCGAGCTCCACGTCTTTTACCGGTTCATCAGCGAATATGGAGAGTTCGTCTTTAAATGGATTATTGATTTGGATATCCCGGTTTTTCAAGGATAGTCCGTTTGCAGAAAGCACCTGCTGCTGGATCATAAACCTTGAAATATTATTGTCGTGCATCACGTAAATGTAATTATCTTTTACGAAAATAAACCTCAGGGATGTATATGAAGTTCCGGCAAGCGGATAAAAAGTATTGTTGTTGATGGTTACGTTATTCCCGTTAAGAGCATAACAGGCAATCCCCAGTTCCTGGGCTGAGTTTTCTGCAGGCACGATAATGAGGTTGTTGTAAATAAGAGGTTGGCCATCGGCAGAATAGGCAGAGCCGTTGTAGGTAAATAATTTATTTCCGGTAACCACGCCGTTGGTGCCGACAGAAGTATCTAATTGCCCTGGGCATTGGTTTTTGTAAAATAAATGTTGTTGCTCCCGTTGAATTTATTGATAAACGAACCGTCATTCTGTGGATTCTGCACACTGGAATTATAGGTTGCTGCTGAAGGAACGCCTGAATTTTTAACCTGCGCGTATCCGCTCTGGCCGTAAGAACCATCAAGGTTTCCTGTACTGATGTCGACTTTCCTGATGTTGGACTGGCCTGCCGAAGGACTTATAAATTCGTACAATGCATAGTCTTTATTGAAAATCAACTCATAGTTGCTGTTTCCATTCGGATCTCCGGCCACGGCAGAATTGATATTCATGGCTCCGTTCACGCCGTACGAAGAATCGGGAGTTCCGTCAGGCAGAAACTTATGGAACCCGGCATCATCACGGAAGAAAATTTTACCGTCGGAAAGTACGATTTTATAATTCCAGTTGGTGGCCTGCATGGCCGAGCTGGAAAAACTGCTGTCCGGCTGACCGTTTGAGAGGTACTTTTTATTTCCGTTGGTCAAGAAGAAATTGTTGTTTGCATAAAAATAATAGGCTTCAAAATAAGGAATCAGTATATTCCCGTTGTTTCCGAAACTGGTATCCGGAGTGCCGTCGCTGTTCAACCGGGTGAATTGTGTACCGGAACCCGAATTGGAAGGATAACTGATGAAGATTTTATTTCCCTGAAAGGTAGAGTGAATATTGGGAATAAGCAGCAGGTAATTATTGGATCCTACTCCTGAAACGGTTACAGTTCCGTTAGTTCCGAATGAAGTGTCTTTTGCAATATTGATCTGGGCATTAGCCATCGTGCAGGCCAACCCTAAAAAGTTAATCATTTGTTTCATAAAAATGTGTTTTTGTTGGCCCAAAGATACATTATTTTTAATCCCATCATACACACAATTAAATATTTTTACGTGTACCTTCACCTGCACGTATACTTTCTTCTTTTTAGATATATAAATAAAAAAGGCCGTCCGAAGACGACCTTACCATATTTTAAAATGACAAAACCTTATACCAGCTTCATCAGAATATTTTCATCTGTTTTCTCCACTTTCACGATGTTATTCTTCGTTAAAGTTTTAGAAGCCTTATCCCATTTTTTACCGGACAGCTGGCTTCTTTCTTTTACCTCAGCCAATGAAAACGGCTCTTCACGGGAGTTTAGGATTTCGAGAATTACCTTTTCATCTTCTCCCAATTCAATCTGCGGAACTGTTTTTTCCGGTTTCATCTGAGGGAAGAACAACACTTCCTGGATGGAAGCGTTATTGGTAAGGAACATAATCAGTCTATCCATCCCGATTCCTAATCCTGAGGTCGGCGGCATTCCGTATTCCAAAGCTCTTAAGAAGTCCTCATCGATAAACTGTCCTGCTTCATCATCTCCTTTCTCGGATAATTTCAACTGATCTTCAAAACGTTCTCTCTGATCGATCGGGTCGTTAAGCTCGGAATAAGCGTTGGCAATTTCTTTTCCGCAGACCATTAATTCGAAACGCTCGGTAAGGCCTTCTTTGCTTCGGTGCTTTTTCGTCAGCGGTGACATTTCAATCGGGTAATCGGTAATAAAAGTCGGCTGAATGAAGTTTCCTTCACATTTCTCACCGAAAATTTCATCGATTAATTTCCCTTTCCCCATGGTTTCATTTACTTCAATACCGATCGATTTGGCAAAGTCGAACAATTCCTGCTCCGTTTTACCGGTAATATCAAAGCCTGTGAATTTCAGGATCGCATCCGTCATTGAAACTCTTTCGTAAGGCGCTTTGAAATCCACTTCATATTCTCCGAAAGTCGCTTTGGTGGTTCCGTTTACCTGAATGGCACAGAATTCCAGTAATTTCTCGGTGAAATCCATCATCCAGTTGTAGTCTTTATACGCTACATAAATTTCCATGGCCGTAAATTCCGGGTTGTGGGTACGGTCCATCCCTTCATTTCTGAAGTTTTTAGAAAATTCGTACACCCCGTCGAATCCGCCCACGATCAGCCTTTTTAGGTATAATTCGTTGGCAATTCTTAAATATAATGGAATATCCAATGCATTATGGTGCGTGATAAAAGGCCTTGCTGCCGCTCCTCCCGGAATCGACTGCAGGATCGGCGTTTCCACCTCGAAATATCCGGCATCGTTGAAGAATGTTCTCATGGCATTGAAAAGTTTTGTTCTTTTTACGAAAACTTCCTTTACCTGAGGGTTTACCGTCAAGTCCACATAACGCTGTCTGTATCTCATTTCCGGATCGTTGAAGGCATCGTATACCACTCCGTTTTCATCGGTTCTCGGCTGCGGAAGCGGTCGTAAAGACTTGGTAAGAAGTGTAAAATTCTTCACCAAAACCGTTTTTTCGCCTACCTGCGTGGTAAACAATTCTCCTTCTACCCCAATAATATCGCCTATGTCCAAAAGGTGCTTGTAGACTTCATTGTACAATGTTTTATCCTCACCGGTACAGATCTCATCCCTGTTGAAATACACCTGGATACGCCCTGTAGAATCCTGCAATTCAGCAAAAGAAGCTTTCCCCTGAATTCTTCTGGACATCAGTCTTCCAGCAATCTTCACCTGTTTACTTTCTGCGAAATCCTGTTTTATAGATTCTGTCGTATCCGTAATGACATATTCATCCGCTGGGAATGCATTAATTCCCATTTCAACAAGCTTATTCAGCTTTTCTCTTCTAATGATTTCCTGTTCTGATAATTGCATTTCTTATTTTTTCTAAAAGCGTACAAATTTAGTGATTATTTATAAAATTAAGTTTAAAAAGTAGGGTAAATATGACATACTGCAGATAATGACAATTCAATAAAATAATTAACCATATATCATTTTTTAGCAAAAATTTTAAATCAAATTTAAAAAATCACTTAATAATGAATTAATGATGATTGAAATTCATTACCTTTGGGTTACCCCACGGATCAAAAATAAATAAAGTATGAAAAAATGATGACTTTGTTTCCCCGTAGTTTATTATTGCCGGCTGAATCTGCCGGAATAAATTAATACAGGCGGGTAATTGTTCAGAAACCTTTTACACAAACCCGGTTTTTCAGTATGATTCTAGAAACACAATGTCCAAACACCTTACCGATGGTGAGGTGTTTACTTTTGATTTAAACTCAGCCAGCTCTTTTGCTTGTGCTGCGGAAAAAACGTCCATGCCAGCATCCGGCTTATCTTCTGTCCCTGTGCCATTTCGGTCACTCGTACCTCTGCAGCTTTTACTTCCTTTAGAAGAGACATGAGCTTAAAAAGATTGTCTTTTTTGGAAACCAGGCAGGTAAACCACAGAACCTGTGAAGGATACAGCGTGCTTTCCCGGATCATTTTCGTGATAAATGCCAGTTCACCGCCTTCACACCAAAGTTCAGACTGCTGCCCGCCGAAATTCAGGACAGGCTTACGGACTTTTGATTTGCTCAGGTTCTTTGTTTTTCTCAGGTTCCCTTTTAAAGCGGAAGCTTCGGAATCATGGAACGGCGGGTTGCAGATGGAAAAGGCAAACCGGTCTTCAGGTTCAATGATATTTTTAAAGATATGATCCGCTTCCGGCTGCTTTTTCAGACGGATAGCCGGTGACAGATCCGGATTCTGATCTAAAATCTGCGCTGCGTTATGCAAAGAGTCTTCATTGATATCGGTCCCGACCATGGTCCAGCCGTATGAGCGGTGCGCAATTAAAGGATATACCAGATTGGCACCCGTTCCGATGTCAAGTCCATCTATCTTTTGGCCTTCGGGGCGTTCACCGAAAGATTCAGCCAGCAGATCGGCAATGTAATGAATGTAATCTGCCCTGCCGGGAATCGGCGGACAAAGGTTGGCATCGGGAATATCCCAATGCTGAACCTTATAAAAGTGTAACAACAAAGCTTTATTCAGCAGCTTAACCGCCTTCGGAAGGCTGAAATTGATTGTTACACTTTGATAAGCGTTCACAAAAACATAATGCTTTAATTCCGGGACACAGGAAATCAGCTGATCGAAATCGTACGGATCCCGGTGGAGATTCCTGGGGTGCAGGTTAGACTTTTCAGCCATGCCTTATTTTTTCAGGCTTAAAATATACTGTACCATTTTTTTGGCATCTTCTTTAGAAACCTGAGGATGAGGAGACATCGGTACGCCGCCCCAGACTCCGCTGCCGCCTTCAATGATCTTGGAAGCCAGCAGCTCCGTATCTTTTTCAGAATATTTATCTGCAATCTGCTGATACGAAGGCCCTATCATTTTTTCGTTCACGGCATGACATCCGGAACAGTCCAGCGTCCCGATGATCTGATCTCCGGAAAGATTGTTTTTGCCCGGATCAGAAGCCTGTGCTGTTTCCGAACCGGAATCAACAGAAGAGGTTTCTTTTTTAGAACAGGAAAACATCAGCATGGCCATACATCCTGCTAAAAACAGATTTCTCATGATTCCGTACTTATTTTTTGGCAGCCGTAGCCGTATCTGGTTTTGTCTGGTTAGCCGGTAACGATTCTGCTGCATTTACCTGGGAGTTTTCTGTTTTTCTGGCGGTGGAATCCACTAGCGTAGGGGCATCCGGTTCAGGCAACATCGTGTTGCTGTCCTGTAAGTCATGATTTGGCTTTTTTGAGCAGCTTGCTGCCACTAAACCTCCGATAAACGCGATTGCTAATACTTTTTTCATTATTTTTTCCTATAAAAATTTAGACAAAAATATAAAAAATAAACGTTCAAACTCATGATAAATATCCATTTTAAAGATATTTTACGCAAGAGTAAATTCAGGAATGATTATATTTAAGATAAATTTTTAAAATTAAAGCATGGTTTTTATTTCAAAAATTCTCTTTTTCACGAGTCATCACGGTTTTCTGACGGTGGTGATTTTGTTTATCATTTTCGGGGCGTTATCCGCTCTCACCAAAAAATGGGGTCTGTTGGCTATTGCTTTTATTTTGTCCATTGGAAATGTGATCAGAGGACAGTTTGTGAACGCCTTGTTTTTAAATAAATACGGCACAGAAAGCACAGCCGTTATTACCTCCGATGTGGAAACCAGTTCTACCCTCAATGAACAATATATTCATGATTACGAAGCTATCGTAAAAAAACAGGACGGCAACTATGTTACGACCTTTTTTTCTACCACAACGGCAGCCATCTACCCCGTTGAGAATGCCATCAGGATTCCGCAGAAAGAAAAACGTTTTCCCGTAAAATTCATCCCCGGTTATGAAAAAAACATCGTGATTCTTTACAACCGGTCCGATGAAGGAAAAATGCTGCTGAAATATGAGAAGCGCATGCCCGTTGAAAAAGCAAGGATCCAATACGAAGCCGATCCTCAAAATCCGGAGTTCATCCGTGAATACCATTCTGCCCTCCAAAACTATCTGAAAGAATACGATGATCCTGAATATTCAGCAAAGCTCAGACAATTGGGAAGCAAATAATTTTTAAATTAAAAGTCGAAAAGGAACGGGATTTGTTATAAGCTTTGAGATTTATTTTAATCATTTTGTTTTTCATATCAAAAAAATATATACATTTGTACCATGTTTAGTAACAGCAACAATATTTGGTGGTGGCTTTCAAACTCTTCGTCGGGTCTGAGGCTGTTGTCGTGCTGTTAATCCATCTTAACGCATCAATAATAAAACAATATACAAAGAGACTTTGACGGATACCGTTGAAGTCTTTTTTATTTAACCCCATTTAAAATAACTGCAGATGTTCAGTAAAAAAATAAAAGTAAAAACCGTTTCACGAAAAACCCTGGGTGATCTCCGGACCCCAATGACGATTTACCTTCAGGTCCGCGATAAATTCCGGGATACCATCCTGCTGGAAAGTTCCGATTCCAAGAATATCGACCATAATTTCTCATTCATTGCCATTAATGCCATCGCGGGAATCGAGATTAAAACCTTAACGGATTTTGAGGTGAAGCTGCCTGGTCAGGAACCGGTAAAGCAATCCATCGGCGGACAGAAGATCACCACAATTTTACAGGATTTCGCCCATGCATTTGAATGTGAATCCACCAGCGATCCGATTGAAAAAACGGCACAGAGCCTTTTCGGGTATACCAGTTTTGAAGCCGTCCAGTTCTTTGAAAACCTGAGCTTTAAACCCCAGAGCCCTGAGGTGGAAATACCTATCCTGAGATACCGGCTGTATCAATATGTCATTGCCATCAACCATTACAACGATGAAATGCACATCATCGAAAACCAGATGGAAGGGGTAAAACCTGAACTTTACGTACTGGAAAGTTTAATTAAAAACCAGAATTCCGTCATCTACCCTTTTGAAAAGAATGGCGGGGAAACTTCAAACATCACGGATGCGGAATACATCGATCTGGTAAAGACCGCCCAGAAGCACTGTATGCGGGGCGACGTCTTTCAGCTGGTTTTAAGCAGGAGGTTTGAGCAGAAATTCAAAGGGGACGAATTTAATGTGTACCGGGCTTTGAGAAACATCAATCCTTCGCCTTACCTGTTCTTCTTTGACTACGGAAATTATAAACTGTTCGGGTCCAGCCCGGAAAGCCAGCTGATCATCAAAAACAACAAGGCCATTATTCACCCGATTGCCGGAACCTTTAAAAGAACCGGACATCTTGAAACCGATCTTCAGTCGATCGAGGCTCTGAAAAATGATGAAAAGGAAAATGCAGAGCACACCATGCTGGTGGATCTGGCCAGAAACGATCTGGGAAAACTCGGAAAAAATGTTACGGTAACCAAATTAAAGGAAATCCAGCTTTTTTCCCACGTCATCCATATGGTCAGCGAAGTAACAGCCGATCTGGCGGAACAGACCAATCCTTTCGAAATGGTGGCAACCACTTTCCCTCAGGGAACTTTAAGCGGAGCCCCGAAACATAAAGCTTTACAGTTAATCGACAAGTATGAAAAAGATTCCCGTGGCTATTACGGCGGATGTATCGGAATGATCGGTTTAGACGGCGAATGCAACCAGGCCATTATGATCCGTACTTTTTTAAGCAAAAACAACACCCTATATTATCAGGCCGGTGCCGGATTGGTAGCGAAATCCAACCCCGAAAGCGAACTCCAGGAAGTAAACAATAAGCTGAATGCACTGAAAAAAGCAGTGGAAAAAGCAGAAAAGCTGGTAGAAAAATAGTAATAAAGAAAAAAGAAAATGATACATACCGAACTAACCACCAACCAACAACCGTCGACCATTATTCAGCAATCATCGCTTAAGGTCCTGGTATTCGATAATTACGACAGTTTTACCTATAATCTTGTTCAGATTATTGAAAGAATTCTTAATACCAAAGTGGATGTCGTTAAAAATGACCAGATTGCTTTAGCCGAAATCGACCAATATGATAAAATTGTGCTTTCTCCCGGACCTGGAATTCCTGAGGAAGCCGGAATTTTGCTTGAGGTGATCAGAGAATATGCACCTACCAAAAGTATCCTCGGGGTATGTCTGGGCCAGCAGGCCATTGCAGAGGCATTCGGCGGAAGTTTAATCAATCTTACCGAAATTTATCATGGAGTTGCGACACCTGCTGATTTTGTAAAAGATGATACCAAAATTTTTAGAGACCTTTCCAGCGGGATTGAAGTCGGAAGATACCACAGCTGGGTCGTGAACCGCGAGGATTTACCGGAAGTACTGGAAATTACCGCTGTGGACAAAGACGGCATGATCATGGCTCTGCAGCATAAAACTTACGATGTACATGGGGTGCAGTTTCATCCTGAAAGTATTCTAACGCCGGAGGGGGAAGTGATTATTAGAAATTTTCTATTAGCTTAAAAAACATTTATGAAAGAAATTCTTCAATACCTTTTCAATCACCATACGCTTTCCAAATCGCAGGCGAAGGCCACCATGATTGAAATTGCACAAAATAAATTCAACGCTACGGAAGTAACGGCTTTTGTAACCGTTTTCCTGATGCGGAACATTACCTTACAGGAGCTGGAAGGGTTTCGCGAAGCTCTGCTACAGATGTCGGTTCCTGTGAATATTGAGGCCGGAGATGCCATCGATATCGTAGGAACCGGCGGTGACGGCAAAAACACCATCAACATCTCTACTCTGGCTAGCTTTGTGGTAGCCGGTGCCGGACAAAAGGTAACAAAACACGGTAACTATGGTGCTTCCACCATCACGGGATCCTCAAATGTCCTGGAAGCGCTGGGTTATGAATTTAAAAACAATTCGGAACAGCTTCAGGAAGAGCTGGATAAAGCCAACATCTGTTTTATGCATGCTCCGTATTTTCATCCGGCCCTGCAATCCGTTGGAGCGCTGAGAAAATCATTGGGACTCAGAACTTTTTTCAACCTTCTCGGTCCGTTGGTGAATCCTGCGAAGCCGCAGTTTTCGGTGATCGGTGTTTATAACCTGGAAATCGCCCGGATTTACCAGTATCTTTTACAAAAAGACAACCGCCAGTTTACCCTGGTTCACGGAATGGACGGCTATGATGAAATCAGTCTGACAGGTGACAGCAAAATCATCAGCAAAAAAGGAGAATCCGTCTACACAACAGAGGATCTGGGGTTTGCTGCCGTAACCCCGGAAAGTATTCAGGCCGCCGGTACGCCGGAGGAAACGGCAAAGATTTTCAGGAATATCCTTGAAGGCAAAGGAACGGACGAACAGAATTCCGTGGTACTTGCCAACGCAGCGGTGGCCTTATTCTATACCGGTAAATTCGGAAGTTATGAAGACTGCCTTTTCATGGCAAAAGAAAGTTTACACGGCGGAAAAGCCTTGCAAAGCCTGAAATTATTATTAAATGAGTAAATGACCGGCAATGAATATTTTATATAAAATCATCCATAGAAAGAAAGAAGAGCTGGCCTTTTCGAAATCAAAAGTTTCCGTTCAGCAGTTTAAAGATTCGGAATTTTTTTGCAGGAAAGGGTTTTCTTTAAAAGAAACTTTAAAAACGAGAAGCGGGATCATCGCTGAATTTAAAAGACAGTCGCCCTCCAAAGGCATTATTAACAATAAGGTATCACCACTAGAAGTCGCTTCTGCGTATGAGAATTCCGGGGCCAGTGCAGTTTCGGTTCTGACGGACCGGGATTTTTTCGGCGGAAGTTTTGATGATATTTTAAGCATCAGAAAGCATATCGACATTCCTGTTTTGCGAAAGGATTTTATGGTGGATGAATACCAGTTTTATGAAGCCAAATCCATCGGTGCGGATGTTATTTTACTCATTGCCGCCTGTCTTTCCCCTCAGCAGGTTCAGGAATTCACGGCATTGGCTCATGAATTGGGGATGGAAGTACTGCTTGAAATCCATTCGGAAGAAGAATTAAAACATATTAATGCGGATATTGATTTTGCCGGCATCAACAACAGGAACCTGAAAGATTTCAAAGTAGACCTCCAGCATTCCGTTGATCTTAAAAACAGGCTGCCTGAAGGAATTTTATCCGTTGCTGAAAGCGGTATTTATAACGAGGAAGATTTTAAATACCTGAAAGAAAAAGGCTTTGACGGATTTTTAATGGGTGAATATTTCATGAAAGACGAAAACCCGGGAAATAAATTCTTTGAATTTATTTCCCATGTAACAATATAACAATTGATCGATATAACAATAATAAAAAGCCAGAAGCCATTTGCCGGAAGCTATCAGCCGAAGCTTAAAGTCTGTGGATTGACCCGGATCGAGCAGATTCAGGAACTGATTTTGATGGAAACTGATTTTCTGGGCTTCATCTTCTACGAAAAATCGCCGAGGTATGCGTTGAATCATCTGACATTAGAAGAAATCTCAACAGTTGATCATCAGGCGAAAGTCGGGGTTTTTGTAAATGAAAGCCCGGAAAAGATAGCAGAAACAGCAACACAGGCAAAACTGGATTTTATTCAGCTGCATGGCGACGAGGATGAAAATTTTATTGTTGAACTAAGAAAATTAATCCATCCTAAAACCGGAATTATTAAAGCCATCAGAATAGGTAATCAGGACCCGGATGAATTACAGAAAATAATCGACACTTATAAATCAATAGTCAGTTACCTGCTCTTTGATACCGACTCCAAAGCATTTGGCGGAACCGGGAAAACATTTGAGTGGAATGTATTGAACAACATTGAAATTCCCCTTCCCTATTTTTTAAGCGGCGGGATTTCGGAAGAGAATGTTGGCAACGTCGGAATGTTGCATCAAAAACCTTTTGCTGTAGATATCAATTCTAAATTTGAAATTGAACCCGGTATTAAAAATTTGAATAAAATAAAAAATTTTAAAAATTTAATACAATTAAAAAGTCCCAAAGGGACGGCTTAACTCAGAATCGGATGCAATCCGATTGAATCATAATAACAAAAAAACACAAAGATGCCACAATCATTAGTCAAAAATTATGTACATATTGTTTTCAGTACCAAGAACAGAGAAGATTTCATTGATGAGAAAATAGAGACGGAGCTGTTTGCATACATCGCCACCTTATGCAAAGATTTTGGAAGCATTGCTTTACAAATCGGAGGAACGGATAACCATATCCATATTCTTTGTTCGCTATCAAGAAAAATTGCATTGATGAAGCTGGTACAGGAAATTAAAGCACATTCCTCAAAATGGATCAAGACAAAGGGCAAAAAATACGAAAACTTTTTCTGGCAGGACGGCTATGGTGCCTTTTCGGTCAATGAGGAAGGCGTTGATGCGGTGATCCATTATATCAAAAACCAAAGACAGCATCACCAACAGATTCCTTACAAACAGGAAATAATCGGGATCCTTCAAAAACACAACATGGATTATGATGAGAAATATGTTTGGGATTGATATTGATAAAAAAAATCGGACTGGCATACGATTCTTAACTAAATCGTCCCTTTGGGACTTGTGGAATGACAAATTCCCTAACTTTTTAATAAAAAATAAAAATTGAGTTACAAAAACAGATTAATATAGATTATAAAAATTTAAGAAGCGTTTCTATTTGTGAGATGCGATATCCGAATATGGAAGGTCACAGGAAATCCCGAAGGGACGGCTTACAATAGAATCGGATGCAATCCGATTTAACCCCAATATTATACTGTTAAAGATAAAAATCAATGCTGATAAGGCTCGAATTGAGATCCGATTCTAAGTTAAACCGTCCCTTTGGGACTTATGAAAATGATGTAATAAAACTTCTTTTGATCGGCTATTATCAGCGTCTTTGAAAACGAAGAATCTTTTAAATTAAATAAAAAATATACAAAATGAATTATAAAAACCCGGATGAAAACGGCTATTACGGAGAATTCGGAGGGGCATTTATCCCCGAAATGCTGTATCCGAATGTAGAAGAATTACAGCAAAGCTATATCGATATTATTGAATCGGAAGATTTCCAGCAGGAATACCAGGAGCTCCTGAAAAATTATGTCGGCCGTGCGACCCCGCTTTATTTTGCAAGAAATCTGAGCCGGAAATACAACACCAACATCTATCTGAAACGCGAGGATCTTAACCATACCGGAGCGCATAAGATCAACAATGCCCTGGGACAGGTTTTATTGGCTAAGCGGCTCGGTAAAAACAGGATTATTGCAGAAACGGGTGCCGGCCAGCACGGCGTGGCCACGGCCACGGCCTGTGCACTGCTGGGGCTGGAATGCATCGTCTACATGGGAGAAGTGGATATTCAGCGGCAGGCTCCAAATGTGGCGCGCATGAAGATGCTTGGGGCAAAAGTTATTCCCGCCACTTCAGGTTCAAGAACGCTGAAAGACGCAGTGAATGAAGCTTTACGTGACTGGATCAACCATCCCGTAACCACCCATTATGTGATCGGAAGCGTGGTCGGGCCACACCCTTTTCCGGATCTGGTAGCCAGATTTCAGAGCGTCATTTCAAAGGAAATCAAAGAACAGCTTCTGGAGCAGGCCGGCCGTGAAAATCCGGATTACGTAATTGCCTGTGTCGGCGGCGGAAGCAATGCTGCGGGAACTTTTTACCATTTTGTGAACAAGGAAGACGTCAAAATCATCGCTGCTGAAGCCGGAGGCTTTGGTATTGATTCCGGGAAGTCCGCGGCTACGACTTTTCTGGGAACATTAGGGGTTTTACACGGAAGCAAGAGCCTGGTGATGCAGACGCAGGACGGCCAGGTCATCGAGCCCCACTCCATTTCCGCAGGATTGGATTACCCGGGAATCGGACCGTTTCACGCCAATCTGTTTAAAGAAAAACGCGCTGAGTTTTTCAGCATCAATGATGAGGAAGCCTTACAGTCGGCTTTTGACCTTACCAAACTGGAAGGCATCATTCCCGCTCTGGAAAGTGCTCATGCCCTGGCTGTACTGGATAAAAAAGAATTTGACGAAAACGACATTGTGGTTATCTGCCTGAGCGGCCGCGGAGACAAGGATATGGAAACGTATTTAAAAAGGCTGGATGAGGGAAGCGGAAAGATGGAAGCTTAACGCATTATAAAAATAAATCAATTTAAATTTAAACTAACTTTATGAACGATAATAACGTCCAGCACCCAGCTTCCGGCCTCCAGCCTCAAAAAAAACTAAACATCTACTTCACCGCAGGAATCCCGCAACTGGAAGATACTGCCGACATTATAAGACTGATCCAGGATTCGGAAGCCGACATGATGGAAATCGGGATGCCGTATTCGGATCCGGTGGCGGACGGCCCGGTGATCCAGCAGGCGCACGAGCTGGCCCTACAAAACGGAATGACTATTGAAAAGCTGTTTGCCCAACTGAAATCTGTTAAAGACGAAATCAAAATTCCTGTAATTTTAATGGGGTACATCAATCCTGTTCTGAGCTTCGGATTTGAAAATTTCTGCCAGGAGTGCTCGGAAAGCGGGGTTTCGGGACTCATCATCCCGGATCTGCCGCCAATTGAATTCGAGAAAAAATACCGCGAAATTTTAACCCGGTACGGATTGAATTTCACCTTCCTGGTAACCCCCGAAACTTCAGATCAAAGGATTCTGTACCTGGATGCTCTAAGCTCAGGATTCCTTTACGCAGTAAGCTCTTCGTCCACCACAGGAAATGAGAATATGGTCCTGAAAAATGAAGCCTATCTTTCAAGACTGGCTGCACTTCCGCTGAAAAATCCGGTGATGATCGGCTTCGGGATCAAATCCAGGGAAGATTTTGAAAATGTTACCGAAAAAGCGGACGGCGGAATTATCGGAACCGCATTTGTAAATGTCCTTTTACAGCATGAAGACTGGAAGAACAAAGCCGCTGATTTCATCCGTTCCATTAACGGGTAAAAATCACTAAATTTGTACTGTCAAAAAAGGATATGAATACCATTCAGAACAAAACCGTCGCATTTGAAGACTTAGGAACCCGCGATTACCAGTCGGCCTGGGATTATCAGGAATCGCTGATGAAGAACATCATTGATCTTAAAATCAAAAACCGTGATCTTCCTGCCGAACAGCATCTGGCAACGCCCAACCATTTTTTATTGGTGGAACATCCTCATGTTTATACGCTGGGGAAAAGCGGCCATGAAGAAAATATGCTTGCCGGAATTGATAAGCTGAAGGAAATCGATGCCACTTTTGTGAAAGTTAACCGCGGTGGTGATATTACCTATCACGGCTATGGACAGATTGTCGGTTATCCGATCCTGGACCTGGAAAATTTCTTTACCGACATCCACAAATACATGCGGAACCTGGAAGAAGTGATCATCCGCACCATCGCCGAATACGGGCTGAAGGGCGAACGCTCTCCGGGTGAAACCGGTGTCTGGCTGGATGTGGGCAAACCGTATGCCCGGAAGATCTGCGCGATGGGCGTAAAAGCGTCCCGCTGGGTAACCCTGCATGGCTTTGCCTTAAATGTAAACACCGATATGCGGTATTTCGAATACATCATTCCGTGCGGGATCAAAGACAAGCAGGTCACTTCGCTGAAAAGGGAACTGGAACGGGAACTGACGCCTGAGGAAATGGAAGACATCAAATCCAAAATCCGGAAGCATTTTGAGGAGGTTTTTGAAGCGGAACTGGTTCTAAAAACCGAATAGTTTTTTTAACTATCATCATAATAAGTTATTCGTTTTCAAGGATATCATTTTATAATAAAAAAATAATACCCAGCCGCCATTGCTAAATGGCGGCTTGTTTTTTACAGATATATCGTACTTCATTTGATATAAAAAGTGGAAATATTACCGAAAATAAGAAAGAGTTCAAAGCTTAGACAATCAGCTTCCTCTTTATTCATCGCTGATTAGATGATTTGCCGGTACCGGAATTTAAAAGCAAAAATTATTTTTAACAAAAGCATTTTCATATTCTTTTTTTTATTACATTTAATATCACAATACAGTGAACTATTAATTAAGATTCACTGCAGTATTAACCAAACAAAATAAAACTATGAAACAACTACTGTTATCCATGATGGCATTTGTGACCATTGCGTCCTTCAATGCCTGTGCAGATTCAAATGCCGGCCAGGATCCTGTGCTCGCAAAAGAATTCAGCGAAAATGTTCAAAATTTCGGAAGAACCGTTCCGGTAACAATGGAAAAAGAAAACGGCAAATACCGGGTGAACTTTATCATTACCGCCCAGAATTTTGAAATCCGGGACAGCAAAGAAAACGCCGCGTACATTTCCATGATCAGAGAAGCTGTGGAAAATGAAACGCCGATCCATGTCTTCCTGAAAGCCAATACTAATGAAATTGTAAAAGTAGACCAGCCGACGGAAGAAGATATCCGTTATTTTAAATCGCTGCTTACCAAGGAAACACGTTCAGAAACTCAGAAGGCCGTAAGCGTTATTCCAAACCAGGCTACGCTGAACAGCCTTTTTACCCAGATCAAAAACCAGTCCTGCGGAACATCCACCGCCTCTTCACCTTGCATCACTTTCAGATATGCAGTTGACGGATGTTATGCCAGGGCCCACAAAATGAGACAGATCCTGTTCAATGCCGGATACGACTGCGAAAAACAGTTCATTTACGGAAACCTGAAAGCTTCTACCGGTACCTGCTGCGTATCCTGGGGATACCACGTAGCCATATTGGTGAGCTTTAAAAATGCTTCAGGAGCAGTTGAAAAAAGAATTATCGATCCGTCCCTCTTCACCAGCGGGCCGGTAACGGATACGGCCTGGAGAAATGCCTGTGTGAACACCAGCTGCGGCTCTGCATCGGCTTCTTCTTATGCGAACACTGCAGGAACCGTTTACTACAGAAGTCCGTCCGGCTCTTTACTGTACGATAACAATTATGTGAATACCAATTGTGTACTGACCACTTTCGCTTCTCTTTCCGGATGTTCTCCAAGCCCTGCGCCAAGTGTCGCAAACTGTGGATTTTAATTCAAAACATCATAAAGCTCCTGTATTTGCAGGAGCTTTTAATTTATCCTTATAATAACGTCAGTTTGAGTGTTTTTTGCAGCTCAGCGGAGAAAAATGTATCGAGAACGTGTAAAGCAGGACCTCTGGTTTGTAGTTCAGCAACTTCCCGATATGATTTTTTCAAAATCTACTCGAAGCAACGGCAGTTAAATATCAAAGGTATTCTTCGTTGGTGGCTATTCTGTTTTTAAATTCTGAATTATTTAAGTCTTTTTTGTATTAAATGATTGATATTTAAATGAATATCATCGAGTTCACGTTATAATACGGTCTAATCTATATTCTACTTACGATTGATAGACGAAAGAAATAGTTCATTTAGATAAATTCAACATAATTAAATTGTACACAATTAAATTTGGCAATATCTTTGCAGTATAGAATTCAACAAAAAATTTAACAAAATGTCATTAATAGAAGATTTAAACTGGAGACACGCCGTAAAAGCTTATGATCCAACTAAAAAAGTATCGGAAGAAGATTTAAATAAAATCCTGGAATCGGCAAGACTTGCCCCTACTTCATCCGGACTTCAGCCTTTCCGTGTTATCGTAGTGGAAAATCAGGAATTAAAAGAAAAAATGGTTCAGGGTGCTTTGAATCCGGAAGTGATGAGGGATTCCTCCCACGTATTGGTGTTTGCCGCCTGGGATAGCTACTCTGACGAGAAAATCGATAAGGTATATGATTATCACACCGATATAAGAGATTTACCGAGAGGCCGTTTTTCGAGCTATACCGATAAAATCAAGGAAATCTACGGAGCTCAGACCCCTGAAGAACATTTCGCCCACACGGCCAGACAAACTTACATTGCCCTTGGATTAGCAATGGCCCAGGCTGCCGAACTTAAAATCGACAGTACTCCCGCAGAAGGCTTCAGCAATGAAGTGGTGGATGAAATCTTAGGGTTAAGAGATCTGGGATTAAAAAGCGTAAGCCTGCTTTACATTGGGTACCGGGACGAGCAAAACGACTGGCTTTCCCATATGAAAAAAGTGAGAATTCCTATGGAGGAATTTATCATTAAAATGTAAAAAATTCAACTTTCAGTTTCAGAAATTATGGAAAATCCCGAATGCTTAAAACTCGATAATCAGCTTTGCTTTCCGTTGTACGTGATTGCCAAAGAGATTACGGGGCTTTACCGTCCGTTTCTGGATGAGCTCGACATTACCTATCCGCAGTACCTTGTGATGATGATCCTCTGGGAAAACGACGGCCTGCCGGTAAACAGTATCGGCGAAAAACTCTATCTGGACAGCGGTACCCTGACGCCCCTGCTGAAAAGGCTTGAAGCAAAAGGATTTATCTTCAGAAAACGGAAAAAAGAGGACGAACGTGTGGTGGAAGTATTCATCACGGAATCCGGAAAGGATTTGCAGCAAAAGGCCTGTACAATCCCGGGAAAACTTCTTCAGAAAATAGATGCTGCCCCCGAAGACTGGATCGCCCTTAAAGAAAGTGTTCAGAAAATATTAAACAAAATCGAAAAATAAATGAAAACCTTATACACCACAAAAGTTACGGCAACCGGAGGAAGAAACGGCCACGTAAAAAGCGAAAACGGAATCCTTGATCTTGAAGTAAAAATGCCTAAAGCGTTAGGAGGCGCGAACGACGATTTCACCAATCCTGAAATGCTGTTCGCAGCCGGGTATGCCGCCTGCTTCGACAGTGCTTTGAACAGGGTCATTTCCCTGTCCAAGACAAAAACCGGAGAAACTACCGTCACTGCAGAAGTAAGCATCGGCCAACTGGATAACGGAGGTTTCGGACTGGCGGTTCAGCTGGATGTGAATATTCCCGAGGTTTCCATTGAAGAAGCCCGGTCCCTAACGGAAAAAGCACACGAGATTTGCCCGTACTCCAATGCAACCCGCAACAATATTGAAGTGAAGCTTTCGGTAACGAATAATTAAGAGTTAAGCTTTTATAGAATATTAAATCTGTTTCTTAGGAAGCAGATTTTTTGTTTTATATAAATCTATTATATATTAACGTCGCATAGGAAATATTGATTAAATAGTATAATTTAGATTAAAATTTTAACCATGCTAACAACAGAAAACATTTACATTCAATATCATAATGCAGATAAACTTGGATATTTTCCAACAGAAAATACAAATTTTGATTCTTTAGTTTCAGACCTTACCCTTGATGACACTGAAAAAAAAGAAGAACCTTGGATCTATACAACAAAGAAAACAATATCAAAAGCTAAAGGAAGCGTATGCTTTTTAATTGTCGGAAAAACTGAAAATAAAGTTAAGAATTACTATTTATGGTGCTTTTTTAAAATTGAAAATATAAAAGAAACGACTGTAGATTTAATTGCCATAGGAGCAGGTAAAAATTTAAAACATCCTGTACTGCTCAATAATTTAGAAAATTTTGACAGTTTTAAAAAATTCTGTGGAAACTTTGGAATTGGTTTTTAGAAGATTGATAATCATGAGTTTTCTAGGACATTGAAGTCATATATTAATGAAACCAAAGTAAATGATACATTTTCTTATAGAAAGCTATTTTTAGAGAAGAAAATACAAAAGTTTCATGATAAAATGCTATTAATTGAACCTGAAAGAAAAATACAAACCATTAATAAATTAATACGAAAAGACAGTAAAATAATTAAACTATTAAAAGAATATGTTGGCTATAAATGTCAGTTTCCTGATTGCAATTCTCTAATTCCGGATAAGAAACGTGGAGTAAATTATGTTGAAGTCGCCCACATCCAGCCTGTTCATAAAGCCGGCCAGAGTATTATTGGAAATTTAATTGTGTTATGTCCTAATCATCACAAAGAATTTGATTTGGGAGAACCTGACATATTTATACAGAATAAACATATAATTTCGGGAATATTAAATGAAAGGAACTTTGAAATTAATCTATTTAACTCATATAGTTACGAAATAAAATAATCTCTTAAAAGATATTTTATCTATTTACAACATCACTTTCTTAAAAGCATCCACCTTCTGATAATGGTCATTGGATTCCCTCCCTTTTTATCGATAATCAGAATACCGGAAAGATGGTCGATTTCATGCTGGAAGATGACGGCGGTAAATCCTTCAACTATTTCCGAATATTTCTGTCCTTTCAGATCGACATACTCCAATTGAATCACCTGGCTCCGGTAAAACTGATGCCGAAAATCGGGAATGGAGAGGTCGCCTTCCGGACCGAGGTTCTGAATTTCGGATTTCCAGGTGATCACCGGATTGATGAAATATTCCAAAGGTTCCCCTGGTTTGTCGAAACGTTGAACCCAGACCACTTTCCGGTTGATCCCGACCTGCGGTGCGGCAATACCTACCCCACCGTCCGTAGACAATAAGGATTCTTTCATTCTCTTTACCAGAACCGCGGTATTTTTATCCAGCGGATCAATTTCCGAGGAAAGACTCAGCAAAATGTTGTGCTGATGCTCGTCAGTGGTCTGGTAAATCGGCAAAGCCGTGTTGATGTCACCATGATTGATTAGGGAAACCTCATCAGCCGTAAGCTTCTGGGCGTTAATAAAAACGACGAAAAAGATGAATAGAAAAGAAAGTTTTTTCATGTTGAGCAATTGTTGAACAAAGATAAATGATGTTTCTAATATTTTAACTACTTATTCTCAAATGGCATCGGCTCCATTCAGCCACCGGATTGATGTTTCTTTAAATCACAAAGCATAAATTAAAAGATGTCCATCAAAATATAATCTGAGAAATTCAGCATTCCGTTTGTCATTCCGCAGGAATCTCAACATCGTATTAGAAAATAGCTTATAAATTCCTGTCTGAAATAAAAAGACAAAATTCCGGTTCAAAACTGAGTCTTTACACTTTAACTTCTACTTGGCTCTTTTTACTTTCTACCTGGCTATTTCTAATAAGTTTTCGTCATATCCGCCGGGATCACCAGGTTAAAATCGGTCGGAATATAATCTTTTTCAGGAACCTTCAGTTCGGAATCTTCGGATTCAAAGACTGAGATCACGGCCATTTTCAGGTTCGGGTTTTTCTGTTTGAGATACCAGTAAATACCGCCGAATTCTTTGCTGTGGTAATTGCCGTTATAATGGATAAAAGTCTTTCCGTGCTGAAGATTTTTCAGGATCGATTCTGCCATCGTCGCATCTTTGATGGCCTGGGCCGAAATAAAATTCATCACTTTCATTTCCTCCGCATGGTCGCCCATCATTTTTTTCATTTCGGGGTAACCGGGCGTTTCCAGAGTTACTTTAATCGGCAGTTGGGCAATGTATGTTTTATCTTTTGCAGGCAGACTGTTCAGAGATTCCGGTCCTTCTTTTGAAGTCTGGGAAGCATACCTTCTGGGAACATTGGTGGCGATAAACGGTAATTTTTTATCCTTTGCGAAATCAACCAGCGGTTGGTAGTCGGTGGCAAAGTTGTTCCAGAGCCTTGCCGAATCCTTTAAGGTTTTGGCATCGAAGGTTCCGCTTAAGTATTTATTTAATTGGGGCTGATTGTCCCGTTCAAACATTTCCGCGCCTAAGATCAGCCGGCCGTTTTTCTTCTGGTACAAAGCTTCGGTCACTTTCAGCTGCAGCCAGTGGTTGATGGAATTGTTGTGGTTTTCGCCGAAGAGTACGACGTCATAACCGGCCAGTTCATTCACCAGTTCTTCCGTTTGCACTTTATTCCCCTTTTTATCATAAAACTGATAGGATTTAAAATCCTGTGCGTAAAGCGAACAGAAAGCAACCAACAATATAGAGATAAGAATATTTTTCATACTGAATAATTTTTAATGCAAATGACAACAATAAGAATCACAAAGATCACAATATAATTTTAAAGATAACTTCTGAATTTTTAAAACCTGTTTAAATTTAACTTAATAATATATTTACATTTATCAAGCAAATAAATCTGCGGAATCTGCCACATCTGCGTGAGTATAAAAAACAATTAAGCAGGCATAAGGGTCAAACTTAATTTCAGACAAACATCAGCCGTGTCATTTGTGAAACTATTTGTGACATTTGTGTTTAAGCTGAAGAAAAAGCCGCCCTGCAAAGAACAGGACGGCCTTAAAAACAATCTAACTATTTATTTTTCCAGCCCTTCTACAAGGTCTTTCCATTCCTGCAGCTCAGGAATTCCCGGTTTTCTTTTCCCGAAGAACTGAACGATAAAATCCCCTTCTTTGTTGAATACCTCAATCGCCGTCACTTCGCCGTCTTCCGTCGGCTTTTTTACAATCCAGGCTTCTGCGATTTTAGTAACGTCAAGATGAAGATTGAAATCAGGATCCATTACGTTGAACCACTGCTGGTGCCATAAGGTTTTCTTTACATTTCCGGTGTGGATCTGGATAATCCCCCTGTTCCCTACAAAGATCATGATCGGAAGCTCTTTTTCCGAAGCGTCTTCCAGTACGTTTACCACTTTCGAGCTGTCGATCTTTTGGGTAAAGCCTTCCGGAGCCAGCCTCAGGGCCTGGGTTCTGCTTACCCCGAATTTCCGGGTCATCATAAAGAAATCATGGGTATCCTTCAATGATCTCCATGCATTCTGGAAACCTTCCACGTCGATTTCGGCATCCGGTTTTTCTTCCGCTTTCGGAGCCACCGCTTCAGATTCAAAAGAGGTATGCTGGTCATCGGCTCTAAATTTTTCAACCAATGCATCAAAGGCTGCCTCGTTGCTGTCTTTGGTCAGATAAATTTTATGTAAAGCCAAACCGTCTTTTCCAAAGAATTGTAAGCTCTTTCTATCCCCTTCTGCCACAGCAAAAGCAAATTTCCAATGGTTCAGGAAAATCCTTAAATCGATATCTTCACCCACAAAAAGCTGGGCATGCGGACTGCTGAAATCACCGTTCAGATAAGTTCCTTTTCTTTCGTGAACGCATTCTTCGTTACGGGTAAGCGCCATTACTTTTCCCAACTGCCCAGCTTCCGTTAAAATATTCTGAAATTCCGGTTTTAGCACCGTTACGCCTTCTCCGACGCCGGTTGCCAGCAATTCCGCTTCGCTTACGCCAAGTTCCGCAGCTGCGTTTCTTATTCTTACATGCGGATTTTCCGCTTTAAGAGCTTCCCATTTTTCTTTCAGATCGTGTACTAATGTGCTCATTATTTTATTTTTTTATGGTTAAAATCGTATAATTTCTTGTTATGGTTTCGTCTCCTGTTTTACTTTTTACTTCTTCTTCCCTTTCGGAAACCGTCATTCTGTTGAAATAGCTTTTCGAAACCGTTTCTTCCATTTCATCAGTGTTATAGAGGGTAAAATCGAATTGGGTGAACGGCAGTTTTTCCATGAAATCCCTTTGTCCGAATGTCAGGACGAAAGTTCCCGTCTTTTTCAGAACGCGGTAAGCTTCATTTAAATAATCCACCGGCTGCTTCCAGAAATACACCGTGTTTACGGTAAATATTTTATCAAATGTTTTATCTTCAAAAGGAAGGTTTTCTCCGTCATATAAAACAAAATCCACCTGATCTTTGAAGGCCTCATTCAATTTTTTAGCTTCGCTGTGCATCGTTTCGGAAATATCAATGCCTGTATATCTTATGTTTTGGGCTCTATTTAGAATGCTTTTCACATGCCCTGCGTTTCCGTGACCGATTTCGAGAATATGCTCGTTGTCTTCGATCAGGAGCGCCTGGATGCTTTCAAGCGTCATTCCGATATTAGTGGCGTTCATCATCTCACCGATCTCGATGCCTTTTTCACCCTCGGGATTCGCGAGGTTCTGTGCTAATATTTTCAGTTTTTCCTGGTCCATTATCCAAAAATGATCATAGGGTTATGGGTTACCGGATGCTCGCAGATCGTGCACGGAAAATTATAGGCATTGCTGATGTTTTCAGCCGTAAAAACTTCTTCCGGCGTTCCATAGGCGGCCACCTTTCCCGATTTCATTAATAATATTTTATCGGCATATTGCGCCGCGAGATTCAGATCATGAAGGACAACAACTGCAGAGTTGGTCTTCCGGGTAAATTTCTTAATGGTCTCCAATGCTTTATACTGATGCTTCACATCCAGGTTATTCAAAGGTTCGTCCAGGAAAAGAAGCTTGTGGACCATCTCATTCTGAAGCTGGGCCATTACCCTTGAAAGATGCACCCTTTGCTTCTCTCCACCCGATAATGTATTGTATTCCCGGTCTTTTAAATGATAAACATCGGTTTCATACATCATGTTGTTCATGGCTTCAAGGTCTTCCTTGCGGGGCTGTGCATCAAAATACGGATACCGTCCCATCATCACGACATCCTTTACTTCAAGCGGGATATCATTGCTGTTGTGCTGGGAAAATTTAGCCTTATGCCTGGACAATTCCTGCACAGGCCAGTCACCGATAGGCCGATCTTTAAATAAAATCTGCTGACTGCATTTTACTTCATTCGCCAGCATGCTCAGCAGGCTGGATTTTCCGGCTCCGTTCGGACCGACAATTGCCAGGAATTCACCATATTCCAGATGCACATCTACTGCATCAAGGATGCAGAATTCTTTATGTTTATAAGTGATTTGATGCGCCCTGATCATGACATTGATTTTTTAAATTTAACCAAAATCGCAATAAAGATGGGGCCGCCCATTAAAGCGGTCAGAATTCCGATCGGCAGTTCCGAAGGTTCAACAATACTTCTGCTGAATGTATCGGCAGTGAGTAATAAAATACTTCCGCAAATCGCCGATAACGGTAAAATAAAAGCATAATCGGATTTAAACAATAGCCTTAAAATATAAGGGACAATAAGGCCTACAAAACCGATGGTCCCCGAAAAGGCCACGCAGCTTCCGATCATCAGCGCCGTGATGATGATGATCTGTTTCTTGAGCCGTTCCACATTGATTCCCAAATGCTGAGCATCTTTTTCACCCAGCATCATGGCATTTAATGCTTTGCCTTTCGGCAATAAAATAAAGTATGCTATCACCAACACTACTGCGAGGATCATATTTTTTGTCCAGGTGGCCGCTGCAAGGCTTCCCAGGTTCCAGAAGGTTAAGTCTCTCAGCTGGTCATCTTTTGAAATATAAATCAGAAAACCGGTAACGGAAAACCCGATCGCGGTAATGGCCACTCCGCTCAGCAGCATCATGACCACATTGGTCTTTCCTCCGCTTGTCGAAATCCTGTACACCAGCAGCATCGATAAAAAAGAACCGATGAAAGCCGCGATGCCTACCAGTGAAAACTGTACCGCTTCAGGGAAATACGGCTTGAACTGTCCTCCTAAAACGATGGTAACGGCGGCAAGCAGCGTTGCTCCTGAGGTCAGCCCTATTAAATCTCCCGTGGCCAAAGGATTTTTAAACAATCCCTGTAAACCGGTTCCCGAAACGGCAAGCATGCTTCCGATGAGGATCGCCATCACAATTCTGGCAGCCCGCACCTCCCAGACCACATACCGATCGCTTAAAGACAGACCAGGATCATTTTGAATCATTTTACCCAAAACTTTAAAAGCGGATTTCCCTCCGAAATCATAAACTCCGGTATTAAGCGACCATACTGCTATAAAAGCAAGCAGTATGGCACTTATGCTGACGTAAACGTATAATTTACTTCGTGTTCTCAATGAGCAGTTTGTTTAATCCAACCGCAGCTTCTCCCAGTCTCGGTCCGAAACCTGAAACCAGGCCTCCGTCCATGGCAATAATTTTTTTGTTCTTTCCGGCATTGGTCTGTGAAACCCCCGGCATTTTTAAAGCCCCTTCATTTCCTCCTGCTCCCTGCAGCCCGCTGGTAAAGAAAAACAGAACATCAGGGTTTGCTTTTACAACGGCTTCCGGAGTCAAAGGCTTGAAATCTTCGAAATCGTTTACAGCATTTTCTCCGCCGGCAATTTCAATTAAAGAAGCCATGGGTGTATTTTTTCCGGAAACCATCAGCATATTTCCTCTGGCATAGATGAAAAGGACTTTCGGCTTTTCGGCTATCGGCTGGATCTGTTTCAGATCGGCATCGATTTTATCGTTCAGCTTCTGGTAATCGTTGCTTCCGATGGTTTGGGCTACATCAGCGATGAGCTTTTTGGTTCCGTCAACCGTAAATTCCTGCTTGAAAATCTCGGTTTTGATTCCGGAAGACTTTATTTTTCCCATCAGCGCCGGATTGATGTCTTTATCCGAAGCCAGAATTAAAGTTGGAGAAACCGCCATAATCGGCTCAATGGTCATGGACCGTACATGTCCCAAATCAACAGCCGTGCTTTTCAACGATGCCGGATAGGTGCTGGTCACATCCGTTCCTACGATTTCTTTTTCGTGGCCTAAAGCGGCTACGATTTCCGTAATTCCTCCGTTCAGGGTAACAATCTTATTGTTGGTTTTCGGGGTCTCCGAACTTACTTCCGTAGCGTTTCCTGTTTGGGCGTTTTCCTCTTTTTTGCATGAGTACACGGCAACCAGTACAGAAGCGGCAAGAATGAATTTTTTCATGATCTACTTATTATTTGATTTGTATTACAAAGGTTTGTATTCGAACTGAGGGAAACCTCTTTCTCCCTGTATGCTGGTGAGCCTCGTAAATCTTAATTTGAAATAATATCCGTTTGCATCTTTAATGATATAGAAGCGGTTTCCGTATACTTCCAACCCATTGGCTCCAACAGGATTTCTCCAGTTTGCCCCGATAATCCTATGGTCATCATAAACCAGTTTAGCCGGATCAATATCAGAAGCTTTGAAATTATTATATGCTTCAACACCGGATCCTGAATTTACAATAACCTCGTAAGCACCTACACCACCTACATTATTATGGGTAACAAAATCTGCATAAATGTAGCTTCCTGCACCGGCAATAATATTGGTAAAGACCGTAAAACAGAGATCCCATTTTTTCTTTTCAGGCTGAATAAAAACCTCTTTATTGTTTTTCAGGCTAACAAAATTATAATCGTATACTGCATTTTTGGCTACTGTTATTTCTTTATGGGTAGTAGCCCCAAGTTCAGCATATTTTATTTTATACCCTTCTCCGGATCTTACGATCTGAACCTTCATCCATCCTCTGGAATCGCCACCCGTCGCTACTGAACCCTGTGCTACCGCTCCGGTATACAGTTCTTTGCCCATGTTGAGCAGATAGACTGCATTTTCAGAATCATCAGCCTTTATTTCTTCTATCGCCGTATATCCTGTCGGGAAATTTCCTTTCACATCATCAATATAGATTTCATTGGATGGGTTGAAGTTGGCTACCTGCACCTGGTTCTTCAGTGCAGAAACACTGGATTCGGTAACCAGGTCTATATCAGAGGCATTGGGAATTTTTCCTGCTGCCATCATGATGGATGAATTTAGAATAACTTTAAATGAACTGCCTGAGTAAAAAGCAAGATCCCAGTCGGTTCTTTTGGTAGCAATTTCCTTATTTTCGCTCAGATCAAACCATACCTGATTGGGTTGCGTCGGCCCTCCTACCAGTGGATTTGCCACGCTCCCTTCTATCGGAGAAACGGCAACAGGATCTTCATTATCATTGATGCATGACTGGCTGATAAATGAAGTTGCCAACAAAAGTCCAAGTATTATTTTCTTCATGGTAAATATTTTAAAAGTTATAATTTAAACGGACAAAATAGCTTCTGCCATAGAAAAGATTCTGCTCAGATGCTGCCGCATTGTGTGCTCCACCGGCCTGTATGGAATTCCTGACACTGCTTACATCAAATATATTTTTCACACCGGCACCGAGTTCAAAATGGTTTTTGAAAAAAGGCTGGGTTACGGTGAAATTGAGCATATTAAAACTGCCTACTTCCCCAAGAACAAAATTAGGAGGTGCAGAAATATTCGCAGTTGTCTCCTGTATAAACTGTTTTCTCTCTCCGGTATATTTGTAATAAATTGCGAATAGTGTCTTGGTCTGGGGAAGTGTATAATTTACTGCGAGGTTAGCTTCTGCGTAGAAATTGTAGTCGTCCGGCGAAGTCATATTTCCGACGACAAGTTCCTGAGAAATTCCCATTACGGAAATTCCGGCATTTAAGGAAAAATGATCACGTCTTGCAGAGATACCTCCTCCGAAAAGAATTGAGTTATATTTATTGATATTAAGATAAGTGTATCTCAGCGGGTTATTGCTGATAACAGCACTCTCTATTCTGTCTTTTACATCAAGATATAAACCGGAAAGGCTGATATCGAATTTCCAGGCATTGGCATTACCGATTTTATAATCCCAGAATAACCCTGCAGAATAGCCTGTTTCCGGGCTCAGGTTTTCATTTCCACGGATATCATGATTGGCATCTACGGTATAAGTATACAGTTCTTCGTAAGTCGGAAACCTGTTTGAAGATCCGAATACGGCACGAAGATCCGATTTCTGTGAAGTACTGTATCTTGCCGTCAGTGAATAATTGCTCTGTGAATCGAACCGGTCGCTTAGGGCCAGCCTGTATCCTGGCCTTAACGAGAATTTGTCTGACACCCTCCATTCTGCCGAGATAAAATTGGCATAGCTGAAAATAGCTCTGTTGACATCGTCTCTTTTTTCTATACTCTGAAACGTAGCGGAATTGGCAAAACCGCTGGTCCTGTCCAGCTCATAGCCTAACTGAAAATTGATCTTTTCACTGTCCAAAAAATTACTGAACATCCCTCTGGAATAAAAAACTTTGGAGTCATAATACGTAATCTTCGGACCACGGGACCTTTCCTGTCTGACCGGGACATCATACTGGTAATCCTGGGTCTGTCTTTCCTGAGTCTGATAAGAAAAATCTCCCAGATAATTGATCCTCCCCAACTTGGTTTGAATGTTGAACTGATGAATCCATCTGTTGGTAAAATAGTCTTTATCATTACCGATATAAGTTCTGTTTCCCCCACCCAGGGAAAGTTCATCTACATTCTGACTGTAGAAGTTAATTTCTTCGCGAAGATAATTGACTTTATAAAACAATGAAGTATTGTTTTTTGCATATCTTATTGCCGCATTGGTAACAAGAAGGTCTTTCGGAAGCCATTCATATCCCCTGAAACCGTTTTCGTTTTCACTGAAATAGGTATAGCCATTGTATTTTCCTTTGTACCCCTGGAAATCATTGTGATTAATGTCAGCAGTTATCGTCCAGCGGTCATTGATTTTGTATCCGAGATTCAAGGATTGTACATGCCTGCCGTTTCCTTTTTTGAACCAGTCATAATCCTTTCCTACCGTCTCTTCCTGTAATGAAATATTGGCGTTGAATTTTTTGGAATATGTTTTTTTCGTGATAATATTAATAACTCCGGTTACGGCATTATTGCCGTATTCTACACCCATTGCTCCTTTTACCACTTCAATACGCTCTATATTATTCACATTCATTTTACTGAGGTCGGTCTGGTTTCCGCTTCCGCGGTCATTGACTACCGGAATATTATCAATAAGAATTTTAGTGTAAGCACCGTTAAGGCCAAGAATATTGGCACTGGAGTTTCCGTCTCCGGAATCAGGTACAATCTGGATATTGAGATTTTGATTAAGAACTTCCGCTGCTGTAGTCACTGCCATGTTTTTAATCTGCTGCGCATCGATAACCTCAACTTTGTAAATCGATTTGTTGATCGACTGCTGCATATATTGTCCGGTAATTACTACCTCTTCTATTTTCGTCTGATTAAGAGAATCTTTTTTCTGCGAATGCACATAGAGAACAGCAGATAATGATAGGACGGAAAGCAGTTTCTTCTTCATGGGGTACAAAAATTTTCGACAAATATAATGCTTTATTTAGAACAGTTAAAAATAAATATGTAATTTTGTTGAATAATTCTAAATAAAAATAATAGTATGAAATTAGGACTACTTTTTGGAAGTTTGATGCTAGCAGCTGTCTCAGCGAATGCACAAGTAGCGACAATCAATGAGAATTTTAACACCTTTACGGCAGGAAATACAACCTTCCCTCAGGGCGGTTGGTCGGCCGTCGTAGCTTCTGCTACTCCCGTTCCGCCGCCGGTTTCCCCGAGGATGATCGTAGCGGCTGATGCCAATGACCCGAATAACAAAATGGTGCAGTCTTATGCCGGAAATAATGGCGGCGCCCCTTCTTATCTTATCACTCCGCAGATCGTAGCTCCTGCAGGAGACAAGACCTTGTCCTTTCAGGCCATGCTGGTTTCGCCGTCTCCCGGTCCCGGAACCATCCAAATCGGTATGGCATCCAGCCAGATGGATATGAGTACTTTTGTCGCAGTGGGAAACCCGGTAACATTGTCGACGGTAGACGCCGTACAGAACATCAGTGTGAATATTCCTTCTTCTGCTTTACCATATATTGTATTCAGGTTTACGCCTTCCGCCAGCCATGTTGCCGTACAGATTGATAATGTGGTTTACAATACTGCATCAAGCCTTGCCGTTTCCGATCAGGTAAAATCAAAAGAAGCCGTTCAGTTTGCCGTAAATGCCGGCAATACCGCTTTGGAATTCATTGCTAAAAAAGATCCTAAGAATATCCAGGTTTATTCAGCTGGCGGCCGGAAGGTTGCCGCCGGAACATTATCCGGAAGATCTTTTGATATCAGCGCCCTTCAGACCGGTGTCTATTACATCCTTATTGAAACCGCAGAAGGTTCAACAATAAAATCAAAATTCATTAAGAAATAGATTTATTAGACCGTTTTACATGTAAACTGATTTATGATTTCATAGGTCAGTTTTTTTATATGCTTACGTTTTAAATCTAATAATCAAAGATTAAAAAAGATTTTAATCAAACGAATCGGCTTCAACCCCTCTTACAGAAGATATTTAAATAAAATTAATAGTAGAACACGATAAAAATCATGTTTCTATTTAGAATAATTAAAAATAAATATTTAGTTTTGTAGAATAATTCTAAATAATAAAGAGACCATCATTATGAAAACAAAATTACTTTTTACAGCCATGCTGGCTTTGGGTGTACAGCAAACCACGCTGGCCCAGGTTGATGCAAACGGATATACGACGGTAAATATGACCATGGGCGCAAGCTATCAAAACCGGGTATTTTTTGACCTGAGTGCCAATACGATGGTTTCTCAGCCTGCCAATACCTGGGATATTGCTTTTTACAGGAATTCGAGCATGAGTTTCGGGACCCGGATGAATGATGCGCAGAATATTGAAGTCTATCAGGCTTCCAATAATCCGAACGACTGGAACACCATTACGACAAACAGTGTTGCTTCCTACGGATCGCCGCTGTACAACCTTGACAATACAACCTCCATTCAGAAAGGTGCTTTCGAACAGGGGACGGCGACTTACGGCTGGGGAGAATATAATCCCGGAAACCACCATATCGAAGGAAAAGTGATCTTCATCCTGAAATATGCCTCTACCAATACGTATTACAAGTTTATGATCGATGATTATTTCGGCGGCTACACTTTTAAATATGCCAAATGGAATGCAGCCACTTCTTCATGGGATGCCACCACTTCCAAAACCATCGCCAACGGAAGTGATGATGCTTACTTTAATTATTTCTCTTTTGCTACCGGAGATAAGGTTACCGGCCTTGAACCTTCGAGAACAGACTGGGATTTTATGTTCACGAGATACTGGACCGATTATCCATATACGGATCCCAATACAGGCCAGCCTGCCACTATGAAATATAGAATGGCCGGAGTAATCCAGAATACAAACATTACCGTAGCCAAAGTACAGCCTGAAACCCAGGCCACTGCCTCTTCTGCCCTGCCTGCCTCAGCCGCATTCTCAAATAATATTACAGCCATCGGGCATTCCTGGAAACCGGCTATGGGCGCGCCCTACTCCGATGTCGTCTATTATGTAAAACAGGGTTCGGAATATTACAGGATGTACTTCACTTCCAATGAAGGATCCTCGACAGGAAATATGTATTTCAAATACAAAAACATCACTTCATCTTTAGGAACAACGGATATTGCTTCCAAAAAAGCATCTTTCGGAATCTATCCTAATCCGACGACCGCGGACAAACAGGTTACCGTTCTGTTTGATATTAAAGAAAAAGCAAACAGCAAAGGCCAGGTAGAAGTCTATGATCTGTCAGGAAAAAAAGTGTATTCGGCGGAACTGACAAGCCAAGCCGGCTTTTACAAGCAAGACCTCAACCTTTCCCACCTTTCTTCAGGGAATTACCTGGTAAAGATCACTTTCGGCGGAAGCACGGAAACGAAAAAGCTGATCGTGAAATAAGTAAACTGGCAATTTTGAATTGCTGAATGTAAACAGTGAATTTAAATTGACTATTCACTTTAAAAACAATACTTTCTATTTTTTCTAATGAAAGGCTGCCTGCTATTGTGGACAGCCTTTTGATTTAAGAATCAGGCTATTAATCCGGGAATATTTTCCGTAATTATTCCGCCTAAATCTTTATTACAGTGTTTTAAATCCTTTGTAGACCATCGTTGAGCTTTCCATCATTTTGGAAACGTCCCTTCTGAAATCCAACAGGTGATCCTGCCCGTTGTGGCGGTTCAGGTGTTCCTCGCTCTCCCATAATTCCACCATGAAAAAGGTTCCCTTGTTGTCTTTATCCTCGACGAGGTCATACTGAAGACATCCTTCTTCTTTTCTGGTTTCCCTTACCAGCGACTGAAAGAGTTCCACGGCTTCCATCAGGTAATTTTCATTAAATTTAAAAACCGCAACTACATGTATATTCATTGTTAATTTTTTAGCGGTGTAAATGTAGAATATTTTCCAACCCTAAAAAGATATTTCAAAGATTTATTTTTAATCTTTTACCTCATCTTCCTTTAAAAAACTGATTTATAAATGGTAATGGAGCTCATGATGATCACCAAAGTCCCGATCACGATGAACATGCTTTTCACCGGAAGTTTTGCCGTCAGCATAGCCGAAAAAGGAGCCGTGACAATACCGCCGATCAGCAGTCCCAGAATAATATTCCAGTGCTGAATGCCCAGCGTAAAAATAAAGGTAATCGCCGCCGTTAAGGTTAAAATGAATTTCGCCACAGTAGAACTTCCTACGGCAAATCTCGGGGTAAAAGAATTTCTTATTAATGTTCCCGTCACCAAAGGACCCCAGCCTCCGCCGGCAAAAGAATCAATAAATCCACCAATCACCCCGAGCCTGGTTAAATTGGTCTTCTTTTTCAGCTTTTTATCCTGCTTTTCCTTGAAGGCATTTGATAAGATCTGAATTCCTAAATATAAAGTATAGAACGAGATGACGGTTTTGGTGATTTTGGAATAATATTCTCCGAGATACGTCAGTGAAACCGCTCCGATAACGGCTCCGATTACAGCGGGAACAGCTAACCTTTTCACCAGATTCTTGCTTACATTTTTCAGCTGGATGTGGCTGATGCTTCCTGCGGCCGTAGTAAAACTTTCCGCCGAATGGATGCTGGCGCTTACTGCGTGCGGCGGAATACCGAGGAATAAAAGGGTGGTCGTACAGATGACCCCATATCCCATTCCCATGGAGCCGGCTACGATTTCCGCCAGAAAACCGACCAGAAGCATCCAGTAAAAAATGTAATTGTCCTTGGCCAGAACGGTCAGCAACTCGTCGAGATAACCCATTTCGTACATGGAGAAAACAATGATCAATACCGCCGCAACCGTAATGAAAAAAACATTGAGCCGAAGCTGTACTTTCCTTGAAATTACCATTATTATTCAGTTATATAGGTTATCTTGGTGATAAACTCCCTAAAGATATTATCCGCCTGCAGACTTAAGTTTATCAGCTGTTTCATTCTTTGGTCATCTTTTAGTTTTTAATTCAGATTATAAGATCATTACCGCCCCTACAGTGGAATTGCTTGTTTCATCAATAAGAATAGCGTTTCCTGTGGCATTGCTGTCTTCAAAACGGTCATACACCAACGGCGAAGCCGTCTTCAGACGTATTTTTACGACTTCGTTCAGTTTTACGCTTTCTGAAACGGGGATTTTTTCCAGGGTATTGACATCGATTTTATAGTCGATTTCTTTAACAATGGCTTTTACGATTCTGCTTTTATGCTGAATGAAATATTTATTGCCTTCCTGCAGTTCTTTTTTGTCCAGCCAGCAGACCAAGGCTTCAACTTCACTTTCCACTTTCGGAAGACTTTCTGTTTTTACCAGAAAATCGCCGCGACTGATGTCGATATCGTCTTCCGTATGCAATACGGCAGGCTGATGGGCATAAACAGCTTCTACCTCTTTTCCGCCGGTTTCAATTTTTGAAATCCGGGTTTGAATCTGTTGGGGCAGAACGGTAATTTCATCCCCTCTTTTATAGACTCCAGAAATTACTTCTCCGGCGTACCCGCGGTAATCATGAAGCTCATCGGTCTGGGGACGGAGCACATATTGCACCTGGAATCTCGGACTGTCAAAATTTTGGGCTGAACTGATCTCAATAGTTTCCAGGAAATCCAGCAGTGCAGGACCTTCGTACCAAGGCATATTTTCAGATCTTTCAACGATATTATCTCCATGAAAGGCAGAAATCGGGAAATAATTTACATTTTCCAGCTCCAGCTTCTTAGCCACCAGCTCATATTGGGCCTTGATATCATTGAAAACTTCTTCCGAATAATCCACCAGATCCATTTTATTAATCGCCACCACTACATTTTTAATTTTCAGCAGGGAAGCAATAATCGAATGCCTTCTCGTCTGTTCGATTACTCCCTGCCTGGCATCAACGAGAATGACGATCAGCTGGGAATTGGAAGCACCGGTAATCATATTTCTTGTATACTGGATGTGCCCCGGCGCATCGGCAATAATAAATTTCCTTTTCGGAGTCGAAAAATAACGGTAAGCCACATCAATGGTAATGCCCTGTTCTCTTTCTGCTCTTAAGCCGTCCGTTAAAATAGCAAGGTCGATTCCGTTCTCATTTTTATTTTTCGATTGTTTTTCCAGCGCTTCAAGCTGGTCGATCAGTATATTTTTGCTGTCGTACAGAAGTCTTCCGATTAGGGTACTTTTCCCGTCGTCCACGCTTCCGGCAGTGATGAATCTTAGTATGTCCATGTTTATTTATGGGTAATGAGTAATGGGCAATGAGTAATTTTTAATATCACTCGTACCCATTTCTCATTAATTTTTTAGTTTAAATTTTTTAATCTATCTGAATGAATTTCAAATGATCCAATAAGCATCTGATATTACCAATTACTTATTGTTCATTACCAATTAAAAATAGCCTCCTTTTTTCCGGTCTTCCATTGCCGCTTCCGTTACTTTATCATCGATCCGGGTTTCTCCGCGTTCGGAAATTTTTGATGCCGTAATTTCGGTAACAACCTCATCCAGTGTTCCGGCATGGCTTTCTACGGCTGCGGTGCAGGTCATGTCGCCTACAGTCCGGTAGCGGACTTTTTTGTTGACAACCGTATCATTTTCATCAATCCTGATAAAATCAGATACCGCAATCCACTGGCCTTCATGCTCGATCACATCCCGGTCATGGGCAAAATAAATTGAAGGTAACCCGATGTTTTCTTTTTTAATATAATTCCAGACATCCAGTTCCGTCCAGTTCGAAATCGGGAAAACCCTTACATTTTCCCCTTTGTTGATCCTGCCGTTGTAAATGTTCCACAGTTCCGGGCGCTGCAGCTTCGGATCCCACTGGCCGAATTCATCGCGTACCGAGAAAAACCGCTCTTTGGCCCTGGCCTTTTCTTCATCTCTTCTGGCTCCGCCAATGCAGGCATCAAAATGAAACTCCTCGATCGTATCCAGCAGGGTGTGGGTCTGAAGCCAGTTCCGGGAAGCAAATTTCCCTTTAGGCTCGGTTAAATTTTTAGCTTTGATGGTATCTTCTACTTTTCTTACAATCAGCTCAGCACCGATACTTTCGGCCAGTTCGTCCCTGAACCGAAGGGCTTCCGGGAAGTTGTGCCCGGTATCGATATGGACCAGAGGAAAAGGAATTTTCATTGGAGCGAATGCTTTTATGGCTAAATGGACCAAAGTGATGGAATCTTTTCCGCCGCTGAAAAGCAGGGCCGGTTTTTCAAACTGAGCCGCCACTTCACGCATAATGTAAATGCTCTCGGCTTCCAGCTGTTCCAGATAGTCCGGTTGGTAGTTGTTCATTTCTTCGTTAATTTTTTTGAATTAGTGTGTATGCAGGCCGCATTCTTTTTGTGAGCTTTCCCACCACCAGCGTCCGGCACGTGGATTTTCTCCTTCTGTAATCGCGCGGGTACAGGGCTGGCAGCCGACACTGATGAATCCTTTTTTATGAAGGGGTAATTCCTGGACTTTGTATTCGGCAAGGTAATCCAGTACCTGTTGGTAGCTCCATTGAATCAGCGGATTGTATTTGTAGAGCTTTCTTTCTTCATCCCATTCGATGACCGGCATATGTTCACGGTTTTCCGACTGTTCGGCCCTTAGTCCCGTGATCCAGATTTCAGTATGTTCAAGAGCCCGATTTAAAGGTTTAACCTTCCGGATGAAACAGCACTCTTTCCGGTTCTCAACGGAATGGTAAAAGGCATTGATCCCTCTTTCATTCACGTATTGTTCCACATCCGAACTTTCCGGAAAATACACTTCCGTTTTTCTTTTGTAGCGGGCATTGTTCCGGGCTAATAATTCGTAATGTTCGTAAAAAAGCCTCCCCGTATCGAGGGTAAATACTTTAACAGGAAGTTCGTTTCTGAAAATGAGATCGGTAATCACCTGATCTTCCTGACCGAGTGAGGTGGAGAAAACGGCTCCCTGTGGAAATCTTGATGAGATGAATTTCAATCCCTCCTCCGCTGAAAGCTGCTTCAGAATATCTGCCTCTTCTTTTGAAATCATAGTTTGTCCATTTGAAGTATAACAAATATCCGATAAAATAATTATCCTACCAAATGAGTAGACTAATTATTAAAAAAAAGGATCCGGTTAATCCACCAAATCCATTAAAGTTCTTTGTTCAAGAATATTCAGTGAAGCGTCCCGGACTTCGATCAGCACATCGTGGAGTCCGCAGTGATCTTCGCTGCAGTCATCGCATTTTTCATAAAAATTAAGGCTTACACAGGGCAAAAGTGCAATCGGACCGTTTACCAGCCGTATGATTTTTGCCAGCTTTACATCTTCAGGATTTTCCTTGAAGAAATATCCGCCACCTTTTCCTTTTTTACTATCGAGAATGTCCGCTTTTTTTAGCTCAAGCAGGATATTTTCCAGAAACTTTAAAGGAATTCTTTTATGATCTGCGATTTCGGAAATAAGAATCGGGCCGTCATTCCTTTTCTCTACGAGGTATGACAGTGCCTTAAAAGCATATTGGGATTTTTTAGACAGCATTACAACAAAAATAAGAAAAAGTAATTAAAAGAACCAAGTTAAAAAAGTCAGGGAAAAAGACAAAAAAAACAAATGAGAAAAACCATTAAGCTTTGATAAGATATTCAGGAACATTAAGACGAGCTCTGCTTAATGCATAATGCTGAATAAAAATCTTTGATTTCTTAATCAGCCCTTACTTTATCTCTCTTAACTGTTTATACTGCATTCCACCTGGCTCCTTTTACTTTTTACCTGACTCTTAATTTTTCCCTACCTTTGTATTATGTTCAGCAAACAGGAAGCACAACAGTTAAAAAAGGAGTTTTGGACGGCTTTCGGAAAGTCTTTCCCGAGAAAATGGATTTTATACGATACCAAAATCAAGGACCTGTCGTTCAAATTTTATGCAGACAACAAAAAGGCGGAAGTTTCTTTAGATATTGAAATGAAAGATGAAATCTTCCGGAATGCCTATTATGAAAAGATCTGGTCTTTGGAAGACATTCTGAAAGATTTTATCGGGGATTTCCATAAAGACGAATATTATACCCTGGAAAACGGCAAGGTCATGGCCAGGATCTGGGTTGAAAAGCATCAGGTTTCCATCTTCAACAAAAATACCTGGCAACAGATTTTTGAGTTTTTTTTAGAAAAAATGGATGGTTTTGAACGGTTCTATTACGAGTATGAGGACTTTATAAAAGATGTCTGAGCAGAACTGTTGCATGGTCCTTATTAGAAATTCATTCAAGATACGATACGCCGGAAATCGCTTCATCCTAAATGTAGGTTCAATTGAAAATAAAATTTGCCAAATGACAAACGGTGAACCTTGAACTTTACCTAAATTGCCTGTATGAAAGCATTATTTGATTTTATCCTGAAATTCGGAAACCTTAACCAGCAGCAGATAGATTTCATTACCGCAAAAGCAAAAGAAATAAACATTCCGAAAGACGAATATTTTTCCGAAGCCGGGAAAATAGCGAAGCAGGTAGGATTTATTACCGAAGGTATTCTCCGGGTCTGCTATTACAACAACAAAAGCGAAGAGATCACCAAATATTTCATCGAGGAAAACAATTTAGTCGTTGATCTGGAAAGTTTCGACAACCAGATCTCTTCCAGCTCTTATGTGCAGGCCGTCACCGACTGTACGCTGATTATCTTTGAAAGAAAAGACTGGCTGGAATTATTACAGACCATCGTAGGCTTCGACGCTATTGTCCATAAAATTATTTCCAGGGCCCTGATTCAGAAGGTAGAGAGAAGAAGTCCGCTTGTTTCGGAAGACGCAACGACACGCTACCTGAAGTTCATGGAGATCTACCCTTCTGCCGTGAACAGGATCCCCCTTTCTTATGTCGCATCCTATCTTGGAGTGACCCAGTCGTCGCTGAGCAGGATCAGGAAGAATGTGAAATTGTAAAAGGCTGGAAGCTGGGTGATGGGTGCTGGAAGTTTAAACACTCATCAGTTTTGGCTTTGCTGTTTGTTAAAGGCTAAATAACGTGAATTCGGAGAAAAGATAATATTAACAGGTTAGCAAAGGACACCGCATTGAATATAGTAGAAAAGAATAGTAAGTAAATCTGCCCCATAGGGGCAGTACAATCATAGCCCCGGGTGAAACCCGGGTTAACAACAGCGGACGACAGCGCAAGCCCTGAAAGGGCGAAACCTTTTTGTAGAAAGGAAAGGGAATGTAGTATGGCAGGCTGATCCGAACAATAACCTGTGTTTAATGATTACGCCCTTGCAGGGCTTGAATCTACCCATCAATCATTTACCCCGGGCCTCGCCCGGGGGTATTGATATCGCCCTTAGCAGGCCTGAACAAGCACTTTGACGAATTTAAAATATTGCAAATAAGTTAAATACCACGAAATTCATGTTAAATAATAAAGGGTGGAAGATGGATGCTGGAAGTTTAAACACTCATCAGTTTTAGATTTGCTACTTGTTACAGGAAAAAAGGCTAATAATAAAGGTTGGAAGCTGGGTGATGGGTATTGGAAGTTTAAATACTCCTCAGTTTTGGCTTTGCTGTTGTTATTTCTTATAGGAAAAATGCTAAATAATAAAGGCTAAAACAGAATCTTAGACAGCCATGACATCCAGCCCCCATCTTCCATCTTCTATCTCCCAGCATCCACTCTCTTTTTGCCAAATGACAAATGCCGGTCCGTGAAATTGGCGGAATTTTGTTTCAGTAATTAATTAAATAAAAAACAAATGCAAACCGTACTTATTACAGGAGCCAACAGAAGCATCGGACTTGAAACCGCGAAACAGCTTTCCGCGAAAGGATTATTCATCTATCTGGGCAGCCGTGACCTTGCCAAAGGTGAAGCGGTGGTAAAAGACCTTAGCGAAGAAGGATTTAAAAACATCAGAGCCATTCAAATTGATGTCACCAATCCGGAATCTGTCTTAAAAGCAAAGGAACAGATTGAAAAGGAACAGGGAAAACTGGATATCCTGATCAACAATGCCGGAATTTTAGGCATACAGCCCCAAACCATCGAAGCAACGGCGGTTGATGATATCCGGGAAGTTTTCGAAACCAATTTCTTCGGGGCCATTAATGTCACGCGGGCTTTTCTGGAACTGCTAAAAAAATCGGACCGCCCTAGAATCAGCAATATCACGTCAGGATTGGGTTCGCTCACCCTGCACAGCGATCCGGAATGGAAATATTACCACGTAAAAAATGCAGCCTATGGCCCATCGAAATCCGCTTTGAATGCGTACACCGTTGTTCTGGCCTATGAACTCCGGGAACTTCCTTTTAAAGTGAATGTGATTGATCCCGGCTATACGGCCACGGATTTCAACCATTATAACGGACCCGGTTCCATAGAAAGCGCGGCATCCTTCATCGTTAAGCATACCCTAACCGATGAAAACGGCCCTACCGGACAATTCTTCAGCAACGATATTGAAGACGAGACCGGAATCAGTCCGTGGTAAACCTATCTGAACATTTACAATTCAGGAGAAACTTTCGGGTTTCTCTTTTTTATTTGGAGACAATTCTGCATATTTGGTCTGTAATCAATCTGATGATATGAAAAAAATAATCCCTTTGTTGATGTGCTCCGGTTGGGTCATCATCATGTCCTCCTGCAAACAGGATAAAAAAGCCGGGCAGCAAACCGCAGTAACAAAAGATACGTTAAACATTCGGACTGAAAAGGTTTCTGTTTCCGCACTGAAAGGCGATTACTGTTTTATGAAAGCAGAAAATAAAGATACGACTTCCGTACACCTTACGGTTTCCGGTGACCAGGTAAAAGGCGAGATGACCTGGCAGCCGTGGGAAAAGGACGGCGCTGCCGGCACCCTTTCCGGAAAGCTTATTTCTGACAACGAAATGGAAGTGTTATATGCTTACACGATTGAAGGCAGTAAACAGACAGAGACCAAAATCATGAAAATCGGTCAGGATAAACTGTACATCAAAGTCGGTGAGCTTACCGATCCTAAAAATAATGGCAACCTGGTTTACAAAGATCCTTCAAAAGCCGTATACAGCGAAGTGCTGGATTCGGTAACCTGCAAATAAATCCCAGACAGGCACAGATGTTGTGCAGACTTTATTTATAATCCATTCTATGAAAACAAAACCTCATTTTACGGCCCTGCTTACCTACGATTCTACGGAAAACGGCGGGCTTACTGCTCCTGTATCATCAGACCACAGACCCATTATTAAGTTTCCGTTTGATGAAAACTTCTTTATTGCCATTCAGAAATTTAGCGGCGAGCAAGACCTGGTGTTTCCTGGGGATACCGTTAATTCGGAAATTACCCTGCTTCAGCCTGAAAAGCTGACGGGAAGCCTTTACGAAGGAATGGATTTCGATTTTTTCGAGGGTGATAAACCGATAGGACACGGAACGATTACCGGACTTTACAATATTAGTCAATAAAAAATACGCTCCTTAATGATCAGGAGCGTATTTTTTTAAGTTGATCTTTTCACCAGAAATATTTAATTGGAAACTTTTGATATGTTAAAGTTAGAGATGCTGTTACCAAGCACAGTGGCATCCAAATTATCAGAATTTATAAGTCCAAAAGAAATTTTATCTCCTGCCTGCAAAGAGTACAGCCCGTTTAATGTTTCCTGTGCAATAGTTGTCGCGTTATTCCCAATACTACCTTTAATAAAATTGCGGGAATCAATTAGCGTTGAAACGGCATTGCTTGTACGCACGATTCCTACTCCCGAAGTAAATGTTGTCTGTCCAAATACTCCCTGACCGTATCTGAAGGTATAATTGATTTGATACACTCCGGTGCTGGGTACGACATACGTATTATCAGCATCTGAAAATACAGCCGTGGAACCCACTGTCCTCTCGGCATTAACAAAATTTACGGACCGGAAACCGCTCGGAAAAACCATTGGAGAAACCAATGCAACCCCTGTTGTCTTCCGGGCTGAATATACTGATTCTGCTACACCGGTCGCTACTCCCTGGGTTGCCAGGTTTACGATAAGCTGGGGGTTAAGTTGTGTCACCTCGAAATCGCCGCCGGTGTTTTGATTAACGGCCAGAATCTGGAATCCCATAATGGATGCAGCGGTAGGCATCTGCCTGATTTTCATATTCCCGTTTACATCCAAAGTAGACTGGGGTGTTGTTGTATTAATACCTACCTGAGCAAACATTAATGATGGTAAAGAAAAAAGGCATAAGGCCGCTGTAATCATGTTAGTTTTCATACTGTACAATTTTGCGCAAATATATCGATATAAAGCTAAACATCCCCTATTTTATGTTAAATAATTATTACATCGGATTAAACCGTTCATACAAAGGTCAGCCACACACGATCCGGATACATCCTTCGCGGATCCGGCTACTTTTCTCCTTCTGGATCTCCTCATCTTTGTCCCATTAATTAAAACAAATAGTTAAATAATGGAAACAAAAAAAGTATGGTTCGTTACAGGAGCCTCCAAAGGATTGGGATTTGAGCTTGTTAAAAAATTACTGTCGGAAGGCTACCGGGTAGCGGCCACCAGCCGTACCGCTGATGCTCTGGTCTCTTCTTTCGGGGAAGCTTCGGAAAGCTTTCTGCCGCTGGAAATGAATATTACCGATAATAACAACGTAAAATGGGCTGTTGCCAAAACTGCTGAACATTTCGGAAACCTTGACGTCATCGTGAACAATGCAGGCTATGGCCAGATCGGAACGCTGGAGGAACTTACTGATGAGGAAGCCCGAGCGAATTTCGACGTGAATGTTTTCGGAAGCCTGAATGTCATACGGAATGCGATGCCTTATCTGCGGGAACAAAAATCAGGAAATATTTTCAACATTTCATCGATTGGTGGTTATGCCGGGAATTTTCCGGGCTGGGGCATCTATTGCTCTACGAAATTTGCCGTGGCCGGATTTACGGAAGCCCTGGCGGAAGAAGCTAAATCTTTTGGGATTCATGCAACTGTCGTTTATCCCGGCTATTTCCGAACGGACTTTTTAACCCAGGAATCAGCAAAAACGCCGGCTCAAACCATTGAAGCTTACGAATCGGCAAGAAATTCCGAACAGGCCCACCTGAATGAGATCAACGGGAACCAGCCGAATGATCCGGTAAAAGCCGCCGATGCACTGATCGCTTTAAGCAAAGAGCAAAACCCGCCGGTTCATTTCCTGCTGGGGATTGAAACCAACGGGTTTTTGAATAGTAAGATCGAAGCGATAACGAAGGACGCGGAGAACTGGAAAGATCTCACCGAATCTACTGCCCTCTAATATTTTTGATCTTAAAAAATTTAGTACCTGTATCCCGGATCTTAAGAGCTGTTTGAATTATTTTTAAATATAGATAGAAAGGAATATTCTGTTTAACTCAATTCAAACAGCTTCTAATACAACTTTATTTCGACCATATTTAATTTAATTCCAATCGTTTATTCGTGTAAAATATTGGGATTCAGTTTAGTGAGTCAGAATTTTAAATAGTTTGATCACCGATCCTCTTTGATTGTATTTTTGAAAAAAGGAACTTCCCTCTTCCAGCCCTTTAGCCTGGTTTCTGCTTCGAGTTTACATTAATTATTTATAATTCCCACGGTTATCGGCATAAATTATGAAGTCTAACCGAAGTAATTTCCGGCAGGAAGATCAGACCGATCGGTCATTCACCAACTGACCTGGAAAAGTTTAAAATGAAACTTCGTACAAAAATGGAAGCAATCGTAATTACAAAATCCGGGGGACCGGAGGTTTTAGCATTAAAAGAATATCCAACGCCCAAAATATCAGGAGATCAGGTATTGATCGAAGTAAAAGCAGCAGGGCTTAACCGGCTGGATGTTTTTCAGCGGGAAGGAAATTATCCGGCTCCGGCTGGTGTTCCCGACGATATTTTAGGTTTGGAAGTTGCCGGAACAGTGGTTCAATGCGGACCGGATGTAACCGATTTTAAGATTGGTGATCAAGTCTGCGCTCTTCTCGAAGGCGGCGGTTATGCGGAATTGGTCAGCGTTCGTGAAGGCCAGTGCCTTCCGGTTCCTGAAGGGCTGGGTTTCGCAGAAGCGGCAAGTTTACCCGAAACAGTGTTTACCGTTTGGTCTAATATTTTTCAGAGGGGAAATCTTCAGCCCGGAGAAACCCTTCTGCTTCACGGCGGGAACAGCGGCATCGGCATCACCGGAATTCAGATCGCCCATGCTTTAGGTTCGAAAGTAATTGTTACCGTGGGTTCCGAAGAAAAAGGTAGAATCTGTCTCGGTCTGGGAGCGGATTCATACATTAATTATAAAACCCAGAATTTTGAAGACGAGCTGCAAAATGAAGGAGTGGATGTGATTCTGGATATGATCGGCGGCGGATATTTAGCCAAAAACATCAATATCTTAAAACCTGACGGAAGACTGGTCCACATCAATGCAGTAGATGGAAGCGAGACCCGTCTTGACATCAAGAAAGTGATGACCAAACGTTTAACGGTCACAGGAAGCACGCTCCGGAGCAGAGGATACGAATTCAAAAAACAACTGGCAAAGGAAGTTCAGAAATACGTCTGGCCGCTGATCGAATCGAAACAATTTAAACCTGTAATATTTCGGACTTTTCCGTTTTCAGAAGCTTCTGAAGCACATAGATTATTGGAAAATGGGACGCATACCAGTAAAATTATTCTGGTAAGATAAAAGTAAAGAATCACGTAACGTGCAGGAAGAGGGATGCCGGATGCCGGAAGTACTTTCGGTTAAAATATTTTAAGAGTCCTGAATCTCAAACTATATTTTACATTAGGGTAAGATCCTGTTTAAATTTGATTCAGTAAACTTTCCGTCACTTCTCTTAATTTTGTTTATTCTTCATTTTAATATGATAGTTTCAATTAAATCAGGTGAATGCCAACGGGCAACCGATACATTCATTTTTCAGGCTGAAATACCTTAACTTCTTGATGCTAAAAATAAAAGATAAATTTAAACAGCCTCTAAACAACGTGATTCGATTTACGAATCGAAATCAACCCGTTGATTATGAATTATTTGGCAATCCGTCAGTCGCATCGTACTTTTAACGCATGAAGTTTTAATCGTAGTGAAGCTTAGCTTTCTCTGTCGAAAAAAGAAGGTGTTGCTTTTGATTTGAATAATGACCAAGCTCTTACGGAATTGTAGGGAAATCTAACCACTTATATTTAATAAAACAATCTATCGTCAGGAAATATCTTCCGTCAAAAAATTGTAAAAATAGAAACCTTTGAATGGAAGCAAATGAATTGATGTCGACGGGAAAACCAATATAAAGCTTTACATAAATTGGTAAAAATCAGAACTTTTTTAAAAAAATATATACTAAAATCAGACCCATGGCGGTCTCGCTTTTGATGTTCCTATTTCATCACCAACAAAATATACCTATATGTTAGCAATGAATTTTCGCGGGTCCTTCCGCGTGCGTGCAGACCGCAATATGCCTGAGCCGCAGATAGAACATCCGGAAGACGCCATCGTGCGGGTTTTAAGATCATGCATCTGCGGCTCGGATCTGCATCTTTATCATGGCCTTGTTCCCGATACGCGTGTCGGTACCACCTTTGGCCATGAATTTATCGGGGAAGTTGTTGAAATCGGCTCCTCCGTACAGAAACTGAAAGTAGGCGATAAGGTCATGGTCCCTTTCAATATTTCCTGTGGAAAATGTGCCTTCTGCAAACAGGAACTTTACGGCAACTGCCATGAATCCAACCCCATGGCGACGGCAGTCGGAGGTATTTTCGGATATTCCCATACAGCCGGCGGTTATCAGGGGGGACAGGCAGAATATGCCCGTGTACCTTACGCAGATGTAGGTCCCACTGTGATTCCCGACTGGATGGATCCCGACGATGCCGTGCTGCTTACCGACGTGGTGCCTACCGGCTATCAGGCGGCAGAAATGGCGGGTATTCAAAAAGGCGATACGGTCGTGGTTTTCGGTGCAGGGCCTATCGGTATCATGGCTGCCAAATCGGCATGGCTTTTTGGTGCCGGAAGAGTGATCGTGATCGACGAGCTGGAATACAGGCTGGACTTTGTTGCCAAATATGCACAATGTGAGGCTTACAACTTTAACAGCATCGGCGACCCGGTGGTCTTTATCAAAACACAAACCGATTCCTTGGGGGCAGACGTCTGTATCGATGCCGTAGGCTGCGAAGCAAAAGGAAATCTGACGAATACGATCCTGGGAACCAAGCTGCTTTTACAGGGTGGTTCTACCACGGCGCTCCATTGGGCTATTAATTCCGTAAAGAAAGGCGGAATTGTTTCTGTGGTAGGGGTTTACGGACCTACGGATGCTTTGGTCCCAATAGGAAACATCGTGAATAAAGGGATTACGATCCGGGCCAACCAGGCAGCGGTGAAACGCCATTTGCCCAAACTGATTGAGCACGTAAAAAACGGTATTCTTGATCCGAAACAGATCATCACGCACCGTGTTCCGCTGGAAGAGGTAGCCGACGCTTATCATATATTTTCGCGCAAGCTGGACGGCTGTATCAAAACCGTGCTTATTCCACCAACTGCTTAATATATTTTTAACTCAAAAAAATTACGATATGCTTACAGACGAAACAAAGCCTTCCGACTTTAAAAAAAGCGAACAGGCAGATTATACTCATATAAAAGGTTGGGGAATAGATGCTGATCCTGAAAATGATCCCGTTTATCCTATGAAGAAACGTACCAACGCAGAACATGAAGGTTACACCTGGGAGCGGCCGGAGCAGCAACCTGAAGATGTTGAAATTCTAAAGTCCGTAGAGCGGCCGAACCTAACCGCCGCCTTTGGTACTGCATCCCCGCCAGAGGGTGTTAACGGAGCCATCAGAAAATTTGCTTTCCGATACAGTGAATCCAGTTACGGCCGATGGCTGCCGCTTGTGCTCGCAGACCGCGTGGGTGCGGTTGAGGGAATTATTGACGACCTGAAAAACGGCCATTTGCCTAATATCTTTGCCGAGCGCGGCTGGGGCGCCGAATGGAAGTACAATAAAAAGAACTTTCTCCTGAAAATAGCGGCAGCCGCTGCCGTAACGGCTATTGCCATCAGCGTCATATCGTCAAAAAAGGAAAACGAAGATTAATTTACTTACGGCCGGAATTTCTTCCGGCCATTTTTATATTTTAAAGTTCTTCGGATACATCCTTTACATACAACATTGTTCAACTTTGTCAAAGTTCAGAACTTTGACAAAGTTTTTCAAAATTAAGTTTTATTTTTCTTTAAGTCTTCAGCTTCCTATTTCATGTTTTAATTTAATAATTTAGCTTTTATGAAAGATCCTTTCCGTTTTAATTCCATTTCCGATTTCCATGCTTTCTGCGGCCTGCCGAAACCTGAACATCCGCTGATCAGCCTGATTGACTACAGCAAGGTCCAGTATCCGGTGAATGATGACGAAATGAAATGGATTCAAAATTACTATTCGATCGGACTGAAAAGGAATGTGAATGCGCGGTTCAATTACGGTCAGCAGGAATATGATTTCGATTCCGGCGTACTCTGTTTCGTTTCCCCGCTACAGTTTCTGCGGATTGAAATGAAACCCGACGTGGAAGTGGCACCGACCGGATACCTGCTGCTGATCCATCCCGATTTTCTTTGGGGAACGTCCCTGATCAAAAAGATGAAATCCTATGAATTTTTCAGCTACCGGATCAACGAAGCCCTGTTTCTGTCGGAAAAAGAGGAGAACATTATTGTGGGCCTGTTTAAAAATATGGAAAAGGAATATCAGAACAACATCGATAAGTTTACCCAGGAACTGATTGTCGCGCAGCTGGAACTGTTCCTGATCTATTCCGAACGCTTCTATGAACGCCAGTTCCTCACCCGGAAAAAATCCAGCCATGAGCTGCTCGACAAATTCGAGGAAGTCCTTTCCGGTTATTTTGAAAACGGACGCCTTCTGGAAAACGGGATTCCTTCGGTAACCACCATTGCCGAACAGCTCAATATTTCGCCCAATTACCTCAGCACTTTGCTGCGCATCCATACCCGACACAACACCCAGCAGCACATCCAGAATAAGCTGATCGACTATGCCAAGGAACGTCTGAGCACCACCACCCTATCCGTCAGCGAAATCGCCTATGAGCTGGGGTTTGAGCATCCGCAGTCGTTCAGTAAGTTGTTTAAGCAGAAGGTGAAGCAGTCGCCGGGGGAGTTTAGAAGATCTTTTAATTAAGAACAACTGGTTTATATCATTTAAAATTTAATTTGTAATTTTGATTCATATACATCATTCATGGATCTTCAAACAAGAAAATTAAACTTAATCTCCTATATTTCCCAGCTGCAGGATGAGCATTTTTTTGATAATATTGAAGAATATATTTTGTCTAAGTTGGAAAAAAAAGATTATTCTGAATTTGCTCTCTTCAGTGTTGAAAATTTAATCAGCCGTATTGAAAAATCTGAAGATGATTTCAAAAACGCTAGATTTAAGACTCATGAAGATTTAGAAAACCTATCTGCAAATTGGTGATCGATGAAAATAATCTGGACGGATTTTGCTATTGAAAATTTAAAAAGTATTTTCGATTATTATGATTCTAAAGCCAATAAAAAGTTGCTCATAAAATCCGAAGACAAATATTTGATTCAACAAAACAATTAATTGAAAACCCACAATCCGGTCAAGTTGAATTTAACCTTGAAAAATTAAATCAACAGCATAGATATATTTTAAGCAACAATTATAAAATTATTTATAAGATTCATCACCATTATATTTTAATAAATGACATTTTTGACGCAAGACAAAATCCGATTAAAATGATTGATGAAGATCGAAATAAAAAATAAAAAGAGTCCGTCTCACAACTAGTGGAAACGGACTTTTTTTATGATTTTTCTCGAACTCCTGCCGGAGAATGATTTTTGTACAGTCGATTCTCAACCCACATCATTGAGTTGTAAGACTGATTCTTTTTCAATATCATTTATCCAAACTTCTTCTTCTTCAGCCAGAAGAACAATCCTCCGAGGATTCCGATGATCACTAATGGCAGCAGCAGGTTGAACCATTGCCAGTTTGTTTTCTCTTCGGTAATCCTTTGACGGTCCAGAAGCCGTTCTTCGATGTTGCGGTTTCTCAGTTCCATCAGGTTGCTGTCATCCAGAAGATAGTCTAAGGCATTTCTCAGGAACTGTTCGTTTCCGAACTGTTCGTTGGTCAGCAGATCGACACCTAAAGGAAGCGGTTCGCCCTTCAGGACCTTGTTCCGGCCCACGTCGCCATCAGCGATGATGATCATTTTGTTTTCAGGGCTGGTGGTTTTAAAGCCGGGGTACGATTTCCTTTCGATTCTTGAAGCATACGCCGAGCTGAACTTTCCTTCCAGAGACACCGCATAAATTTTCGGGGTGCTCGGTTTTTCCATCTGTCCGAGACTGTCGACGCTGGAGATTTCTTTCAGGTCTACATAATTCGGTACCTGCTTCAGCAAGGTACGCTCACTGGATTCAAAAAGCACGCGGGTTTTAATATTCTTTCTTCCGCCCAAGGTATCGATAGAAGTCGGGAATTCAAACTTTACCGGATTGATGTTTTTCGTGATCGGGTTATCCTTTTCCGCAATTCCCAAAGGGAAATACGGCCATGGAAGGCTCGTGTACTGCGGGTTTCCGCTCACTTCTCCGGTCACCAGCCTCAACAAAGCGAACTTTTTAACATCTTTTACCAAAGCCGGATTGATTCTCACCCCGTAATTGAAGAAAAAGTCGGTCATATTGATGTCCACTGGGAAAGGCATCACTTTCTGGGACCTCATCAGCGTATCCATTTCGGCATTTACGGCATCGATCATCCAAAGGGTTTTCCCGCCGTTCATGATGTACTGATCCAGAATGACCTTTTCACCGTCGGTAAAAGCTTTTCTTGGTTTTGCAATGACCAGCGCATTCATTTGCTTTAAAGCAGGAACATCCGCCAGTGTAAGTTCGGTACTGTTTTTAGGGATGATCGGGCCGGCATCATAACTTTCGGTAGCCAGCTGCATAAAGCCCTGGAATTCTCTTGGATTTAACTCATCCTGATTGATCAGAATTCCGATTTTCTTTCTTTTGTTAGCCGCAATGTTTTTAATATTGGAAATGAGATTGTACTCAAGATTCTCAATGGATTTCGTCAGCTGCTGATCGGCGTCGATTCCTGTCTGCTGAACCACCAAAGGAATAGAAACCCCTTTATTATCATATTTTACGACGGCATAAGGGAAAAGCATAATCTGGGAAACTTTTCCATCTTTGATATCCGGAAGCATGGAAGGCTGCATGCCCATCGCCATAAGGGTATCTTTAGACATTTTGGTTTTTATGGGATCGATGAATTTAAAATCGATCTTCGGGTTGATTTTCCTGAATTCTTCCAGCATGAATTTCGTTTCCCCCTGCAACTGCTTGAAGCTTGCCGGGAAATCTCCTTCCAGGTAAACATCCACTACCAATGGCTTGTTCACCGATTCCAGTACCTTAACGGTATTGTCGGAAAGCGTATATCTTTTTTCTTTGGTCAGATCCAGCCTGATGCCGGAAACCGCAAGAATAACTACCAAAGGCAGGACTACAAAAAGTAAAATTCCTAACGGAGACTTAAATGGTATCTTCTTCATGATTCTACTTTTTTTTATTGATGAAATGATTGGACAATACTAAGGCAACCCCAATGATGAAAACGAAATAAGCGACATCCTTGAAATCGATGAGCCCTCTTGTGAATCCCATGAAATGCTGGTAAAAACCGACATTCTGCAAAATGAAATCGGCCCCGCCCAACAGTTTGTAACTGGCCAGCTGCTCGATCCCGAAATACAGAATGAAGCACATGAAAACGCCCAGCAGGTAAGCCATGATCTGATTCTGGGAAAGCGAGGACGCCAGAATTCCCACGCCGGAAAACGCTGCGATAAGGATCATTAACCCTACATAACTTCCGAACGTCATACCAAGATCGATGTTCCCTTCCGGAACACCCAACACGTAAACGGTATATAAATAAATCAGGGAAGGAATCAGGCAGAGAATCCCAACGATCCATACCGAAAGGAATTTCCCGAATACGAGATCCGAAACTTTCAGAGGCTGGGAAAACAGCCAGTTCAGGGTGCCGGTTTGCTGCTCTTCTGCAAAGGTTTTCATGGAAAGCGCCGGAATGATGAACATCAGCAGCCACGGAACCAAAACGAAATAGCTCTGTAAGGAAGCCATCCCGATCTCAAAAATATTGGAATCGTTTTCGAAAAAAAACAGAAACAGCGTCGCAATCAGACTGAAAGCGGCGATGATGATCCACGCGCTCCAGTTTCCGAAATAGCTCCAGAGTTCCTTTTTTAAAATTGCAATCATAGTTTTTATCAGGGGTTTAGAAAAGATGAACATTGACTATTCACCATTCACTATTATTTATTTTTCTTGTTTTTATTCACCAGCTTTACGGTCATCATGATTAAAAATACCAGAACGAAAAATCCGGCAATTAATTGCCACCAGTATTCAATAACCTGCGATTTCAGGATCACCGTAAAAACGACCAGGAATAAAATAAAAGTCGCGATTTCATTCGCCTGCCGCAGCTTGATGTTGGCGGTATCAAGGGTGTTGCCGTTTAATTCTTTTAATTTCAATACTTTTTTCCAGCACCAGTAATGGTAGATAGCCAATCCGACAAGGAATGTAAGCTTCAGATGGAACCAGGGGGTCTTCATCAGCCCGGTATTCAGAAAAATCATCACCAGACCGCAAACCGCCATAATCACTCCTGCCGGAACCGTAATGATATTCCACAGCCGGCGGGCCATGAAGATGTACTGCTCCCTCAGGATTCTTTTTTTATCTTCTGCAAAGGCATCGGTGTCTTTATAATACACAAAGATTCTTACCAGGTAAAAAATCCCTGCAAAATAGCTGACCATGAAGATAATATGAAGCGCTTTGATGATGGTGTAAAGCATCTTAAAAATTTGTTTGCAAAGATAAGTTATTTCACAAAAAAAGAAGGTTTAATATAAAAAAATGATGGTGAAATAAGGGTGATCGATATCAACTTAAAAACATAGAACATATTATCCGGATAAAATAAACCTAATCTGTAAAAAAGATGACTTTTAATGGATACCCAAGTCCTGAATAATCTGGGATAAACTTGACTATAATTTACTTACATTCAGTTTTTTAATTAAAAAAAATAAAATAATGCTGATTTGGTCAATATTTTAAATGAAACTTCTCTTGTGGAATACATATCCACGCTTCTGATAGGAATTTATCTTATTGTGTAGAAAGCTATCTTTGCGGGATTTTAAAACAATCTGAATCCGACCCCTAATTCAACTGGTATTCGGTGGTGCATTTAGTTGAAAAATTTTAGCTAATGTACCATTGAAATACTGTCTGTTTTCTGGCCCTGCCTATATGTTTTTATGTAGAGCAGCTTTCCGTTTTCGCCATAATATTTCCACGGACCGAAATAAAACCAGTGCCGCTCACGATCTGAAATTTCAAGCCTGGACTGGCCTTTTTCCATGATGCTGCCATTGGGAAAATATTTTTTGGTTTTGGTCACCTCTTTCCTGATCACCTCTTTCTGATATTTCTTTCCATTGAAAGAGGTTCTCCATGTCCTCACCTTTTCTCCGTTCCTGTACCTTCCGGAAGCCACCAGCGTACCTTCATCCGCTGAATATTCTTCCACCCACTTCCCATTTCGTCTGTTAACTTTCTGTTCGTCCTGAACATACTGATTAAGTTTTGTCTTACAGGAAATAAAAAACATCATCAAAACGGGGATATAAAGTTTATTCATAAAAAAAGGATTTCCGTAAATATAGGAAACCCTTTTTTATTCTACAAATGTAGAGCTAATTTTATTCTAAGAAATCACATTCAATTCTTTCCCCACTTTTTCAAAAGCAGCGATGGCTTTATCCAGATGTTCTCTTGTATGCGCTGCTGAAAGCTGAACCCTGATTCTTGCTTTGCCTTTCGGTACGACCGGATAGAAGAATCCGATCACGTAAATTCCTTCATCCATCAGCTTTTCCGCCATTTTCTGGGCCAAGGGCGCATCGTAAAGCATTACCGGTACAATTGCAGCATCACCGTCAGGAATATCAAACCCTTTGGCTTTCATTTCCGTTCTGAAATATTCCGCATTTTCCATTACTTTGTCGCGAAGCGAAGTATCTTCAGAAATCATATCCAAAACTTTCAATGCTGCCCCTACGATTCCCGGAGCCAGAGAATTAGAAAACAGATATGGTCTGGAACGCTGTCTCAGCATATCGATGATTTCTTTTTTACCGGAGGTAAATCCGCCCAAAGCTCCACCCAATGCTTTTCCTAAGGTCGAGGTAATAATATCTACCCTGCCCATGACGTCATTTGCTTCGTGGGTTCCGCGGCCTGTTTTTCCAATAAATCCGGTGGCGTGGGAATCATCCACCATCACCAAAGCATCGTATTTATCGGCCAGGTTGCAAACCCCTTTCAGGTCGGCTACAATGCCGTCCATGGAGAAAACCCCATCCGTTACAATGATCTTAAAACGATGATTTTTTTCGGAAGCGGCGATCAGTTGCGCTTCCAGATCCTCCATATTGTTATTTTTATAACGGTATCTTGCGGCTTTACACAGACGAACCCCATCGATAATGGAAGCGTGATTCAGCTCATCCGAAATGATCGCATCCGCTTCCGTAAACAAAGGTTCGAAAACCCCGCCGTTTGCATCAAAACAGGCAGCATACAGAATCGTATCCTCAAGACCTAAAAAATCGGCGATTTTCTGCTCCAGTTGCTTGTGGATATCCTGGGTTCCGCAGATGAAACGCACCGAAGACATTCCGTAGCCGTGGGATTCGATCATATCCTGAGAAGCCTTCATTACTTCCGGGTTGTTGGATAATCCCAGATAATTGTTGGCACAGAAGTTCAGAAGCTTCTTTCCGTTGGCTTCGATTTCCGCACTCTGCTGAGAAGTGATGATCCGTTCTTTTTTGTAAAGTCCGTCATTCTCAATATTCTGTAGTTCGTTCCGTAAATTTTCAAGATACTTTTCAGAGATCATTTCTAGTAATTTTTATGATGTGCTAATTTAATAAAAAGGCAGTAAAGTAAAGCCTTTTCTATTTCTTATTCTAAATCTTGTCTAAAAATCATAATATTTTAAATTAGTCTATTATTTTAGTAGACTAATATTTATATTTGTCTTTAAATTCAGGAAAATGAGATTATCACCAGTACAAAAAATTAGAAATATATCGTCCGACGATTTCCTCAAAACCTATATGAAACCTGCGAAACCGGTTATTCTGCAGGATTTCGTCGTCCCTGAAAGCCCTGCTTTTAAAAAATGGAATTATGAGTATTTCAAAAAAATCGCAGGTGAACAGAAAGTCAATATTTACGGCAGTGAAATCGAATCGCTGGACAGGGTGGCCAGCAAGCCGATCGGGCAAAGCACCTTTGCAGAATATCTGGACCTGATTTCTTCCTCTCCTACCGAACACCGCCTTTTCCTTTTTAATTTATTAAGCATTAAGCCTGAACTTAAAAATGATATTCAGTACAATGATGTCACCAAAGGAAAAATTATAAAATGGCTTCCTTTTATGTTTTTCGGCGGCGAGGGTTCAATTACCAGAAACCATGTTGATATTGATATGTCCCATGTTTTTATCACCCAATTTCAGGGCATTAAAAGAATCTGGCTTTTCCCTTGGAAACAGTCGGATCTGATGTATAAGCTTCCTTATAATTTCCACTCAATAGCCAATATTAAAGAGCCTGATTTTACAGAATTTCCCGGATTAAAATATGTAAGCGGCTATGAAGCGGTCATCAACCCCGGCGAAACCCTTTACATTCCTTCCGGATGGTGGCATTACATTCAATATGAAACGGAGGGATATTCGGTTTCTATCAGGGCATTGCCTTCCAGCTGGATGGAAAAATGGCGGGGCTTTAAAAATTTGGTCCTGATCAGACATTTTGACAACATGATGCGTAATCTTTTCAAAGAAAAATGGTTTGCTTTTAAAGTAAGAAAGGCAAAGCGAAAAGCCAACCGCGCCATTAAGCGGCAAAGAGATTTTCTAATTTAATATTAACCTTAACATATTACAGAATGGAACTATTTTATTTAATTATTTCTGCAGAAAGATCCCTGCATTCCTACTATCCAATTTCATTTAGCTTGTATTAAACAAAAAACCTTCAGGAATCCTGAAGGTTTTGATATGTTATGACTAAATTATTATTTCTTTAAAAACTTAATATTCTTATCATTAATCTTAAAGACATATGCTCCGGGAACCAGTTCTGAAATATTGATTGACTTTTCAGGCTGATAAGTTCCTTTTCGCACCAGTTTCCCGTCAATGAAATAGATCATAAAATCCGTCGGCTGATTGATTCCTTTCAGATTAAGCTCATTTTTTGCAGGATTCGGATATAAGGCGAACTGATCTTTAATCGCTTGTGAAACAGACAATGTATTGTCCTGCGCTACCGTAGAATTCTTTTCCAAGATCTGATACTCATAGTTAAATTCCACGCTGGCCACCGGGAAATTTACCGTCTGTGTAAAATACTGGTTGTTGAAGGTATTGTTCAGCGCAAAATAAGCGACCTGTCCTCCGGTACCGTTTATTTTTACCGGCAACGGCATTTCAAAAAAGCTTACGGTATTGTTGCTCTGTGTCTGTGCCGCCCTGAAGGTCACGGTATTTCCAACCTGCTTCCAACGGATGTCATAGGTCGGATAACCCTGACCGTAGATCCAGTCATTGAAAAATTCGGTAAAATCTTTCCCGGTAGACGTCAATAATGAAGCATTTAAATCCTGGGTTTTCACATAGTTATAGGCCAATGCCGGTCTTGAGTGATAATCCTGAATCGCCTGATAAAACGCGGCATCTCCCAGGATCCATTTGATCATTCTTAAAACATAGCCGCCTTTGGAATAAGACAGTCTTCCGTTGAAAATCGTGCCTACACTGGCTAAATTGGCATCTGCCACATACACACTTCCTCCTGTCGAACTGGTAATAAAGTTTTTCTGGCTCAATAAATAATTTAAAAAATCAGTATTTGACATCAGCAGTTTTTCATTGGCCAGGTGTTCTCCGAAAGTAGCAAAACCTTCATTCAGCCAGATGTCGTTCCATGCCCCGCAGGTTACCTTGTCTCCGAACCATTGGTGCGCCAGCTCATGCGCAATCAGCCCTCTGGACCAACCGCCCATGGAAGACATGGTCTGATGTTCCATTCCGCCGCCGGCCTGGAATTCCATATGCCCGTACTTTTCATTTCTGAAAGGATAAGGCCCAAAATATGTCTCGAAAGTATTCATCACGGTTTTCGTCCAGTCGATGTTACTCATATTGGTTGTATTCGTGGAGGTAGACGGAAAGATATAATTGATAAACGGAAAAGGCGGATTCCCCATCGTATCCGTTAATTTCACAAAGTTGGTTACGGAAAAGGCAATCAGATAGGCGGCTGTAGGATATTGGGTACGCCAGAATGTACGTTTCTGCCCGTTTCCTAAGACCGTTTCGGACATCAGCTTTCCGTTTGATGCCACACTGTATTGGGAGGGCGTGGTTATTTTAACATCTACCCTTTCAATTTTATCATTTAGACTCTGCTTTGTCGGGAACCAGTCCTGTGCGCCGTAAGGTTCGCTTAAAGTGGAAAGCACAGCGGTTCCGCCCTGCGTTCCGTTAAAGAAAGCATTGTTAGCCGTGGGAGGCGCTCCGGAATAAATGATGGTAAGGGAATCCGTCACATTGGCAGGCAGTGCCGACTGGAAATCGATTTTTACTTCTTTGGTAGAAAGCTGCTGGAAAGCCAATGTATTCCCGTGGTACTGTACCTGCGAAACCGTCAGCTGATTATCGAGATCAAAATAGATATTGCCCATGCTCTGGTTCGGCCTGAAATGCGAAGTCACCGAACCTGAAACATTATAGACCGCCGGATTTATCGTAAGATCAAGCCTCTGATACTGCAGGTCATAATTCAGCGTATTGGGATTGGTATTCCCTGCTGCCATTTTGTGGGCAAAAGAGTTCATCTCTTTGGCCATCATGGCTTTCCGTTCGATATTTTCATTCTGAGCATCAACCTGCTGGAAAACAAAAATGCTCAGCACCAAAAAGTAAATTTTTCTCATTCTTAAATTAATTCTATCAAAGATATAAAAAAACCTTTCAATCATTGATTAAAAGGCTTTTATATTAATTAAATTTTAATTTATCTACAAATCCAGTGCAGGCTCCAGAATCTTTTCCATTCTTTTTTTCACCATATCCACCGATCCTGCGTAATTGTTTACCATCAGGGAGAAAACCAGTGTTTTCCCGGTATTTGTTTTCAAATATCCGGCCAGTGTTTTCACTTTATTCAGCGTTCCTGTTTTGGCAAAAACCTGTCCGTTTCCAAGACCGTTGAACATTCTTTTCAAAGTTCCCGACTGTCCTCCTACCGGTAATGAATTCAGATACGTTTTATAAAACTTTTCATCCATTAAAGAGGTCAGGAATTTAGCTTGGGCAATTGGCGTTACATTATTGCTTCTGGAAAGTCCGCTTCCGTCAATGTAATTAAGACCCATCATATCAAAGCCGTCATTTTTCAGATGCTCCGTTACCACTTTTCTGCCAGATTCGGTAGTCTGGTCGCCTAAGCTCTGAAAACCTACCGTTTTCAAAAGAGCCTCAGCAAGTCCATTGTCGCTATGCTGATTGGTATAGTAAATAATATCCGCCAAGGTAGGAGATTTGTATACCGAAACCATTTTTCTGCTTTCAGGATTGGCATCAGTCATTTTAGGAATTACTTTTCCGGTAACGGGAATTCCGCTTTTTACCAGAGTCGTTCTGAAGGTATTGGCTAAATAAGCAGGCGCATCCGGTAATTTCGTGGTTAAAATTCCGTCACCTTCGTATTTATCGGCATACACCATCTGGTTGTTGTATGGAGAAACATAGAAGAACTTTTTCTCTGCGGAAAGGCCGGCTGATTTTTTTACGATCAGTTTTTCATTGGCCGGGTTGATTTCACGTGTGGTCCCTGCCGGTAAATAGTAATTGTTGTTTTCCAACCAGACAACATTTTCCGGAAGCCTGGAAATATTGCCTTTGAAAAGCGCTGTCTGGATAATAATATCACCATTTACTTTTTTGATTCCTTCACGGGAAAGCCCTTCTTTGAAATCCGTTACGATATCCCGGTATGCCCAGGCTCCGCCTTTATTCGTTCCCAACGAAGGGTCTCCGCTGCCTACGATATACAGGTTTCCGTTCAGCACCCCGTTTTCGTCCACACTTCCGGAATATTCCAATTGGGTATTCCACCGGTAATTCTCACCCAGCATGCTCATGGCTGTTTCCGTTGTCAGCAATTTGGTTGTGGAAGCCGGAACCAGCGGGGTATTTTCATTATACGAAGAGATGACTTTCTTCGTTTTCGGGTCGTACACAACGAAGCCCCAGGTTGCATTTTTCAGCACCGGATCGGCCATCATCGTGTTTACATTAATGTCTACAAGTTCTTTGGCCGACAAAATCGTTTTCTCCACCATGGAAGTGATGGGAGAAGGTAAGTTTAAACTGCTCTTCTGATTGTCGTAAGCCTGAGAATACAGAACGGTAGAAACGGTAGACTGTGCAAGGAAGAGCCCTGAGGCCAACACTGCAACACCTGAAATATATTTTCTGAAATTTACCATCTATCTTTCAATTTTTGTTATATTTTGGATCGGATAACAGGCAATGGGTTAAATTGAAAGTTAAACGCCAAACATATAATCAACGGCCAAATGTAGAAAATATTGTTGTATGGCAGTTCAGTAGACTATTATAAAAAGTCTATAAATTTTGTTAAAAAATGTTAAAAGTCTACAAAAATGTCTTTTTTAATACTTTGATAGGCAGGGATTTCCTCGAATTCTTTGATGCTTGCGAGTACTAATTTTTTATATTCCTCGTACTTTTTGCCTCTCGGAAGCTTGAGCATAATCTGGAACTGGTAGAGGTTATTCAGCCTGGCAATCTGTGCTTTTTCCGGGCCCAAAATACAGTCTTCCGGCAGGTATTTCCTGAGAATGGAACCTAAAAACTGTGAAGCACGGTTGGCTTTGTCTTCCCGCCGGTGCTTCAGCTCGATCATAATCAGCTTTGTAAAAGGCGGATAGTGGAATTTCTGGCGTTCCGTTAAAATATACTTGTAAATCCTGGCGGGATTATTCATTTTAATCAGCTGAAAAACCGAATGCTCAGGATTGAACGTCTGAATCAGGATTTTCCCTTTTCCGGAAACCCTTCCCGCTCTTCCGGAAACCTGGGTGATGAGCTGATACGCTCTTTCTTCCGCCCGGAAATCCTGAACGTAGAGTAAAGAATCCGCTTTCGGAATGGCAACCAGCTCAATATGATCGAAATCGAGGCCTTTGGAAATCATCTGGGTTCCGACTACAATATCGGTTTCGCGATCCTCGATTTTTTCATACAGTTTTTCGTAAGCAAACTTCTTCCGCATCGAATCTACATCCATCCGGTCCACTTCGTTGTCCGGAAACAGCTTGGAAACCTCTTCGTGGATCTGTTCCACCCCGACTCCCCTTTCATTGAGGTTTTCGGAGTAGCATTTCGGGCAGGTTTTCGGTTTAGAGGCCCGCTGGCCGCAGTAATGGCATTTCATTTCATTGGCGGCCTTGTGATAGGTCATTACCACATCACAGTTGGAGCAGTAATTCACATAACCGCAGGTTTCGCATTCTACTACATTGGCATAGCCCCGGCGGTTGTGCAGGACGATGGCCTGGTTTTGGTCTTCCAGCACCTTTTTTATCTCATCAATGAGGTGCAGCGAAAAATTTCCGGATACTTTTTTGGAATCCTGGGCTTCCTTGAAGTTGATGATCTCATATTCTGGAAGACTGACGTTGCCGAAGCGTTCTTCCAGGAAAATGTATTTCATTTTGTCCTTGCGGGCGTTGTAATAGCTTTCCACAGAAGGCGTTGCCGAACCTAAAATTACCCGGGCATTATAGAAATTCCCGAGCACCAAAGCGGCATCTTTTGCATTAAAATAGGGTGATGCTTCTCTCGGCCTGTAAGCGGAATCGTGTTCTTCATCCACAACGATCAGCCCTAAATTCTTGAACGGCAGAAACAGGGAATTCCGGGTTCCGATAAGAACCCTGATATCATTCTGACGGATCCTCCGCCATACTTCCACCCTTTCGAAATCGGTAAGCTTCTGGTGGTAAAATCCGAGCTGGCGGCCGTATTTCTTTTCCAGCCGCTGGGTAATCTGCTTGGTCAGGGATATTTCAGGAAGCAGAAACAGGACATTTTTCCCTTCGTTAATGCATTCTTCGATTTTCTCTAAATACAGATGCGTTTTTCCCGATGAAGTCACGCCGTGAAGCAGAACATTTTTCCCTTCTTCAAAGGCCTCATCGATTTCCGCTCTTGCCGTTTTCTGGGCTTCTGAAAGTTCTTCAAGCTCCTCGATCTCACCTTCATAGCTTTCCAGCCGGTCTTTCTGCATGTAATATTCCTCTACCAGGTTTTTATCGGCCAACGCTTTAAAATGGGAGCTTCCGAAATACCCGTCTTCAAAAAGGTCCGCTTTTTTAAGATGAAGATCCACATTTTCGGTCTGCTTTTCCAGGATATGGAGGAAAAGGTCTTTCTGTTTTTTGGCTTTGTTTAGTTTTAAAAGGATCTCCGTCAGGTTCTGATTCTGCAGAACACCGTCTTTGATCTTTACGTAAGCCACTTCTTTTGCCTTGTATTTTTCTGCAACTTTCTCATCGATTTCAATGTACTGCAGGTCAATTAACGAATTGATGGTCTTGATGATGTCCTTTTTCGGAATAAAGGCTTCAATATCGGTAAGGTTGATCAGCTGTCGGACTTCCAAAGCCTGAATGAGATACATTTCGTTGACATCCAGATTTTCAAAATCAACGGTGACATTGGGTTTGAGTTTCAGGTAAGTTTCACTTTCCAGCTTCAGGGAAGAAGGGAACGCAAAACGGTAGATCTCCCCCAGCCCGCACAGGTAATAATCGGAGAGCCAGTTCCAGAATTGGATCTGCTCTTCAGGAACAATCGGCTGGTCATCCAGCAGACTGATGACGTCTTTCGGCAGAAAGGTTTCGGGAACTTCGTCGTGAAGCTCAAATACAATTCCGGTATAGATTTTCTTGCCCCGAAAGGATACGAGCGCCCGCATTCCGACCTGGATTTCAGACTGCATTTCTTCAGGGACTTTATAAGTAAAAGATCCTTTTACATTCAACGGCAAAACTATCTGGGCGTAATTCAAGGGAAATATTTAAAGTGTAAAATTAAAATTTTCCGGAGAGAAGTGCAATTTTTTACGGAAGTTAAATGGATGTGTTTTTATTTCTGCTTTATTTGTCGGAGATGTATTTTTTCAAACGCGACGGTCGCTAGGATTTCTTTTTTAAAATATTGAGAATATTTTCCGGTCGCCAGGGTACTTCGACAAGCTCAGCATAAACTATTCACTCAGCAAATGAGTATCAACCCTGGTGATTTGAATATCTTTTAATCGTAATTAATTATAATTCTGATTTGAGCTTTTTTTATTGAAAGTGAGTATTTCAAACGCGACGGTCGCTAGGATTTCTTTCTTTAAAATATTGAGAATATTTTTCGGTCGCAAGGGCACTTCGACAAGCTCAGCATAAACTGTTCACTCAGCAAATGAGAATTGGTATAAATTTTATGTTTACTCACAAAAATTTTATTTGCATTGATAACGAACTACTACAATGCCAACATCCTGAATTGACATATCTATAGGAAAACTTCCATCTTCCAGCCTGTTCATCTAATTTCTACTTCAAACTCCGGTTAATCTTTACATGACCTTTAAAACAAAGGAAGGTTACCCTAGCCCGGATAGGAACGGCATCCTTTTTTGTTTTTTGCCGGCTATATCCCTTATGGACAGGAAAATACTGAAAAACAAAAAAGATACAGTGGATAGCCGGATGAAGCTCCTGAAAAATAAAACCTGCAATAAGGCCGGTTCTGCTATTTAACTCTAAAACTTTGTCAAAGATTTTCAACTTTGACAAAGTGGGGTTAAAAGAAGAATTCCGTTACCTGGTACCAAACGGCGGAAGTGAAAAGTCCGACGATGATGCTGAAGCCGATCGTTAAATTGGTGAGTTTGGTATTGAGCCGAAACTGTTCTGCGATGATGCTTGAAGTGACGACCGTAGGCATGGCCGCTTCAAATACGGTGATTTTTGCCACATCACCTTTGATGCCGGCCAATAAGGCAAGTCCTAAAACCAGTGCCGGAGCCAGAATCAATTTATAAAGCATAGAAACGGACATCTGGGGAATAAGCTTTCTCCAGCCATTGAATTTCAGCTGAAGTCCTACCGAAAATAAAGCCAGCGGGCTTACGGTTGCCGCAAGCTTGTCAAAAAAAGGTTCTGCCGATGAGAAATCGATAAACCTTGACAGGACCAGAGCTGCAATACAACCGATGAGCGGCGGGAAGGTAATCAGCCTTTTCAGGATAAACGCAGCGCTCACTTTTCCGGAGCGGCTTCCTCCTTTTACCGCGGCAATGATGCCTAACGTCGAAAGGGCCAGAAACATCGTCTGGTCACAAATAATGGCTATGCTTAAAAGGTTTTCGCCATAAAATGCCGCCACCAGCGGGAAACCGATAAATGAAGTGTTGCTGTATCCGCTGACGAGTTCCAACGTACTTCTTGACCGTCCTGAATAACCTTTGCTGCTGCTGTACAACTTCATGAAGAAAAAACAGACCACCGAGATCAAAAAGGTGGCGACTATCGGAAAAAGCATCTCTGCCGACCATTGTACTTTCGGAAGGTATTTGAATGAAACGGCCGGCAGCGCAAGATACAGAATCCACGTATTAATGCCTTTGTGCGCATCGGGGTGGATGGATTTGGTTGCCTTGAACACCATTCCCGCGATAATGCATACTGCAATCAGAACAAAATTGACCATACTTCAGAAATCTGCAGCAAAGGTACGGCTGAAATTTTATTTCTTTAAGAGCCTTTTAAATTTAACGTCAGTTCGAGTGTTTTTTGCAGCGCAGCGGAGAAAAATGTATCGAGAACCTGTAAAATGAAACCTCTGGTCTGTGATTCAGCAACTTCTCGATACGATTTCTTTAAAGTCTACTCAAAGCGCCGGTAGTTAAATATCAAAGGTATTCTTTGTTAGTGGCTATTCTGTTTTAAATTCTTAATTATTTTATTTTTTATTAAGTAATTTATATTCAAATAAATAACACCGAATTCACATTAAAGTTAGTCTTTACTTTTTACCGTTATGAAATTAAGTTATGGTTCTCAGCGGTATTTACTCAATTCACTGAAATCATTGTTATTAAATAAAGAATAAACAAAGTGTATTTTAATTCAGAAAATTAAGAAATGCCGGAGCGTTTCTAAATCAAAATCCCAACAAGCCCTACGTCTCGGAGTGAAGTTTCCTCCGTTTTTCTACGATAAATACCATGAGTTTCAGAATAACCGCTGTTAAAACAACCCATATCATTGACGGAAAACTGAGCAACCGGAGGAAAAAACTCTGCTCGACGATTTTTTCTTTTGTGCCGGATAATTTCCAGATTGCAGGAAAGCGGGTACCCAGATTTCCATATTTTTCGTGGTTGCGGGTAATAAAAAATGTATTGACTTTCTTTGTTTTCTCTGTCCCGTCATTGTAGAAACTAAAACTTTCTTTTCGTTCGGAAGCAGGATATACCGTAACCTTTCTATCCGTCTGCCTTGTTACGATGATGTTATCGCGGGTATCAATGCCCAGGTGAAAAGGTTTTCCCGATGTATCTTTTACCCTTAAAGATTCTATGAAGTTTCCTGCTCTGTCATATTTTTGAATAATCGAATAGAAATCATCACCTATATAGATATTCTCATGGCTATCAACAACGAATCCGGCAAAATCATTAATTGGCAGTTCGGTTTTTATTTTAAAATCGGTCCATGTTATAATAGCTTTTGGTATGAATATGAAGAAGAATATAAAAAACACGAAATCAAAGATTTTCTTTATTATTTTCATATATGTATTCATTCATCATATCCTAAAGGCTTATAACCACAATTTTTTCAGAGGCTTTGTCTGTAAACCTCATAGGTTTTGGAAACCTATGAGGTTTGAATTTATCGGAATTTTACTCATTCATCGTATCCCAAAGACTCATTGCCTCGACTTTTTCCAAAGGTTTCGAAAGGGTAATCCTTTTGGATGTATTCGGCAGCAGATCGAAGAAGTTATCGCTGAAATGGGTGTTTCCTATAAGATAAACATCTTTTGCCAGGACATCGGTGGAGATTTCGATTTCAGTAGAAGAGATTTTTTTAATCTGAAGATTTGGTTTTGTAAGCTTTAAATCTTTTGGCTTTGCGAAGAAATAGTTGTTTTCGGCAATCACCTTTTCACCTTTGCCCCTTAAAATTATATTTAAAAACAATGCATTTTTATCAGCATTACCAACCAGCTCTGCAACAGACGAAGGATTGAACTTCACAATTCCTTCCAAATTCTGTTTTTGATTTGAAACTGCCGTACGAATATTTTCACCTTTAAAATTATTGACTTCAAGCTCTAAAGTTACTTCTCCAATTTTACCCAATCCGTCATTAATCCCGTAAAAATTCAGTATCCCGTCTTTCTCCTCCGTTAGAATAACCTGGTTTTCAAAGCTCCTTTTCACCTGGTAATGCAGGGCTTTCCAGTTGCCCAGATAATCGATGGATGACCATGAAACCACCGGCCAGCAATCGTTGAGTTGCCAGTACAAAGTTCCCATATTGTAAGGCTTAGCGCGGCGATGCGCCTCAATGGCAATCTGCATTCCGCGGGCCTGAAGCAGTTGGGAGACATAATTGTATTTTACGAAATCTTTTGGAACGACGTAATCGCGTTTCATGTAATTCTCAATAATTTCCCAACCTCTCGAATGTTTTTCGTGCGCTTTGATCACAGGATTTTGTAAACTTAAATCCGGTTTTCCCGAGAACATCGATTTTGTGGTTTCCAGCGTCGGCATTCCCTGGAAGCCATATTCCGAAGCGAAGCGCGGTACTTTTTCGTTAAAGATTTCAAACGGCTGCTCGCCCCACCAGACGCCCCAGTAATGGGAATCGCCTTCCGTTAAACTTTCTTTGTGGCCCCAGCCGATGGACGGGGAACTCGGCCAATAGATCTGTTTATCTGCCGTTGCATATTTCTTGATGGCGTCCGGAATCACCTGATGAAAAATAGTTTTGTAATCTTTCCAGACCTGCATTGAATCGTCTTTAGAATACTTGAACTGTTTCTGATAACCCCAGTTGACAATAGCTTCATCAATTTCGTTGTTTCCGCACCATAAAGCCAGGGATGCATGATTCTGCAATCTTGCAATCTGATCCTTAACTTCCAATTCTACATTTTTCTGAAATGCATCATCCGCCGGATAGAAGCTTCCGGCAAACATGAAATCCTGCCAGACCAGAATCCCGTTTTCGTCGCAGGCCTTGTAAAATTCATCGTCTTCGTAAATCCCGCCGCCCCAGATGCGGATCATATTCATATTCGTCTCTTTACAGTCTCTAATCAGCTTTTGATATTTCTCTTTAGTCATCCGGGGTGAAAAGCTGTCGCCGGGAATCCAGTTGGTTCCTTTGGCATACATCGGCTGACCGTTCACTTTAAAATAGAATGATTTTCCCTGCGCATCTTTTTCCTGAACCAGCTCTATCGTTCTCAGTCCGATCCTTTCTGTTTTTTCAGCAATGAGTTTCTCTTCTTTCTGTAAAGTAATGGTAATGGTGTACAAATTTGGTTTTCCCCAACCATTCGGCTGCCAGAACTTCGGATTTCTGATCTGATATGGCACTAAAATGGTGTTTAATCCGGATTTTAAAGCAATATTCCGGATTTGATCATTGATGGAGAATTTATATTTTCCGGCTTCCTGTGCAAAGATTTCTGCATGAATTGCCAGATCTGCTTTCTGTGTTGTCAGTTTTACCTGTTCGATCTTTACGGTTTCGAGTTGCGCCTGATCCCAGAACCTGAGGCTGACGTTTTTCCAGATTCCTGCGGTCACCAATCTTGGTCCCCAGTCCCATCCGAACTGGTATTGTGCTTTTCTCACCAAGCTTCTCGGTGATTCCGGCATCGTGAATGGAATTTTTTGGGCTAAATCTTTCCCAACCGTTACCGCTGATTTAAATTTGACCTGTAAGATATTCTCACCGTTTTTCAAGTAATCTTTTACCGGGATTGTCCATATCCTGAACATATTGTCCGTTTTTTTCAGCAGTTTTCCGTTCAGATAAATTTCAGCGAAAGTATCCAGTCCGTCAAATACCAGATCAATATGCTGGTTCTTAAGTTCTGCAGCAGAAACGGTAAACGGAGTCTGATATTCCCAGTCTTCATTTTCCACCCACTGTACTTTTTTTTCGTTTTCGTCTTTGTATGGATCGGGAATCATGTTGTTGTTCATCAGATCAAGATGAACGGTGCCCGGAACTTTGGCCGTCAGCCATTTGCTGTCTTTTGTATTCTTAAATTGCCAATCCTGAGAAGACAGAGAACGCTCCGAAGTCTGGCCGTTGATCAGAAGCTGAATAAAAAGGAAAGCAAAAAGTAAAGTTTTCTTCATTATAAATTGTTTACAACCCGATGGATTCCATGTTTAATAAGTAATGTATTAAAATTAATCAGAAGTCCGAGTTTCATATGGGCTAATTTCAAATACGTCAACAATTGAGCCTGGAATATGGGATGTATTTCTATAACCGACTTTATTTCAACAATTACTTTGCCTTCGATGACAAGGTCTATTTTATAAGCATTTTTGATCATTATTTCTTTGTATATAAGGGGTAATGTAACCTGTTGTTCTACCGTAAGGCCTAACTTTTTTAATTCATAGGCTAGGGCAGTTTCGTAAGTATTCTCTAATAAACCGACCCCTAAATTCCGGTGTACTTCCAGTGCGGCTCCAATAATTTTGTAAGATAATACATTTTCTGTCATAGGTGTGTGTTTTTGTTTAACGCAAAGGTTTATTTTTTCGTGTGTGTAAAGTAAGGAAGCAAAGAAGGGATCAGCAAGCTGATCTGATGAAGCAAACGCATTATCCGTACGCTTCATCAGCGGCTTTGCCGCCTGCTTTGCCCGCTTAAAATATGCAGCCTTACAAATAAAATTTTGCGTT
>JAAIGF010250857.1_pt1 | contig 102459 bp, 88 predicted proteins | sample 6487441 | NCBI WGS metagenome assembly JAAIGF01 (sample SAMN13974129, study PRJNA590717) | phyllosphere metagenome | biome: pepper field; feature: multiple bacterial spot infested pepper fields; material: pepper leaves; isolation source: leaves from pepper fields | host: Capsicum annuum ... | reverse complement strand
GACCGGCGCCTGCATCGCGCGCTTTTCGGCCAGCAGGAAGCGCTCGGCGCGACGCTGCTCGGCCTGCGTGCGCAGCAGCGGGCCTAAGCTCGTGCCCAGCGTTTCCGCCTGGATCAGCGTCGTGACCCACACCCGCATCGCAGGCACGCCGGTGCGCTGCGCGAGCTGACGCAGCGCCTCGGCCCGCGGCAGGCCGGTGCGGATGTCGGCCAGGGTGCGCTGCAGCTCGTCGCGCATCGCGGCATCGGCGCCCTTGTCGGCCGCCTGCTGCAGGCCACCCTGCAGGTTGAGCCCGCCTTCGACACACAGCGTGATCATGTCCAGCACGAACGGCAGCGCGCGCGCGAGCGCCTGCTGTCGCCTGCGGATCTGCTCGGCGAGCCACCAGCGCGGCCAGGCGTGGCCCACGATCAGACCGGCGCCAATGGCCAGGCCGGTCGCCAGGGCCGCGGTTTGTACCCACATGGCCAGCGCCCCGACCACGCCGGCCATGACCACGGCACACGCCCACTGCATGCCGAGCACGTGCGGCGCGTCCAGGCGGTGCAGCCAGCCGACCTGACGCAACTGCACATCGATGCGGCGGTGCGCCCGGCTGGCATGCCGAGCCGGCGGCAAGGCCGCACACCACGCCGCGAGCGGCGCCAGTGCGCGCCACCACGCCGGCAGCGGCACGCCCGGCACCGACCGCGCGGGCCCGCCGCGTCGTCGGGTCCACAGATCCAGCGCCCACCACAGGCCCAGCCCCACCGCCAGACCCGCTCCCGCCGCGACGATCCACGTTTCCATGCGCGCCTCCTGCCGCTCAGATATCGATGCGCACGATGCGGCGCACCCACCACAGGCCGAGCACCTCGAGGGCGATGATCACCGCCAGCGTCGTCCAGCCCGCGGGCGTGTGCCACAGCGCCGCCATGGCCTGCGGCTCGAGCCGGTCCAGCACCAGCGCGAGCAGCGGCGGCAGCGCGCCCACGACCCAGGCCTGCAGGCGCCCCTGCGCCGTCAGCGCCTCGATGCGTCCCTGCATGTGCAGCCGCGCACGCACCAGCGTCGCGATGCGCTCCAGGGCCTCGGCAAGGTTGCCCCCGGTGTCGGCGGCGATGCGCATGGCCGCCACGGTCAGGGTCGTCGCCTCCGACGGCATGCGCCGCACCAGTCCCGCCAGCGCGGCGTCCAGGCTCACGCCCAGGCGCTGTTCGCGCAGCATCAGGCCGAACTCCTGCCCAAGGGGTGCCGGTGCCTCGGCGGCCACATGCCGCAACGCACTGCCCAGGCTGACGCCGGCCTGCAGCCCGGCGGCCAGCGCCTGCAAGGCATCCGGCAGTTGGGCATCGAACCGCGCCAGCCGGCGCGCGCGCCAGTGCGCCAGGCACAGGCGTGGCACCAGGGCACTCATGCCGGCCGCCACCAGGGTCAGCACGGCGCTGCCTGTCAGCAGCAGGGCCAGGACGGCAGCCGCCACGCACAGCGCGAGGTTGATGGCCCAGAGCTGGCCGGGATCGATGAAGAGAAAGAATGCGTCCAGATGCACGCGCGCCGTCTGCGTGAACGCGTGACGGTAGGCTTCGAGGCACGCCCGCATCCAGCCCAGCGCGAGCCACGCCACCAGCCCCACGCACAGGGCTGCGCTGACGACGATGAGGGCCGTCATGGCGCGTGCGGGGCGGCCCGCCACCCCTCCTGCACCGGGGTGCGACCGAAGAAGGTCTCGCTCTGCACCAGGCCCCGCGCATGCCAGTCCTCGAAGCCGCTCGGCAGCAGCCCGGCGCCCACGAATGCGCCGCCACCCGGTCCGGCGTCGAAGCGAAACAGGTCCTGCAACTGGATGCGCCCGCTTTCCACGCCGCTGACCTCCACGATGGCCACGACGCGCCGCACCCCGTGCGCATCGCGCGACTGCTGCACGATGATGTCGATGCTGGAGGCGATCTGATCGCGCACGGCACCCAGCGGCAGGTCGACGCCGGCCATCAAGACCAGGGTCTCCAGCCGGGCCAGCGCGTCGCGCGCGGTATTGGCATGCACCGTGGTCAGGGACCCCGCATGGCCGGTATTCATCGCCTGCAGCATGTCGAGCGCTTCGGGCCCGCGGCACTCCCCCACCACGATGCGATCCGGACGCATGCGCAAGGCATTGCGCACCAGATCGCGGATGGTGATGGCACCGCGCCCCTCGGCGTTGGGCGGACGCGCCTCCAGCGCCACCCGGTGCGGATGGTGCAGGCGCAGCTCCGCGGCGTCCTCGATCGTCACGATGCGTTCTGCAGTCGGCACGAAGTTGGACAGGATGTTGAGCAAGGTGGTCTTGCCCGCCCCGGTGCCCCCCGACACGACGATGTTCCTGCGCTCGCGCACGCACAATGCGAGGAACGCCACCATCGCATCGTCCAGTGCGCCCGTGCGCACCAGGTCGGCAGCCTGCAGACGCTGGGCGGGAAACTTCCGGATCGTCAGCGCCGCCCCGTGCAGCGCGACCGGCGGGATGACCGCGTTCACCCGCGAGCCGTCGGGCAGCCGTGCATCGACCATGGGCGAACTCTCGTCGATGCGACGCCCCAGCGGTGCGACGATGCGTTCGATGACACCCAGCACCGCACGCTCGCTGCTGAAGCCCACCGGATGACGCGACAGCACGCCACGCCGCTCGACATAGACCTCGTCATGCCGGTTGACCATGATCTCGGACACGCTGGCGTCCGCGAGCAAGGCTTCCAGCGGGCCCAGCCCGACGGCTTCGTCCACGACCTCGCGACGCAGTGCGGCACGATCCAGGGCGGCGGGCAGCTCGGGCTCGGCTGCTGCGATCAGGTCCGCCACCAGCGCATCGGCCTCGCCGCGCAACGCCGCGTCACTCATGCTCGCCACATCGCGCCGCCGCAGTTCCATGGCCTCGAGCAGGCGCGCGTGCAGGCGGCGGCGCCATGCGACGCGCAGCGCATCGGCAGCGGGCGGATCGCGTCCCATGACGGGTTCGTGCGCAGCACTGGCCGATGCGGCAGCCAACGGCGCGCCTGCCGGGGCCCCCATCGGCGCGTCTGGATCCGGACCGGCCAGGCCCGTCCCCAACGCCGCCTCCGGCCCGCCCCCCGGGGACGAAACCACGGCCGACACCGCCGGGTTGCCGGGCCTGTCGCGCATGCCCTGCGGGTCGGCGTGGACGTGGGCCGTCGGGCTCTGCCCCGCCGGCATGCCGGACATCGCCTGGCCTGTCCCGCCTTCGTCCAGCCAGCAGACCTGCAGGCGGTGCCCGCCGATGGTGATCTCGTCGTGGGGCTGGACACTGCCGTGATGCACCACGCGCCGCCCATTGAGCCAGGTGCCCCCCAGGGTCCCCAGGTCCTCGATCGACACGCCGGCATCATGCCGGCACAGCCGTGCGTGGCGGCGCGCCACCCGCCAGCCTGGCAGACGCAATCCGCACGCAGCGTCACGGCCGATCTCCAGGGGTGCGGCAGCGCGCACGACCCGCTGCTGGCCATCATCCTGCAACCAGGTGATCTCGAACATCATGGCGTCTCCCAAGGCGAGTCGGACGGTCGGGGCGGTGCCGCGTCGCCCACGAGGTTCGGCGTGGCCTGCCCTGGCGCGGCCATCGGCACGAGCAGGCGAGTCGGGGCCGGAAATGTCTGGTCCAGCACGTCGCGCCCCGCCTGCACCCGCTGCGCCAGCGTCGCGTCATCCGCGCCGATCAGCCATGGCGTCACGAAGATCGCGAGCTCGGTGTCCTTGTGCTGCACACGCCTCGCGCGAAACAGCGCGCCCAGGAGGGGAATGCGCGACAGCCCCGGGACGGCGTCCTCGTCGGTCACCTGCTCGCGCGACAGGAACCCGCTCAGGACCAGTGTCTGGCCCGAGGCGACGTTGAACTCGGTGGCCGTGCGCCGCGTGCGCAGCCCGGGACCGCTGCTGGTCGTCACGGCAGGATCCACCGCGCTGACCTCGACTTCGATGCGCGCGCGCACCGTGCCGCTGCGGTCGATGCGCGGTGTGACGTCCAGGCCGACGCCATACGGCTTGAACACGGTCGACGTCTTGCCGTCCTTGTCGACGGTGGTATAGGGCAGCTCGCCGCCCGCCAGAAAGCTTGCGGTCGTGCCATTGCGCGCCAGCAATTGGGGCTGCGCGAGCAGCACGGCATCACCGCGTCGGGACAGCGCATGCAGGCGCGAGGACAGCGCGGCGTTCAACCCGACATACCCCGCCGCCCCGGCAAGCGGGAAGGCCGCCTGCGCCGCCGCCGTCCCGGGACGCTGCAGGAAGGCCGCGCCCGAGCCCGCGTCCCAGACGCCGGCGGCGTTCAGCCCGCCGAGCGTATTGGGATCCCAGCGCACGCCCAGGTCCTGCATGTCCGAACGCGGCAGCTCCACGACCTGGACGTCGAACAACACCATCCGGTCCCAGCCGATGGCCCCGGTCAGGTCGATGACCTGGGGATAGCGCGCGGCCAGGTCACCGATGCGCGCCTGGTCGGCGTCGGACAGCCCATCGCCTTCGACCAGCAGCTTGTCGCCCACGGACGCACTGCGCACGCCCGGAATGCGCGCGAGCACGGCCGTCAGCTCGTTCTGGATACGCAGGGTCTCGCCCGGCACGACGTCCACGCGCAGGGCCCGGCTCTTCCCGTCGCGTGTCCAGATGACGAGCGATGTCGACCCCAGGGCGCGTGCGAAGACGACCACCTCGCGGCCGTCGGCCGCGGCGGCGTGCAGGACGTTGCCGTTGCCTACTGCGATGCGCGCGATGTCGGGGGCAGGCAACACGCGGGTTTCGCCCAGGAAGAGCTCGAGGCTTGCCGGTGCGGCCGACGGCAGCGGACCGTCGAGCGACACGGCCGCGGGTGCGGACGCCGCTGCGGGCGTGGGACTGGGCGCGGCCGCGGTGGCCGGTGGTGGCATGTCCCCTGCCGTCGTGGACGGCGTGGGGGTGCTCGCCGCCCGAAGCCTCGCCGCCATCGGGGACATCGACTCGAGCGCGGCGGCATCATGCACACGACCTCGGATCGACGCAGCGGGCGGGCCCCGAGGGCTGTCAGCCGGCGTGTCGGGTACCCCGGCCTGCGCAGGCTCGATCGGAGGGACGGCCCATTGGGCCCAGCGCGCATCGGACGCGGCCGTGCCGCCAGCCGCCAGTACCGCCGATGCCGTCAGCATGCCCAGCCAGCCTGACACGCCGCGCATGACGGCCCGCAAGAGACGCCGCGTCATCGTGTGCCCTCCGGCGCGGCCCAGTCGAACATCCGTGTCCCGGGGTCCGACCCCTGGGGCACGCCGTCCTGCGCGCGTCCAGCCCTGCTCGTCTGCGACAGTCCGGGAATCGCCCGCGGCCCCTGATCCCCGAAGACCACCGGCACGTCGCGTGGCGCAGCCGGTGGCGCACGTTCCAGCCCCAGCAGATGGGCGAGATCGGCGGCCTGCGCAGGCGCGGGCGCGCTGCCATCCTGCGCATGCCGCAGCATGGCCGACAAGGTGCCCTGCTGGCGCGCGGCCACCAGGCGCACGCCGTCCTCCGGCGAGGCATCCAGCGTCAGGGTCGCAAACCCCGACGCGTCCTCCCCGCCCTGCGCCCCGTGCTGCCGACCCGTCGCCAGCACGCGCACATTGGCAAGCAGGGGCGCCGTCACCCGCCGCCCGCCATGCTCGAACGACACGTACAGATCGATCAGGTCACCGGGCTCGAGCATGCCGGACAGGGAATTGATCTCGTCCACCGCGATGGTCACCGCGCGCCGCCCGGTGGCGAGCTGCGCCGACAACGGAGCCGCTCGGGCGGCGGCCAAATGTGCCCACAGCAGGACCTCACCGCGCGGCAGGTCGCGCGCCAGTCGCGCCCCCTGGGCGGCGGCAAAATCGTCGGGCAGCACCGCATCACGCGGCAGCCAGGCCAGCGGCACCTCACGGATCGCGGCGGCATCGGCGTCGAGCACCGCCCCGCTTGCAAGGTCCCGCGCGGCCACGACCGCTTCGCCCATCGGCTGGCGCGCGTTGGCGGTCAACGCCTGCGTCACGGCCCCCAGGTGATGGTGCGCAGCCCACGCGGCAAGGCCGCCGGCGAGCACGGCCATCCCGAGCAGGGCGTGACGTTGATAACGGGTCCACCACGACATCCTGATGCCCTCCTAGAACGGCAAGGCCAGCGTGGCCACGCCGTCGCGATAGGCTTCGCGCAGCGCGTCCAGCCAGAGGGCGAGCACGCCGCCGTCGGGGCTATCCAGCCAGACGCCTGCGCCCCACATGCCCAGCACCAGCGCCACCGTCACCACGACCGTCTCGATCGCCGCCTGTCCTTGCACGGCCCGCCGCCGTGGTGCACGCGCGGGCTGCTCACGTTTGCCGTGCCGTGTCATCATGGGAATGCCCCCGCGTCGTCATGAACGTACAGACCTGCGCCCGAGCCTGCCGGCACCAGCGCCAGCATCAGACGCCGCGTCCCCTTGTGCCAGTACGCCAGCCGCGCGCCTGCCGGCGCCGGTTCGCGTTGCCAGCCATCCTGTTCCAGCCCCTGCGCCAGGGCCGCCGCCAGGTGCGCAGGGCGCGCCGGGTGCGAGAACACCCAGCGCGCCCCGTCGCCGTCATCCATCGCGAGCCGTGTCACCCATGCGCCTGACAGCCAGCCGGGCCGCGGCGCTGCGCGTGCCTGCGCCAGCGACAGGTGCGACAGCACCCCCAGCGTCTGCGCCTGGTCGGGTTGCAGCGTCAGCTGCCAGTCACCACCCGCAGGCACCAGGACCATGCCGCTCGCCTGCGGATGGATCTGCCAGGACTCGTGCGCGTTGGCCACCAGCGCGTCCAGCGCCTGCGGCAAGGACAGCGGAATGCGCGCGGCGCGGATGCGGGCATCGGCGCCAAACCAGCGCACCGACAGCGTCTCGACCTGCGTCCCGGCAGGCCACGCGAGGTCCGGCAGCGGCCCGGCACGCAAGGGCAGCACCGCCAGCAAGATGAGCCAGACAGGCAGTCGTCCCCGGTGCGTCATGGGGCCTCCCGCGTCAGCTGGTCCCGTGGCACGAGATCGGCCCAGTCCTGCACCCAGTCCTCGGTGATGGCCGGGCGACGCCAGCCGGCATCGACCCGACGGATCTGTCGTCCGACCGCGGCGGCGACCGCATGCGATTGCTGTCGCGCATCAAGCCACGCGCGCGGGTTGGCGCTGACGCGGCGCTGCACCTCGGCCGGTGACACGCCATGTCCCGCCTCGGCAAGCACGGCCGTCGCGCGCGAGAACCGCAGGGTGTCCGTCGCCGCGCCCGTCACATCGCGGGCCCGGCGTGCGGCCTGCACCACGCGGATGCCGGCATCCTCGATCTGCCACCCCTGCCGCAGCACGCTGGCCGCGGCCCCGCCCGCCTGGGCCGCCTGCGCGAGTGGCGTGCGCGATTGCGCCACGGCCATCGGGGCGCCAACCAGGGCGCGCCCTGCCGGGTCTCGCCAGGGCAACGCCGGTGCGTGAAGAGCCACCGCCTGCGCAAGCGCCGCATCGGGGAACGCGTCGCGTGTGGTGAGGAAGGCGGCGTGGGCGCTGTCCTGGGTGGTCACGATGCCGACATCGACATAGCGGCCGACCACCGGCACGGCGATGAACAGCGTCGCCAGCGCGCCCAGCCCCACCAGGCCTTCGAGCATGGCCTGGCCGCGCGACGGCCGCTTGCCATGTGTCGTCCTCATGTGCCGGCCCCCTGGCGCTGGCGCGCCAGCGCGCTTTCCTGCGCCGTCACGGGCACCAGCCTGGCCTGCCAGTACGGCTGGAACAGGCCGGGACGCTCGCGCATGCCGTCTGCGCGGGGAACCGGGCGCGCAAAGAACACCTGGGCCGCGCTGACCACGGCCAGGCGGTCCTGCGGCAGGCGTGCAGCGCCGGCCAGCGGCCCAGCACCGACGCGCACGCGGCTGGCGGCGCCCGTGACGGACAGCCCGGCGGCCTCCCGCCAGACGCGGAACGCGAAGCGCAGGTCCTCGCGCTGGCCGCCGGCGCCGCGCGCGAGGTCGACATAGCCCGGCAGGCCGCGCGAGCGCCAGCGGATCGGCGCGACGCCGGCGTAGGCGTCGGCCAGCGGATTGCCCTTGCCATCGACGATGTCCCAATCCGTATTGGCCCGCGCCCAGTGCCAGAAGTCCTCGGCGCTGAAATCGGTCGGTGCAGCCGCCCCCGGCGCGTCCTCGCGATCGGCGTCGCCGTGGGCCCGGGCGGTCGCCCACCCCATCGGATACTCGCGGTAATAGCAGCCGATCCAGCGGTTGGCGCGCAGGGCGTGATAGGACTGGGTGTCGTCCGCGGCCCAGGTGTCGAGGCCTTCCAGCACGGTCGACCCACGCCGGCGCAGTTCGTGGCGCCGCCAGGGGCAGCGGGGACTGACGATCCAGGCGTTGCGGGCCGTGTCCTGACGCGGGTCGAGAAAACCGTAAGTCGCCGTGGCGTCCTGCACCACGGCCTTGAGGCGTTGGCGCGCCGCGCCGCCGGCCTGCACGAGAAACCCCGCCAGGGTGTCGGACAGGAAGTCGGCGTCGAGCCGCAGGGCGTCGGGCGCCAGGCCGCCGGCCACGGCATTGGCCCGGAGCACCGCCATCATGGCGGCCTGCCGAAGCACCGGCAGGTCCTGCGCCACGGCGCGCTGCGTGCGCCACAGCACCTCGTGGACGATGGCGTCATGGGCGGCGAAGGCGCCCTGCAAGGCGGCTTGCGCAGCGTCATCGGCCATGTCCGGGCGGCGCGCGGCGGCGTACGCAGCACCGTGGGCGGGCCCGAACAGCATGGCGATCACCGCCACTGGCGGATTGCCCAGGCTGGCGCGCTGCGACTCGGTCCGGATGAACCGCGACGCCGAAGCCAGCGTCACCAGGTGCGCCATGGCCACCTGGTGAGCGAGCTGGGTGCGATTGATGAATGCCTGCAGGTTGAGCGCGCGCGCCACCGTGAGCGCGCCGCTGTAGGCCGTTGCATCGGCCGCGTGCGTGAGCGCGGCGCGCGCCTGCACGACCTGGCCCAGATCGAAGAGGCGCAGCAAGGCGGCCGCACCCGCGACGAGCAGCACCAGCGCCAGGACCAGCGCCTGTCCACGGACCCGGGGCATGATCATTGCCCGCCTGCGGCACCGGCATTGCCGGTGAAGCTGCGCAGCGAGCGAGCCGCCGTCTGTCCCGACGCCCGGCCCGCCGCCTCCTGCGCGGCACGCGACTGTGCCGAGCCGTCCTCGCCGGCCAGTTCGCGCGCCATGGCCGCGGTCTGCGAGCGCACCACCTGTCCGAACATCTGGTAGACCGCGATCGCCGCCACGGCGATGAGGGCGACGATGACGATGTACTCGGTCATCCCCTGCCCGCCCTGCCCGCGCCGCGCCCCGCGGCTTGCTGTCGTGACCATGCTGACCTCCCCGAATGGAAGGCCAGTGTGCGTGGCGGCGGGCCCGGTTGCCATCCGTGGCTTCCGACAGGGAGCGCCGGCACGCACCGGCACGCCATGCGGGGCTTTCCCGTGCTAGGCACGCCGCGTCGTCAGGCAGGCGCCCTGCTGGCGCCGGCCCGGGAACCGGACTGCCCTATTGTGCCGACAAATCGCCGGCGGAGGTGCCGCGGGCGCTGGCCGCAGCCGGTGGCTGCACGAAGCCCGCGAGGAACGCCGGCACGTCGTCGGGCGCGAGCGGCCGCGAGAAGTAATAGCCCTGGATTTCCTCGCAGCCGCAGTCCCGCACGAAGCGCAGGATGGCCTCGGTCTCCACGCCCTCGGCCACGACGCGATAGCCCAGGCGCAATGCCAGCGCGACGATGCCGCGCACCAGAGTGGCGTGCCGCGGTTCGGTGAGGACACCGGCAATGAGGGATTGATCGATCTTCAGGACCTTGGCCGGGATGCGGTGCATGTAGGCGAAGTTGCTGTACCCCGCACCGAAATCATCGATGGCCAGCGTCGCGCCCGCGGCGACCAGTTGCGCCATCTGCCCCGCCACCGACGGGTGGCTGTCCAGCCACTCGCCTTCGGTCACTTCGAGCTCGAGCCACTCGGCCCTGGCACCCTGCGCGTCGCAGGCTGCCAGCACGCCCGCGACCAGATGGTCGTGGTCGAAATCGCGCGGCGACAGGTTCACGGAGACCCGCAGGTCGGGATGCAGCGCGCGCCAGATGCGCAATTGACGCAGGCTCTCGCCGATCACCCACAGGGTGAGGGGCTGCATCCAGGCTGTGCGCTCGAGCAGCGGGATGAATTCGCCGGGGCTGACGGCGCCGAACACCGGATGCTGCCAGCGGATGAGCGCTTCGACGGCGGCGACCCGGCCCGCCTGCGGATCGACACGCGGCTGGTACACCAGGTGGAACTCGCCGCGGTCCAGCGCATGGCGCAGGTCCAGTGCCAGCCGGTACCGCCGGCGCTGGGACTCGTCCGTGCGGCTGTCGTACCGGGCAAGCGCCTGCCGCGTGGTGTGGCAGGTGTTCACGGCGGTCATGGCCTGACGCAGGAGGTCATCCGCCATGATCTGCCCCGGCATGAACGGCGCCACGCCGATGACGGGCCGCAGCTGAAGGGGAATGCCGGCGCCGCGCGCGGGCGTGCGCAGCCCGGCCAGCACGCGCTCGACCAGGTCCGGCTGGGCGTGCGGCTCGAACCAGAAGGCAAAGCGGGTCACCCCCACGTGGTACAGCGCCACGTGCGCCGGCAAGGGGGCCTGGATCTGCTCGGCCGCATAGCGCAACAGCGAGTCGATGACGGGCAGCCCCACCACCTGGGCCAGCTCATGCGCGACGGACAGGCTGAACACCTCGATCAGCACGAGCTCGCACAGCCCACTCGCCCCCACGTGCTCCAGGCCATCCAGGTCGGACACCATCTGCTGGCGGTTGGGCAGCTGGGTGACGGCATCCCGGCGCCCCACGGACAGGCGCAGCGCCACGCGATCCATCACCAGCTGGCCGAGCGTGCTCAGCTGTTCGCGGTCGGCAGCACTGAGCCGGCGCGGCACGACGTCGATGATGCACAAGGCGCCGATGGCATGGCCGCTGTCGGTGCGCAGCGGCACGCCGGCGTAGAACCGCATGTGCGGGTCGCCGGTCACCAGCGGCTTGTCGGCGAAACGGGGGTCGAGGGTCAGGTCCTCGATCTCGAGGATGTCCCTGCCCTGGATCGCGTGGGCACAGATCGACGTGTCCCGCGAGGTTTCGCGCGGCGCGAAGCCCACGCGCGACAGGAACTGCTGACGATCGGTGTCGACCAGCGAGATCAGCGAGATGGGCACGCCGAAGCAATGTGCCGCCAGGGCCGTGATCTGGTCGAAATCCTCACTGGCGGCCATGTCGAGCAGACCCAGCGAGTGCAACACCGCCAGACGCTCGGCTTCGCGGCTTTCGGCATCGGGCATGGAGGCTCCCGGGACTCAAACCGAGGATTATCTCCCAGTCCCACCCGGATGCAAGAGACCATCAAGCAACACGCCGCGCCCGCCACCCTCGGTGGCGCGACGCGGCGTGCGGGTCATGCTGGCCGGTCAGGTCAGGCGATCGAAGCGCGATAGATGCTTTCGATGCTCTGGTCCAGCGCCTTGTTGAAGGCGTCGTCCGATTGCTGGGCGCTCAGGCCCTCGGTCAGGGCGCGGCTGAAGCTGGCGATCACGCCGGGGTTGCGGGCCAGACGGGCGTTGGCGTCGTCACGGTTGTAGCCGCCCGACAGTGCCACGACACGCACGACGCGCGGGTGATCGACCAGGTCTTCGAAGAAGCCGTCGACTTCCGGCAGCGTCAGCTTGAGCATGACGTTGGCGTCGTCGGGCAGGGCGTCCAGGCGCTGCAGGAAGCCCTTCTTCAGGATTTCCTCGATCTGGGCCTTGTCGGCGGCCTTGATGTTGACCTCGGGTTCGATGATCGGCACCAGGCCGGCGTTGACGATCTGCTGGCCGACTTCGAACTGCTGGTCCAGCACGGCGGCGATGCCGGCTTCGTTGGCCTGGTTGATCACCGAGCGCATCTTGGTGCCGAACACGCCCTTGGCGGCGGCGCGCTTGAGCAGGGCATCCAGCTCGGGCATGGGCTTCATCAGCTGCACGCCGTTGGACTCGTCGGCCAGGCCCTTGTCGACCTTCAGGAAGGGCACGACCTGCTTGCGCTCCCACAGGTAGGTGGCGGCGTCCAGGCCACCGAACTGGCGGTCCATGGTCTGTTCGAACAGGATCGCGCCCAGGACGCGGCGGCCGTCGAACGCCGGGCTGGCGACGATGCGCTCGCGCATGGCGTGCACCATGTCGAACATCTCGGCTTCACCGTTGTAGGCGGATTCTTCGACGCCATAGAGCTTCAGGGCCTTGGGCGTGCTGCCACCGCTCTGGTCCAGCGCGGCGATGAAACCCTGGCCGTCGGCGACCTTGGCGAGTTGTTCCTGGTTCATGGGGTGGCTCCTGTGGATGGGGGATTGACGGAAATGCGGTGGGCGCGACCCGCTCGCCCCGGACCGGGGCGGACTGGCTCCGCGCGCGTGGCCGCAAGCTTACCGTGAAGCGGGCCGCCGTATCAGCCATACCCGCACTTTTTCTGGTTCCGGGATGCTGCGAAATTGTAAAAAAGACACGGCCCTCCAGGCGCGCTGCGGTACACGCCCGGGCGTCATGTGTACATGGCGATTAAGTATTTAGGATTCGCATACTGAAGGTCCATGATTCCGCCAAAGGAATACAAGCCATGGAACTTCGCCAACTCGAGGCCTTTGCGGCCACCATGTCCACGGGCAGCGTGAGCGGCGCGGCGCGCCTGTTGTCGCGCTCGCAGCCCGCGGTCAGTCGCCTGCTGCAGGAACTCGAAGGCCAGATCGGCTACCCCCTCTTCCTGCGCCAGGGCCCCCGGGTCACGCCCACGCGCGAAGCCTTCCTGCTTTTCGAGGACGTCGAGCGCGCCCTCACGGGCCTGCGCCAGATCCGCGAGCGGGCGCAGGCGATCGCGCAAGGCGGCGCAGCGCCGCTGCACATCGCGGCCACCGCCGCGCTCGCGGCCGGCCTGCTGCCGCAGGCACTGCAGCGGGCCTGCAGCACGCAGGCCATGCCCATCCACATCCGCAGCATGTCCGCCGAGCACGTCGTGCAGGCGGTTCAGTCGGGCGCCGTGCAGTGGGGACTGAGCAGCCTGCCCCTGGAGCACCGGGGCCTGCGCGTGCACTGGCTGGGCCAGGCGCCCTGCGTGGCGGTGGTGGCCGCCGACGACGTCCTCGCGGAGCGCCGCGTCATCCGCCTCGCCGACCTGGCCACGCGGCGGCTCATCACCATGGCCAACCGCTACCGGCTGCGGCACCGGCTGGACCAGGCCTGGGCCGCCGCGGGCATCGTGCACGCGCGCCACGACCTGGTGGAGACCAACGCGTCCATGACCGCCCAGAGCTGCGTGCGCGCCGGCCTGGGCGTGGCCCTGCTCGAGCCCGTCTCCGTGCTGGGCGCGCCGCTCGACGGCGTGGTCGTGCGCCCGCTGGACATCGACATTCCCTTTTTCTTCGGCGTGATCACGCCGCAGTCGCAGACGGTCGCGCCCGCCCTGCAGGCACTGGACGCGGCGGTGCTCGCCGTCGCCCAGGACCTGCTGCCCGGCTTCGTGCGCCATCCGGCCGACATCCACGCCGACCTCCTCAAACAGATCTACGCGCCCTTTCCCCCGGCCCCTGCCCGCGGGGTGCGCGCTTCCTCATGATGGCCTCTGCCCTGCTCCCACTGGATGGCCTGCCGGCCCTCGAAGCCCGCCTGCGCCAGGACCTGGCCTGGCTCTGCCTGCCCGAAAAGCCCTGGACCCACACCCCGGAGGGCGTGCTGGACATGGCCATCATCGGCAGCGGCATGGCCGGCCTGGCGCTGAACGCCGCGCTGACCCACCAGGGCATGCGCGCGGCGGCCTTCGATCGCGCCCCTGCCGGCCTGGAAGGCCCCTGGGCGACGACCGCCCGGATGGAAACCCTGCGCTCCCCCAAGACGCTGACCGGGCCCGCCCTGGGCCTGCCCGCCCTGACCTTTCGCGCCTGGTACGAGGCCCAGCACGGCGCTGCCGGCTGGGACGCCCTGGGCTACATCCCCCGCCTGCAGTGGATGGACTACCTGCGCTGGTATCGCCGGGTGCTGGGGCTGGACGTGCGCAACCGCCAGCGCGTGATCGACCTGGTCACGGATGCGCAGGGCGTGGACGTGCACCTGCACGACGAGGCGCAGGACCGCACCTATGTGCAGCGCGCCCGCCATGTCGCCCTGGCCACGGGACGCGACGGGCTGGGCGGCCCGTGGGTGCCGGCCTGGGCGCACGCGCTGCCGGCCGGGCGCTGGGCGCATTCGGCCGACCCGTATGACGCCGACAGCCTGCGCGGCCAGCGCGTCGTCGTGATCGGGGGCGGCGCCTCGGCCATGGACAGCGCGGCCACCGCGCTCGAAGCGGGTGCGACCCGGGTGGACCTCCTGATCCGGCGCCGCGAGCTGCCGCGCATCAACAAGGGCAAGGGCGCGAGCAGCGCCGGCGTGGCCCACGGCTTCTGGCAACTGCCCGATGACTGGAAATGGCGCTGGCGCCACTACATCGGCGCCCAGCAGGTGCCACCGCCCCATCTGAGCACGCTGCGCGTGTCGCGCCACGCCAATGCCCATTTCCACCTGGGGACCTGGGTGCAGGGCGCGTCAACGCGCGCTGACGGCGCCTTGCGGCTGGACACCAATCGCGGCCCGATCGCCGCGGACGTCGTGATCTTCTGCACCGGGTTTCGCAGCGACTGGGCGCAACGTCCCGAGTTCGCCCGACTGGCTCCGCACGTGCGGCGCTGGGCGGATCGCTACGCGGCCCCGGCGGGCCTCGCGGACGCCGAACTGGCCGACAGCCCGGATCTCGGTCCGCTCTTCGAATTCCAGCCACGCGCCGCCGACGCGCCTGCCGGCCTGGATCGGGTCCATGTCTTCTGCCATGCCGCCTCACTGTCGCATGGCCAGGTGGCCGGCGACATCCCGCAGGTCAGCCATGGCGCGCACCGACTGGCCCAGGGCCTGGCCGCGCGCCTGCTGCGCGATGACGCGGCACACCACTTCGCCCGCATGGAGCGGCATGCCGAGCCGGAGCTGAATGGCGACGAGTGGACCGAGGCCGCGTTCCCGGCCTACGAGCCGGCCGACGATGCCCGAGGACCGACATCATGAGCGCCTGGCTGCTGCGCCGCATCCTGCAGGCCGCCTTCGTGGTGCTGCTGATGACCCTGGTCGTCTTCATCGGGCTGCACGTCATCGGCAACCCGATCGACATCCTGATCGGCGAGGACATGACGCAGGCCGAACGCCAGGCGACCATCGTCGCGCTCGGGCTGGACCATCCGCTCTGGCTGCAGTACCTGTATTTCCTGAAAGGCGCGCTCACGGGCGACCTGGGCCGCAGCTTCGTCTACCAGACCGATGCCGTGCAGCTCATCCTGCAGCGCCTGCCCGCCACGCTGGAGCTCGCGCTGGCCGCGATGGTGCTGGCCGTGGTCATCGGCGTGCCGCTTGGCCTGTTCGCCGGCCTTCGGCCCGACAATCCGGCCGCGCGCGCCGTCATGGCCGGCAGCATCCTCGGCTTCTCGCTGCCCTCGTTCTGGGTCGCGCTCATGCTCATCATGCTGTTCTCGGTCACCCTGGGCTGGCTGCCGGCGAGCGGGCGCGGCCAGACGGTCGAGTTCCTGGGCGTGCAGTGGTCCTGGCTGACGTGGGACGGCCTGCGCCACATGGCGTTGCCCGCGCTCAACCTGGCGCTTTTCAAGGTGTCGCTCGTGATGCGCCTGACCCGGGCGGGCGTGCAGGAGGTGCTGCACCAGGACTTCGTGCGCTTTGCGCGCGCCAAGGGCCTGAGCTCCACGCGGGTGGTGATCGTGCACGTGCTGCGCAACGTGCTGGTGCCCCTGGTCACGGTGCTCGGCATGGAACTGGGCTCGACGATCGCCTACGCCACGGTCACGGAAAGCATCTTCGCCTGGCCCGGCGCCGGCAAGCTGATCCTGGACAGCATCTACGCACTGGACCGGCCGGTCATCCTGGCCTATCTCATCGTCGTCGTCCTGCTGTTCGTCGTCCTCAACCTGCTGGTGGACATCGCCTACCGGCTGCTCGACCCGCGGGTGCGGCTGGGGGTGGCGACATGAGCACGCAGCCCCACACCAGCGCGCCGGCCGCACCCACCGTGCACGCGGAACCGTCCGTCCTGCGCGCCACGGCGCGCGAGTTCCTGCGCTCGCCGATCGCGGCGACGGCACTCGCGGTGTTCATCGTGATCGTGCTGGCGGCCCTGCTCGCCCCCTGGATCGTGCCGCAGAACCCCTACGACCTGCTGCAGCTCGACGTGCTGGATGCGCGCCTGCCCCCGGGCTCGCCCAGCGAGATGGGCGGCTACACCTACTGGCTGGGCACGGATGGCCAGGGCCGCGACCTGTTCTCGGCCATCCTGTACGGCCTGCGCATCAGCCTGCTGGTGGGCGTGGGCTCGGCCGTGATCGCCGCGCTCGTGGGCACGGTGGTGGGCCTCATCTCGGCCTATGCCGGTGGCACCGTCGATGCGGCGCTGATGCGCCTGGTGGACCTCATCCTGTCCTTTCCGACCATCCTGATGGCGCTGATGATCCTGGCCTTCCTGGGCAAGGGCGTGGGCAACGTCGTGCTGACCCTGGTGCTGCTGGAATGGGCGTACTACGCGCGCACGGCACGCGGCCAGGCGCTGATCGAGTCGCGTCGCGACTATGTCGACGCCGCGCGCGGCCAGGGCCTGCCGCACCGCCGCATCCTGCTTGGCCACATCCTGCCGAACTGCCTGCCGCCCCTGATCGTGATCGGCACGCTGCAGGTGGCGCGCGCCATCACGCTGGAGGCCACGCTGTCCTTCCTCGGCCTGGGCGCACCGGTCACCGAGCCCTCGCTGGGCCTGCTGATCGCCAACGGCTTCCAGTACATGCTGTCAAAGGAAACCTGGATCAGCGTCTACCCCGGTCTCGCGCTGCTCGTCACCATCGTGTCCATCAATCTCGTGGGCGATCGCCTGCGCGAAGTCCTGAACCCGAGGTTGCGATGAGCCAGACGCCGGTCCTGCTGGACGTCCATGACCTGCGCACGGAATTCGCCACGCGCCGCGGCGTGGTGCGGGCTGTGGACAACGTCAGCCTGCGGGTGGAGCGCGGCCGCATCCTGGGCCTGGTGGGCGAGTCGGGCTCGGGCAAGTCCGTCACCGGCTTTTCGATCCTGGGCCTGCTGGATCCGGGCGGGCGCATCGCCGGCGGCGAGATCCGCTTCCAGGGCCGCGACCTCGCCCGGATGTCGCCTGACGAACTGCGGCACCTGCGCGGCAACCGGATCGCCATGATCTTCCAGGATCCGATGATGACGCTCAACCCGGTGCTGCGCGTCGACACCCAGATGATCGAGGCCGTGCAGGCCCATGCCCGGGTCAGCCGCAAGGCGGCGCGCGAGCAGGCCCGCCGCACGCTGGCCGCCATGGGCATCGCCGATGCCGACGAGCGCCTGCGCGCCTATCCTCATCAGCTCTCGGGCGGCATGCGCCAGCGCGTGGCGATCGCCATCGCGTTGCTGCACGACCCGGATCTCATCATTGCCGACGAGCCCACCACCGCCCTGGACGTCACGATCCAGGCGCAGATCCTGTCCGAAGTGCAGCGGCTGGTGCAGGCGCGTGGCACGGCGCTGATCTGGATCAGCCACGACCTGTCCATCGTGGCCGGCCTGGCCGACGACATCGCCGTCATGTACGCCGGGCGCATCGTCGAGACGGGCAGTGTCGACGAGGTGCTGGATCACCCGCGCCATCCGTACACCCGTGGCCTGCTGGACAGCCTGCCCGCCGGGCATCCGCGCGGTTTGCCGCTGCCGCAGATCCCCGGCATGACGCCCGCGCTGGACGCGCTGCCGCCCGGTTGCGCGTTTGCCCCGCGCTGCCCGCGCGCCCAGGAGGCCTGTCGCCAGCCGCCCGCCCTGCTGGCGGTGGCAGGCACGCATGCCGTGCGCTGCTTCTTTCCCCTGGAATCCCCGTCGGAGGCGCGATCATGAACGCCGTTCTTTCCGCCACCGGCGCGCTGCCGGCACGTGAGCCCGCCGGGCCCACGCCGCTGCTCTCGCTCCAGGGCATCGCCAAGACCTTCGGCGCGGCCCCGCCCGCCGGGCGCTGGCGCCGCGCGATGCTGGCAGCGCGCCTGGCCACGCCGGCGCGCCCCGTGCAGGCCGTGCAGCCCGTCGACCTCACGGTCGGGGAGTCCGAGGTCGTGGGGCTGGTGGGCGAATCCGGCTGCGGCAAGTCCACGCTCGGACGCATCGCGGCCGGCCTGCTCGAACCGAGTGCCGGCACGGTCAGCCTGCACGGCCGCGCCCTGTCGACACTGCCCGTGCTGACCCGCCTGCAGACGCAGATGATCTTCCAGGATGCCTACGCCAGCCTGAACCCGCGCATGCGCGTGCAGCGCATCGTTGGCGAAGGCGCGATCTTCCACGGTCTGGCCGGGACCAGCGCCGCCGAGCGCGACGCCTATGTCTGCGCGCAGCTCGAGCGCGCCGGCCTGGATCCGGCCCTGCGCCATCGCTTCCCGCATCAGTTCAGCGGCGGCCAGCGCCAGCGCATCGGCATCGCCCGTGCGCTGGCCGTGCAGCCGCGCCTTCTGATCTGCGACGAGGCCGTGGCCGCCCTGGACGTGTCGATCCAGGCCCAGGTGCTGAACCTGTTCCTGGCATTGCGCGAAAGCCTGGGGCTGGCCTATCTCTTCATCAGCCACGACCTGTCGGTGATCCGCCATGTCAGCGATCGCGTGGTCGTGATGTACCTGGGTCGCGTCGTGGAACAGGCGCCGGTGGACACCCTGTTCGCCCGGCCCAACCATCCCTACACGCAGGCTTTGTTCGCACAAATCCCCAAGCTGTCGCAACGCCGACAACGCTACATCCCGATCCGCGGCGAGATCCCGAGTCCGCTCGCGCCGCCGCCGGGCTGCCACTTCGCCCCCCGATGTCCGCACGCCATGCCGCGCTGCCGTGACACGGCGCCGGTGCTGCGCGATGTCGGCGCCGGCCACCAGAGCGCCTGCCACCTGAACGACATGGCCTGATCGTCCGTCCCCCTCTATCCCTGCTGGAGCACGACCATGAAAACCTGGGTTCTCACCCTCATCGCCGCGGCCGCCCTGGCTGGCGGCCCCGCCACCGCCCAGACGCTGCGCATCGGTTTTGCCGATCCGGTGTCCTCCGCGGATCCGCAACTGAACAATCACGCGGGTGACCGCTCGCTGGCCCTGCACACCTACGAGTCCATCGTCGATCGGCGCGACAACCAGACCCTGCCGGGCCTGGCCAAGAGCTGGCGCACGCTCGATGACAAGACGTGGGAGTTCAAGCTCAACCCCGACATCACTTGGCACGATGGCACCCCGCTCACGGCCGAGGACATCGCCTTTTCGTTCGAGCGCGCCCGCAAGGTCGCAGGCTCGGTGGCCTCCTACGCCGGGCGCCTGCGCACCGTGGCGGCCGTGGAGACGCCCGACCCGCATACCGTCATCCTGCGCACCACCGTGCCGGCGCCCAACCTGCTGCTGGACATCGGCGCGATCTACGTCGTGAGCAAGCACGCCGGCGAGAAGGCCAGCACCGAGGACTACAACGCCGCGCGCGCCTCGATCGGCACCGGACCCTACAAACTCGTGTCGTACACGCCGGGCGACCGCGCCGTGCTCGAGCGCTATGACGCCTGGTGGGGCGGCCAGCCCGACTGGGAACGGGTCGAGTTCCGCTACATCAACAACCCGGCCGCCCGCACCGCCGCCCTGCTCGCGGGTGACGTGGACGTCATCGACAAGGTGTCGTCCTCGGACCTGACCCGCCTGCGCGAGGACAAGAACATCGCCGTGCATGCGTATCCGGGCCTGCGCGCGCTGCTGATCCAGCCGAGCCATCGCCCCGGTCCCAACGAGTTCATCCGCGACAAGGCGGGCCAGCCGCTGCAGGAGAACCCGCTGACCGACGTGCGCGTGCGCCGCGCGCTGTCGCAGGCGATCAACCGCGAGGCCATCGCCGGTCGCGTCCTGCAGGACACCGTGACCGTCGCCCACCAGGACATGCCCGCGGACACCGCAGGCTACAACCCGGACATCGCCCCCCTGCCCTACGATGCGGCCGCCGCACGCAAGCTGCTCGCCGAGGCCGGCTACCCGGACGGCTTTCGCCTGACGGTGCACGTGCCGAGCGACCGCTATCCGCAGGCGCCGGAGGCCTTGCAGGCGGTGGCGCAGTTCTGGTCGCGCATCGGCGTGCAGACCACGCTGGAGGCGGTGCCCTGGTCGGTGTATGCCGCGCGGGCCCGCAAGAACGAGTACGCGGTCAGCGTGATCGCGTGGGGCAATGGCACGGGTGAACTGGGCTATGCCCTGGTCAACGTGTTTGCCACGCCGGACGCCGACAAGGGCCTGGGCGCATCCAACTGGGGCAACTACAGCAGCCAGCGCGTGGACGATGCGCTCGCGCGCTATACGGAAGAGTTCGACCCGGCCCGTCAGGAAACCATCCTGCGTGAAGCGGCCGTCGCGATCGACGAGGAAGTCGGGGTCATTCCGCTCTTTCACTACCAGAACATCTGGGCCTCGCGCAAAGGCCTGAAGGTCGCGCCGTACGTGAGCGATCGCACGACGGCGCAGATGGTCACGCGCGTGGCGGAGTAAGCCATGCGTCAACCCATCGATTGGCAGCTCGAGGTGGTGCCCGCGGACGCCGGGATCGACGTGCCGCGGCGCATCACCGTGTCCGGGCTGCGGCCTGGCGCCACCGTGCACCTGCGCACGCAGACTGCGCGCGGCCCCGCCGGCACGCTGTGGCGCAGCGCCATCGAGGCCCGCGCCGATGACCATGGCGTGCTCGACCTCACCCGTGACGCCCCCGTGTCCGGCACCTACGACGGCGTGGCCGCCATGGGGCTGATCTGGTCGCAGGCCCCGGATGTCGAGGGTGATCGCGATCATCTGCCGGCGGACGCTCGCGACGATGTCGTCACCGAGCTCACGGCCGAGGTGGACGGCGTGCAGCGCACGGCCACGCTGCGCCAGCGCCTGGCCGCACCGGGCGTGACGCGACGCGAGGTGCGCGAGCGCGGGCTGGTGGGCACGCTGTACACCCCGGCCGGCCCCGGCCCGCACCCGGCCGTCGTCATCCTGAACGGCTCGGGCGGTGGCGCCAACGAGCCGCGCGCCGCGCTCTATGCGTCGCACGGCTTTGCCGCCTTCGCGCTGGCGTACTTCAAGGCGCCCGGGCTGTCGGACTACATCTCCAACACGCCGCTGGAATACTTCGAAGCCGGCCTGCAGTGGGTGCGCGACGTCGTGCAGCCGGCGGACGACTTCATCGCCCTGAGCGGCCAGTCGCGCGGCGGCGAGCTGGTGCTGCTGCTGGCCACGCGGTTTCCCGCATGGGTCAGCGCGGTCGTGGCCTACGTGCCGGGCGCCGTCGTGCATGGCGGCCAGAACGCCGCCGACCCTGCCGTCGGCAGGGATGGCCCGGCGTGGCTGCATCGCGGGCAGCCGATCCCGTACGTGTGGCAGGACAACCGCACCGCGTCCTGGGCGCCCTGGGATGACGGCCCTGCGCCCCGGCGCCACGCCAACGCGGTGCTGACCGCGCTGGACGATCCGCAGGCCGTGGCGCGGGCCCGCATCCCCGTCGAAGCGATTCGTGGCCCGGTGATCCTGCTGTCCGGCACCGACGACGGCTCCTGGCCGTCGAGCCGCTACAGCCGCATGGTCACGAATGCCCTGGCGGCCGCGGGCCATCCCCACCCCGTGCACCACATCGATGTCGAAGGCGCTGGCCACGCCATCCTGTTTCCCTACGTCCCCACCACGCAGCTCACCTACCGGCACCCGGTGTCCGGGCGCACGAGCACCGGCGGGGGCACGCCAGCGAGCAATGCCGAGGCCGACGAGCGGTCCTGGCTGGCCGTGCGCGAATGTCTGCAGCAGGCCGTCGCGGACCACCGCGCGGCCCGCGCCAAGGAGTCTTCATCCGTGACCACCGCAACACCCACCCCCGACCTGGTCGACACCGTGCTGGGCACGACGCCCGGCAGCCGGCTGGACACCCTGCGCAACGAACGCCGCAACGTGCGCGAATCCACCCAGGGCGCGCTCGACGCCCTGCTGGGCGAACTGCCCGGCCTCGCGCTGCAGGAACGCCTGCTGGCCGCCATTCGAGCCAGCCATCTCGCGGGCGCCGCCGACTTCGCACGGCACTTCGAGGCCCGGCTGCAGGCCCTCGGCGCCGAGGGCGATGCCGCGCGCGAGGCACTGGCATCCCCGACGCCCGAGGACGTGGCAGACCCGCGCCTGCGCACCCTCCTGCGCTTCGTGCACGATCTGACCGTGGACCCGACCGCCGGCGGCAAGCCCGGCCTGCACGCCGTGCAGGCCGCAGGTCTGACGACCCCGGACATCGTCGCCCTGTCGCAGTTGCTCGCCTTCCTGTCCTATCAGATCCGCGTGGCCGCAGGCCTGCGCGCGCTCGCCGCCCTGGAGGCCTGAGATGTCCACCTCGACCGCACCCCTTCTCATCAACGGCTACACCGACCGCGCGCTGACGTGGCGCGCCTGGCTGGAGATCGTCGACCCGGCGCACGCCACCCCCGAGCAGTTGGAAGTGCTCAAGGGCAGCCATCCGAAGGCCATGACCTCGGATTACTACCTGCTGCTCGTGCACCATCCGGAAATCCTGCGTCAACGCCAGATCGCCTTCAACGCCATCATGTACGCGCCGGGCGGCCTGTCGCGCGCGGAGCGCGAGCTGGCCGCCGCCGTCGTGTCGCGCGCCAACGGCTGCGTGTACTGCGCCTCGGTGCACGCCGAACGCTTCGAGCAGCTCGCCAAGCGCAACGATGTCATCGCCCAGGTCTTCACCGACCCGGACACGGCGGGGACCACGCCGCGCGAGGTCGCGATCGTGCAGGCCACGCTGGCGCTGACCCGCGCACCGGCCGACGTGGACGCGCGTACGCTGGCGCCCTTGCGCACGCAGGGGCTGAGCGACCTGGAGATCCTGGACCTCGTGCACGTGGTGGCGGTGTTCGCGTGGGCCAATCGCCTGATGCTCAACCTGGGGGCGCCGCAGACCCTGCCGGGCTGACAGGCCGCGGACGGGCCGGGCGGGCGCAGCGACTACAATGCACGATTCTTCTTCAGACTGCGCCGTACCATGGAACCCGTCCGTATCTCCAAGCTGCTAGCCGAACGCGGCCTGTGTTCGCGCCGCGAGGCCGACAGCTACATCGAGCGCGGCTGGGTGCTGGTCGATGGCCAGGTCGTCACCGAGCTCGGCACCAAGGCCTATCCTCACCAGGAAGTCACGCTCAAGCGCCAGGCGCAGTCCGCGCAGACGGCCCGCGTGACCATCCTGCTGAACAAGCCGGTGGGCTATGTGTCGGGCCAGGCCGAGGACGGCCACCGCCCGGCCGCCGCACTGGTGACGCCGCACGCCCAGTGGGACGGCGATCGCTCGCCGGTACGCTTTGCGCCTTCGCACCTGTATGGCCTGGCGCCGGCCGGCCGGCTGGACATCGACTCGCAGGGCCTGCTGGTCCTGACCCAGGACGGGCGCATCGCGCGCGCGCTGGTGGGCGAGGATTCCACGGTCGAAAAGGAATACCTGGTGCGGGTGCAGGGCCACCTGTCCGAAGGCGGCCTGGCGCTGCTCAACCATGGCCTGTCCCTGGACGGCGTGCAGCTGCGGCCCGCCAAGGTCAGCTGGCAGAACGAAGACCAGTTGCGCTTCATCCTGCAGGAAGGCCGCAAGCGCCAGATCCGCCGCATGTGCGACATGGTGGGCCTGAAGGTGGTGGGTCTGAAGCGCGTGCGCATCGGCAACATCCGCCTGGGCGATCTGCCGCCTGGACAATGGCGCTATCTGGGCCGTCACGAATCGCTCGAGACGCCGCTGCCCGGGGCTGCCCGCAAGGCCGCCACGCCCGCCCGGAAGGTCGCGCGTGCGACGACGTCGGACGAATGGGAAGCGCCCCGCAACTGGGACGCGGCAAGCGAGCCCTCGGAGCGCAAGGCACAGACCAAGCGCCCGGCCGAGCCTCGCCGCGCCACCGCCCGCCCGGCAGCCTCGGCTGCGGACGAACGGCGCGCGCCGAGCCGCCTGACGGCGGAACTGGCGCAAAGTCGACGCGCGCCGGCCAAGACCTCGGGCTACGCGCAGGAACCGCGCCGCACCCCGACGAAGGCGGCGGGCCCGGCACGCCAGGCACCTTCCCGTGCCGCCGAGCCGGCCGCGCGTCGCGGCAAACCCGGCGGACCGGCTGCCCCCGCCCGTTCGGGTGGGCCCGCCAAGCGCCCGAGCACGCGCACGGCGCGCAAGTCCGGCCCTCGCTGAGCCGGCACGACACACCGCCCCGGCGCGATCCGCCGGGGGCGGTACCCGCCCCCTGCAGAACCACACGGGGCGAGCGTGCGGGCAGGCCGGCCCGCGCGGAACGATCAGATGACGACGGTCTGCGGCGTGCCCGGGGCCTGCTCGACGATCTCGCCGATGCGCGACACCGTTTCGCCCGCCGCAGCCAGCGTGGCCTGCACGGCGTCGGCCTCGGCGGCCGACACCACGATCACCATGCCGATGCCGCAGTTGAAGACGCGGTGCATCTCATCGTCAGCCACGCCACCGGCACGCTGCAGCCAGTCGAAGAGGGCTGGACGCTGCCAGGCGTCGCGCTGCAGACGCGCGGCAAGCCCCGGACGCAGGATGCGCGGCACGTTCTCTAGCAGGCCACCACCGGTGATGTGCGCCAGACCATGGATGGTGTGCTTGGCCAGCGCCTGGAGCACGGGCTTCACATACAGATGGGTGGGCGCCATGACCACGTCGCCCAGCGGCTGGCCATGGAAATCGTCCAGCGGACCGGCGCCGGCGCGCTCGATGATCTTGCGGATCAGCGAGTAGCCATTGGAGTGTGCGCCGCTGGACGCGAGGCCCAGCACCACGTCGCCGACGTTGATGCGGGTGCCGTCCAGGATGGCCGACTTTTCGACGACGCCGACGGCAAAGCCCGCCAGGTCGTACTCGCCATCGGGGTACATGCCGGGCATCTCGGCGGTCTCGCCACCGATCAGCGCGCAGCCCGAGAGCTCGCAACCGCGGGCGATGCCGCCCACGACCGCTGCGGCCGTGTCGACGTCCAGGCGGCCGCAGGCGAAGTAATCCAGGAAGAAGAGCGGCTCGGCGCCCTGCACCAGGATGTCGTTCACGCTCATGGCGACCAGGTCGATGCCGACCGTGTCGTGGCGTTTCCATTCAAAGGCAAGGCGCAGCTTGGTGCCCACGCCGTCGGTGCCGGACACGAGCACCGGTTCGCGATAGTTCTGCGGCACCTGGAACAGGGCGCCGAAACCGCCGATGCCCCCCAGCACGCCTTCGCGCAGGGTGCGTTTGGCCAGCGGTTTGATGCGCTCGACCAGGGCGTCGCCCGCATCGATGTCGACACCAGCGTCGCGGTAGGTCAGGGAAGAGGAATCAACGGGCGGTTGAGCGGACATGAACGTAACCGGTTTTTGAAATGTGGTGAAGATGCGGCATACTTGCGCCTTCTCGCGGGCCGCCGCGCAAACCGCCATTCTACGATGATCGCCGCATTTACCCCTCGCCCGGTCCTGCCGCCGTCCGGCAGCGCGCTTGGTGCGCGGTGCGACGTGGCGGTGATGGTGGCGAAATGATCCAGCCCGTGCGACCGCCGCCGACGCAGTTGCTGCTCGACATCCTCGCCGCGCCCGAACCCACGCTGGACAATTTCACGGCGGGCACGAACGGCCCTGCGCTGGAAGCCATCCGCACGCTGGCGCCCGGGCGCGCCGTGTATCTGTGGGGCCCGGACGGCAGCGGACGTAGCCATCTCCTCGCCGCGGCCATGCACCGTCACCCGGGTGCCGTGCGCCTGGGCGCGGACACGCCGCTCGCCGACTGGCAGGCCCGGCTCGATGACCCGGCGTCCGGGCTGGTCGCCATCGATGACGTGCAGCGCCTGGACGAGGCGCGCCAGGCCCTGGCCTTCGCGCTCTACAATCGCTGGCGCGAGGCTGCGGCCACACGTCTGGGCCTGATGCTGGTGGTGGCGGGCGATCGCCCACCCCTGCAACTGACCCTGCGCGAGGACCTGCGCACGCGGCTCGGCTGGGATCTGGTCTTCCGGCTCGAACTGCTGTCCGATGCGGACAAGCTCGCGGCCCTGCGGGCGCAGGCGGCGGCGCGTGCGCTGGACGTGACGCCGGAACTGCTCGACTGGCTGCTGACGCGCCATGCGCGCGACATGCGTCAGCTCACCGCGCTGCTCGACGCGCTCGACCGCTATTCGCTGGCCACCAAGCGGCCGATCACCCTGCCGCTCCTGAAAACCATGCTTGCCGCCGCGCCTCCCGCGGCCTGACCCGATACCTGCCCATGCCCTTGACCCGCCTTGCCCTGTTCGACCTGGACCACACGCTGCTGCCGCTGGACAGTGATTACCAGTGGGCGCATTTCATGGCCGTGACCGGGCGCGCGGGCAATCCCGAAGAAGCGCTGCGTCGCAACGACGAACTGATGCACAGCTATGCGGCCGGCACGCTGACCGCCCAGCAGGCTGCGCAGTTCATGCTGGGCCTGCTGGCCCGCCACGACCCGGTCGAGCTGGCCGCCTGGCACGAAACCTACATGGCCGACGTGATCCGGCCGGCCATCACGCCGCAGGCCGTCGCCCTGGTGCGCGAGCACCTGGCCGCGGGCGATCTGTGCGCCATCGTCACGGCCACCAATACCTTCATCACGGCGCCGATCGCGCGCGCGTTCGGCATCCCGCACCTGCTGGGCACCGTGCCGGCCTACGTCGCCGGGCGCTACACCGGCGAGATCGAGGGCACGCCGTGCTTTCGCGAGGGCAAGGTGACCCGCGTGAACGCCTGGCTGGATGGCCTGGGCCTGCGCCTGGAGGACTTCTCGCGCACGTTCTTCTACAGCGACTCCATGAACGACGTCCCGCTGCTGGAGGTCGTGAGCGATCCGGTGGCCGCCAACCCCTCGCCCCCGCTGCGCGAACTGGCCCAGACCCGCGGCTGGCGCGTCCTGGACCTCTTTGCCGATGCCGTCGCAGGCGGCCGGACCTACGGCGCTGCCTGATACCGGGAAACCCACGACATGCTGAAGAAACTCGTCGACCGCATCTTTCGCCGCCGGGGCGGCCCGCAACGCATCACGGCCGCCGACCACGGCATCGACCGGCGCAACGTGTCGCGGCACGCCATCAAGGTCTGTGAAGTCCTGCAGCAGCAGGGCTACGAGGCCTACATCGTGGGCGGCGCCGTGCGCGACCTGATCGCCGGGGTCGAACCCAAGGACTTCGATGTGGCCACGAGCGCCACGCCCGAGCAGATCCAGCCGCTGTTCCGGCGCGCGCGCATCATCGGCAAGCGCTTTCGCCTGGTCCACGTGGTCTTCGGCTCCGAGATCATCGAGACCTCGACCTTTCGCGCGCCCTCGGGGGCGGGCACGGCGCAGACGACCGACGAGCACGGCCGCATCCTGCGCGACAACGTGTTCGGCACGGTGCAGGAAGACGCCGTGCGCCGCGACTTCACGCTGAACGCGCTGTACTACGACCCCAGCACGGAAGAGGTCATCGACTATCACCATGGCGTGCCGGACCTCAAGCGCCGGCTGGTGCGCATCATCGGCGACCCGCAGGTGCGCTATCGCGAAGACCCCGTGCGCATGCTGCGCGCGGTGCGCTTTGCCGCCAAGCTGAACGGCACCATCGAGGAGAAGACCCTCGCGCCGATCGCGTCCATGGCCGAGCTGATCGAGAACGTCCCGGCCTCGCGGCTGTTCGACGAGATGCTCAAGCTGCTGACCTGCGGCCATGCCATGGATTGCCTGCGCCAGCTGCGCACGCAGGGCCTGCATCACGGCATGCTGCCGATGCTGGACGTCGTGCTGGAGCAGCCCGGCGGCGAGCGCTTCATCGAACTCGCGCTCGAGCGCACCGACGCGCGCGTGCGCGCCGGCAAGTCGATCAGCCCGAGCTTCCTGTTCGCCGCCCTGCTGTGGCAGCAGGTGCATCTGCGCTGGCAACACATCCAGGCGGGCGGCGAGCACACCATCCCGGCGCTGTCCCAGGCGGTCGACTCCGTGCTGGGCGAGCAGACCGAAAAGCTTGCCATCCAGCGCCGCTTCGTCGCCGACATGCGCGACATCTGGTTCATGCAGCCGCGCTTCGAGCGTCGCCTGGGCAAGCTTGCCTGGCGTCTGATCGAGCAGCCACGCTTTCGCGCCGCGTGCGACTTCCTGCAGTTGCGCGCCGCCGCGGGTGAAGTCGACAGCGTCCAGGCGCAATGGTGGATGGACCTGGCCGATGCCGACGATGCGCGGCGCGCGGACATGATCGAGGACATCGCCAACGCGCCGGCTGCCAGCGCCGTGGGCGAGGCCCCGGCCACGCGCAAGCGCCGGCGGCGCCGCAAGCCCGCGGGCGCCCGTGCGGCGGCGCCTGACGCCTGAGTCCTGCGAAGGCCGCGCCGTGCGGCGTCGCACTGCCGTCTGCCCCGTTGCGGGCGGTCTTCGGAGATCCCATGAGCAACGACGGCGCGCAGCGCAGCATCCAATCCATCGAGACCGGCGCTGCGCTGCTCAAGGCCCTGACCGACCACGGTGAGGCCATGACGTTGCGCGACCTGTCGCGCGCGGCCGGCATGACCTCGGCCAAGGCCCACCCGTATCTGGTGAGCTTCATCCGGGTCGGCCTGGTGCAGCAGGACGCCGCCACCTCGCAGTACGAGCTCGGGCCCTTCGCCCTGCAGATGGGTCTGGTCAGCCTGCGCCGGCTCGAGCCCGTGCGGGCGGCCATGCCGGAAATCGCGCGCCTGGCCGCCAGCCTGGGGCACACCACGGCGCTGGCCGTGCTCGGTTCGCACGGCCCGACCGTCATCCACATCATCGAAGCCAGTTACCCGGTCCACGTGAACCTGCGTGCCGGCACGGTCATGTCGATGCTGCACACCGCCACGGGCCAGGTCTTCGCGGCCTGGCTGCCACCCCGGGTGGCCCAGCACTACATCGATCGCGAGGCGGGCGACGCGGCCGTGGTGACCCACACCCTGCCGCCCGAACCGGACCGCCGCACGCGCGAGCAGCTGCTCGACGCCATCCGGGCGGACGGCATGGCGCGCGCACTGGGCAATCCGCTGCCAGGCATTGACGCCCTGTCGGTGCCCATCTTCGATCACACGGGCCACATCGTCTGCGCCATCACCTGCATCGGTCCCAGCGGGCTGTTCGATGCCGCCTCGGACGGACGCATCGCGACGCCCATGCGCGCATGCGCCGACACGATCTCGGCGAGCCTCGGGTACCGGCGCCCGTCATGATTCGTCATTGACGAATCCATTGAACGAAAACGAACAGGGGCGTATAGTCTCAGGCATGCACATGCCGCGGCACCTGCCAGCGGCAGCCACCGGAGACCCCCATGAGCAAGAAATTCGCTTCGCACGCCGATGTCGAGGAAAAGGTCGTCAGCTTCGAGAAGCTGTCCGACAACGCCTATGCCTACACGGCCCAGGGTGACCCCAACACGGGCGTGATCATCGGCGATGACGCCGTCATGGTCATCGACACCCAGGCCACGCCCACGATGGCCAAGGATGTCATCCGCCGCATCCGGGAAGTGACCGACAAGCCCATCAAGTACGTCCTGCTGTCGCACTACCACGCGGTGCGCGTGCTGGGTGCCTCGGCCTTCGAGGCCGAGCAGATTATCGCCAGCCGCGACACCTACAACCTCATCGTCGAGCGTGGCGAACAGGACAAGGCGAGCGAGATCGGCCGCTTTCCGCGCCTGTTCCGCGACGTCGAGTCCGTGCCCGCCGGCCTGACCTGGCCCACCATCACGTTCGATGGCAGCATGACCATCGACCTGGGCAACCTCGAAGTCCACATCCAGCACCTGGGCCGCGGCCACACCAAGGCCGACACGGTGGCCTGGCTGCCGGAGCAGAAGATCCTGTTCGCGGGCGACCTGGTCGAGTTCCAGGCCACGCCCTACGCCGGCGACGCCTATTTCCGCGACTGGCCCCAGACGCTGGACCGCCTGATGGCGCTCAAGCCCGAGAAGATGGTGCCCGGCCGCGGCCCGGCCTTGAAGAACGCCCGCGAAGTGCACGCCGCCGTCGCCGGCACGCGCGCCTTCCTGAACGACCTGTACGACCTCGTCAACCAGGGCGTGGCCGCCGGCAAGGACCTGAAGTCGGTCTACCGCGACACCTACGCCGCCATGCAGCCGCGCTACAAGGACTGGGCGATCTTCGATCACTGCATGCCCTTTGACGTGACGCGCGCCTTCGACGAGGCCAACGGCATCACCGACCCGCGCATCTGGACCGCCCAGCGCGACCAGGAGATGTGGCAGGCCCTCGAAGGCTGACACCATCCTGCCAGGGACCGCCGCCGGCAGGCGGCGGCCATGACCACCCGACAACAAGAACCGCTGCCCGGAGACGCGCGTGGGAGACACGAACTATCAGGCGCTCGAATTCGCCTACGAGCGCCCGGCCGAACTCGGCCGTGACGACCTGGCACATCACCCCGTCATCGTCGTGGGCGCAGGCCCGGTCGGGCTGACGAGCGCACTGGATCTGGCGCGCCAGGGCATCCCCGTGCTCGTGCTGGATGACGATTTCCGCCTGTCCACGGGCTCGCGCGCCATCTGCTTCGCCAAGCGCACACTGGACATCTGGGACCGCCTGGACGTGGGCCAGCGCATGGTCGACAAAGGGGTCTCCTGGAACGTCGGCAAGATCTTCTTTCGCGACGAGGAGATCTGGCGCTTCGACCTGCTGCCGGACGCCGGGCATCGCCGCCCCGCCTTCATCAACCTGCAGCAGTATTACGTCGAAGGCTACCTGCAGGAGGCGGCCGCCGCGCATCCGAACATCACGCTGCGCTGGAAGCACCGCGTGAGCGGCATCACGCAGGATGAGACCGGCGCGACCGTCACCATCGAGACCCCGGACGGCAGCTACCGGCTGCGGACCGATTACCTCGTCGCGTGCGATGGCGCGCGCTCGCCGATCCGCAAGACGCTCGGCGTCGAAAGCCATGGCCGCTCGTTTCGCGATCGCTTTCTCATCGCCGACATCCGCATGGCCGCGGACTTTCCGTCCGAGCGCTGGTTCTGGTTCGACCCGCCGTTCCATCCCAACCAGTCCGTCCTGCTGCATCGCCAGCCGGACAACGTGTGGCGCGTGGACTTCCAGCTCGGCTGGGATGCCGACCCCGTGGAAGAGGTCAAACCCGAACGCGTCCTGCCGCGCTTGCGCGCCGTCTTCGGCGACACCGCCGAGTTCACGCTGGAATGGGTCAGCATCTACACGTTCTCGTGCCTGCGCATGGACGACTTTCGCCATGGGCGCATCCTATTCGCCGGTGACTCGGCGCACGGCGTCTCGCCCTTTGGCGCGCGCGGCGCCAACAGTGGCGTGCAGGATGCCGAGAACCTGGCGTGGAAGCTCGCGTTGGTGCTGCGCGGCCATGCGCCCGACGCCCTGCTGGACACCTACGCCAGCGAGCGCGAGTACGCAGCCGACGAGAACCTGCTGAACTCCACGCGGGCCACGGACTTCATCACGCCCAAGAGCCCCGTCAGCAAGACCTTTCGCAACACCGTGCTGCGCCTGGCCAAGACCCACGACTTCGCGCGCGCCCTGGTCAACAGCGGACGGCTGTCGGTACCGGCCACCCTGCATGGCTCGCCCTTGAACACGCCGGACACCGACGCCTTCGCCGCAGGCCTCGTGCCCGGCGCCGTGGCCCTGGATGCCCCCGTGACGCACGCAGGGACGCCCGACTGGCTGCTGCACCACCTGGGCGACGCGTTCACCCTTCTGGTAGCGGGCGACGCGCCGGCGCTGGGCACGCTGACCCTGCCCGAAGGCGTCACGCTGCGCCGGGTACACATCCATCCTGCAGGCGCTGCGCCGGCCAGCACCGTCGCCGCCACGCACCTGGCGGACAGTGAAGGCCATGTTGCCCGCCGCTATGCGATGCAGCCCGGCACCGTCTACCTGCTGCGGCCCGATCAACACGTGGCCGCGCGCTGGTTGAACCCCACCCCGCAGGCCGTGCACGCCGCGCTGGCGCGCGCGGTGGGCCTGCCGGCCGACCCCATGCCTGATGCGGCTTCGCCGCGACCCGCCGACGCCCAGCCGGCGGTCAAGCTGGCAGCTGAGACGGATGCGACGGCGCACGCTGCTATCGCCCAGGCTCACGCCAACGGCCGCGCCAACCCGCCCGCCACGCCGCCGGCGCCCGTGCGCACGACCCTCGGACTTGCCGCGCCCGATGACTTCTACGAAGCCCTGATCGACGCACACCGGGATCTCGCACCCGAGCAGAGCGAAGGGCTGAACGCGGCGCTCGCCCTGCTGCTGGCCAATCACATCGGCGATCTGGATGTCATCCGCGACGCGCTCGCGCGCGCCCGGGCGGTGGCCTTGACGGCCTAGGCGCAGGGGCCGCCGGTCACGCGCCCGTGGCCCCGTCGAACACATCCTCCCATCGCTGCGCCGTCGCGGCGATGCGCGTCCACTGCGCGATCACCGCGGCGTCCGCGGCCTCGATCCGCTCGCGCACCCAATCGGGCATGGGGAGCGGAAAGCGCGCCGCCAGGAGGGTGTGCAGCAGCTGTCGCTGACCCTGGAGCCGGCCTTCTTCCAGGCCCTGCTCCAGGCCCTGCTCCAGCCCTTGCTGCAGACCTTGCACGAGCCCCTGCTCCCGCCCTTGCTCGAGCCCCTGCTCCAGTCCCTGCTCCAGTCCCTGCTCCAGTCCTTGCTGCAGACCTTGCTGCAGACCTTGCAGCCTGCCCTGCTCCAGACCCTGCTGCATCCAGGTCTTCGTCCATTCCTCGACACGTTCGGCCAGCATGGCGTCCAGCTCCTGTAGATCATTGACTTGGGGGATGTCGGTGCGGTGACCCAGACGACGCGACACCACGCGGTGGATGTAGACCGTGAACGCGCGGCGCAGCGAATCGTGCCGGGCATCGCCCAGGCAACGCTGTAACGCCATGATACTGCGGCGCACGGCTGCCGGTGTCGTGCTGCGCTCCAGGGCCACGAGATGCGCGACGACGTTGTCGTCGCGGGCGATGCACGCCGCGCGATGTTCGTCGAGCACGAAGTAGCGCAGGCTCGGCCGATACGCGGCCAGGGCGTCGGGTGCGGCGGCGAACAGGGGCGTGAGCTCGCACGCGGCGCGCCAGGGTTGCGCGCCGTGGTGGACCACCAGCGGAAAGACGGGCGGCAGCTCGCCGGGCCGGCGCACGTCGTCACCCTTGATCAGGGTCTGGTAGAACAGCGCGACGTAGCCCAGCATGCGCAACGCCATCCAGGGGTCGCTGCGACTCTGGAACTCCATGAGCAGATAGACGTAGAGCCAGCGCTCGTCGCGCAGGCGCACGCGCCAGACCAGGTCCTGCCGGCGTTCGGTGAGGTCGTCGGCCACATGGTCGGCGCGCCAGGGCTGCAGGCTGGCAAAGTCGATGTCGTGCACCCAGTCTTCGGGCACGAAGCCGCGCAGCAGGTGCTCGACCATCAGGCCATGGCTGAAAAGATTGCGATAACCGCTGTCGTGCGCGTGGGCCATGCCGCTTCCGGTGGGACCCGCCGGCGGCGGGCTGCCGTCGTTATACGTCGGCCCGGCTCGCCGTGACCCCTCGGTGCGTGCGAATCGACGCACCCGGAACACCCGGAAAAATGTACCGTCATTTGCCGATTCCCGCGCGAACTAGGCTTCGTCGAACACCACGGGCGCACGCCGGCCAGGCTTGATGAGCGGGCACGCCTGGCAGTACTCGCGGGCATGCGGGACCTGGTACCAGAGGCAGCAGGTCTTGCGAAAGCGCACGGGACGGGCGCGTCCCGCAACGGGGGTGCGCGGGAAGTCGTAGCGGGCGAGCGGATTGTGGTCCAGTCCGAAGACCGCGGGCGGCGCCTCGTCGCGCAACCAGGCGTAATCCGCCGTCGCGCGGGCGCGGGCCTCGGCATCGAGGTCGTCCATGCGGCCTTCGTACAGGCTGTAGACGCGCACCGCAGTGTTTTCCCACAGGATGCGCTCGGCCACGCCGCCGGCCCGTGCCAACGCGCGCCACAAGGGTGCGAGATGGCCGGCGAAGAGTCGGGTCGCCAGGTCCGCGCGCCAGGCAGCGCGCGCCGCACCGGCTGGCGCGGGCTCGCACAGGGCACCACGCAGCCGCAGGCGCGATCGCCAGACGCGACCGTCATGCGCGTCATCCAGCCAGACCTGCGCGATCCCGGCATCGAGCCCCTGGTCGAACACCGACATCGCGTACAGCGGCGCGCCAGTCGCGAGGAACGCCCAGCGCTTGGCAAACAGCGAGGCCGTGGCCGCAGGCCCCGGCGCGTCGATGCGCGGCTGCAGTGCCTGCAGCCAGGCGCGCGCACGCGCGGGCTCGAGCAGGCTCGCCACCGATTCGCGTGGCGCATCGTCCGGCTCGGCCAGGGCGAGCGCATCGCGCAGCACCGCACGCTGCGCCGCACTGAGCTGCCCGGGATGCCTCATGGCCGCCCCCTTGTCGCCCCGCGTGCGCGGGTCGTGCCCTGCGCCGACGCCGCCATGTGGAGATGCTCCGGCCGGGTCGCGCAGGCTGGCGTTGCGATGCGCCGCGTCGCCGGCGTCATGCGCTGCCCGGCGCGTAGCCGCCCGCGCCCACCGGGGCCACCGCCGCCTGCGGGGGCGTTGCCGCGCGCCTGCCCAGCGGGATGCACATCGGGCTGCCGTGCACCGGGTCCGGCACGATGCGGCAGGCCAGGCCGAAGACCTCCTGCACGGTGCGCTCGTCCAGGATGTCCTCGGGGCGGCCCTGCGCGTGGATGCGCCCGGCGCGCAGCGCCACCAGATGGTGCCCGTAGCGCGCGGCCAGGTTCAGGTCGTGCAGCACCATCACCACCGTCTTGCCCAGGCTCGCGTTGAGCCGGTCGATCATGTCGAGCAGGTCGATCTGGTGCGCCAGGTCGAGGTAGGTCGTGGGCTCGTCGAGCAGCAGCACATCGGTGTCCTGCGCCAGCGTCATCGCGATCCAGGCGCGCTGGCGCTGGCCGCCGGACAGGCTGTCGACGGCGCTGTCGCGCAGCGCCGCGAGCCCCGTATCGGCCAGCACCGTATCCACCACCTGCTGGTCCTGCGGCGTCCACTGGCGCAGCCAGCCCTGGTGCGGATAGCGCCCCATGCGCACCAGTTCGTGGACGGTCAGGCCTTCGGGCGCAACCGGCGACTGCGGCAGGATCGCAAGCTCACGCGCGACCTGCACGGTGGCCTTCTTGCGGATGTCCGCCCCGTTCAGCAGCACCACGCCCTGGCGCGGCCGCAGCAGCCGGGCGAAGGACTTGAGCAGCGTGCTCTTGCCGCAGCCATTGGCCCCGACGAGCACGGTGACCCGGCCTGGCGGGATGATGATGTCCAGGTCCGCCAGAATGGTCTTGCGGCCGTAGTCCAGCGCGAGACCACGGCCTTCGAGCGGAGGAACGCGATCGGCGGATTCGGAATTCATGCGCGTTGACGCCAGAGAAGCAGGACGAAGAACACGGCGCCCAGCGCCGCGACGAAGATGCCCGCCGGCAGGTCGCGCGGCGCGAAGGCGACGCGACCGGCAAGGTCGGCGATCATGACCAGCCAGGCGCCCACGGCAGCACTGGACCAGGCCGCGGCACCGACACCGCCGCGCACGAGGCGACGGCCGATGTGCGGCGCGATGAGGCCGACGAAGGCCAGCGCGCCGGCATACGCCATGGCCAGTCCGGCCAGTGCCACGCTCAGGGCCAGCAGCCCGAGGCGGGTGGCCAGGACGGGCAGGCCCACGCCCACGGCGACCGCATCGTCCGCGCGCAGCACGGTGGCGCGCCGGCTCAGCCACACCAGCACCGGCAGCAGCCCCAGCAAGCCCAGGCCAAGCGCCTGCACGTCGGTCCAGGTCGCACCATACACGCTGCCGGTCAGCCACACGTACGATGACGCCGTCGTCGCGAGCGAACTGCTCACCAGCAGCCAGGTCGTGAGCGCCCCGAGCAGCGCCGAGACGGCCACCCCGACCAGCACGAGCCGCAGCGGCGCAAGCCCGCCTTGCCAGGCCAGCGCCAGCACCAGCGCGCTGGCGATGCAGGCGCCGCCGATGGTCGCGATCGGCAGCCCGGCCATCTCGACGACACCGGCGCCTGCCAGGGTCAGCCAGGCCACGGCCGCGGCGCTGGCGCCGCTGGTCATGCCCAGGATGTCCGGGGACGCCAGCGGATTGCGCACCAGCGTCTGCAGCAGCAGGCCCGACAGGCCCAGCGCGCCGCCCGCCAGGGCCGCGAGCACGACCCGCGGCGCCCGCAACAGACCGACGACCAGCACGTCGTCGGGCGCGCCCTGCCCGCCGAGCGCGGCCAACGCCCCGGCCGGCGACAAGGTGCGCCCGCCCAGGCAGAGCGAGACGATCGCCGTGATCAGCAGCAGGCCCATCAGCGCCAGGATGACGGCTCCCGCGCGCGGGTCGACCAGGCGCGACCACGGACCGATCCGGCAGACCCGGCGATCAGCCATGCCGCCACCCCCGCCGCACGAGCACCAGGAACACGGGGGCGCCCACCAGCGCCGTGAGCACGCCGATCGGCACGCCTTCCGGCAGCTGGCGCGACGCGACGTCCGCGGCCAGCAGCAGGCAAGCGCCATAGATCGCGCAGGCCGGCAGCAGCCGCCCATGACCGCGCCCCACCAGGGCGCGCATGGCGTGCGGCACGATGAGGCCGACGAAGCCGATGCCGCCCGCCAACGCCACCGCCACGCCGGCAAGCACGACGATGGCCACGCTCACCGCGGCCCGCGTGCGCCAGGGATGCTGGCCCAGGCCCGCCGCGATATCGTCGCCGGCCGCAAGGACGTCGACGTGGCGGGCCATCGTCATGGCCACCGCCAAGGCCGCGGTCAACCACACGAGCCCCGGCCAGGCACTTGCCAGGTCGCGCGCGGACACCGAGCCCGCCAGCCAGAAGAGGATGCCGTCCAGGCTTTCCTCGTCGATCACCAGCAGGGCCTGGGTCAGCGCAGTACACAGCGCGGCCACCGCCGCGCCCGCCAGGACGAGCCGGGCCATCGGTCCCCGTCCGCCGTTGCCCAGTCCGTACACCAGCGCCCCCGTGCTGGCCGCGCCTGCAAAGGCAAGCAGCAGCTGACCGCCCGGCGCCAGATGCCAGCCGGCGAACGCGGCGGCTGCCAGCGCGAGCATGGCACCGCCGTTCACCCCGAACAGACTGGGCGACGCGAGCGGATTGCGCGTCAGCGCCTGCATCAGCGCCCCCGCCACGGCCAGGCCGGCCCCGGTCGCCACGGCGATCACGGTGCGCGGCAGGCGCGTCGCATGCACGATGGCGTGTTCGGCCAGACCCGGCTCGGGCCGCCACAGGGCCGTCAGCACGGTGGTCAGATCCAGGTCCATGGGACCGGTGACGAGGCTCGCGAGGATCAGCGCGACGAGCAACGCGCCACCCCCGATCAACGTCAGGGCGGGGTGCAGGCCCACCGGCCTCATGCCGCGCGCTCCGCGACGTGGCCGCGCACGTCGGCAAGCACCTGGCGCGCGGCCAGGTAGCCACCCGACAGACTCCAGGCGACGTTGTCCACGGCATGCACCCGACCCGCCTGCGCCGCGCGCAGCCGCGCCCACAGGGGATGCGAGGTCCAGCGTTCGACCTGGGCATGCACGGCCGCCGTATTCGCGCGCATCAGCACGAAGCACACATCGGCATCCACGAGCGGAATGCTTTCGAACGAGTTCAGGCGCAGCATGATGCCCTCGCCCGCCTGGGCCGGCGTGCGGGCAAAGCCCAGCTGGGCGAGGATGAGACCCGAGTAGCTGCCGCGCAGATAGGCGCGCACATGGTCCTCGCGAAAATCCAGCACGGACACGGTGAACGGCCAGCCGGGCAGCGCCGTCAGCTGGCTGGACAATCCCGCCACCCCATCCTGCCAGGCGCGCAGCCGCGCCTGCGCCAGCTCGTCGCGCCCGAGGGCGGCGCCGATGCGCCGCATCCCGGTCCGAAAGTCGTAGATGTCGTCCATCATGGCGGTGGGCGCCAGGCGCGACAGCAGTCCCTGGATGCGGGCATGGCGAAAGCGCGAGGCGATGATCGCGTCCGGGCGCGCCGCCACCAGCGCCTCGAGGTCGGGCTGGGTTTCCAGGCCCACCGAGGGCACGCCGCCGAGCTCGCCGCGCAGATACTGGAACACCGGCTTCTGCGTCCAGGACTCGACGATGCCCACCGGGCGCACGCCCAGCGCAACGGCGATGTCGTTGGCCCCCTGGTACAGCGTGACCACGCGCTCGGGCCGGGGCTGGGCGCCAACCGTCCAGGGTGCGCCGATCGCGATGGCGGCGCCGGCCTGCAACAGCCGGCGCCGCGTACAGGAGCCCGCGCCGGCGGCGGGGGTGAGGCGGGCAGGCTCCCGAGACGGCATCAGAACGACAACGAGTAGCCGATGGTGGCCGTGCGGCCACGTCCCGCGAAGTAGCGACGCGGCTCGACCAGGGCGCTCTGCGAGTAATACGTGATGTAGTCCTCGTTGAACACGTTGGCCAGGCCCACGCGCAGCGTCCCCTTGGGCAGGCGGTAGTTCATCGCGGCGTCCACCAGCGTGTAGCCGTCGAAGTGCTTGCGGGGATCATCGAAGTCGCGGCTGAACGCGTGCTGCACCTGCAGGAAGCTCGACAGCTTGGGCGTCCACTGGGCGGACCACGTCGCGATCAGGCGATCGGGCGCCACGTTCAGGCCATCCAGCCGGGCGTCGACCCGGCCATCGCCATCGCTGTCGTAGCGCGCGCGGGTGTGGGCGTAGCCCAGCGTCACGCGGTGCTCGCGGTTCACCCGATAGCCGAGCGTGGCCTCGGCACCCTGGATGCGGGTCTTCTCGCGCGCCATGGTGAACACGCCGTTGACCGGCACGATGCGCGAGCCGAAGTCCGAGTGCGACTGGAAGTAGCTGAGCTCGCCATCGAAGGCGCCGCGCTCGATGCGCGTGCCCACTTCCACACTGCGCGTGAGGATGGGTGCGAGATCGGTGAGCTCGTCGACGCGCCAGCCCGGGGAGTCGATGCCGCGCAGCACCCGGCCCACGTCGGGCATGCCAAAGCCTTCCGAATAGCTCGAGAAGAGGCTGATGCCTTGCCAGGGCGTGTACACCGCGCCGGCGTTGAAGAGCGTCTCGTTGAACTTGAGCTTGCCCCCTTCGACCTGGACATTGTTGGCACTGGCGATCGTGCGATAGCTGTCGATCTTCAGGTTGGCGCGCTCGTGGCGCACGCCGCCGTGCAGCACGACGTTGTCCAGCACGCGGTATTCGGCCTGACCGAAGAACGACAGGTTGTCGTAGGTCGACGGCGGCACCCAGGTGCGGCCGGTGCCGTACAGGTCCTGCTCGCCCTCGTCGCGCAGCGTATCCACGCCCATCGTGATCTTGAGCCTGTCGCTCAGCAGGTCGTCCTTGGTCAGCGCGAGCTTGCTGCCGTACTTGGTGGCGAGCGAACGGCTCTGGTCGAACAGCGTGCCGCGCGGCGCGATGGCCGGATCCTGGAAGGACGCGGAATTGTCGGCGCCGAAGAGGCCTTCGAACTTCTGGTGGAACAGCATCGCCGACAGTGACATGCCTGCGAGGTCGTGATGCTCGTAGCTCAGGCTGGAGGTCCAGACATCGTTGCGCGGCGCCGTGCCCGGCACATCGCCCTTGATGGACGTCGTCGGGATGCCCAGCTCGCGGTTCCCGTTCACGCTGAGGTAGCTCTTCTTGTTGGAGATCCGGTAGCGATTGACCGACAGCTGCAGACGCTGGTTGGCGTCGATCCGGTAGCCGAGCTTGCCCAGCACGTCATAGGCGCGCGAATCCATCAGGTCGCCCTGGGTGTTGTCCACGCCGATCGTGCGGCGGCGCGCATCGCGGTGCAGCCCCTGGTCCTCGTAGCCGATCGAGAACAGGTAGTCCAGGTCGCCCTGGCGCCCGTCGGCGCGGTAGGTCGTCTTGAAGCCCAGCGATTCGGCGTTGAGCTTTTCGGTGGGCATCGTCAGCTGAGCGTCGATGTGCTGGTTGAATGCCCCGTCCTCGGCCTGGCGCGTGATGATGTTGATCGTGCCGCCCGTCGCGCCCAGGCCGTTGATGGCGTTGGCGCCCTGCACCACCTCGATGCGTTCGACCATCGAGAAATCGATGGTGTGGGCCTCGCGGCCCGTGGGCCGCAGCGGATTGGACTGCGGCACGCCATCGATGAGGATGAGCGGCGTGCGCCCGCGCAGCGTCTCGCCGCTGCCCGTGAGCTTGCCGCGGCTGGGCGTGTATGACGGCAGCAGGTTGGCCAGCACCTCGGACGAGTTGGTCGTCAAGGTCAGCTGCTGCTCGATCTGCTCGCGATCGATCACGGTCACCGTCTGGGCCGCGTCCTGCAGTTGCGTGTTCGCGCGTGACGCCGACACGACGACGGTGCCCAGGGTGGTGGCGGCGTCGGGAGCAGGCTGGGCTTGGGCGGCGGGAATGATGAAAAGCACCGGCAGGAGCCGGGAAGATCGAAGGCGCATGGGGAGGTCGCGGGACACGCGAAAGGCAGAAAGACAGCAGTCAAACACGATTGATTCGCATTCGACTATAGCATGTCAGCCGACTTTGCTCATCCGGGAGCCTGGGCGTCGCCCGTGCCGAACTGCTCGACCAGCAGGCCGCGCAGCCACTGGTTGGCGGCATCGCGGTGCAGCCGCCGCGGCCAGAACAGGTGCGTCGGCAGGCGCGGCACGCGCACGGGCGGGCGCAACGTCGCCAGGTCGAAGCGGGCGGCCACGCTCTGCGCGAGCTTTTCCGGCACGGTGGCGAGCACGTCGTTGCTGGCCAGGATGTAGGGCACCGCGCCGAAGTGCGGCACGCTGAAATGGTCGGCCAGCACGACGCCCGCGCGCTCGAGCGAGGCATTGATCTGCCCGTAGGGCTGCGCGCGCGACACCAGCAGGTGACGCTGGGCGACGAAGGCGGGCCGCCCCATGCCCGGCCCCACGCCGGGCAGCCCTGGCCGATGCAGCGTCAGATACCCCTGGTCGAAGAGCCGCCGCTGGAAGAATCCCGTGCCCAGGTCCTCGGCGAACGCGCCGATGGCCAGATCGACCCGGCCGGCTTCCATGTCGCGCCGCAGTTCGGTGCCGGCGAGCCGCACGGTGTCGATCCGCACGCCGGGCGCCTGGATGGCGCATTGCGCGAGCAGGCCCGGCATGAAGTGGATCTCGCCCACGTCGGACATGGCCACGCGGAAGCGCCGCGTGCCCTCTCCCGGCGCGAAGACCTCGCGAAAGTCGAGCATGTGCGAGAGCAGCGACAAGGCCTCGCCCACCGGCTCGGCCAGCCGCTCGGCGAGCGGCGTGGGCTGCATGGTGTTGGCACTGCGCACGAAGAGCTCGTCGTCCAGCGCCGTGCGCAGGCGGCGCAAGGCGTTGCTCACGGCCGGCTGGGACAGATCCAGGCGGCGTGCCACCGCCGAGATGCTGCGTTCCTCCAGCAAGCCCTGCAGGATGACGAGCAGGTTCAGGTCCAGGCCGCGCAGGTCGATCACGGCGCACCAAGGCGAAAGGCAAGGCAACGGTCAACGCAACGGTCAAGGCAACAAACGCGCATGGGCCACCCATTCACGGCATGAATAACCTGTATTTTGTCATTCACCTAGCAGCAAAGCCAGGGCTCGCCCACAATGGGGCATGACGCACGGCACGTGCGCGAGGAGAACCCCATGGAACGCCAGTACCTGTCCGGCTTTGGCAACAGCCACGCCACCGAAGCCCTGCCGGGCGCCCTGCCCGCCGGACGCAATTCGCCGCAGGTCTGCGCCTACGGCCTGTATGCCGAGCAGTTGTCCGGCACGGCCTTCACGGCGCCGCGCCACGAGAACCGGCGCTCCTGGCTGTACCGCATCCGCCCTGGCGTCGTGCATCGCCCGTTTCAGCCCTATGCAGGCGCCCGCCACTGGGAAAGCGACTTCGGCACGGCACCCGTCACGCCCAACCAGCTGCGCTGGAGCCCCCTGCCCATCCCGGGCGAGCCCGTCGACTTCCTCGATGGCATGGTCACCTGGGCCGGCAACGGCGGACCCGGCGCGCACACCGGCGTGGGCATCCACCTGTACGCCTGCAACCGCGACATGGACGGCCGCTACTTCTATGACGCCGATGGCGAGCTCCTGATCGTGCCGCAGGAGGGCCGGCTGCGCCTGCGCACCGAACTCGGCGTGATCGATGCCGAGCCGCTGGAGATCGTCGTCATCCCGCGCGGCGTGCGCTTCACCGTGGACCTGCCCGACGGGCAGGCCCGCGGCTATGTGCTCGAGAACTTCGGCGCGGCGCTGCGCCTGCCCGAGCTCGGGCCCATCGGCTCCAACGGCCTGGCCAACGCGCGTGACTTCCTCGCGCCCGTGGCCGCCTACGAGGACCTGGACGGCGAGTTCACGCTGATCGCCAAGTTCACCGGCGGCTTCTGGCAGTGCGCGCTCGACCATTCGCCGCTCGACGTGGTGGCCTGGCATGGCACGCATTATCCGTACAAATACGATCTGCGCGCCTTCAACGTGATCGGCTCGATCAGCTTCGATCACCCCGATCCGTCGATCTTCACGGTGCTGACCTCGCCCTCGGAAAGCCCGGGCGTGGGCAACATGGACTTCGCGATCTTCCCGCCGCGCGTGCTGGCGATGCAAGACACCTTCCGTCCGCCCTGGTTCCACCGCAACGTCGCCAGCGAGTTCATGGGCCTGATCCAGGGCGTGTACGACGCCAAGGCCGAGGGCTTCGCCCCCGGTGGCGCGAGCCTGCACAACTGTATGAGCGGCCACGGACCGGATGCGGACACCTTCGAGAAGGCATCGCGCGCCGACACGAGCCAGCCGCACTACGTGCGCGACACCATGGCCTTCATGTTCGAGACGCGCAGCGTCATCCGCCCGACGGCCCGCGCCCTGCAATCCCCGCAGTTGCAGAGCGATTACTATCAATGCTGGCAAGGCTTGAAGAAGCATTTCAATCCCGCGCAATCCTGATTGATCCGACAATAGAGACATATGCCCCAACTCAACGAGACACATGACGCCCAGCTGCGCAGCTGGGTCGAGTCGGCCAACCAGCCGGACACCGACTTCCCCATCCAGAACCTGCCCTTCGGCGTGTTCCGCCGCCGCGGCAGCGCCGAGAGCTTTCGCCCGGGTGTGGCCATCGGTGACCAGATCGTCGACCTGCGCGCCCTGCACGCCGCCAAGGTGTTCGACGGCCGCGCGCATGATGCCCTGACCGCCTGCGCGGGCAGACAGGCGGGCCTCAATGAACTGATGGCCGCGGGCTTCGAAGTCTGGTCCGCGCTGCGCCTGGCGCTGTCGCGCGGCCTGCGCGAAGGCGCCGCCCAGCAGGCGGCCATCGCCGGCGTGCTGGTGGGCCAGGCGGATGCCGAGTACGCCCTGCCCGCCCAGATCGGCGACTACACCGATTTCTACACGTCCATCCATCACGCCACGACCGTGGGCAAGCAGTTCCGGCCCGACAACCCCCTGCTGCCCAACTACAAGTGGGTGCCCATCGGCTACCACGGCCGTGCCTCGAGCATCGGCGTGTCGGGACAGCGCTTTCCGCGTCCGGTCGGTCAGGTCCTGCCCAAGGGCGCCACCGAGCCGGAAGTCGTCGCCTGCCGCCGGCTGGACTACGAAACCGAAATGGGCGTGTTCATCGGGCCGGGCAACGCCCTGGGCACGCGCATCCGCCTGGAAGACGCCGAATCCCGGATCTTCGGGCTGTGCCTGCTCAACGACTGGTCCGCGCGCGACCTGCAGGCCTGGGAATACCAGCCGCTGGGCCCGTTCCTCGCCAAGAACTTCGCCACCACGATCTCGCCGTGGATCGTGACGCTGGAAGCGCTCGAGCCGTTTCGCACGACCTGGGAACGCGCAGCGGGCGACCCCGCCCCCCTGCCCTATCTCACCAACCCGCAGAACGTGGCCGAAGGCGCCTTCGACATCCGCCTGCAGACCCAGCTCACCACGCAGGCCTCGCGCGAGCAGGGCGCGGCAGCCGCCGTGCTGGCCGAATCGAGCTTTCGCCATGCCTACTGGAACATCGCGCAGCTGGTCGCCCATCACACCGTGAACGGCTGCAACCTGCAGGCCGGCGACCTCCTCGGTACGGGCACGCAGTCGGGCCCGGCCCCCGAGGAAGCCGGCTCGCTGCTGGAGCTGAGCGCGGGTGGCCAGAAGCCGCTTGCCCTGCCCTGGGGCGAAGAGCGCACGTTCCTGCAGGATGGCGATGAAGTGATCCTGCGCGGCTGGTGCCAGAAGGAAGGCTTTCGTCGCGTGGGCTTTGGCAGTGCTGCCGGCACCGTGCTGCCTGCCCTCCAGCCCTGATCGCCGGGGCCCCGGCCCCGTCGTCACCGTGCAACCCGGCCGCGTGCCGGGTTTTTCATGCCTGCTCGCGCGAGGCGCGGCCGATGCGCATCCGGCACGACCTGCGGCGCGGCCGGGGCGCATCCCAGAATCCCTGCGGCACGAGGGTGCTCCCCAAACGACTGCGGCCACCGCGCCCGCACAAGCGCGCACGGTGGCCGCACGCCGCGCCGTGGAGCCGGCGCGGCAAGTCCTGCACGGGACGCGAGGCGCGCCCCGCCGATCACACCAACGGCGGATCCGATTCGCGCGCGAAGTGCCGGTGCATGGTCAGCGCATCGACGAACGCTGGGGCACCTTCGGCGCGGTTGCCGGCGATGATGAGACCCGAGTCCTCGTCGTCTTCCTCGATGCCGGCCGCCTCCAGCACGCCCAGCCCCGCGCCCACTGCCATCAGCGTCTTGCAGTGGCGATACGCGTCACGCAGGAACTCCAGCACGCGGCCATCCATGGCCATCGCGTCGGCAGCGGCTTCGCCGTCCGGCACGATGACGCCATCGAAGGTCGGCGACGGCTGGTTCTCCACCGACGCGTCCGCATCGATGGCGCCGCCATCGGTCGTGAAGCGGCCGATGCGCGGGCCCACCAGGCGCACCACGACGCCTTCGGCGATCAGGCTGTCGGCCAGGGCCTTGACCTCACCCGCCACCACGCCCGGCGCCACCAGGATGGCGACCCGGCGCGTGCGCACGCCAAGCTCGCCAGGACGGGCGAGCAGCGACAGCGCGGGCGACACGGTCACCTCGGGCTTGGGCGGATTGGGCTGCGCGCGGGGCAACGGCTCAGGCAGCGCCTCGAAGCCCAGGCCATCGGCCACGGCCTGGGCCAGCGGCTCGGACACGTTGCGCAGGCCCGCGACCATGCGGTGGCGGATCTCCGGCACGGTGACCTTGCTCAGCTCGAACACGAAGGCGTTGATGATGTGGCGCTTCTCGGGCTCGGACTGGCTCTCGAAGAACAGCGTGGCCTGGTTGTAGTGCTCGGCGAACTTCTCGGGCTTGCCGCGCACCTCGTCCTGCTGCACCGGTTCCGGAAACGGCACGAAGCCGTCCATCTTGCCGGTCTGGAACGGACAGCCGCCGCCCAGCGAGTTCGGTTCGTAGTTCACGCGGCCGCGATTGATCGTCTGGCGGTGCATGCCGTCGCGCTGGTTGTTGTGCACGGGCGCGAGCGGCGCATTGATGGGCAGCTCGTGGAAGTTCGGCCCGCCCAGACGCGAGATCTGCGTGTCGACATAGGAATGGATGCGCCCGGCCAGCAGCGGATCGTTCGTGAAGTCGATGCCCGGCACGACGTGCGCCGTACAGAAGGCGACCTGTTCGGTCTCGGCAAAGAAGTTGTCGGGATTGCGGTTCAGGACCAGGCGGCCCACGGAGCGCACCGGCACCAGCTCTTCCGGAATGATCTTGGTCGAGTCCAGGATGTCGAAGCTGAAGGCATCGGCCTGCGCTTCGGTGAACACCTGCACGCCGACATCCCACTCGGGATGCTCGCCCGCCTCGATGGCTTCCCACAGATCACGGCGGTGGAAGTCAGGGTCGGCCCCCGACACCTTCACGGCCTCGTCCCAGACCTGCGAATGCGTGCCAAGCTTGGGCGACAGATGGAACTTCACGAACGACGACTCGCCCGCGGCATTGATGAACCGGAAGGTGTGGACGCCAAAGCCCTGCATCATGCGGTAGCTGCGGGGAATCGCGCGGTCCGACATGGCCCACATCATCATGTGGGTGGACTCCGGGCTCAGCGAGATGAAGTCCCAGAAAGTGTCGTGCGCCGAGGCAGCCTGCGGCATGCCGTGGTGCGGTTCGGGCTTGACCGCATGGACCAGGTCCGGGAACTTCATCGCATCCTGGATGAAGAACACGGGGATATTGTTGCCCACCAGATCCCAGTTGCCCTGCTCGGTGTAGAACTTGATCGCAAAGCCACGCACGTCGCGCGCGGTGTCCTTGGAGCCACGTTCGCCTGCCACCGTCGAGAACCGCACGAACACCGGCGTGACCTTGCCGGCCTGCGCGAAAGGCGTGGCCTGGGTGAGGTCGCTCAGGTCGACGTTGGCCTCGAAAAAGCCATGCGCGCCGGAGCCGCGCGCATGGACGATACGCTCGGGAATGCGTTCATGGTCGAAGTGGGTGATCTTCTCGCGCAGGATGAAATCCTTGAGCAGCGCGGGACCGCGCAGCCCGGCCTTGAGCGAGTTCTGGTTGTCGGCGATGGGCACGCCCTGATTGGTCGTCAGGTGCTGGCCGGCGGAGTCGGCACGCACCCGGCCCAGACCGCCGTGCACCGCGTTCACGCCCGGCTGTGCGGGCGCTTCCGTCTTGGCGCTGACATTGTCTTCGGACAAGGTGCTGGCGGACACCTTGCGCGACACCTCGACGGACTCGCCCCGGGGCGGCGCATGGCCGTTGTCCAGGCCGAACTCGCCCGCCTTGTGCGCGTTGTGGGGCATGGCGCCCACGGCCTGGCCCGTGTCGGCGGCCTTTTGCACCAGGGGATTGGTGCTGCCCGCCGGCGGTGCGCCGGACGGGCCGCTGTCCGTGGTGCCGAACCCGGTATCCACCGCGACCGGGCCGTTGCCCGGGCGCTGAGCGGCCTTGCCGTCCTTCGCTTTGCCTTTTGCCATCATCGGATCTCCTGATGTCGATGTCGACGCGCGAGATCCGGATGGGCAGAATGCCCCGCTGAACCCTGCGGCGTGAAGCCGAACCCAGGAGCAAGGCCTGTGCCGCAGCGCCCGTCGGGCGCGCTGCCGTCTCAGCCCCGCGGGATCATCACGGCGATGGCCACGAAGGTCAGGCCCAGGCCGACCAGGTTGAGCCTGCTCAACGGTTCGCGAAATGCCCACGCGCCGACCAAGGCACCCAGGCCGACCACGCCGATGTTCATGGCCGAGAACACCAGGGCCGGGTCCTGCGGGAAGTGCTGGTGCGCCCGGATGTAGAAGAGGATATTGCCGAAGTTCAGCAGGCCCAGCAGCGCTCCGGCCACCAGGTTGCGGCGCGCCCATGCCGTGCGGCGCAGCAACAGGAACGCCAGCATCAGGACGCCCGCCAGCGCAAACGATGCGGCCAGCCCCGCCGAAAAGGCCGTGCCCGCCTTGGACATCTGCTTGAAGAGGATGTCGATCACGCCATAGCCCAGCCACACCACGAGCGGCCACAGGAAGGCGAGCCGCCCGCCCTCCACGGGCGCGTCGGCGTGCCGCTTGAGCAGGCAGAACAGCGCCGCCAGCGCCAGCAGGATGCCGATCACGGTGTGCGAGGTCAGCGTCTGGCCGAACAAAAAGAACGAGGCCAGCAGGGGAATGAAGAGCGACAGACGCTGCGCGGCGTCGCTGCGCACGATGCCGGCATGGCGCACCGACGCCGCCATGGCCAGGAACACCGAGGGCAGCAGCACGCCCAGCACGATCAGCACGGCCCAGGGCGTGGCGGGCTGACGCAGCGATTCTGTGGAGGGCTGCAGGATGACCAGCGTCATGGCCAGCGCCACCGCGTAGTTCATGCTGATCGCCTGCGCCGGATCGATGCCATGCCGGCGAAAGAGCTTGAGCAGCACGGACACCGCGACGCTGCAGGTGATGCTGGCGATGAGATAGATCATGCGAGGGCTCCGGGGGCCTGGGTGGGAGTCGGCAGGTGGGGGTCGCCCGCGCTCGCGTGCAGACCCAGTCGGGTGAAGAGTGCGCGATCGGCCTCGAGCTGCGGGTTGGCCCGCGTCAGCAAGGTCTCGCCGTAGAAGATGGAGTTCGCGCCCGCGTAGAAGCACAGGGCCTGGGTGGCGTCGTCCATGGACTCGCGACCCGCCGACAGGCGCACCACCGCCGCAGGCATGCACACCCGGGCAACGGCCACCGTGCGCACGAACTCCAGGGGATCGAGCGCCTCCACATCGGCCAGCGGGGTGCCGGGGACAGCGATCAGGTGGTTGATCGGCACGGAATCCGGATGCGGGTCCAGGCTGGCCAGCTCGGCGATCAGGCCGGCGCGGTCACGGCGCGACTCGCCCATGCCGACGATACCGCCGCAGCACACCTTGACCCCGGCATCCCGGACTCGCTCCAGCGTATCGAGTCGATCGTCGTAGGTTCGCGTCGTGATGACCTCGGGGTAGTACTCGGGCGAGGTATCCAGGTTGTGGTTGTAGTAATCCAGACCCGCGTCGCGCAGCTGCTCGGCCTGGCCCTCGCGCAACATGCCCAGGGTGACGCAGGTCTCCAGGCCCAGGGCCTTGACCGCGCGCACGCGCTCGGCGACTGCCTCGAGCTGGTGGGGCTTGGGACTGCGCCAGGCCGCGCCCATGCAAAAGCGCGTGGCGCCCGCCGCCTTCGCGGCCTGGGCGGCATCGATCACGGCGCCCAGCGGCAGCAAGTCCTCGCGCGTCACGCCGGTGTCGAACCGGGCGGACTGGGGGCAATAGCCGCAGTCCTCCGGGCAGCCGCCGGTCTTGATCGACAGCAGGCTGGACAGCTGCACGGCATTGGCCTGGAAGTGCGCCCGGTGGGCCTCACGTGCGCGATCCAGCAGATCGGGCAGCGGCAGGTCGTACAGATCCAGCACGGCCTGCACCGTCCAGCGGCGTGCGACGCGCGATCGTGGCGCTCGCAACGGCGCACAGTCGCCACGGCTGGCAGGGGTGGAAACGGAACAAAGAGACATGCGGGGCTCCCGGCAAGCGGCGCGCGTCGGGCGCCGGACTGGCGGCGATATTAGGGAGCCGGATCACGGCACGCAATGCCTGCCGTTGACATGCAGATACGTGGCCGTTAGGCGCGGTTGATCCAAAAAGACGGCGCGAAGCCGACAAGCCGTCTCGATCCTGTCGTCAACGTCGGACAGGCGCCAACCGCCACGGAATTGCAACCAATTGAAACATCACGTCGTGGCGGTGGCTGATGGCCATGCCCCCGAGGGCGCCGCGGCGGCACCCGCGGCTCGGTTGCCGGCCAGCACGAACCGCCGCCGCCCATCGCTCTTGGCGGCATACATCGCGGCATCGGCGCACTGGATCCAGGCGTCGCTCGACTCCAGCCCCTCGTCCAGCAGGCAGGCACCCGCACTGATGCCCAGGTCGCCCGTGAGCCACGACAGCGTGTCCGGGGTGTCCAGCACGCCCTGGACGCGGTCGACGAGATCGCGCAAGGCGTGCTCGTCCGCGTCGTCGACCAGCACCACGAACTCGTCGCCGCCATAGCGGGCACAGATGTCCGCGGGCCCGGCACAGGCACGCAGGCAGCTGGCGACATAGCGCAAGGCTGCGTCGCCTGCCACGTGGCCGTGGGTATCGTTGATGTGCTTGAAGTGGTCGAGGTCGATCAGCATCAGCGCCGGCTGGTGCCCGTTCACGCGCGGCTGCTCGAAGCGCTGGCGCAGCACCCGTTCCCAGTGGCCGCGGTTGTACAACCCCGTCAGTCCGTCCTGGATGCTCAGCTGGGCGAGCTCCCGTTTGTGGCGGGCGAGCCGGCGGCTCAGGCGAAAGCACTCGTACCCCAGGACCAGCGGGTACAGCAGCAGCATCGGCAGGGCGGCGTAGATCTCGAAGGGCGTGCTCTGCAGGCGAACCTCGCCACCCAGCAGCCAGGCGCCCGCAGCCGCACCGGCCAGCGCGCCCGCCAGCCCGGTGGCAAACAGGCGGGGGCCGCCCACGGCCATGTTGTTCATGCTCGGCATGACGAGCACGATGACGCTGGCCAGGGCATTGAACTGCATGGCCGCCACCCAGAAGCCGGCGCACACGACGTCCACGAGCAGATGGCGCGAGACGGCCTGGTAGGGGTTGGCGCTGTGCAGGCCGTGGTAGCGCGCGAGCTGCGGCCAGACGAAGGCATGGCCGGCCAGCAGCACCCAGAGCCAGGCGGGTGCCCCCAGGGTATGGAACACCGCGCCCACGCAGACAAAGCCCAGGCACATGCCCACCAGCCGCGGCCAGTGGATGCGGCGCACCAGACTGGCGCCGCGCCCCTCGACCCGTTCCATGACGACCTCCCCACTGGGTGGCACCCACCCCGGGGCGTCAGTCGTTGGGCCCCCGTCGGCACCGTGAACCGATCTTACGCGATCCTGCGCGTGCGCCGATACCCTGGGCTCAGACGGTGTACGTCACGCCACACCCGGTTCCGGCGGGCACGGCGATCACGCCCTGCTCGACCGGCAGCGGGGTGAAAGGATCGTCCAGCAGATGCAGATGCTCGGCCAGTTCGCAGGCGGCCGGCAGGCTGCGCACGACGCTGGCCGCATGCACGCTGACCGCCTGCATCAGCGCCGGCCCGAAGGCGGCGCCCACCCGCACGCCCACCTCGCCCGCCTCGCAGATGCGCACGGCCTGCAGGAAGCGACGCAGGCCACCCAGCTTGGTGACCTTCAGGTTGATCACATCCACGGCCCGCGTGCTGACGAGGCGAAAGACATCGCGCACGGTCTGCGCGCTCTCGTCCGCCTCGATCATCACGGGCAGCGTGCGTGTCAGCAGCGCCAGCCCCGCTTCGTCCGCGGCCGGCACGGGCTGCTCGATCAGCCGGATGTCATGGCGCTCCATGCGCGCGAACGCCGACATCATCTGCTTGGCGTGATACGACTGATTGGGGTCGAGCGTGATGGCGACCGTGGGGCCGGCCGCATCCCGCACCGAGGCGATGCGCGCCACATCCAGATCCACGTCACCGCTCAGCTTGAGCTTGAGCTGGCCGTAGCCTTGCGCCGCCAGCCGTGCGGCCTGCTCGCCCATCTCGAGCGGGCTCTTGATCGCGAGGATGCGCGCCTGGGGGATGCTGTCGCGCATGCGCCCACCCAGGAGCACATGCAGCGGCACGCCCAGCCGGCGCGCCAGCAGATCGTGCAGCGCCATGTCGATGCCGGCCTTCACGCTGGGCGCGAAGGCCAGTCGCGCATCGCACTCGTCGATGATCGCCGCCAGGTCGTCCAGCGCCCGGCCGCGCAGCACGTCGGCCAGGAACGCCACGCCCGCACGGGCGCCCGCGCCGTCGGTCGTGATGGCCGGGATGGCGTGGACGTAGCCCAGGCCCTGGTGGCCTTCCTCATCGGTCAGGACGAGGACCTGCCCCTCCAGGCGCGGCACGCTTGCCCGGGCGAACTTCCAGGTCGGGTCCGCCAGGCCCTGTACGCATTCGCGCAGCTCGACTTCGACGATGCGCATGTCGGCCTCACTGCAGCTTGATGCCGGCGTCGGCGATGACGCCGCGCCACTTGTCGGCTTCCGCTTCCATCAGCTTGCGGTACTCGTCGCTCGTGGACACCATGGGCAGCACGCCCAGCGACTCGTACTGCTTGCGCGTGGCGTCGGCCTCGACGGCGGCGGTCACGGCCTCGACCATGGCCTTCTGGATGTCGGCGGGCAGATCCTTGGGCGCGATGATGCCGTACAGCGTATCCATCAGCACGTCGGGGTAGCCGAGCTCCTTCATCGTCGGCACGTCGGGCAGCTGCGGCGCGCGCTCGGGGCTGGCCACGGCCACGGCGGCGAGCTTGCCGGCACGCACATGCGGCAGCACCGGCAGCATGTCGACCATCGTCACGTCCACCTCGCCGCTCAGCAGCGCGATGACGGCGGGGGCGGCGCCCTTGTAGGGAATGTGCAGAATGTCGACGTCGGCCTTTTCCTTGAAGAGTTCCATGCCGATGTGCGGCGTCGTGCCATCGCCCGCCGAGCCGTAGTTGAGCTTGCCCGGATCCTTCTTGGCCGCCGCGACCAGGCTCTTCAGGTCCTGGTTCTCGCCCGCCGCGTTGACCACCACCACCGACGGAATGCGCCCCACCACCGTCAGGTAGTTCACGTCTTCCAGGCTGTAGGGCACCTTCATGAGCTGGGGCATGCCGGCGAGCGGGCCGGGTGCGACCAGGCCGAACGTGTAGCCGTCAGCGGCGGCGCGCACGACGAAGTCGGTGCCGATGGTGCCGCCTGCGCCGGGCTTGTTCTCGACGATGACGGTCTGGCCGAGGCGCTCGCCCAGCTGATTGGCGATCTGGCGGGCGACGACGTCCGTCGGGCCACCGGCGGCATAGGGCACGACCAGGCGCAGCGGACGATCGGGCCAGGCCGCGTGGGCGCCGCTGGTGACGACGGCGAGCGCGACGCCGGCAGCGACGCGGGACAGGATATGACGGGACATTCTGGAGTCTCCTCGAGGGGTTGAGCGGCCGCCCAGGGGCGGCCGGCGTATTTACTGGGCGGTGGCGCCCGAGGTCTTGACGATGCCGGCCCAGCGCGGCAGATCCGCCTGGATGGCGGCCGCGAACGCCGTGGGCGAGGTCGCCACGGGCACGATGCCGAGCCGGGTCAGCTGCTCGCGCAGCGCGGGCGTGGCCATGGCGCGCTGCAGCGACACGGACAGGCGATCCCGCACGGCGTCGGGCAGGCGGGCCGGCGCGAACAGACCCAGCCAGTTGGACACCTCGTAGCCTTGCAGGCCCGCTTCGGCGATGGTGGGCACATGGGGCAGCACCGCCATGCGCTCGGCTGCGGTCACGCCCAGGGCGCGCACGGCGCCCGACTTGATGTGCTCTTCGTACACGGCGTAGGAATCGAAGGTCGCATCCACCCGGCCCGACAGCAGGTCGGTCAGCAGCTGCGCGCTGCCGCGATAGGGCACGTGCAGCATGTCCACCCCGGCCTGGCTGGCGAACAGCGCGCCCGACAGGTGGCCCGAGCTGCCGCTGCCCGCCGACCCGTAGGTGATGCTGCCCGGCCTGGCCTTGGCCTGCGCGATCAGCGCCTCGATCGTGGTCGCCGGCACGTTGCTGTTGACCACCAGCACGCGCGGGTTCTGGTGCGTCATGCCGATCGGGGTGAAGTCAGCGACCGGGTCGTAGCCCAGGGTGGGATAGAGCGCGGGGTTGATGGCGTGCGTGCCCATCGTGCCGAACAGCAGCGTGTAGCCATCGGCCGGTGACTTGGCGACCAGCTCGGCGGCGATCGAGCCGCCGGCCCCGCCGCGATTCTCCACGACGAACTGCTGACCCAGGTCGCGGCTCATCTCCTGGGCCATGCCGCGTGCCATGACATCGCCCGCCCCACCGGCAGGAAACGGCACGATGAGACGGATGGCGCGATCGGGATAGGTGGCCGCCGTGGGCGCGGCGCCCGTGGCGGTGGCAGGCGACGCGGCCAGGGCGGCGGCGCTCATGGCGCACAGGGCAGCGCCCAGCAGCAGCGGCGGGAAGGCGGATCGGGGTGAATGCATGGTTGTCTCCTTGTTGTTGTCGGATTCGGCGGGCGTCAGGGCAGGTCGTGCAGGAAATCGATCAGCGCCGATGCCACCGCGTCCGGTTGCTCGGGGATCAGGGCATGGCCGGCCTGCGGGATGCGCACCACCCGGACGCGATCCGCGCCCAGCTCGTCGCGCAGCAGGTGCGCGCCGCTCGCCGGGGCAAAGACATCGTCGGCCGCCTGCAGATCGAGCACCGGCACCCGGCCCGCCTGCCACCAGCCGGGCGGGGTCGCGGCGCTTGCGCGCCGCTGGGCGCGCGCCACCTCGGGATGCCAGCCGGCCAGCCACTCGCTGGCGTCGTGCCCCGGCGCGAAGAATGTCGCCTGCAGGTGGCGCAGGCGCTCGTCGCGCGGCAGCGCGGGATCCATGCACGCGTCGATGCTGGCGCGCAGCTCGGGCGCGATGTTCTTGTGGGCGGCCGCGACCACGGCGATGCCACGCACCAGCGCGGGGTGATCGATGGCCGTCACGCGCGCCACCCAGTTGCCGAAGGCATGGCCCGCCACCAGGGCGGACCCGCCGTCATGCCGCAGGATGGCGGCGACATCGCCTGCCAGCGTGTGCAGCGTGATGCCGTCCAGCGGCCCGGTGCTGTGGCCGATGCCGCGCGGGCTGGGCAGCAACGCCCGCACGCCCGCCTGCGCCAGGCGCTGCGCCAGGGGCACGAAGTCGTCCGCATCGCGGCCGAGCGAGGGCAGCAGCACCACGCGCGGGCCGTGGCCACAGGCCAGCACGCTCAGACACGCATCGCCGTTCGTCACGGTGAAACGTTCGAGGGTGTCGTCGGCAGCCGGGATGGGAGAGGTCGTCATGCCATGCACTCTATGCCCCGGCAGACCGCCATGCCAGACCGCCAGGACTCATAGCTGACTTGCCGGCGGCGACATGGCAGACGCTGCGCTATGCCGGTGCGTGCATGGCAGCCTTGCCGGGACCGGGGTAGGCAGAGCCCGGGGGCGGTCGTAGAGTGACCCTCATCAGCCACCCATCGCCATCGCGCCGGGTGGTGCCTCGATGCGGAGAACCCCCATGCAGTCATCCACCGGCCCCCTGTCCCACGTTCGCGTCCTGGACCTGAGCCGCATTCTCGCCGCCCCCTGGGCCAGCCAGACGCTGGCGGACCTTGGCGCGGACGTCATCAAGGTCGAACGCCCCGGCGTGGGCGACGACACGCGGGCCTGGGGCCCGCCCTTCCTGAAGGATGGCGAGGGCAAGGACACGCGCGAAGCCGGCTACTACCTGGCCGTGAACCGTGGCAAGCGCTCCATCACCGTCAGCCTGGACCAGCCCGAAGGCCAGCGCATCGTGCGCGAGCTCGCCAAGCGCGCCGACATCGTGCTGGAGAACTACAAGTACGGCACCCTGGCGCGCTATGGCCTGGACGCCGAGAGCCTGCGCGCCATCAACCCGCGCCTCATCTACTGCTCGGTGACCGGCTTCGGCCAGACCGGCCCGCGGCGCGACCAGCCGGCCTATGACTTCCTGATCCAGGCCATGGGCGGCCTGATGAGCGTGACCGGCGAGCGCGACGGCCGCCCGGGCGGCGGTCCGCAGAAGGTCGGCGTGCCCATCGTCGACCTGATGACCGGCATGTACACGGCCGTCGCCGTGCTGGCCGCGCTGGCCCGCCGCAACGAGACCGGCCAGGGCGATCACATCGACATCGGCATGTTCGACGTGCAGATCGCCACGCTCGCCAACCAGGCCATGAACTACCTGGTGTCGGGCAAGGCCCCGAAGCGCAACGGCAACGCCCATCCCAACATCCAGCCGCAGGACGTCTATGCGTGCGCCGATGGCGACATGATCCTGGTGGTGGGCAACGACGGCCAGTTCGCCAAGCTGTGCCAGGCCCTGGGCCACGCGGAATGGGCGAGCGACGAGCGCTTTGCCGCCAACGCCGGGCGGGTGCGCAACATCGACGCCCTGTCGGCCCTGCTGCGCGATGCGTTCGGCGCCCTGCCGCGTGCCGACGTACTGGCGCGCCTGGATGCCGCGGGCGTGCCCAGCGGCGCCATCAACACCGTGCCCGAAGTGTTCGAGGATCCGCAGGCCATCGCCCGCGGCGTGCTGAGCCATGTGCCGCACCCGAGCGGGGGCACGGCGCCGCAGGTCGCCAGCCCGATGCGGTTCGCGGACGCGCCGATCAAGCCGCTGGCCGCCCCGCCGCTGCTGGGCCAGCACACGACCGACATCCTCACCGAGCTGGGCTACGATGCCGCAGCGATCGAGGCCCTGCGCACCGCCGGCGCCATCTGACACGCCAGGCCCCGGGCCCGCGCGAGCCGGGCCCGTGCAAGATCCTTCCCCCCGCGCGCCGCGGGCGCCTCGTGCGCCCCGGGTCGCCGCCCGCCCCGCGCGGGCCTGCTGGAGTTGCCATGAAACTGCATTGGTCCCCGAAGTCCCCCTACGTGCGCAAGGTGATGGTGTGCGCGCACGAGCTGGGCATGGTCGAGCAACTGACGCTGATCCGCTCGGTCGCCGCCATGTTGAAGCCCAATCCCGACATCCTGCGCGACAACCCGCTGAGCAAGATACCCACATTGGTGCTGGACGATGGCAGCCGCCTGTACGACTCGGTGGTGATCTGCGAGTACCTGAACGAACGCGGCGGCGGCGATCTCTTCCCGGCGAGCGGCGCGGCAAAGTGGCAGGCCCTGCGCTGGCACGCGCTGGGCGACGGCATGCTGGACGCCCTCATCCTGTGGCGCAACGAGCGCGAGCGCAGCGACGCACAGCGCCTCGAGGCGCTCATCGATGCCTTCACCCTGAAGTTCGACGAGACGCTGCGCGTGCTGCAAGCCGAGGCGCCGGCGTTGGCGTCGGCACCGCTGTCCATCGGCCCCATCACACTGGCCTGCATGCTGGGCTATGCGGACTTCCGCTTCGCGGGCGAAGCCTGGCGCGAGCGTGCGCCGGCCCTGGCGGAGTGGTACGCCACCCTCACGGCGCGTCCATCGTTCCAGCAGACGGCGCCGGACTTCGACTGACCGTGGCGTGACCATCGGATGCAACGTCCGATGGCCGTGCCGCGTCGATCCTGGCGTGCACTGAGCCATGCCGCCGTGGTGGCGGCATGGGACCGCGGGCCCCGATCCGCCGGACAGCCCGGAACGGGGCCTTCTCCCGATCAGTCGTAGAGCCGCGTCGGGTTGTCGACCAGCACCCGCTGCTGCAGGGCTTCGGGCGTCCAGCGCTGGAACGCGTCCAGCAGGCCCGCCGTGTCGGGCGTCGGACTCACGCGCAGGTGCGGCCAGTCCGTCCCCCAGACGAGCTGGTCCGGATTCGCGGCCAGCAAGGCTTCATGCACCGGTCGGCCGTGCTCCAGATCGCGCCCGAGCAGGTTGCGGTATGCGCACAGCTTGACCCACGCCTTGCCTTCGCCCAGCAGCGCCAGCAGGGCCTGCATCCCGGGTGCCGCCACCCCCTGGTCCGCATCGAACATGGCCATGTGGTCGATCACGACCGGCACGGGCAAGGCGCGCAGGCGATCCGCGATCTCCGGCAGTACGACGGTGTCGGTCCAGAGTTCGGCATGCAGGCCGGCGTCGGCCAGGCGCGGCGCCAGGGCCAGCAGGTCGTCGAAGGACGCGCTGCCGGCGAAGTTGCCACCGGCACCCGACCGATGGCTGAAGCGCGCGGCGCGCACGCCTTGCGCGCGCAGGGCGGGCAGGTCGAGCGACGTGCCCGCCTGCGCGACGATCACGCCACGCAGGTTGGCATGGGTGTCCAGCGCATGCAGCAGCAGGCCATAGTCCTCGCCATAGGCGCTGGGGTGGACCAGCACGCCATGCGACAGGCCCAGCGCGGCCAGCAGCGCCTGGTACTGGTGGTCCAGCGCCTCGGGCGGCGTGTAGCTGCGCTCGCCGGCCAGCGGAAACCGGTCGTAGGGGCCGAAAAGATGGGCGTGGCAATCCCAGCCGGTGACTTCAGCCATGGGCGGCCTCGCGATGCTGCGGCAGGGGGAAGGCCGGTTCGACGCCGTCGGGCAGGGGGATCTCGTGGGTGTTCAGCGTCATCGCGACCATGGTGTAGTAGCCCACCAGCGCCGTCAGCTCCACCACGGTGCGCGCACCGAACAGGGCCAGGGCGCGCGCATAGGTGGCGTCCGATACCGAGTTGTCGCGATTCAGCTCGATGGCGAACTGCACGATGACCGCTTCATCCTCGGCCAGGTCTTGCGGCACCTGCTGGGCGAGCAGCGCCTCGATGACCGGCGCGGCAATGCCCGCGTTCTCGGCCTCGGTGCGGTGCGCATCCCATTCGAAGGGCGACTGGCAGGCGCGGCCCGTCACGAGGATCGCCAGTTCGGACTGGCGCGGCGACAGCGACGTGTTGTAGCGCAGCAGCTCGCCCAGCGCCTGCCAGCGGTCGGCCAGGTCGGCGTTGTACAGGGCGGCACGCAGGGGGCCGCGCAGGCGGCCGCGGCGGCCGCTCACGACCTTGTCGTACACGCGACGCTGCTCCGGGGACAGCGACTCGGGGGTGGGCAACGGGATTCGGGGCATGGCTTCTCCAGAGGGGGCCACCGATTATCCGCCCGCACGCGCGCAGGCGTCATGGCGCGAGCGACATAGCTGCCTTGCCGCCGGGCAGGCACCCCGGCCCGGCCCGGCCCACTAGACTGCCGCAAGGCCGCCCGGCTCTGCGTGGCGGCACCCCTTGCCGGAGACGCCCATGAACGACCTTACCCAGCTGCACGTCGAGATCGCCGACCATATCGCCGTGCTCACGATGGACGCACCGCCCGTCAACGCCCTGACGCGCGTGCTCAACGACGAGCTCACGCTCGCCCTGGACCGGATCTCGGAGATGCCCGAGGTGCGCGTCGTGGTGCTGACCGGCAAGGGCAAGGTCTTCTGCGCGGGCGCGGACCTGAAGGGCCGCGCCGAGGTGATCAAGGGCCCCGGCGACCTGCTCGCCCATTCGCGCCGCACGCGCGAATGCTTCCACGCCATCCGCGAATGCGCCAAGCCCGTCATCGTGGCGATCAACGGCGCCGCCCTGGGCTCGGGCCTGGCCATGGTGGCCTCGGCCGACGTCCTGGTGGCCGCCGACACCGCCTCGCTGGGCCTGCCCGAAGTCGACGTCGGCCTGCTGGGCGGCTGCCGCCACGCCATGCGCTTGTTCTCGCATTCCCGCCTGCGCCGCATGGCGCTGACCGGCTGGCGCGTCCCCGGCGAGGAGCTGTATCGCCTGGGCATCGTCGAGGCCTGCGTGCCGCGCGAGGCGCTGATGGACACGGCCATGGAGCTCGCGCGCACCATGGCGGCCAAGAGCCCCGTGTCCACGCGCATGGGCAAGCACACCCTCAACACCATCGAGGACATGAGCCTGCGCGACGGCTACCGCTACGAGCAGGACATGACCGCCATGATCGGTCGTACCGACGATGCCAAGGAAGCCCAGGCGGCCTTTCGCGAGAAGCGCGCGCCGGTGTTCACCGGGCGCTGAGCCACGCACCACGGCGCCACCGCGCCACAGCGCGCCCGCCGCTGCCGCGCCGGCCCCATGGGCCTGGCGCGTTGCCGCACGCCGGTGCCCGCCGGCGCCGCCCGATCATCGCGGGTAAACCCCCGCCCGCGGGCGCGGGTGCGGCAGGCCGTGCGAAGTACACTGCAGGCCCTCCCCGCCTCGAGAGCCGCCCGCCATCATGACCGCGACCAAGGCCACGTCCTTCCAGCTCGATGTCACGGCAGGCCTGCACAAGTGGCGCGCCTTCGTGGCCATCGGCGAGCTCGGCAGCCTCACCCGCGCCGCCATCTTCCTGGACAGCAACCAGTCGCTGCTCAGCCGGCAGCTCAATGCGCTGGAGCGCGAGTGCGGCGCCCGGCTCTTCAACCGGACCGGACGCGGCGTGGAACTGTCGGACGTCGGCGAGCGCATCTTTCCCCAGGTCAAGGCCTTGCTGGCCGATGCCGCCCTGCTCGATGCCGAAATCCGCGGCCAGGCCCGCGACCCGGTCGGCCGGGTCACCGTGGGCTCGCTGCCCTCCATCGGCCACCCCCTGGTGGGACGCCTGTTCACCGAGATGCGGGCCCGCCATCCGGGCGTGAACCTGAAGATCCTGGAGGGCTCGAGCGGCCAGGTCGAGGAGTGGCTGGCCGATGCACGCGTGGACATCGCCATCCTGTACCGCTACGGCTCGAGCCTGCCGGAGCACGAACAGTCGCTCGCGACCGTGGACAGCTACCTGATCGGCGCGCCGGGCGATCGCCTGACCGCCGCGTCCGAAGTGGCGTTCGCGGCGCTCGATGGCCTGCCCTTCATCCTGCCGGGGGCGCCCAATGGCCTGCGCACGGCGCTCGACGCCATGGCCCGCCAGGCCCACATCACGCTCGAGCCCGCGATCGAGGCCGACTCGCTGCCCCTGCAGAAGTCGCTGGTGGCCGAGGCGCGCCTGTACACCGTGCTGCCGATCCACGCGGTGTGGAGCGAGGTGGCCGACGGCCGCCTGCAGGCGGCGCGCATCATCGACCCGTTCTTTCAACGCACGGTGGCGATGGCCATGGCCAAGTCCAAGGGACCGGCGCGCGCCGTGTCCGCGGTCGCCACGCAGATCGAGGCCATCGTGGCCAGCATGGGGCGCAGCGGCATGTGGCGGCCGGTGTCGATCGCCCGCGACGAGGATGCCGGCGAGCCCTGAGCGGGATCCGGGCGGCACACGACGGTCGGCACATCGTGCCCGAGCCCGTTCAGGTCCCCCATGACCTGGCCGGCGCCGCGCAGCCGCGCGATGGGCGCACCGATGCCGGCGCGACACGCGCGGAGCCGCTGACTCAGCGCCGTTGACGCGGCGGGGTCCGCCTGGCTGCAGGGGCGACGCGATCCTCCGGGCGGCACAGCCAGCGCCCCAGGCGAAAGCCGCTGCGCACGTCGGCCAGCGCCTCGCGCTGGTCCGACGCGAAACGAAAGCCGTGCTGGCGTTCGTAACGGTGCAGGTGGCGATACAGCGGAAGCAACGCGCAGAAGCGCTGCGTGAGGCGTGAGAGCAGCGGCAGGATCACGGCGACGACGACCAGCACGACGACGAGGTCGGCGCCTTCGCCGAACACCATGACGGCCAGCAGCGGGACATTGATGCCCAGCGCGATCCACCACAGGCGGCGCGCGCCGTCGTCCGCAGGCGCCTCGTCGCGCGCGAGCCGCAGCGTGCGCGTGTCGAGGTCGGCATGCTGCGCGATCGCCGCCTCCCAGGCGCCGCGCGCCGCGGCGGCTCGCCAGGGTGCGGCGCCGCGGCGCCAGCCCAGGACGCCGAACACCACGAAGTTGGCCGTGATGAGCAGCACCACGGGCCACACGAGCCCAGGCCGGCCCATCACGTCCAGCGCGAGCGCCGCAGGCCCCACGCACAGCGCATACAGGAGCACCACCAGGCCCACGATGATGACCTGGCCCTGGGCCACCGCGAAGCGCGCCCGATACTTGCCGTACAGGCCCAGCGCGCCGCCGCCCAGGATCAGGCCGCCCCACAGCCACCAGCGGGCGGGCTCGGGCACCAGCGCCAGCAGGAACAGGCCGAGGACGAAGCCGACCCCGGTCAGCAGCAAGGGCAGCGAGCGCAGGTAGTCCCGCGTGACGAGAGGCTGCGCCGCGGCCATCTCAGCGCCCCAGCTGGCGTTCGGTCCAGTCGCCCACGCGGTCGCTCATGCCGGTCGCATTCCAGACGAAGACGGCGGTGATGCCCACGGCCAGGCCGATCAGCACCAGCGGCGCGCCTGCGACCGCGGCGGCGACGCCCACCCCCAGCGCGCCCTTGGCAAGCGCCGTGGTGGCCACCGTGCCCGCCACCACACCGACCACGTTGCCGCTCTGGTTGCGGGCGGAACGCACGGCGAACTCGTCCCAGTCCATGCGCTGGTAATGCCGCCGCCCCGCCGTGTCGACATCCCACTCCGCGCTGTTCCAGGCGTCGATGGCGGCCGTGGGTGCGAAGGTGATGATGCCGGTGCCGGTGCGCCCGGTCAGCCAGCCCATGCGCGCATTCCAGCTCATCTCGCTCGCCACGGCCGCAGCCCGGTTCACCGTGGCGGGGCTGGGGTCGCGCCACGCGGCCGAATGCGTGGTGCCCGCGCGATTGGTGCGCCAGGCGCCATTGGCCAGGCCGATGGGTGTCATCACCTTGACCGGCAGGTTGGTGACGCGCACGCGAACGCGCGGGCGCCCCTTGCCCTGGTTGGCGTTGTACAGGGTCATGTGCGCGTTGATGCGCGCCGATCGCAAGGTGCCCGCGGCGATGCGCTCATGCATGCGCTGCAGGTTCAGGCGGGCATTGCGCTGCAGGACCGCCTGCGTCGCGGCGTTGACCGCTGCCGTCGTGTTGGCGATGACGCTGCCGGGCCCTACGGACGCATCCACCGCCTGCGCGAGCAGGATGTCGAGCATCGGCGGATCGACATCGAAGTCGCCATTCATCGGCTGGATGTCGATGGTCATGCCATCGGCCGTGCAATACCCCATGAGCGACGGCGCCCCGACGTTGCGGAACTCGGCCAGACGCGCGGCAAAGTCGCTGCCCGCGATCGTGGCCATCGGGTGCGGGCGTGGAGTGGCCGCCGCGTGCTCGGGACGTGCGCTCATGCCGGCCACCCGGTGTGCGCGGCGTCCGGGGCGAGGGTCGCGCGCATGCGCCCTACTCCTCGTCCGGCCACGGCGGCACGGGCTTGCTCTGGCCCGGCGCAAGGCCCCCGATGTGCTGCAGCACGGCGTCGTAGTCGGGCGTGCCGGGCGCGTACTGGAACTGGCCTTCGCCGAACGACGCCCCGCCATCCAGCGGTGCGCGCAGGCGCAGCACCAGGGTGCCGTCGGGCTGCATGATCGCAACGCCGATGCTCTCGGGCTGTTCGGAGGCGCCGGCGGGGGGCGCGGACTGCGTCGGGGAAGCCGACATGGCGGGGACTCCTTGGCTGCAGGCGGCCAGCGTCACGAACGCGGCCGGTATCAGGACACGGTTCATTTGCCGATCGTCCCGGTCCAGTAATCGTACAGATGGGGATGGGTGGTGGGATAGTTGCTGTTGCCACCGAAGACGTTGGCGAAGCTCTCGGCGAAGGTTTCGCTCACGCCGGCCGCACCGGCCTGCAACTGATACGGATCAAGCGCCGCCAGGTCGGCCGTGCGCGCGGCGAGGAACTCCGGACTCGCGCCCTTCAGCGTCTGTATGGCGTGCGCGGTTTCGTGCAGCACGAGGTTCTGCGAACCGTGGCCGTTGCCGGCCAGCGGCACCTGGGCGCCCAGCGCCGTGGCATGGCCGCGCGTGGCGATGATGACTTCCTTGCCGCGGGCCACGCCAGGCACGCTGTCCCAGGAGGTACCCGGCGGCCAGCCGCGCGGCTTCACGCCCTTCAGGTCGGTGTAGTACTCGGTGATGGAATTGCGCACCACCTTCACTTCCACGCCACCGTCCTTCAGCTGCTGGCGATATTGTGCCGGCATTTTGTTCATCTCGGCCCGCACCAGCGCGACGTCGCTCGCATCGGCCGTACCATGGGCGGTGATGGCGGGCATGGGGCCGCCCGCGGCGGCGGCAGCGGGCGCGGGCGTGGCACCCGCGCCACCGCCGGGCGGGGCAGGCTCGCTGCCCGGGTTGCCGTTGTCCTCGCCCACGCGCGCGAAGGCCTGGCCAAGCGTGCCTGCCAGCGCGGCGATGCCACCAAGGCCACCACCGGCGGCGGCCGGCTCGGCCACGCCGGAGAAGTCCGGCGCGGGCTGGGCGGTGCCGCTGTTCAGCTGCACGTTCTTCTTGGCATCGGCATTGACCTGGTTCTCGGCGGTCAGATGGATGTCCTTGGCCGACAGGTAGATGGCGTCCGGCGTGAGCGTCAGGGTCGAACTGCCGACCTTCAGCTCGATCTTGTCGCCCGCGGTCATCGACCAGGTCTTGCCGACGAAATCCGAGCGCATCACGCCCACCACCGAGATCATGGCCAGGCCGACGTTGCGGTTGTAGCCCATGCCGATGTTGGTCATCTTCGCCATGCCCACGGTGTCCATGGAAAAGCGGCCGATGCTGGCGGTGTAGTTGTGCCCGATGTTCACACGCTCGGACTGGCCCACCTTCTTGGTCCGGTTCGCGCCGATGGACAGGGACTCGTTGACGCCCACGTCCTCGGTGCGGTTCTGGCCGATCGAGATGCGCTCATTGCTGTCCACGCGCTCGGTGCGGTCATGGTGGACGGTGATGGTCTCGTCGTTGTCCACCGTCTCGGTGCGGTTGCGCTTGACGTGCACGGTCTCGTCGCGATCGATGGTCTTCTTGCGATCGTTGCCGACCCAGTGCGTCTCGTCGGCCTCGACTTCGATGTCCTGGTTGCGCTCGGCATGCAGCCAGACCTGCTCGGCGCCCTTCTTGTCCTCGAAGCGCAGGGCATTCGCGTTCTCGTAGGCGCCACCCGTGGTGGACCGGCTCAGGATGCCCGTCTGCGTCTTGTTGGCGGGCAGCGTCCACGGCGGCATGTTCTGCTCGTTGTAGACGCGGCCCGTGATCAGCGGGCGATCCGGGTTGCCGTCCAGGAACTGGACCAGGACTTCCTGGCCCACGCGCGGCACGGCCATGAAGCCGAAGTTGCTGCCGGCCCACGTGCTGGCCACGCGCACCCAGGCGGATGACTTCTCGTTGAATTCGCCGATGCGATCCCAATGGAACTGCACGCGCACGCGCCCGTACTTGTCGGTGTGGATCTCGTCGCCCTCGGGGCCGACCACGATGGCCGACTGCAGCCCGTAGATGCGCGGCTCCTGACTGTTGGCGCCACGGCCCGGGCGCCAGGGAATGCGCTTGCGCAGGCAGATCAGCTCGTTGCCGTACGACGCCCGGCCCCCATCCATGCCCTGGTAGTTGTTGGAGGCATGGTGGCGGACCTCGACGATCAGGAACTCGTCATCGCCCTCGGTCGGTTCGCCGCGGCCCATGCGCAGCAGCGGGCTGCCCGGATCGGTCAGGCGGAACCAGCGCCCCGGCATCAGCCGGTCATCGTCGCCGCGCCCCTCGAAATGCTTGCCACGCGCCTCGAGCTCTTCCATGCGCAGGCGCACCAGCGCGTCGCCCGCGCTCTGGTCCTTGAAGCCATACGCGCCGGTGTACTCATAGACTTCCATGGCCGGCACGGTGCCCTGCACGTTGGTCGTGGGCACATCGACCTTGAGCGGCCGCGGGTTCTTGAAGTCGAAGCTGGTGGCGGCGAACTGGGTGGGCGCCACGCCACGCACGGGTGAGAAGGTGTCCATGCCGGTCTTCACCAGGCCGGAGCGCCCATGCCACGAGACCTCGGGCGAGGCGCCGTCGATCGGCTCGACCAGGGTGGAGTCCCCGCACAGCTTGAGCGTGTGCCCGTCGCGCCGATGCTCGTACCAGTAGGTCCAGCCCAGGGCCTCCCAGCGACGGTGCAGGTAGTTGTAGTCGGACTCGGAAAACTGGGCGGCATCGGTCATGTCCGGGTCATCGCCCAGGTTGACCGTCTCCCAGTCCCGCATGTCGTAGTCTTCGAAGATGTCGGCCGTCTGCTTCGCGACGTTCATGCCGTGGAACAGGTAGTTGTCCTGGCGATAGCGCAGGAACGCCAGCCAGGGCAGCAACAGCATCTCGTAGTAGGTATAGCCGGCGTCGTCGCGGATCTTGGCGAAGTCGAAGACGTAGCCGTTGTAATACCGCGGCTCGCCGCCGTCCTGGCGCTCCTGCGCCACCGTGACCATGCGGCCGATCACGTCCTTCAACTCGATGTCCGGGCTGTCGGCCATGATCTGCACGCGGAACTCGAAGTCCCGGCCCAGGCTTTCGCGGGCGCTGAGCTGGTTCGCCACGAGCGTGACGCCCTCGGGCCCGTCTTCCTTCGGAAACTCGAGCCGCAGCAACCGGCTGGCCTGGCCAGCGCCGCCCATCAGCATCTGCAGGAACTGCTGGGCGCCTGCCGCCAAGTCATTCATCGCGGGATCTCCTAGAGTGCGCGGCGCCGGGCCACGCATGCGGAAATGTCGGGGCCTGCGGGTGCCCGGGCCGATGGCCCCGGCCGCAAGCCAGCCCGCAGCAGTCTAGTCGGCTCGCCCTGGCGCGGATTTTTCGCTTTGTAAGCACATGCAGCACACCGGGCGACGACAGCCCCCGCGGTCGCGCCCGACAACAGAATCGGATACATCTGGCGTAACCGAGATTCGACAAGGCCTTGCCAAACGCAACGCCTGCCGGTGCCTGGCTACAGGCTCTTGCGCTGGGACGCGGGCGGGATGCGCAGCGCTTCGCGGTACTTGGCCACGGTGCGGCGCGCCACCACCATGCCCTGCTCTTCGAGCATCTGTGCGAGCTTGTTGTCGGACAGCGGCTTCAAGGCATTCTCGGCGGCCACCATCTGCTTGATCAGCGTCTGCACGGCCGTGGCCGAGGCCACCCCGCCCGCCTGGGTCGATACCTGGCTGCCGAAGAAGTACTTGAATTCGAAGGTGCCCAGCGGGGTGAGCATGTACTTCTGCGTCGTCACCCGCGAGATCGTGGACTCGTGCAGTTCCAGGGCCTCGGCCACTTCGCGCAGCACCAGCGGGCGCATGGCGATGGCGCCATGGTCGAAGAAGCCCTGCTGGCGATCGACGATTTCCTGCGCCACCCGCGTGATCGTGTCGCAGCGCTGCTGGATGTTGCGGATCAGCCAGCGCGCCTCGCGCAACTGGTCGGCCAGGCCGCTGCCGCGCTCGCTCTTGACGATGTTGGCGTACAGCTGGTTGACCGACAGCCGCGGCCGGGTCTCCGGATTGAGCTCGACGCGCCAGACACCCCGCACGTTGCGCACGATGACGTCGGGCATGACGTACTGGGCTTCGCGGCCGGTGTACTGGGCGCCGGGGCGCGGGTCCAGGCGCCGGATGACGGCCTGCACCGCGCGCAGGCAATCGTCATCGCAATGCAGGGCGCGGCGCAGATGGATGTAGTCGCGCGAGGCGAGCAGGTTCAGGTGCTCGCGACAGACGCGGCGCGCCGCCTCGAGCACGCGCGCATCGGCGATCTCGGGGAACACCGCGCGATCGGGCTGGCGCAGCTGCAGCCACAGGCACTCGGCCATGTCGCGCCCGCCGATGCCGGCGGGCTCGAAGGACTGGAGCAGGTTGAGCGCCATGCGGATCTCGCTCTGGTCGATCTCGAGCTCGACGGGCAACATGCCGGCGACCTCTTCGAGCGTGACGGGCAGGTAGCCGTTGTCATCGAGCTCGCCGATCAGGATCTCGACCAGCGCCGCATCGCGCCGGGACACGTTGGTCAGCGCGAGCTGGCGCAGCAGGTGCTCGGTCAGCGAGGCGGGCGGGGCTTCCTGCTGCAGGGCCTCGTCGTCCAGCTCGCCATCGCCGCGCCGCTCGGCACGCTGCACGCGCATGGTCTCGCGCGGCACGTCGCCATCGTCGGCGCGCTCCTCGCGCTCCAGCAGCGGGTTGTCCTGCAAGGCCTGCTCGATCTCGGTCTCGAGCTCGAGCGTCGACATCTGCAGGAGCCGTATCGACTGCTGCAACTGGGGCGTGAGGGCGAGATGCTGCGAGGCGCGCAGTTGCAATGCCGGCTTCAATGGGCCTCCACCTGTTCGATGATCGCTTCGCCATACGCCTGGAGCTTGCGCTCGCCCACGCCGTTCACGTGGGCCAGGTCGTCCAGCGAGGCAGGCCGCGCGCGCGCGATTTCACGCAGCGTCGCGTCGTGGAAAATGACATACGCAGGCACGCCGTGATCGCGTGCCACCGTGGCACGCCAGGCGCGCAGCGCCAGGAACACCGCCTCGTCCGCGGCGTCCAGGGCAATGGCCGCGGGCTTGGCCCGCGATTCGGCGCGCGAGGAGCGCGCCGCGGCCCGGGGCGATTCGCGCCGCAGCATGAGCGTGCGCTCGCCCTTCAGGACCGCGCGGCTGTCCGCGGTCAGCGCCAGCGTGCCGAAGCCATCGTGATCGACCGCGAGCAGGCCCGAGGCGATCAGCTGGCGCAGCACGCTGCGCCAGTCGCGCTCGGACAGATCGGCACCCACGCCGAACACCGACAGCGTCTCGTGCTGGTACTGGTCCACGCGCGGCGTCTTCTTGCCGCGCAGCACGTCGATGATGTGACCCGCGCCAAAGCGCTGGCTGCGCTCTTTCATGAGCCGGTAGACCGCGGACAGGACTTTCTGCGCGGCCACCGTGCCGTCCCAGGCTTCGGGGGGCGTGAGGCACGTGTCGCAGTTGCCGCAGGCCGGCGTCTGCTGGCCGAAGTACGCCAGCAGGCGCGTGCGCCGGCATTCCACCGTTTCGCACAGCCCCAGCATGGCGTCGAGCTGCGCGCCCATGCGGCGCTTGTGGACCTCGTCGCCATCGGACTCGTCGATCATCCGGCGCAACTGCACCACGTCCTGCAGACCATAGGCGAGCCAGGCCTGCGAGGGCAGGCCGTCGCGCCCGGCGCGCCCGGTTTCCTGGTAGTAGCCTTCCACCGACTTGGGCAGGTCGATGTGCGCGACGAACCGCACGTCCGGCTTGTCGATGCCCATGCCGAACGCGATGGTGGCGACCATGACCAGGCCGTCCTCGCGCAGGAAGCGCGACTGGTTGGCCGCGCGCACGGGCGCCGGCAACCCGGCGTGGTACGGCAGGGCATTGACGCCCTGCGCCGCCAGGAAGGCCGCGGTCTCCTCCACGCGCGAGCGCGACAGGCAGTAGACGATGCCCGCATCGCCCTCGTGCTCGCTCTGGATGAAGTTCAGCAGCTGGCGGCGCACGTCGTTCTTCTCGACGATGCGATAGCGGATGTTGGGACGATCGAAGCTGGCGACGAACTGCGCGGCATCGTGCAGCGCCAGGCGCTCGACGATTTCCTGGCGGGTGGCATCGGTCGCGGTGGCCGTCAGCGCGATGCGCGGCACCTGCGGCCAGCGCTCGTGCAGCAGGGACAGCCCCATGTATTCGGGCCGGAAGTCGTGGCCCCACTGCGACACGCAGTGCGCCTCGTCGATCGCAAAGAGCGCGATGCGGCCACGGTCCAGCAAGGCCAGGCAGCGCTCGGTCAGCAGGCGTTCCGGCGCCACGTACAGCAGGTCCAGCTGCCCCGTGACGTAGGCGCGCTCCACCGCGCGCGCTTCGTCCAGCGACTGGCTGGAGTTGAGGTACGCCGCCCGCACGCCCAGCTCGGTGAGCGCGTCCACCTGATCCTGCATCAGCGCGATCAAGGGCGAGACCACGATGCCGGTGCCTTCGCGCACGAGCGAGGGCACCTGGTAGCACAGCGATTTGCCGCCCCCGGTCGGCATGAGCACGAGCGCATCCCCGCCGGCGATCAGCTGCGACACCGCGGCGCCTTGCTGGCCGCGGAAGTGGTCATAGCCGAAAACCTGCTGCAGGACGCTGAGCGCGCGCGGGTCGATGGGGGTGTCGGTAAACGTGGACATCGCCCCTATTTTAAGACTTGGCGCAGGATTTGCTTGCAGTCTGTGTCGAATCTGTCGCACTTGCCCGGAGAGCCGCGCAAAACCGGGCTTGCCGGCCCCCGGCCCTGCGGATTACCCCGATGATTTCGGCGCCACGGCGCAGTAAGCTGGCCCGGATGGCGCCCGCGCGCCACTTCGGAAACCGCCCCATGGCCAGAGCCTGGCAGATCGAATCGGCACCCACCTCGACCCCCCTGCTCACGCCGGCGGCCGTGCAGCACCTGCTGGGGGCCTGGGACGCGCCGGATCCGGCGCACGCCCTGCTTGGGTTCATCGACGCCGTGGTCCCGGTGGCCTACCTGTCGCTCGTGGAATATCGACGTGGCGACATGCGCCAGGTGGCGGCCGACGCCGTGGGCAGCCACGATGTGGACGTCGCGCGCCGCTGCTATCGCCTGTTCTCGCAGCGCTTCGCCCATGCCGACCCGGCGTCGCCGCACGTGCGCGAAGCCCAGGCCGCGGGCATCGCCCGCCCGGGCGTCACCGCCCTCCTCTATCGCAACGAGGACATCCCGGATCCGGCCTGGCGCCGCAGCATCTTCGAGGATCATCACCTGCGCGGCAAGTTCAGCCTCATCTATGCGCCAGCCGACGGCCAGGTGATCTCGCTCAACCTGTATCGCGACGCCGACCAGGGCGAGTTCGACGAGGCCGCGGCCGAGCGGCTGCTGGCCGTGGCGCCGCTGGTGCGCCAGGTGCATCGGCATGCGTTGGGGCTGGGCTCGCGCCTGCCCGCGGTGGCCGACCGGGTCGGCCCGGCCGAACAGCGCCTGATGGGTCTGGGCAAGGGCCTGACGCCGCGCGAATGCGCCGTCTGTGCACGCATCGCGAGCGGCATGTCCACCGAGGGCATCGCCCTGGACCTGGGCGTGGCCAGCTCGACGGTGGTCACACTGCGCAAGCGCGGCTATGCCAAGCTGGGGGTCAACGAGCGCCTGGGCCTGGCGCGCCTGGTGTACTGAGGCCGCGGCCACCGGCCGCGCGGCTGCCCCGGGTGGCGCAGGTGGCGCGGGTAGCGCGGGCCCCGGCTTGCCCGGCCCCGGGCCGCCCACCCGCTGCGGCCGGGCGCGGCACCCGGCGATGCTGACGGCGCCGCGCTGCCCGCCTGCGCCCGGTGGCCGGGATCCCGGGACGCCTACTGCGCCTCGATGCCCAGCTGCTTCATGCGCGCCAGGATCACGTCGGCATCGCGATCGAAGGCCTGGCGGAACTCGAGCGGGCCGCGCGCCGAGACGATGAGGCCACGGTCCAGCAGGCGGGCCGCCACCTGCGGATCGGCACCCAGTGCCGTCACGCTGCCCGCGACCCGATCCAGGACGGGCTGCGGCGTGCCGGCAGGGGCGAGCACGCCGATCCACACGGCGGCATCGAACATCGGGTCGTCGAAGCCCGCCTCGCGGATGGTCGGGATGCTCTCCATGCCCGGCACGCGGTCCGGCCCCATGATGCCCAGCGGCACGATCTTGCCCGCGGCGATGTGCTGCTTGGCAAGGCCGGCCGAAGTCAGCCCGACGCTGACCGTGCCACCCAGGAGGTCCGTCATCACCAGGGACTCGCCGCGCTGCGGCACGTGGACCATGTCGGCTGCGAGCCGGCTGTCCAGCGCCGCCCCCGCGAGGTGCCCCAGGCTGCCCACGCCCCAGCTGCCATAGCTCAGCTTCTGGCCCGGCTGGCGTGCCAGCTGCTCCAGGCCGGCCAGGTCCTTGACGCCCAGCTGGGTCGACGCACTCAGGATGGCCGGGCTGTGGACGAACTGGCTGATGAAGGCGAAGTCGCGATCGGGCTGATAGGGCAGGTCCTTGAACAGCAGCTGATTGTTGATGAGGGCGTCGCCGATGGTGACGAGCAGCGTGTAGCCATCGGGCGCCGCGCGCGCGACCTCGCCGGCGCCCAGCGACCCCGAGGCGCCGGTACGGTTCTCCACCACGACCGGCTGGCCCCATTCACGCGTCATGCGCTCGCCGATCAGGCGGGCGACGAAGTCGCTGGCGCCACCGGCCGGATAGGGCACGACGATGCGCAAGGGCCGATCGGGATAGGTGGCCTCGCGTGCCTGGGTGACGGCGGGGACGGCCGTGCAACAGGCCAGGGCAAGCCACAGGGTGCGGGTGAATGCGGACATGATGGTTCTCCGGTGGACGGGCGCGGCGGGGCCGGCCCGGCGATTGACATCGGGTCTGGACGACAGGACAGGGACAAGGCGGATCGCGGGGACAACGCGCGCACGGGCGCCGGGTGCCGGCCGGCACCCGGAGGCGCCGGCCCGCGCGCCGCGGGACTCAGGCGGGCGTGGCCTCGCGCCGGGGTGCGGCTGGTGCCGGCGCGAGCTGCTCCTCGCGCTGGCGCGCCTGCAGCAGGCGCCGGAACTGGATCAGTGCTACGTCCATGGGCATGGCTACCATCTCCACGTCCGGCGTCTGCAACAAGGCTTCGTGCTGCGCGGTGATCATGTCGCGGTCCTCTTCGAAGGCGCGCAGCAGCCCGTCGAAGATCGCCTGCGTGACGCCCGGGTCGGTGATGTGGCTGCGGTGCGACTGCTGGAAGAAGTAGTGCGTGCTGTTGCGTGTCTCGGGCGTGAGCGTCTGGCAGCTGCGCATCTCGATGCCGCCCGTCAGGTCCTCGGGCGACTGGCCTGCCGGCACCCCGCCCGAGGACATCAGCAGCGTGCCGGGCAGCAGGAAGTCGTAGTCGAACCAGCGATCCAGGTTGCCCGCAAAGGTCTGGAACGAGGTCCAGAACGGCGGGGGCGGCACGTCCGGCACGCGGCGCTCGACGCGGATGCCGTGCGCCAGGCGGGCGACCTTGGCGGGCGCCTGCGCGATGGCCGTGGCACCCCCCAGGGTGTTCTCGTGCACATAGCTCAGGTGCGAGAAGTCCAGCAGGTTGTCGCAGATGAGCAGGTACGGCGTGTCGTAGTGCAGGTAGCCCGGCTTGTACACCCAGTCCGGGTCATCGCACGGCCCGTTGTCCGGCAGCAGCGCCGGGTCGGCCAGCGCGGGCTCGCCCATCCAGACGAAGACCCAGCGGTTGTGCGAGACCACCGGATAGGTGCGCACACAGGCCTTGGCCGGGATGCTCGCCACGCCGGGGGCCTCGACGCAGCGCCCGTCGGCCGCGAACAGCAGCCCGTGGTAGCCGCAGCGCACGGCGTCGCCCTCGCGGCGGCCCTTGGACAGCGGGGCGGCCCGGTGCGCACAGCGATCGGCCAGCGCGACCACGCCGTGGGCGCCGCGATACACCAGGATCGGCTCCTCGAGCACGGTGCGCGCCACCATCGCGCCGTCAGCCAGTTCGTGCTCCCAGGCGATGACGTACCAACAGTTCCTGAGCCACATGGCGGTCTCCTCTCGTTATCGTGATGCCCTACTGTAGGCAGGCCGCGGCGGCACGCCTATCCCCCGGTGGGGGGACATGCCGGGGCAGCGCGGGCACAAGCGTGGCAAAATCCTCCTTTGCGCCGTCATTCACCGCCCGCCGTCCATGACCACCCCTGTCGCCGTTCCCGCCGCCAATTTCCTGCGCAATCAGATCGAATCCGATCTCGCCGCCGACCGCTTCAACGGCAAGCAATGGGCCGGTGGCCCCGCGGACGCCGCGCAGCTGCAGGCAAAGGGCCAGCCCGACCCGGCGCGCATCCGCACGCGCTTTCCGCCGGAACCGAACGGCTACCTGCACATCGGCCACGCCAAGAGCATCTGCCTGAACTTCGGCCTCGCGCGCGACTACGGTGGCGTGTGCCACCTGCGCTTTGACGACACCAATCCCGAAAAGGAAGACCAGGAGTACGTCGACGCCATCATCGACACCGTGCGCTGGCTCGGCTTCGACTGGCAGGCCAACGGCACCGAGCACCTGTATTTCGCGAGCGACTACTTCGGCTTCATGTATGAATGCGCCGAAGCCCTGATCGAGGCGGGCGATGCCTACGTCGATCAGCAGAGCGCGGACGAGATGCGCGCCATGCGCGGCACGCTCACCGAGCGCGGCACGGATTCGCCCTGGCGCAACCGCCCGGCTGCCGAATCGCTCGCGCTGCTGCGCGAGATGCGCGAGGGCAAGCACCCGAACGGCAGCCTCGCGCTGCGTGCGAAGGTGGACATGGGTTCGCCCAACATGAACCTGCGCGATCCGGTCATCTACCGCATCCGCCACGCCGAGCATCACCGCACCGGCAACGCCTGGGCCATCTACCCGATGTACACCTTCGCCCATCCCATCGAGGATGCGCTCGAAGGCATCACGCACAGCATCTGCACGCTCGAATTCGAAGACCAGCGCCCCTTCTACGACTGGCTGCTGGGCCGGCTGGCCGACCTGGGCAAGCTCGAGCGCCCGCTGCCGCACCAGTACGAATTCGCGCGCATGAACCTGACCTACATCGTCACCAGCAAGCGCAAGCTGCTGCAGCTGGTGCGCGAAGGCCACGTGCAAGGCTGGGACGACCCGCGCATGCCCACCCTGGTCGGCCTGCGCCGGCGCGGCTACACGCCCGAATCCATCCGCCTGCTGTGCGACCGCATGGGCGTGTCCAAGGCCGATTCGCGCATCGACTACAGCCTGCTCGAGCAGGCCCTGCGCGATGACCTGGATCCCAAGGCCGAGCGCCGCGTCGCGGTGCTCGATCCGATCAAGCTCATCATCACCAACTACCCGGAAGGCCAGACCGAGGCCTGCACCGCGCCGCGCAACCCGCACGATGCCGATGCGGGCGTGCGCGAATTCCCGTTCTCGCGCGAGCTGTGGATCGAGCGCGACGACTTCCGCGAAGAGGCCCCGAAGAAGTACTTCCGCCTTTTCCCCGGCAACACGGTGCGCCTGAAGTACGCCTATGTCGTGCGCTGTACCGACTTCGTCAAGGACGAGGCCGGCAACGTCATCGAGGTGCACGCCGAGTACCTGCCCGACACCAAGAGCGGCACGCCGGGCGCCGACAGCGTCAAGGTCAAGGGCAACATCACGTGGGTGAGCGCTGCGCACGCCGTGCCGGCGGACATCCACCTGTACGACCGCCTGTTCGCCGATGCGCATCCGGATGCGGGCGACAAGGACTTCGTCGCCTGCCTGAATCCCGAGTCCGTGCAGACCGTGCAGGGCTGGCTGGAACCCGGCATCCAGGCCGAACCGGGCGCGACCTGGCAGTTCGAGCGCCTGGGCTACTTCACCGCCGACCGCAAGGACTCGACGGTGGACAAGCCGGTCATCAATCGCACGGTGACCCTGCGCGACTCCTGGGCGAAGTAGATCGCCCCGCGGGACGCGCGGATGCCGGGCCGAGGCCGCCGGGCGGCCACCCGGACGCGCCCGGCACGCGACCGTGCATTGCGCCCGGCTCAGGGCACCAGGATGGCCGCCCCGGTCGTGACCCTGGCCTGCAGGTCCGCGTGGGCCTGGCGCACGTCGGCCAGCGCATAGCGGCGACTCACGGCCAGGCGCACCGCGCCCTGCGCGAGCGCCTGGGTGAAGCGTGCCGCGGCCGCCTGCAGTTCCTGCGGCGTCGCGATGAAGCTGCGCAACGTGGGCCGGCACACGGACAATGACTTTGCGTGCAGGCGCTGCAGCGCGAAACCCTCCACATTGCCCGAGGCCGTGCCATAGCTGATGGCCATGCCGCGCGTGCGCAGGCACGCCAGCGAATCCACGAAGACATCCTTGCCGACGGCGTCATAGACCACGGCCACGCCCTGCCCCTGCGTCAGCGCAAGCACCGCATCGGGCCAGCCCGCCTCGCGATAATCGACCACGTGGTGGCAGCCATGGGCACGCGCGACGTCCATCTTGGCCGGCCCGCCCACGGTGCCGATGACCGTCGCGCCCAGGGCGCGTGCCCACTGGCACAGCACCTCGCCCATGCCGCCAGCCGCGGCGTGCACCAGCACCGCATCACCCGGAGCCACGGCGTACAGCCGGTGCAGCAGGTATTCGGCGGTCAGCCCGCGCAACAGGAAGGCAGCGGCCAGCTCGGCAGGCAGCTCGGGCGGCAGGCGCACGAGGCGCGCAGCCGGCACGCACACGGCCTCGGCGTAGGTGTTGCCGTGGATGTAGCCGACGGCATCGCCCTCGTGCCAGCCGGCGACGTCCGGGCCCAGGGCCTGGATGACGCCCGCGCCCTGCGAGCCGGGAATGAAGGGAAAGCTGCCGGTGGCATGCGGCCCCGCCTCGCCCTCGCGCTGATAGACGTCGGCGTAGTTCAGGCCGATCGCGGTCTGCCGCACGCGGACTTCGCCGGGACCAGGCTGCGGCAGGGGCAGCGGGCCATACGCCAGCACCTCGGGGCCGCCGTGCCGGTGCACCTGAACCGCCTGCATCTGTAGGGACATTGATCCATCCTCGATCCATTCATCGCGGCCCCACCACGGGGCCGCGGGATGCGCGGCACGATCGCCGCGCGCAAGACTCAGGCCGTCGATGCCGCCGGCTCGCTGACCGCGCCGCACGCCAGCAGGTCCTCGACTTCCGCCGGCGTGAAGCCGTAGTCGGCCAGTACCGTGCGCGTGTGCTCGCCCAGCAACGGGGGCGGCGTCACCGCGCTTGCCGGCAGGTTGGACAGCTTGACCGGCAGGCCCAGGGCGCGCATCGCCCCGGCGCTGGGGTGCTCGATGTCCACGACCATGCCCCGGGCCAGCGCCTGCGGGTGCGACAACGCCTGGCCCACCGTGTTCACCGGCCCCGCCGGCACGCCGGCCGCATCGAGTTTGTCCAGCCAATAGGCGGCGGGCTGGGTGACGATGATGTCGCCGATCAGGCTTGCCAGCACGGCTTCGTTGGCCTTGCGGTTTTCGCCGGCGACAAAGCGCGGGTCGTCCTTCCATTCCGGATGGCCGAGCAGGTCGGCGATGCGATGCCAGTTCGACTGGTTGGCCCCGCCCATCGTGATCCACTGATCGGCGGCGCGAAACGCCTGGTAGGGGGCGATCAGCGGGTGGCCCGAGCCGGCCCCGCCCAGCGAACGGCCGGTGGCGAAGTAGATGGCCGCGAACCAGTACATCTGCTGCAGCGTGGCCTCGAAGAGGGAGGTGTCCACGTACTGGCCGCGCCCGGTGCGCAGGCGCTCGATGTAGGCGGCCTGGATGCCGATCGCCGCGAGCAGGCCCGCGTTGATGTCCGCCACCGAATTGCCGGGCTTCATGGGCGCGCCGCCCGGCTCGCCGGTCACGCTCATGATGCCGCCAAAGCCCTGGGCGATCAGATCGAAGCCGCCCTTGTCGGCCAGCGGCCCGGTACGCCCGTAGCCCGAGATCGAGCAGTAGATGAGCGCGGGATTGATCTCGGCCAGCGCCGCGTAGCCCACGCCGAGCTTCTCCATGGTGCCGGCGCGGTAGTTCTCGATCACGACGTCGGCCTGCGCGGCCATGCGCTTCAACACCGCCACGCCCTCGGGCGTCTTCAGGTTCAGCGCCATGCCGCGCTTGTTGCGATTGAGCATGGCGAACGACGGCGGGATGCGATGCGCCGTGTCCTCGCGATAGCCGCGGGTGTCGTCGCCGCCCGGCAGCTTTTCCACCTTGATGACGTCCGCCCCCAGGTCCGCGAGCATCACGCCGCAGGTCGGCCCTGCCATGATCTGCGCGAGTTCCAAGACCTTCATGCCTGCCAGCGGTCCTTGCTTCATGTGTCCTCTCCCGGTGCGGCGACGTGCCGCGCATGGTGTGGTGCTGCGTGCCCCTGGCGCGCGCCTGCCGTCGCGGCCATGGCTGGCCGCGCATCCTGTGGCGCGGCCGTCGGCGGCCGCGCTGTCTGCTGTGTTTTCCGGTGCGATGCGCTCATGCCGGCAGCACCGCGACGCCCTCGGGGTTGAGCGTCATCCACGCGGTGGTGCCCTGCTGCAGCGCCGTGGTCGGTGGGGCCGCCACCCGCAGGGGTGCGCCGCCCGCCACCGGCCGGATCAGGTAATCCCAGTGTTCGCCCAGGTAGATGCGTTGCTGGATCATGACCTCGGTCGCGTCCTGCCCCGCCGGTGGCTCGGCATGCAGCGCCAGCGCCTGCGGGCGGATCGACACCTGCACCGGTGCGCCGCTCGCGTGCGTCCCCCCGCCCACGCCGTTGTTCAGGGCAAAGCCCTCGCATTCGATCTGCTCGCCGCGCACCACGCCCTCGACCAGGTTGGTGCGTCCGATGAATGCCGCCACGAAGCGCGTGCGCGGCCGGTTGTACAGGGCCCACGGCGAGTCGACCTGCTCCAGGTTGCCTGCGCTCATGACCGCGATGCGATCCGAGATCGCCATGGCCTCGGACTGGTCATGGGTGACGTACACGGTGGTCATGCCGAACTCGTCGTGCAGGCGCCGGATCTCGTTGCGCATCTCTTCGCGCAGGTTGGCGTCCAGATTGGACAGCGGCTCGTCCAGCAGCAGGACCTGGGGCCGCACGACGATGGCGCGGGCCAGCGCCACGCGCTGCTGCTGTCCGCCCGAGAGCTCGGCCGGATAGCGGTCGATGAGGTGGTCCAGGTGCACCACCTCCAGGATCTGGCGCGTGCGCTCGCGCACCTCGGCGCCGGGCAGGCGCCGCACGTTCAGGCCGAAGGCGACGTTCTCGCCCACGGTCATGTTGGGCCATATCGCGTAGCTCTGGAAGATCATCGACATGCCGCGCCGCTCGGGCGGCACGCTGCCCGCGGTCGAGGACAGCTCGACCCCGTTCATCTCGATGCGCCCGCCGGTGGGCTCGATGAAGCCCGCGATCATGCGCAGCGTGGTGGTCTTGCCGCAGCCCGAGGGCCCGAGCAGCGAGACGAACTCGCCGTCGCGCAGGTCCAGGTTCAGGGCGTTGACGACCGGCGTCTTGCCGTAGTGCTTGCTGAGTTCGTGCAGGACAAGGGTGGACATGGGGACTCCTAGGGTCGGCGCAGCATGAAGTCGCGCCCGACGAAGCGGGCGCCCAGGCCCACGACGATGGTGGTGACGGCGAGCATGACGATGCCCACGGCGGCCAGCACCTCATAGCTGCCCTGCTCGGACAGATCGAGGATGAGGACGGACATCACGCGGGTGTTGGGGCCCGTGAGGAACACGGCGGTCGACAGCTCGCGGGTGGCGATGATGAACACCAGGATGAAGGCGCCCAGCAGCGTCTTGCGCAGCAGGGGCACGACCACGCGGGTGATGGCCAGCCGGCGCGAGCCGCCCAGGATGCGCACCGCCTCCTCCAGTTCCGGATTGAGCGACTTGACGGCCGCCGTGGCCGCCGTGGCGCTGATCGGCAGAAAGCGGGTGACGAAGGCGATGATGATGATGAGGCCCGTGCCATAGAGCGAGAGCGGCGGGCCGCCGTAGGCCGCATAGAAGGCCACGGCCAGCACGATGCCCGGGACGGCGAAGGGCGCGAGCGCGAGGAACTGGATGACCGAGGGAAACGGCAGCACGCGGCGCTGCGTGACGTACGCCACCGCCAGGCCGATGACCACGCACACGGCTGCCGCCACGGCCGAGTACACCAGCGTGTTGACGATGGTGTCGCGCACCGTTTCCTGCTCGAGAAAAATGTGCCGGAAATTGGCGAGGGTCAGATTGTCGGCCGAGAACCCGCGCCCCCAGGCGCGGCTGAACGAGGCGCCCAGCAGCATCACGAGCGGCATGATGACGGTCAGCAGCATCACGAAGAAGGCGTAGGCGAACAGCACCCACTTCCAGGCACCGATGTCGACCGGCCGGCGCTCGCCGCCCTTGCCCGAGACCGACACGTAGCCCTTGCGCGAGAGCAGCAGCTTCTGCACGGCCAGCAGCACGATCGTGGTGGCCAGCATCGGCATGGCGTAGGCCGCCGCCACGTCCACGCGCACCGGGTACTCGAAGAACGCGGCCATCTGCGTGGTGGCCAGGTTCAGCCCGGCCGGAATCGCGAGCAGCACGGGCGTGCCGTACAGCGCGATGGCCTCCAGAAAGACGAGGATCGACGCACCGCAGACGGCGGGCAGGATGAGCGGCAGCGTCACGCGCCGCAGCGTGGCGAGTTTGCCGGCGCCATGGATGGCGGCCGCGTCCTCCAGCTCGGTGGAGATCAGGTCCAGGGCGGACTTGGCAAAGATGTACACCAGCGGGAAGGCATACAGCGCCACCACCAGCGCCACGCCCCAGAAACTGAAGATGTTGAACGGCCCGTCACCGCCGAACACCGCCACCCAGCCGCGATTGAGCCAGCCCGCGTTGGGCCCGGCGAGCAGGATCCAGGCGATGGCGCCCAGGAAGGGCGGCGTGATGAAGGCAGCCAGCACGCCCAGGTGGAACCAGCCCTTGGCCGGCAGGTTGGTGCGCGACACGCCCCAGGCGATGGGCAGCGCGAGGATCAGGCTGAACGCGGTCGCCGTGATGCCCAGGTACAGGGTGTTCCAGAGCGCCGTCACGTAGCGCGAGCGGCTGAAGGCGGTGCCGTAATGCGCGAGCGTCAGCCCGCCCTCGTCCCCGCGCAGGCTCTCGTAGATGAGCCGCAGCACCGGGTTGGCCACCAGGAAGACGAGGACCAGGATGAGCAGGGAGAAGACGACCAGCGTCGGGTCCAGGCGACGTGCGCCCGGACCCCGTTGTGCAAGGGCCATGATTGCTTTCCGCAGGAAGGGGCTGCCGCCCCGGTGAAGCGCGGCCGGCGCGTGCCGGCCGCCATGCTCAGACCCCGAAGGCGTCGCGCCAGACCTCGGTCAGTTCCGGCACGCCGTCGATGATCTGCTGCACCGTGGGCTGGATGGTCTTGATGTCCGCCAGCGCGCGCACGCCCTCGCGCGGCGGAAAGCCGGCGAGCACGGGCGAGTTGTACTCATCCACCGAGACCTGCGCGACATCGTCGCTGCCCGTCCATTCCATCCACAGCTTGGCGGCGTTCGGATGCGTCGCGTTGGCCAGGATGGCCGAGGGCAGCACCATCAGCACGCAGCCCTCCTCGACATAGGCCACGTCGATCGGGTTGCCGCGCGACTTCTGCATCAGCGCGAGCGACACGGGCCCGGCCGACACGGTGCGCTCGCCCGAGATCACGGTGGTCACCGTGTCGATGATGGAGCGCCCGACCTGTGGCGAATTCTTTGCCAGGGCCTCGATGAACCCCTCTCCATAGAGTTCGACCATCTGCACGAGCCAGGTGCCCACGAAGCCGCTGAAGCCCGGATGCCCGACCGACACCTGCCCTTTCCAGGCGGGGTCCGTCAGCGCCTTCCAGCTGGTGGGCGCCTTGTCCGCCGGCACGCGCGCGGTGTTGTACAGCATGCTGATGAGGTTGGATCCCGTGACGTTGTAGGCGCCGTCGGGATCGATGTTCTGAAAGCGCTTGTCCAGGCGCACGTGCGAGCGCGGCACGTAGGGCATCAGCGCCTTGCGCTGCTTCAGGTCGACGAAGTGACCCAGGTCGGTCGAGGCGAACACATCGCAGTTCGCCACGCCGGCCTTCATGTCCTGGTTCAGTCGCTGATAGGCGACCTGGGCCGTGGTGCGCACCACGTTCACGCGCACACCGGGATAGCGCTTGGTGAAGAGCTGGCTCATGCGCTCGGCGACCTCGGATGTCGTGTGCGCCACGTACCAGGTCAGCTCGCCCTCTTTCTGCGCCGCCGTGTGCAGATCCTTCAGATAGGCCTCGTCCACCTGCGCGCGGGCGTAGAACGCGGGCAGCGCGAGCGACGCACCCAGCGCCGCACTGAAATGCCGACGGGAAATTCCCATGTCTTGTCTCCGATCGTGGTTGCGGCGACGGCGTCTGGCGGCCGTCTGTGCCGGCGGGATCAACGGCCCTGGAACACGGCCTTGCGCTTCTCGTGCCAGGCGGTGACGCCTTCACGGATGTCTTCCGAGCGCGTGCTGGCCACGTGCCGCGCATCGCAGCCCGCGGCGTCGAACTCGCCACGCGCGAGCTCGTTGATGGCGGTCTTCATGCCCGCCACGGCCAGCGGCGCCTGTGCGGCCAGCACCTCGGCCAGGCGTGCGACCTCGGCATCCAGGCCACCCACGGGCACGACCTCGGTCAGGTAGCCCACGCGCAGCATCTCCGGCGCCTTGATCGTCTGCGCGGTCAGGAAGAGCTTCTTGGCGGCGTTCACCCCCAGGCGCGAGGTGTAGCGCACGATCCCGCTGCGGTAGTAGTGCAGGCCCAGGCGCGCGGCCGGCATGAACATCTCGCAGTCCTCCTGGCCGATGCGAAAGTCGCAGCACAGGGCGAGATCGGTGGCGCCGCCATACACGGGGCCGTTCAGGCGGCAGATGGTCGGCACGCGCAGGTTCTCCAGCGCGGCCAGCAAGGTGTCGAAGGGACTGGGGCCCGTCGGTTCGGGCGGCGGTGCGGCGGTGTCGACTTCGCTGCGCTGGCGGGCGAGGTCGCCCAGGTGATAGCCCGAGCTGAACACGCGCCCGGTGCCGGTCAGCACCAGCACGCGGATGGCCGGGTCGGCGTCGATGCGGGCGAGCTGGTCGGTCAGGACCGGCACATCGGTGGGATCGATGCGGTTCAGGTGCCGTGGACGGTTCAGCCGGATCGTGGCGCAAGGGCCCTCGATCGTCAGGATGGGGTTCGTGCCGGCCTCGGTGTCTGCTTGCGCCTGCGGGGTCTTGACTGTCTCCATGCCTGTCTCCATACGCACCTCCTGAATTCGTTCAAGCGTTGTTAGGAATCCTTTTGAACTTCTTATGTATTTTTATAAACTCTATCCGGGTGCACAAGCGGTGTCAACGTGGGGATTTCCCGCGCGCGCCCTCGCAAACCACCCACGCAGGCCGCCTTGTCGGGCTGCGTATACTCCTAGGCCTTCGACGCCATCCCGTGAACGTCCCTTCATCCACCACCATGAGCCACCCGCGAAGAAGCCTGGGCGACAAAGTCTTTGCCGAACTGGAGCAGGACATCCTGCACGGTCGCCTGAAGGCCGGCAGCCGCCTTGACGAAGCCGTCATCGCAGAGCGCTTTGCGGTGTCGCGCACGCCGGCGCGCGAAGCCCTGCGCCTGCTGGATCACGCCGGCCTGGTGCGCCGCATGCCGCGCCAGGGCGCCGTGGTGCGCGTGCCCTCCGCCCGCGAATACGTGGCGATGGCCGAGATCCTGGTGGAACTGGAGGCGCTCGCCACGCGCCTGGCGACCCGCCGCATGACGGGACCGGAGCGCGCCGAGCTCGAAGCCGCCTACCAGGCCGGCGAAGCGGCCGTGGCCGCCGATTCGCCCCAGGCCTATGGCGAGGCCAACAGCCGCTTTCACGCCACGCTGTATGCCGCCAGCCGCAACGACATCCTCGCCGCGCAGATCCGCGACCTGCGCCGGCGCATGAGCAGCCTGCGCAGCAACACCTTCGATCGGCCCGGCCGCATCGTCGTGTCCTGCGCCGAGCACCGGCGCGTGATGCTGGCCGTGCTGGCGGGCGACGAGGACGCCGCGCACCAGGCCATGCGCGAACACATCACCGTGGGCGGCACGGTATACGCGGACCTGATCGCCTCCCTGGGCGAGTCCGGTCGCACGACCTGAATCGGGCAGTCTGCACCGGCGGGCCGTCTCCGACCCGATGACCTCGCGCGCATGACGTAGCCGAAGGTATCCAGCGGTGACGCGGTGTATAGTCCGACGAGACGCACCATCCGGTGGCGTTCGACACGACCGGACCTGGCATGACACCCTCCGCTGCCCCGCGCTTCATCGCCGCCGCCGCCTGGGCGATCCCCTACCTCCTGCTGGGCCTGCTGTCCCAGTTCCTGGACGACCCGCTCAGCAGCGTGGCCTACGTCTGGCTGCCCACCGGCGTGGGCGTGGCCGCCCTGCTCCTGTCGCGTGATGAACGCTGGCCCGGGATCATCATCGCGATCCTGGTCGCCGAGCTGCTGCTGCGCGCGCTGCGCGGCGAGATGTGGCTCACCTTGCTGGTACTGGCCCTGGTCTCCACCGGCACGACCGTCCTCACCGCCTGGCTCGTGCAGCGCATGACGCCCTCGCAGCGCGGCCTGGGCTTTGTCGGTGCCTTGCTGGCGGGCTCCGCCGCGGGCGCCGTGCTCAACGCCGTGGTCGATGTCGCGTGGATCTCGTATGCCGAGCAGGTCGCCTTCGCCACGACGGCGCTGCACTGGGCCATCGCGGATTTCGTGGGCGTCCTGGTCGTCGCCCCCCTCATCCTGGGCTGGGCGCAATTCCGCCCGCGTCGCAGCGGCGGCCCCTCCGGACGCGACTTTCGCATCGGCCTGCTCGCCTTCGTGGTGTTGCTGGCCACGACGTTCTACCTCTTCGATGGCAACACCGCCACGCGCTTTTCGGGCAGCGTGGGCTTTGCCCTCACCTGGCTGCCCATGTTGCTGGTGGTGGTCGTAGGCCTGATCTGGGGCCCGCGCGGCGGCTCGCTCGCGGTCATGGCCCTGGCGCTGCAGGTGCTGCTGCAGACCTCGCAGGGCGATGGTCCGTTCGCCTCGCTCGAGACCCAGCGCGGCGAGTCCATCCTCGAGGCCCAGGTCTACCTGGCCGCCACCGCCGTGCTGCTGATGCTGCTCAACACCTTGCGCTCCACACGGGAACTGGCGCTGGAGCAGGCCGCCGCCTGGCGCGCCCGCTTCGAGCTGGCCCTGGCCGGCAGCAATCAGCTGATGTACCGCTACGACCCGTATCGCAACCTGCTGGAATGGGGCGGCGACCTGGAGACGGCCTTCGGCATGAACCCCGAGCAGATCGACAGCGTGGAGTCCCTGCTCTCGCACGTGCATCCGGCCGATCGCCAGCGGGTCAAGGTGTTCTGGACGGCGCGCAGCAGCGTCGCCCCAGCCGACCAGGCCATGATCCAGTACCGCATCGCGCACGCCGAAGGCGGCTGGCGCAGCGTGACGGACATCGGCTCGCCGCTGATGGATGCCGATGGCGAGGTCGCGGTGGTCGCGGGCCTGTACCGCGTCGGCGCGCACGAACGCCAGGTCTGATCATGGCATCGGCCACCGGCGCACTGCTCATCCACGGCCTGGGCGGCACCCAGTACGACCTGGGGTCGATGCACAAGACGCTCAAGCGCGCGGGCATCGACACGCATTCCCTGACCCTGCCCGGCCACGGCGGCCAGCCCGAGGACCTCGTCAGGGTGAAGGCCGAGGACTGGATCGAGGCCGTCACCGCCAAGTACCGCGAGGTCATCGATCAGCACGAGACCCTGCACGTGATGGGCATGTGCATGGGCTCGCTGCTGGCGATCGAGCTGTGCCGCCGCGAGCGCCATGCCAAGGGACAGCTCGTCACGCTGGCGCCGCCGATCTACATCGATGGCTGGAGCACGCCCTGGTATTCCCGGCTGCGTCACCTGCTGTACTTCGTCCCCCACCTGCCGGCACGCATGAAGGTCGAGGAAGAAGACCCCTTCGGCATCAAGAACGAACTGGTGCGCGCCATCGTCAAAGCCAAGTTCGAACGCGGCGAAAGCTTCCACTACCGCTGGGTGCCGCTGGCCTGCGTGCAGCAGGTCGATCGCCTGCGGCGCTGGGTGATGCGCGGCGCCGCCGAGGTCGCCTGTCCCGCGCTCATCATCCACGCTCGCGAAGACGAACTCACCAGCCTGCGCTCGGCCCAGTTCCTGCAGTCCCGATTTGCCCAGGTCCAGCTGCAGGTGCTGGAGAACAGCTACCACATGATCTGCGTGGACAACGATCGCGACACCGTCGCCGATCGCGTGCTGACGTTCTTCGGGATCGATCCGGCCAGCGTGAAGCGCGAGGCCGCCGCCGAGCCCGATGTGCCCATGAGCGCCGAGGATGGCACGGCGCTGATCGCGCGGTTCCTGGCCGCCCTGCAGGCGCAGCAGTACGAGACGCTGTTCCCCCTCTTCGCCTCGAACGCCCGCTGGGACTATCCCGGCAGCCATCCGGTGGCCGGCGTGTTCGAGGAGCGCAGCAAGCTGATCGACCTCTTCTCGCGGATGATGGAGCATTCGGCCGGCACCTTTGCCGTGACGGGCCATGACGAGCCCGTCTACGACGCGGCAAGCCAGACGGCGCAGGTGCGCACGCACTTTCGGGTGGGCACGGGCAGTGCGAGCCGACAGGGCAGCGGGCACCACACGATCCGGGTGCGCAACGCGCGCATCGCCGATGTGCGCTACGTGCCGGACGATCCGTTGCAGGATGACGCCCTGTGGCGCGCCGCCCCACCCACGCAAGGAGACCCCCCGATGTCGCAACACCCCATCAATGACGCTGCCGCCGCCCTGTCCGAGGCCGAGCTGCCGGCCGCCTTCGAGCAGGCGTCGCTGGACGTGAAGCAGTTGCCCGAACGTCCGGACAACCTGACCCTGCTCAAGCTCTACGCCCTGTTCAAGCAGGGCAGCGAAGGCGATGTGGCAGGCGAGCGCCCGGGCATGACCGACTTTGTCGCCCGCGCCAAATTCGACGCCTGGGCGGGCCTGGCCGGCACGTCACCAGCCGACGCGAAGCGTCAGTACATCAGTCTTGTGGCGTCGCTGCGTCGCGCGAGCTGATGAACCGCATGCGCCGCACGGTGGCGGGCTGCAGTGCGCTCGCCTGTGCGGCGGATTCGAAGCTGCGCTCGGTGGCTTCGATGAGGCCGCTGCTGTCGGCCCGCACGACCGTCTGGGCCCGCGTCCCGTAGGTCGGGCTCACGATGAAGATCGGCGAGAGGGCCCGCTCGCGTTCGCGGGGAATGCCGGTCTGCGGCAAGGCGTGATCGTCTGCCGGCGTCGGGTCGCTCAGGAATGCCAGACAGACATCCACCAAGTCCTCGCGTGACCCACCCACGCCGGACAGCCGGGCCTTCAGCCGCGTGAGCTTGGGCCACGGCGTATCGAGCACGGCATTGGACAGGCCGTACAGCCCCGCGGGCAGCTCGCGCGCCTCGGCGCCCACCTGGTTGCCGCAGTACCAGAGCGCCGGTGGCTGTCCGCCGACGCCATAGATGTCGCCGACGATGAGATTGAAGCCGTTGTAGTCCTGGGCCTGCCGCATGACGGCGTTGGCATACGCCTGCGGCGTGTCCTGGCCGTCGAGGAACTCGGCGACCAGCATGCCGCGCGATCGGGCGGTACTGGGATGGGGCACGCCATCCCGGAAGTTGGTCAGGGCCGCGAACCGCCCCTCGCGCGTAATGCCCATCCAGGTGCCGCCCGCGCTCAGGTCGCGGCCGCCCCAGATGCCGGCCCCGCCCGGCCACCACTCGGCCGCGCTGGAGGGGCGCTCATAGAACTCGTCCCGATTGGCCAGGAGCAGCAGCGGCATGTCGCCACCGGGATTCCACGAAAAGGCGATGAGGCACATGGCGGTCGGGAGAAAGGCGTTGCGACGGCCATGGCGGCGCCATCAGGCGCCTGCCACCGCCATCTCCGGAATCAGGATGGACCCGGTGGACTTGGTGCCGCGCACGATCACGTCCGAACCGATGGCGGCCAGCCCGGCGAACATGTCGCGCAGGTTGCCGGCGATCGTGATCTCCTGCACCGCATGCTGGATGACGCCATTCTCGACCCAGTAGCCGAAGGCGCCGCGCGAGTAGTCCCCCGTGACGTAGTTCACGCCCTGACCGATGAGCTCGGTGACGAGCAGGCCCGTGCCCAGCTTGCGCAGCATGGCGGCGAAGTCGTCTTCCGGGCGCGTCAGGCGCGAGGTCAGGAAAAGGTTGTGCGAGCCACCGGCATTGCCCGTGGTGCGCATGCCGAGCTTGCGCGCCGTGTAGGTCGACAGCAGGTAGCCCTGCAGCTCGCCCGCCACGACCAGGTCGCGTGCCCCGGTGCGCACGCCTTCGTCATCGAAGTAGGCCGTGCCCAGGGCGCCGGGCAGGTGCGGGTCTTCGCGCACGTCGACGTGTCCGTTGAACACCGGCTTGCCCAGGGCATCGAGCAGGAAGGTGGTGCGCCGGTACAGCGAACCGCCGCTGATGGCCTGCGTGAAGGCGCCGAGCAGGCCGCAGGCGAGCGGCGCCTCGAAGAGCACCGGGTAGCGGCCGGTGCGGATGCGCCGCGCGGACAGGCGCGAGAGCGCACGTTCGGCGGCGTAGCGGCCCACGGCGTCCGGGTCGGCCAGCCGGGCCGGGTCGCGCTGGCTGGAGTACCAGTCGTCGCGCTGCATCTTGTCGCCACGCCCGGCGATGGGCGCCACCGACAGGCTGTGGCGCGAATACGGGTAGCCCCCCAGGAAGCCGCGCGTGTTGCCCATCACGAAATGGCCCACGTAGGTGTTCACCGTGGCGCCATCGGAATTGGTGATCCGCTTGTCCGTCTGCAGGGCCGCGCGCTCGGCGCGGATCGCAAGCTCGCTCGCGGCGTTCGCGTCGATGTTCCACGCGTGATAGAGCTGCGGGTCGGGCGACTCGCCCAGCATCAGGTCCTCGGCGTCCGGCAGGCCGGCGGCGGGGTCTTCGGCCGTGTGGCTGGCGATGTGCCAGGCGGCACGCACCGTGTCGGCCAGCGCGGCCGGCGAGAAGTCCGAGGTCGACGCCGAACCGCGTCGCTGGCCCACGTAGATCGTGATGTCGAGCGAGCGATCCCGGGTCTGTTCGACCGTCTCCACGTCGCCATGGCGCACCGTGACCGACAGGCCCTGGCTCTCGGAAACCTCGGCGGCGGCGTCGGTCGCACCCGCGGCGCGCGCCTGTTGCAGCACCTGCTGCACCAGTTCGCGAAACTGCGGGGCATTGGCGGCAATGAACGATGCGGACATGGACTCTACTGAATGGGAGTTGGACAGTTATCATAGCCAATTGTGTGCCTGCCGTTTCCCGCCATGTCCCGTCCCCGTTCCGCCCGTCACGTCGTCCAGCCCGAAGAGCCCGCCCGGGATCCGCAGGAAGACTCCCCCTACAGCGGCCCCAGCAAGTCCCAGCGCAAGCGCGATTCGAGCGCACTGCAGGCGCTGGGCGAGCGCCTGGTCGCGCTCACCCGCGACAAGCTTGCGCAGCTGCCGCTGTCCGAGCGGCTGCTCGAGGCCATCCAGGAAGCCCAGCGGATCACCGCGCATGAAGGACGCCGCCGCCAGCTGCAGTTCGTCGGCAAGCTCATGCGCGATGCGGATGGCCCGGCCATCACCGCGCAGCTGGACATCTGGGAGAACGGCACGCGCGAGCAGGCCGCCCACTTTCACGACCTGGAACGCTGGCGCGAACGCCTGATGGGGGATGACGAGGCGCTCACCGCCTTCATCGAAGTCCATCCGGTGGCCGACGTGCAGCACCTGCGCTCGCTGATCCGCGCGGCCCGCAAGGAAGCGGCCACCAACGCGGCGCTGCCCTCGGGCCGCGAGCCGCAGCGCAAGCACTATCGCGCCCTCTTCCAGGAAATCAAGCAACAGCGCGAGGCCAAGGCCGACGCGTCCCAGCCGGAATCGCCATGACGACCTCTCCTCCCGTTCTCGACGCCATCGAACTGCAGACCGGCCCCGCGCCCCAGCGCGCCATCATCTGGCTGCATGGCCTGGGCGCCGACGGCCGCGACTTCGCGCCGATCGTCCCCGAGCTCGACCTGGGCGATCTGCCCGACGTGCGCTTCGTCTTCCCGCACGCCGGCGTCATGCCGGTCACGATCAACAACGGCATGCCGATGCGCGCCTGGTACGACATCATCGGCACGGAGCTCACGCGCCGCGAGGACGCTGCGGGCATCCGCGCCTCGGAAGCCCAGGTCGTGGCGCTGATCGAGCGCGAGCAGGCGCGCGGCATCGCCCCCGAGCACATCGTGCTGGCCGGCTTCTCGCAAGGCTGCGCCATGACGCTGCACACCGGCCTGCGCTACGGCAAGACGCTCGCCGGCCTGGTGGGGCTGTCCGGCTACCTGCCGCTCGCCGACCTGCTGGAGGCCGAGCGCCAGGGCGCCAACCGCGACACGCCCATCTTCCTTGCGCACGGCACGCAGGATCCCGTGGTGCCCTACGAGCGCGCCAAGGCCACCCTGGCCGCCCTGCAGGCGCTCGGACACCCCGTCGAATGGCACGACTATCCGATGCCGCATTCGGTGCATCCGCAAGAGATCCAGGACATTGCAGCCTTCCTGCGCCGCGTGCTGGCCTGAGGGTAGTCACGGCTGCGCAATGCGCGCAGTATCGGGTACGATGCGCACGCTTATTCGGTGTTAACGTAGGTTTCCGAGCGTTTCAAGGAGTGCTGCCATGTTCAAGAAAGTCCTGCTCCCGACGGATGGCTCGCCGTTGGCCGTTCAATCCGCCACCGCCGGCATCGCGTTCGCCAAGTCGGTGGGCGCGCAAGTCGTGGCGCTGCACGTCACCCAGCCCTTCGCGGCGACCATCGGTTTCGACGGCATGGCTGCGGCCTACGCCATCACCGACGAATCCTACGAGAAGGCGGCCGCGGAACAGGCGGCGGAATACCTGCGCGCCATCCTGGACAAGGCTGCCGCCGAAGGCGTGGTTGCGCATTCGTCGTCGGTGTCCAACTTCAACGTCGCCGATGGCGTGGTGCAGGCTGCCCAGGAAAATGCCTGCGACCTGATCTTCATCGGCAGCCACGGCCGCAGCGGTCTGTCCCGCCTGCTGCTGGGCAGCGTCACCGCCAAGGTGCTGTCGCTCTCGACGGTGGCGGTGCTGGTGTATCGCGTCCAGGAAGAAAAGCGCTGAGGCGCTGTCCGCGGATGTGACAAGGGCCCGGTGGCATATGCCATCGGGCCCTTGTCACGTGCAGCCATGACGGGGGCGTGAGCCCCCGCCTGGGTCAGTCGCGCAGCTGCTGCTGCAGGACTTCCAGGATGCGGCCGGCCGTAGCGCTGTTGTCCGGCTGGCCTTCGGCGTTCAGGATCGTCACGCGGGTCGTGCCACCGACGTCCGAGAGCTGCACGCGGTACTGCGGCTGCTGGGCAGGCTGACGCGCACCGAAGATGCGGGTCATCAGGCCCGGACGCTCGGACTGCTGGGCGTCGACGTCGACGTAGCGAACGAAGTACTGGCCGGCGGTGCGGTCACGGTCTTCCACCGTGAAATTGCCGCGATCCAGCGCCAGGCCCACACGGCGCCAGGCACGATCGAAGCCTTCGGGCACGTCCAGGGCACCCTGCACGCCGGGGCTGCGCACCAGCTGCGCGCCCTGCGAGGCGGCCTGCGGCTGCGCGGCGGCGGCCTGCATCTCGGCCTTGGCGCGTTCTTCTTCCGCGCCCAGGAACACCATGAAGCGGCTCAGCATGGCAGCGTCCAGTTCCGGATTGGACGGCCGCGGCACCCACTTGGTCTGCGCTTCGTTCACGACTTCCTCGACCATGTGCTGGTGCGAGAAATAGACCTCGATGCGGCCATCCTGCGTGCGTTCCAGGCGGGTGCGGAAGAGCTCGCGCTGACCGCTGTCCCACACCTGGTCGAACACGCGACCGACGGTGCGGCGGATGATGTCCTGCGGGATGTTGGCGCGGTTCTCGGCCCAGTCCGTCTCGATCAGGCCGGCCTGTGCGTTCTGCGAACGGATGGCGAAGCCCTGGCTGCGCCAGAATTCGAGCGCGCGCTCGAAGACCTGGTCCGCGGGCATGTTCACGCTCAGCCAGCGGGTGGAGCCGTCGCGCTCGATCGTGATGTCGTTGCGGCTGGGCAGCACGGTCGAGCCCTGGGCCGTCGCGGCCTCGCCCTGACGCCGCGCCTGGTCGGACGCATACTGCGAGAACGACGTGCCGCCAGGGCCTTCGGGCACCTGATAGCGGGTGTTGGCCGGCACCTGGGTCAGGTCGGGCGGCACCGACAGCGAGCCGCGCGTGGGCGTGGCGCTCTGGTAGTCGATGGCATCTTCCCTGCCGAGAAACTGGTTGAACGCGTTGCAGCCGGTCAACGCCGCCGCCACCACAACGGCACCGGCGATGCGCAATTCTCTGGTCATTAACGAAGCTCTCATGTGGAACGACAGAGGGGGCGGCGCGCCAGGGAGTCCGCGGGACCCGGCCTGGCGCATGCCGCGCGGCTGGCGCTGCTTACAGCGCGCCGGCCACAGCGAGGGCCTGGCGCACGGCATCGTGGTGCCGCGCATCCAGTTCGCACAGCGGCAAACGATAACCCAATTCGGTTTTGCCCATCTGTGCCAAGGCCCACTTCACCGGAATCGGGTTCGCCTCGAGAAAGAGGGTCCGGTTCAGGGGATACAGCATCTCGTTAAGCTCGCGCGTGCGGGGGACGTCGCCGGCGATGGCCGCCGCGCACAGGTCAGCCATGGCGCGCGGCGCCACGTTGGCGGTGACGGAAATGTTGCCGTCGCCACCCAGCAGCATCAGCGCGGCTGCCGTCGGATCGTCACCGCTGTACACCGCAAAGCCCTTGGGCCGACGGCGCAGCAGGTCGGTGCCGCGCACGATGTCGCCCGTGGCATCCTTGATCCCGACGATGTTCGGCACCTCGGCCAGGCGCAGCGTCGTGTCGGTGGCCAGATCGGCCACGGTGCGCCCCGGCACGTTGTACAGGATCGTCGGCAGGTCGACCGATTCGGCCACCGCGCGGAAATGTCGGTACATCCCTTCCTGCGTCGGGCGGTTGTAGTACGGCACGACCTGCAGGCCGTAGTCCGCGCCCGCCTTTTTCGCATAGCCTGCCAGCTCGATGGCTTCCGCCGTCGAGTTGCCACCCACCCCGGCGATCACCGGCACGCGTTTGGCCACGTGCGCCACGGTCACGCGGATGAGCTCGGCGTGTTCGTCCATGGAGACGGTCGGGGACTCGCCCGTGGTGCCCACGGCGACGATCGCCGCGGTACCCTCGGCGACGTGCCAGTCGAGCAGGCGTCGGTACGCATCGTAATCCAGGCTGCCATCCGGCAGCATGGGGGTGACGATTGCCACGATGCTGCCCTGGAGGGGCTGCGCGGCAACAGCATTCATGGTGAAACTCCCTTGGCAGCCCGGTGCCGGCGTACGAAAGCCGGAAGGCTGCAAGTGTCAGGATGGGGGGAAAAACGCGATTCTACCTGCATACGGCCGTGCAACGCATCCGTGGCCCTGGCGGTCATGCTACCCGTTGCAACGATGGTCGCGCCAGCAGGCGCGCCGCCAGTGCCACGGCGCGAGCGCGCGCTCGTCCTGCCAGAGCCCGCGCCGGGCCGCCCGGGCCCGGGCCTCGCCCGCGGCAACGGCGGCATCGCGCAGGAAGCGCCCGTCGCCTTCGCGGTTGGCCCACGCCAGGCCGGCCGCGGCCATCGCCTGGCTCGCCGTGCCGCCCGCGGGCAGGTGCAGATCGCACACCGGCCTGCCATGCGGATCGACGTCATGGCAGGTCAGCATCACGGTGGCACGGCCGAGCAGGCCGTCCAGGTGCCGCCTGGCGGTGGCGCCGTACGGCTGGCCAGGACGCTCGGGACTGCCCAGCTCGGGGGCATCGATGCTGGCCAGGCGGATCCGTCGCACGCCCTGCCCCTGCACCTTGACCTGCACGGTATCGCCATCGACCACGCGCAACACCTTGCCGCGCAGCGAGGGCTCGGCGGCCCCCGCCGACGTGGCGGCCATCGCCATGCCCGCCAGTGCGACGAGCCACGCGCCGCGCCCGCGGCGGCGCGCCATGCTCAGCGCACCAGCATGAGGCCGACGCGGAACTGGTCCGGCTGGCGCGTGTTGTAGTCGAGCAGGCTTTCGCCGTAGCCGTTGACATACTGGACGTGCAGATAGCCGTTCAGGCGCGAGAACCAGGTGTCGCGCAGCGGCCAGGCCAGGTCCACCTGGTACGAGTCGCGTCCGCCGCGGCCATTGCGCCAGAGCCCGGAGATCATGGCGCCATCGTCCTGCGTCCAGGCCAGGCGCCAGTCGACGCGGCCGCGGAAATCGGCGATGTCGGGGTTCTCGCTGGCGATGGCGAAGTACTTGCGCAGTCGCGGCGCCACGCTCAGCGTGCTGCCGCCGTCGAAGCGGTAATTCAGCGCGGGCTGCGCATAGAAGGCGTTGAACGAGCGCGACTCGTCGCCATCGCGGCCATTGGACTGGTGCTCCACCCCCGCATTCAGACCGACGAACCAGCGCTGCGACGGCGACTGCCAGACGTTTTCCTTCATCCAGAAAACGCTCGGGTTGTAGGTCGTGTCGTAGAACGGCTTGGAGGGGCTGTCCAGATCCCAGATCGAGGTCTGGGTGTAGCCCAGGTAGACGTTCTCGTGGAATGCCGCCGGCCGGTCGACCGGCGGCTGCAGCAGTCGGTACTTCGCGCTGATCTGGAAGCGCGCATTCGTGCCATCGCGCGTGCCCACGGCGAAGTACACCGGCTCGTAGGGCGACAGGGCGTTGCGAAAGTGCTCCCAGGCCGCCGCCGAATACGAACGCTGGCCGGCGGCGCCGGCCGCATTGGGCGCCGGCCCCACGCTGGCCGCTTCGCCCAGGCCCGCCGTGGCGCCCGGGGGCAGTGGCGCCCCCGTGCCCGGCGTGCCGTCGGGCCGGCCCACATCCACGATGGGACCGACCGCCGGCGTCCCCGCCACGGCGCTGCGCTCGCGTCCGCTCACATCCAGCGCCAGCAGGGCCGGCTCGCCCTCGATGGACACGGCCTGCAGGCCGTCCACGTTCGGCGGCACGACCGCACGCCACGTCATCTGGGCGAAGTTGTTGACCGGCACGCTGGCCCCGATGGGCTCGCCCGCCAGGTAGGCCAGGGTGCGCAGCGTCGTGCCATCGGCCGAGCGCCATTGCAGGATCAGCTGGCGCGCGGGCGCCCACTGCACGGCGTTGGGCGTGTCGTTGAAGTAGACGGCGCGGATGTCGACCGTCTCGCCAGGCGCGGCCTGAGCACGATCGAGCTGGAAGGTGGTGCCGGCGTGAGCCATCGGCACGACAGCCGCGCAGGCAAGGGCCAGGGCGGGCAGGACGAAGCGGGACATGGGGAGGGAATCCGGGAGAGGGCGCTCGGGAGCTTACACTGTTTGCCATGACTACGCGCACGTCCGTCCCCGCCGCACAACAGTCCGCCTGGCCCGGTCCGCCGGCCCTGCCCGCCGCCTTCTTCGACCGTGATCCACTCACGCTGGCGCGCGCCCTGGTCGGCAAGGTCCTGCGCCACCGCGTGGACGGACTGTGGCTGGCCGCCCGCATCATCGAGACCGAGGCGTACTGCCTGGACGAGCGCGGCAGCCACGCGTCCCTGGGCTTCACGGCCAAGCGCGCGCCGCTCTTCGAAGAGACGGGCGGCACGCTCTACATGTACTACGCGCGTGGCGGCGATTCGCTGAACATCGGCGCGCACGGGGCCGGCAACGCCGTCCTCGTGAAGTCGGCCCACCCCTGGCAGGACGCGCGATCCGGCCCCGACGCCCTGGCCCGCATGCAGACCCTCAGCCCGCGCGCCGACGGCAGCCCGCGCCCGCCCGCGGCCCTGTGCGCCGGCCAGACCCTGCTGTGCCGGGCGCTGGGCCTGCGCGTGCCGGACTGGAACGGGCGCATCTTCACCGCCGACTTCTATCTCGAGGACGTCGGCGCGCCCCCCGCCGACCTGCTGCAGACCACGCGACTGGGCATCCCGCCCGGGCGCGATGAGCATCTGCCGTATCGCTTCGTCGACGCCGGCTTCGCACGCCACGCCACCCGCAACCCGCTGCGCCGAGGCCAGCAGGAAGGGGTGCACTACACCCGCATCACCACGGTCAAGGCCGCCGACTGACATGCATGACGAACCCCGCGCCGCCGTCCCGGCGAGCGCCACTGCCGCCCCCGGGCGCCCGCTGTCCCGCCCGCTGGTGCTGCTCATGGCCACGGCCACGGGCCTGGCGGTGTCCTGCAACTACTACATGCAGCCGCTGCTGGGCACCATCGCGCAGGACCTGGACGTCGGCGAATCCGCGGCTGGCGCGCTGGTGACGACCGCCCAGCTCGCCTATGCGCTGGGCCTGCTGCTCATCGTGCCGCTGGGCGACCTGTGGGAGCGACGGGGCCTGATCGTCGTGCTCATGCTGGCCAGCGCGGCCGGCCTGCTGCTGACGGGCAGCGCCAACAGCCTTGCCCTGGCCATCGCCGGCACGGCCCTGACGGGGGTCAGCACCGTGGTCGCGCAAGTGCTGGTGCCCATGGCTGCCGCGCTGTCCGCCCCCGAGGCACGCGGCCGCACGATGGGCACGCTGATGAGCGGTCTGATCGCGGGCATCCTGCTGGGACGCACCTTTGCCGGGCTGCTGAGCGCCGTGGGCGGCTGGCGCACGGTGTACTGGGTGAGCGCGCCGCTGCTGATCGCCATGACGGCCCTGCTCTGGCTTCGCCTGCCGCGCCAGTCGGCGGCCAACGCCATGCGGTATCCGCAGCTGATCGCCTCGGTGTTCAGCCTGCTGCGCGATGATCCCGTGCTGCGCCTGCGCGCCCTCCTGGGCGCCCTGTCCTTCGGCGCCTTCACGGTGCTGTGGGCACCGCTGGCGCTGCTGTTGTCCGCGCCGCCCTTCGGCTACAGCGACGCCGTGATCGGCCTCTTCGGCCTGGTCGGGGTGGTGGGCGTCGCGGCGGCCTCGCTGGCGGGCCGCCTGGCCGACCGAGGCCGCGGCCGGCGGGCGACCTGGATCGGCCTGATCGGCCTGCCGGTGGCGTGGCTGCTGCTCGGGGCCGCGCCCTGGTCCGTCGTGGCGCTCGTGGCGGGCATCCTCATCGTCGACCTGGCAGTGCAGCTCGTGCACGTCACGAATCAGGCCGTGATCTATCGCTCCCATCCGGAAGCCCGCAGCCGCATCGCCTCGGGCTACATGACGAGCTACTTCATCGGGGGTGCCGCGGGCTCGGCCCTGGCCATCGGGCTCTTCCACGTCGCCGGCTGGACGGGCGTCACCGCGGTGGGGCTGGCCTTTGGCCTCGCCGCCGTCCTGGCCGGGCGGCGGCTCGCACGGCCCCCGCACGCCTGATCCGATCGGCGTCCGGGCGGCGCCTGGTGTCAACGCGGGTGCGGGGGGCAGGCGCGGGCCGGCCGCAATCCGGGCCCGGTCCACGCGCCGTCCGGGCGGCAGGCCGTGCGGGTCTGGCTACAGCCACTTGGCGCGCCGAAAGCCCCAGTACAGCAGACCGCAGATGGTGCCCATGCCGGCCATGACCATCGGGTAGCCATACCGCCATTCCAGCTCCGGCATGTGCGTGAAGTTCATGCCGTAGATGCCGGCAATGGCGGTCGGCACGGCCAGGATGGCGGCCCAGGCGGCCAGCCGGCGCACGACGTCGTTCTGCTGGCTCTGCCCCAGCATGAGACTGGCTTCGAAGGCGAACGCCAGGGCTTCACGCAACGCATCGACCAGTTCGGTCAGGCGCTGCACGCGATCGGCCACCTCCGAAAAGTAAGGCCGCGCGTGGGCATCGATCTCGGGCATCTCGACGCGGGCCAGCCGCCGACAGACCTCGCCAAGCGGCGCGACCGAGATCCGGAACCGCAGCAGGTCGCGCCGCAGGCGGTACAGCTTGCGGATGTCCGTATCGGACATGCCGCGGATGAAGAGCTTCTGTTCGAGCGACTCGATGCGGCTTTCCTGATCGTTGGCGGTCTGGAAGTAGCCGTCGACCAGGAGGTCGAGCAGTTCCGCCGCCACGTAGCCACTGCCATGCGAGAGCAGTTCGGGGGCGGCCTCCAGGCGGCGCCGCACGCCGGTGAACGGGCTGGACGGCCCGCGCCGCACGGTCAGCAGGAACCCCTGGCCGATCAGGAACACCGTCGTGCCGAAGGCGAAGCGGTTGTCGACCACGCCCACGGTCGTGGCGACCACGAACAGCTCGTGGCCGAAGTCGATGAGCCGCGGACGCCGGTGCATCTCGGCCAGCTCGTCGATGGCGGGCTGGCTCGCGCCCAGGCGGCGCGCCACATCCTGCACCAGCTCGGGGCGCGGATCGTGCAGGCCGATCCACAGCAGACCGCGATCGTCCCTGACGTGCTTGTCGATGTCCTCGAGCGACACGTCCGCCACGCGCTGACCCTGGTCGTACGCGACACAGGCGACCACCTCGCCTGGCTTGGGTGGTGCCGATTCGCCTTCCGCCATCTCCTACCCCAATGCCGTATCCAGCATCATCATGAGCACGAAGCCTATCATCAGCCCGACAGTGGCGCTGACCTCGTGGCCCTTGCGATGCGACTCGGGAATGATCTCGTGGCTGATGACGAACAGCATGGCGCCTGCCGCCGCACCCAGGCCCCAGGGCAGCAACGAGGCGGAATACTCGATGAGGGTGGCACCGATCACGGCGCCCAGCGGCTCGACCAGCCCGGTCGCCGCGGCGATGAGCACGGACTTGATGCGCGAATAGCCGGCTGCCACCAGCGCGAGCGCCACCACCAGCCCTTCGGGCACGTCCTGGATCGCGATGCCGGTGGTCAGCGCGCCTGCCTGCGGCCCGGTGGTGCCGGCAAACGCTACGCCGATCGCCAGCCCCTCGGGCAGGTTGTGCAGCGCGATGGCGAAGACGAAGAGCCAGGTGCGGCGCATGCGCGCGGCTTCCCGGCCCTCCAGTCCCTTGATGAAATGTTCGTGCGGCAGCACCCGGTCCATCAGCAGCAGGAAGGCTGCGCCGATCAGGACCGCGGCGGCCACGATGCCCGGTGCGCCCCACTGCCCCGCACCCTGTGCCTGGGCGGCGGCGATGCCGGGGATCACGAGCGAAAAGGCGCAGGCGGCCAGCATGACCCCTGCGCCAAACCCGAACAACGTGTCCTGGGTGCGCTCCGATAGCCGTTGCGAGAACAGCACGGGAATCGCACCCAGGGCCGTGGCACCCGCTGCCACCATCCCGCCCAGAAAGGCGTCCATCACGGCGCTGTCGGCCCGCCACATCCCGACCCACACGTCGTGCATCAGGATGAGGATGCCGGCGCCCACGATGCACAGCCCAAGGCCGCGCCGCACGCGCACGGCGCGCGACAGCGGAGGATCAACGGACTCCAGCGGGTGCATGGTTCACCTATGTCAGGCGATCGCGGCCTCGTAGCGGCGCGACACCTCGTTCCAGTCGACCACGTTGTAGAACGCGCCGATGTATTCCGGACGACGGTTCTGGTAGCGCAGGTAGTAGGCGTGCTCCCAGACGTCCAGGCCCAGGATCGGCGTGTTGCCGGTCATGAGCGGGCTGTCCTGGTTGGGCGTGCTTTCGACGACGAGCTTCTTGTTCTTGTCGACCGACAGCCAGGCCCAGCCACTGCCGAAGCGGCTGGTGGCCGCCTTGGTGAAGGCGTCCTTGAAGGCGTCAAAGCCACCGACGTCGCTGTCGATGGCCGCGGCCAGCGCGCCGCTGGGCTTGCCGCCACCCGAGGGCGACATCACGGTCCAGAAGAGCGAGTGGTTGGCGTGACCACCACCGTTGTTGCGCACGACGGCGCGAATGCCTTCGGGCAGCGCGTCGATGTTGGCGATCAGCTGCTCGACGGGCTGCTCGGCCACGCCGGCGCTTTCCAGCGCGCCGTTCAGGTTGTTGATGTAGGTCTGGTGATGCTTGGTGTGGTGGATTTCCATGGTCTGGGCATCGACATGGGGTTCCAGGGCATCGTACGCGTAGGGCAGTTTCGGCAGGGTATAGGCCATGGTGATCTCCAGATAAAAATGAGTTGCAATTCGATGGTGCTCGACCGATGATACCGAACTGCCCCCGACTAGCGCCAGTGCGCCCGCATGCGGGCCGCCAGGTCGATCGCCGGCGCCGGTCCACTGGCCGCCGGTTGAGCGGCCATGCCGGCGGGCAGCGGCATCAGAGGCTTGCGTTCGAACAACGCGAGCATGCCGTCCTCGATGAAACGCGTGCGAGCCGCATACACATGGCGGTCGCCTCCCGGCCCTTGCTGGCGCACATAAAAGCGCTGCGGCACCACCAACTGCAGCCGGGACTTGGCACGTGTCATCCCGACATATAGCAGGCGGCGTTCCTCCTCCACTTCCTCGGTCGTGCCGGTGGCCAGATCCGAGGGGATGCAGCCGTCCACGGCATTCAGAATGTACACGCTATGCCATTCCTGCCCCTTGGCGGAATGCAGCGTGGACAGGATGAGGTAATCCTCGTCGCGCAGCGGCGCGCCCGACTGCGCGCTGGTCGCATCCGGCGGATCCAGCGCCAGGTCGGTCAGGAAGCGCTCGCGATTGGCATAGCCTCCGGCGATGCGCACCAGCTGCTCCAGGTCCTTGCGGCGCACGGGTACGTCTTCGTGCAGCCGCTCGATCTGCGTGTCGTACCAGGCCACGGCCAGCTCCAGGTCGGCAGGCCAGGCCGGCGTGCCATGCAATGCCGCCATCAGCTCGGCAAAGCCCTGCCACGCCTGGGTCACCCCCGCGCCGGGCGCGAAGTCCGCAAGCACGCCCATGGGCTCGGCGGCCTCCTGCATGGCATCGAGCAGCCGGGTCGCCCGCGTGGGCCCGATCCCCGGCACGAGCTGCGCCGCGCGAAAGCCCGCCAGGCGGTTGCGCGGGTTCTGCGCCCAGCGCAACAGCGCCAGCACGTCCTTGATGTGGCCGGCCTCCAGAAAGCGCAGGCCGCCGAACTTCACGAAGGGAATGTTCCGCCGCACGAGCTCGAGCTCGAGCATGGCGCTGTGGGTGGAGGTGCGAAACAGCACTGCCTGCTGGATGAGCCGCACGCCTTCCTCGCGGCGCTCCAGCACCTGGTCGGCCACCCAGCGCGACTGGCCCGCCTCGTCGCTGACGGACACGAGCTCGGGCCGCTGGCTGGATGCGCGATCCGTCCACAGGGTCTTGGCATGGCGCTCGGCCGCGCTGGCGATGACCGCGTTGGAGGCGGCGAGGATCGGCTGCGTCGAGCGATAGTTGCGCTCCAGCGCCACCACCTGCGCCGGCGGCTGGAAGTGACCGGGAAAGTCGAGGATGTTGCGCACCGTGGCCGCGCGAAAGCCATAGATGGACTGGGCGTCGTCGCCCACCACCGTGACGCCGCGGCCATGCGGCTTGATGCCGAGCAGGATGGCCGACTGCAGCCGGTTGGTGTCCTGGTACTCGTCGACCAGCACGTGGTCGAACGCCGCATCCAGTTCCGCTGCGATCGCGGGCTCCTGCACCATGCCCGCCCAGTACAGCAGCAGGTCGTCGTAATCCAGGACCTGCTGGTCCTGCTTGGCCTGCACGTAAGCGCCGAAGAGGCCGCGCAGCTCGTCCTCCCACGCGCTGCACCAGGGAAAGGCCTGCTGCAGCACCTGCGCGAGGTCGGCCTGGCTGTTGACCACGCGCGAATACACGGCCAGACAGGTGCCCTTCAATGGAAACCGCTTGGCCTGGGCGTCCAGGCCGCGGGCCTGGCGCACCATGCCCATCAGGTCTTCGGCGTCGCCGCGATCGTGGATGCTGAAGTCTTCGGACAGACCGATGCGCCCCGCATACTGGCGCAGCAGCCGGGCGCCGATCGCGTGGAAGGTGCCTGCCCAGGGCAGCGCGGGCGGCGTGCCATCGCGCCCCAGCGACTGCTGCAACACGCTGCCCACGCGCCGTTCCATCTCCAGGGCGGCCCGCCGCGAGAACGTGAGCATCAGCAGCCGGTGCGGATCCGCGCCCTGGCGCAACAGATGGGCGACCCGGTGGGCGAGCGTCGTGGTCTTGCCGGAGCCGGCGCCGGCGATGACCAGCAGCGGCGGCGGCGCGCCGGGCCCCTGCGTGCCATGGGTGGCGGCAAGCCGCTGTTCGGGATTCAGGCTGTCCAGCGGATCGACAGCCGCGGATGGGTCGGGCATGGAAGCACCACGAAGACGATGGCCGGCCCTGCGGAGCACCGGCGCAAAAACGCTACGATACTGGATATTCGTACAGACATCATGACGCCACCCGACATCCTCGTGGGCACCGCCTCGTTCGCAGACCGCGGGCTGCTGGCCACCGGCCGCTTCTATCCACCGGCACTGCCGGCGGCCGGGCGCCTGCCCTGGTACGCGCGCCACTTTCCGCTGGTCGAGGTCGATGCGACCTATTACGGTCTGCCCGACGCGCAGGTCACGCACGGCTGGGCCCTGCGCACGCCCGAGGACTTCACCATCAACGTCAAGGCCTTCCGGGCGCTGACCGGCCACCCCACGCCCGTGCGCGCCCTGCCCGCCGAGCTGCGTGCGACGCTGGATGCGGCGCCACAGGACATCGTGCTGCCCGACGCCCTGCCGGGCCCCGTGCTGCGCGAACTGTGGCAGCGCTTTTCGGTGGGCATCGAGCCGCTGCGCCAGGCCGGCCGCCTGGGCGCCGTCCTGTGTCAGCTGCCCGGCTGGGTGCGTGCGGACGCACGCGGGCAGGCGCAGGTGATGGCGTGCGCGCGCGGCCTGGAAGGCCACCTGCCCGCCATCGAGTTCCGCCACCGCAGCTGGTTTGCCGACGCCCGCGCCACCGCCCGCACGCTGGGCCTGCTGCGCGACATCGGCGCCGTGCATGTCGTCGTGGACGCACCGCAGGTGGGCGAGCGCACCGTGCCCGCGATCTGGGAGGCCACCCACCCCGACGTGGCGATGGTGCGCCTGCACGGGCGCAACGCCGCCGCGTGGGCGCATGGCGGGGCCAGGTCCTCGGGCAGGTTCGACTACGTCTACTCGCCGCAGGAGCTGGCCGAACTGGCGGATGCGACGCGCCTGCTGGCCGCGCGTGCCCGCCGCACCCACGTCGTGCTCAACACCAACCATGCCGATCAGGGCGTCGTGAACGCGCAGGCCTTTACGCAAGCGCTGGGCTGAGTTCCGGCGTGCCGATGCCCCCGCCGGTGATTACACTGGCGTGAGCATCGCTCCCCTTCCCATCCCGCCAGGAGTCCTTCCGCATGCCCAAGCTTCACATCATCATCTGCAGCACCCGCCCGCAACGCGTCGGCCCGGCCGTGGCGCAGTGGTTCCACACCGCCGCCAAGCAGCATGCCGGCTTTGACTGCGAGCTCGTGGACCTGGCCGAGGTCGCGCTGCCGATCCTGGACGAGCCCAACCACCCGCGCATGCAAAAGTACCAACATGAGCACACCAAGCGCTGGAGCGCGAGCGTGGCCGCGGCCGACGCCTTCGTGTTCGTGACGCCGGAATACAACTTCGGCCCGCCGCCCTCGCTGCTCAATGCGCTGAACTACCTGTACAACGAGTGGAACTACAAGCCCGCGGCATTCGTGAGCTATGGCGGGCTGTCCGGCGGCATGCGCGCCGTCGAGCGCGAAAAGGGCACGCTGAACACCCTGAAGATGGTGCCGATCATGGAAGCCGTGACGGTCGTCGACGTGAACAGCCACCTGAAGGAAGGCGCGTTCCACGCGAACGACGTGCATGAACGTTCGGCCAAGACGCTGCTCGACGAACTGCTGCGCTGGAGCAACGCGCTCACGCCCCTGCGCCAGGCCTGAGGCCGGCGTGGCCCGGTCCCGTCAGGGCCGGGCCGCCGCAGCCGCCTGCGACACGCTGCCGGGCGCCACGGGCGCCGTCTGCGCGCTGGCCGCATCGGCGATGTCCGACACCGTGAGCGGCGTACCGGCATCCGTGGCGAGCATGGGCGCCGTGGCTGGCGGCAGCGCGAGCGACGCCGGGTCGGCTGCCGCCGCCTGCGCGGCCGCTGGCGGGTGGTCTGCG